>SAMEA104315428__coassemble_915_pt1 | contig 27440 bp, 33 predicted proteins | sample SAMEA104315428__metabat2_low_PE_031 | metagenome-assembled genome bin SAMEA104315428 (sample SAMEA104315428) | gut metagenome | biome: Monkey gut; feature: monkey-associated habitat; material: faeces | place: China | collected 2013 | reverse complement strand
CTCTTCCACCCCAAGGAAGCGCGCTACCAAACTGCGCTACGTCCCGAACGAATAACATTATATTATACTTTTTTAGGTTTGTAAAGTATTTTTTTATTTTTATTGTTTATTAGTCATAGCATAAATAGAAATAGTCAAGGTACAGGTGAGTACACCGTTTTTAGCGGCGATGTCAGCGGCTTTTACCAGCATAAAGCGCGGACTTTCCTTTAGTGCAGCTAAAAAATTTAATAAATCAAAATAACCAGCAGTAACAGTAACATTTAGCGGACACTCGCTAACATTATTATTAATTACTATTTCCTGTGGCGTTATCTTTTGTATTTTTAAATTATTGGCTAAAGCTAATTGCTGAATAGTGCTGATAAATTCGCTGGCGGCGATTTCATCAGGCAGCGAATTATTGGCATTATTTTCACTAGCTAGCAGCATTTCTTCGTATGCCGCCATGTCTAAATGCTTATTTTGAAAATTTGCCAGTGTTATTTGCTGATTTGTCTTTTGCGCTAGCTCGGCAGTGGCAGCAGCTTTTTCATCTGCTAGCGGCAGAGAGATAAAGCTATACCATATAAATATTAATAGCAAGCTAAAAGCTACGCTCATTTTTAATAGGGCAATTCCCTTTAGTTTATTTCTTAGATTTTTAATGTCTAGCATACTATAGTTCTAGCGACAGGCTAAAGGTCAGCCCTTCGCCTTGGTCTACACTTTCAGTATTTTCTAGGATTGCTCCATTGGGGAAGAAATTGCGGTCTTGTTCTAATTTTTTCAAAAGCTCGGCTAGTGCCGCGTAGCTAACGGCGCGCCCTGCTAAGTGCAGGCGGTCGGCACTATTAAGCTCTAGCTTGTCTAGCCATACACCTTCCGTAGTGGTAACGCCTAAGTGTAATAGCAGGCTGTAGCAGGGAACGTTGTTTGCGCTTAACTCTGTCAGTATTTTTTCTTTAGCCTTTGTTTTTTCTTCTATATTATTCAGCAGATACATTTTCTTTAGGTCATTATTTTTTAGTGACAGCTCGCTAGCAATCTGCGATTTTTCTTCATTGATGCTATAAAGAGCGTAAAGCTCATTAAAAGTAAGTATTGATAGTATCGACACGACCAAAAATAAAACAGCTAGGGAAAGCCGCAAATAGTTATAATCCGTGCCGTTAGCTACAGGCAATAGGGAAAATTCTTTATAGTCTGCGCCTAGCGGCGATATTATAATGTTAGTCAGCTCGCACTCTGCGGCACTAAAAGCGGCCACCATGCCGCGGACAAAATCGCGGCGTACTGCACCGATATAGTAATCGTTATCGCTTTTCTTGATACTGGCGGTTAAAAAATCATCAATGTTTAGTCCCTGCTCTTTTAGCTTGGCGGCAAGCTCCCAATAGGCAGCGGCTTTGCCGTCAGCTAAAGATAGGTTCGGCGGCACGGTAAAAATATAGCCGATTTCTTCACTTTCCGGCACAATTAATATTAAGGGCAAATTTTGCCAGCCATTACTGGCAATAGCCACAGCAGCAGCTTCAGCTATATCTTGCGGCATGGTGCTATTAATACTTTTAGTTATTTTCTCGGCCAAAAAATCATCATTTATATTTTTTACCTTGGCGATTTTTATTTGCTGTTCGCTTACAGTTATTTTTACAATGTCAGTCGGCTTATTTTGCCAAAAGGCAAGAAATTTATTTTTAAGGAGCATAGCCTTGGTAATCATAGCTAGTGCCATTTTTCTTCCATACTCCTTTCACGATTTCGCGCCGCTCAAAGCTGACTTCGGGATTTTTTTCGATTGCGCAGGCTACTAAATAAATATAAGTACCGCTAGGCAGGTCATGGCGCATAGCGGTAACAGTTACGGTTATAGGGTAGTCCGTGTCATAGTCGGCAGCAGCTAGTTTTATTTTGGCATTATTACTAAGCGAGGTCAGACGTGTATCCTTGTTTATTACTAAATATTCATAATCGGCTACCGCACTTTCAGCAGCTAGTTCTAGTTCGGTTTCACGCAGATAATCATGGGTATTTTCTGCTCCGCCGCGCACAAAGTACGATAGCGACATAGAAAATATCACAATAACCAGCATGGCGGCTAGTGCCGCCAGCGATATAGAGCCACATTCATCACGGTATATAGATAGCGGTCGATAGTCCGTACTCATGTCCTGTTACTCCGCTCCTGCCAGTAAGCTTTAAATAATAAAGCTTGGGCTTTATCATAGTGCAGGAAAATTCGGTTATATTGACGCTAGCTAAAGCATGGTTGCCCGTCATGGGGGCGCGCGCATCTTCCTTTACTAATTTTTTCGTTCCCTGTATGGTATTTAGCCAGTAATTTACGCCAGTTTCTTCGCTTTTATAGCCAGTGCGCGTAGGATTTACTCGTTTTATTATAGTAATGCCGCTCTCCTTGCCTGACGCTCTAATATATTTTGCCTCTAAAGCGTCTGTGACTACGCGCTGAAAGGCAATCTGTATCTCCTGTTGCAGCTCGGCATCGGCTAAAATTTTTATATACTCGCGACCGCCCCACACTGTCATTATGCCTAAGGTCAAAAATAAACAGGACACTAGCGGCACGGCTAACAAAAACTCTAGCAATACCATGCCTTCGGTATTTTTTAGTTTACTAAGGCTATGTGCCATGAGCTTTTATTTTCCTTTCTAATTTAATGGTGCCAGTTATTCCTTTTACTTCATAGTCAACGGCAACCGTGACGGTGGTCAGACCATTTTCAATAGTGGCTGCACTTTGCAAAGTATAGACTGTATTATTTGTAGTTAGCTGGGACTTATCGCCTAAGAAATCCAGTGTGCCATTTAGCTGCGTGCCGTTATCTATTTCATAAGCGGCACGCTCTAGCTGCTCCCGTGCGATAAATATTGCCTGCGAGCGCGCACCGTCTACAGCATTTAATTTTTCCGCCTTGTCTAGCATTTTCATCGCACCGAGAGCAGAGAAAATTATAAGCGTAAGCACTAATACCTCTAGCAATATAAAGCCGCGACTATTTGACTGCATTATATTGTCCCCCGCTCTAACCTTATGCGCCCTGCCTGGTCAATTATTATTTGCCGCCCGCCGCTAAAGCCGTTAGCATATATATCGATAGTCAGCGGCGAGGTGTTTTTTAATCCGCCATTTTCGTTAAACATTACAGTAGTTTCGCCATTCGGACTGCCATGCTTATTAGCGCGGATAAATGGCAAAAGATAATGCTTTATGCCGCTCCAAGTAGATGATTTACCAGTATTTAAGGTGTAGCTTGTGCCATTTAAACGCACTAATCCCTCTTGCAGACGATTAGAACGCACACCAAAAGTGCCGGCATCTTCGGCGGTGGTGCGGCTTATAGACTGCGCACGGCGGAGCGTCGTTAATAATTGCTCAGTTTCATATTCTATGGCGGCTTGCCGATAAAAAGTAACGACCTTAGGCAAAATAGCAGTCGACATTATTAATAAAACTATCACGGCAATAATTATCTCAACCAGCATAAAGCCGTGGTCAGTTTTTACCATAATAAATTCCTGTAAAGCTCCCAAATATCTGGCGCAAAAATATAGGCTATCATACCGCCTATAGCTAAAAACGGGCCAAAGGCAACGCGTGTTTTTAGGCTTGATTTACGCATTAAAAGTAAATAGCTAGCAAATAATCCGCCCATTAGAAAAGCCAAAAATATTGCCACGATGACATTATAAAAGCCTAGCCACAGCCCTAAAGCCAAAGAAAACTTTACATCTCCTAGACCGATACCGCCGCGCGTACAAAGCCTAAGCAGATACATAAAAATTCCGCCTAAGATACTACCGCTAACGGCATCAAGTAGGGAAATTTTGCCTAGCAAAATAGGCAGCAAAGCTAGTCCTCCTAGCCCTGCTACCCAGGTATTGAAAAGATGATAATAGTAATAGTCAAAAATAGCTAAAATAATCAATAGCTCGCCAAACAAAAACGCTAGACAGTTATAAGCTGCCGAGCCAGCAAACATAAATAATAAAGCTAGCCACAACAAAGATAAAACGATAGCTACGCCGCTATGGGCGCGCAATTTTTCTAAATGCCAGCTCGCTATCATTTGCCAAAATCTCCCGCGGTATGACCGGCGCAAGTTGCCCGTTTTTCTGCATCATTAGATAAAGCGTAGCTTTTGTCGCTGACGGTTATAGTAGTGCCGTCACGAAGATTGCACGTCCCTTGCGGCGGCTTTAAATTATCGAGGTCAGTTACATAGCCATTCAAATCGCCAATAGCCGTAGGCTGTGTGCCTTTTTCAGTCTGATAAATAGCAATAGCGGTATCAAGCGTAGTAAGGTCAGCCTGCACCTTAGCGGTGTTAGCACTAGCTATAACGGAATTAAAGCGCGGCACGGCAACAGTCGCCATAATGCCGATTATCATAACAGCAATCAATATGCCTAGCAGAGAAAAGCCTGCCTCGCCCCTTTCTTCATTCATAGCTAGTCCTCCCTACCAAAGCTATTTATTTTTCGACATAATGGCTAAAGCTGCCGATAACCAGTTGGGGAAATTCTTTATGCAAGGTTTCTAAGAAATTTTTCGTGCCGACTGCCTGACTATTAGACCTTGGCATAATAGCCATAAAGGCATCGGGGTCAATATTTAAATTTCTAACCTGTATCATCTGAACTTTAAGCTCGCGGAAGAAATCCTGCCAAGCAGCCAGCTCATCAGTGCGGTCATTAAAGCCAGGGAAATATAAAAGATTTAATGACACATAAACACCTTTATCTAAGGCATAGCGAATGGAATTTTTGACATCATCTATATGATAGCTAGCGCGATAATAGGCATCATAGCTGTCGCTTTTAGCACTTATGATAGAAACCCTCAGTGAATTTAGACCAGCATCAATAATTTTTTTCACACCGGCGGTATAGCCGGCATTAGAGTTCATATTTATCTGCCCCTTGCTGGTTTTTTCCCGTATCAGTCTTATGCCGGCGGCGATATTATCAGCGGCAAGGCTCGGCTCACCCTCGCAGCCTTGACCAAAGCTTATTATACCGTCAGGCGCAACCGACAGATGATAAACACCGACTTCAGCTATTTCCTCAGGTGTAGGACGGAAATTTATCCGCTCCTGCGGCGAGGGACAACACTCAGCTGGCTGTAGCGATATGCAGCCAAAGCAATTGGCATTGCAAACTGGTGAAGTTGGCACGCCACATTCCCAACGACGATAAAATAAATTCTGCGCGGTGCAACAATGCCAATTTAGCGAGCAGCCCGCTACCTGCTGCACTATACGATTGTTTGGCAAATCCTTTTTAGTGCGCTTCACCAGCCGTTTTAAATCCTTAGTATTGTAATGTACAGGGTCCCACTTATCATTTTCATCAGTATAGACTGCGGAACAATACAGCTCATCGCGGTACACCACTACAGCAGTATAACCATAAAGGGGTAGTCTTGCGGCATCTTCCGTGCGCTCATAAGCCGGCATAAATAAACGGGTATAGCCGGCAGGAAGTATCGCTGCTACCGCTAATCCCGTTATCGGCATTACTTCGCCGCTGTCAGTCATGCCCACCGCTAAATGGTCAGGCAGCAGCATTAAATCTGCACTTTCCGGCAGCGGTATTAAATCGTCAGGCGTAAGCGCAACATTTTGCATGCCAGTGCGCCCCATACCGCGAAAGTGCGGCGCATCTAGTATATTGCCGTCCTCATCAGCATATACTGCCGTTATAATATCACTCAAGCCTTAGCTCTCCCTTTTTTCGGATTAAATTTATTCATAGCTACATCAATACCGTCAGTTACTATACATTCAACTGCTGGCAGCAGATACTCAATAGCCGCCTTTATTTTAGGCGCGTCCTCAGCGGTAAAAGGAGCTAGCACATGATTTACTACCGTCCATTTTGGAAGCGGTCTGCCGATACCGATACGCACGCGGGAAAAATTTTCATATCCGACATGGGCAAGTATTGACTTTATGCCGTTATGACCGCCTGCACTGCCTTTTTTTCGCAAACGAATAGTCCCTGTCGGTATATCCATGTCATCATGCACCACGATTAAATCAATGGCATCTAATTTATAAAAATTCATAAGCGGCGCGATTGCTCTGCCGCTCTCATTCATGTAGGTCAAAGGCTTTACTAGCAGCACACTTTCTGTACCGATACGGACTTTAGCTATCAATGCATCGTTTTTTCCCTGCCATTCTGACGCGCTGACACTTAGCTTATCCGCCAGCGCATCGATGAGCATAAAACCGACATTGTGCTTAGTCGCTGCATACTCGCTGCCTGGATTGCCCAGCCCTGCAATAATTTTCATACAGTAAAATTGCCTTTCTCTTTTTCAATATTAGTATAAAGAACACAGCTATAGTATAGCACTAATATAATATTTTTTATAGTCTAAAATTTTATTTATCGTCATAATGACCTTTACAAGCTGCTATATAAATGGTAGTTTCGTCAAAGCGATATATCAAACGGTCTTTTTCAGTAATGCGCCTGCTCCAATAGCCAGTAAGATTGCCCTTTAAGCTTTCTGGTTTGCCTATTCCTTCATTGCCATTGCGTTCAATATCCGATAATAGAGCAGAAATTTTTTTAGCTATTTTGCGATCCTCGCGAACCCAGATAAGAAAATCCTGCCAAGCATTGTCGGAAAACATTTTATTCATTCAGCCTAGCCTCCAACTCGGCAGCATTTACTTGATGAGTATGTCCATTTTCGAGCTGATGAACGCCTTCTAGTATGTGCTGATAATTTTTTCGATTGCTGACGATAAAAAGATTTTCCATTAAATTATTATAAGCATCAAGGCTAAGCATAACGATATTTTTTTCATTTTTGCGAGTTACTACCACTGTTTCCATATCATCGTTAGCGAGGTCACAATACTGTTTAAGATTATTTCTCAAAGTCGAATAATTTACAGCCAACATATTATCCACATCCTTTCAAAACTATTGTACAAAATATTGTTCAAGGTGTAAATAATTTTGCGCATAAAAAATCCGCTGGCAACAGCCAACGGATTTTTTATTTATTTTGTTGCGGTCGGGTCGCCGACTAAAAACAAATATGCAATTACTATAATGCCCAGCACTATGCGATAGTAGCCGAAGGCTTTAAAGTCATTGGTTTTAATATAGTTTAGTAGGAATTTAATCGAAATAATGGATACGATAAAGGCAGTTACCATGCCGATAACGAGAATAAAAATTTCATTAAGGGTGTAATGCAATCCGAATTTTGCCATTTTCAGCATACTTGCGCCGAACATAACGGGAATAGCTAAAAAGAAAGTAAATTCAGTAGCTACATAGCGGCTAGTACCGAATAAGATACCGCCTAATATGGTTGCACCGCTGCGGCTTGTACCGGGTACTAGTGACAGCACCTGAAATATACCGATAATCAACGCCGTTTTATAGTCAAGCTTAGCTAAATCAGTTACGCGCGGACGGCGATGCTTATTGTAATTTTCTACGATAATAAACATTATACCGTAAAAAATAAGGGTGGTGGCTACTACTGGCGCAGTCATAAAATGTTCTTCCATGAATTTATTAAACATTAGTCCGATAACCGCCGCTGGAACGCAGGCAACGATTACCTTTGACCACAAGGAAAAGGTGTCGCGCTTTTCAGCTTTAGTTTTCCACGATGACCACGGATTTAGCTTTTCAAAATTTAAAACCACTACGGCAAGAATTGCGCCTAGCTGGATAACTACTAAGAACATATCCATAAAGGCGGTGCTGACATCAAGCTTTATAAACTCGTCAACTAAAATCATATGGCCGGTACTAGATATAGGCAGCCACTCCGTTAGCCCTTCGACTATGCCTAGTATTATTACTTTTATCAGTTCTATAAAACTTAAATCCACTTTACAAATCCTCCAATATTATTTTTTATTTAAATTATCACGGGTGGTAAGGTATAGGGGTCTGCCCTTTACTTCCTCAAATATGCGTCCGATATACTCGCCCACTACGCCTAAAACTGTCATCTGCACGCCACCAAAGAACAATACGCAGACCATAATTGTTGCCCAGCCTGGCACGGAGTTGCCCTCGATAGTGGCAAACATAACATGACAGAATAGCAAGATGCTTAAAAGGGCAGCCGCTAGTCCTAAATACAGGGCAATCCTCAGCGGCATAGTCGAGTATGCCATTACCCCGTCAATAGCTAATCTAAACATTTTCTTCGGCGAAAATTTAGAATGACCGGCAAAGCGTTTAGGCGCAACAAAGGGCAGCGTACACTGCTCAAAGCCCATGCTCGTAACCATGCCGCGGATAAAGCGGGCGTGCTCGCCGTAGCGGCGAAAAGCTAATACCACCTTTCTATCCATAAGGCGAAAATCAGAGCCGCCCTCTTTGATAGTAATATCAGTCATTAAATTTAACAAGCGATAGTAATAGGCAGAAGTAAGCTTTTTCAGCACACTAACGCCTTCCGTAGTTTTGCGGATAGTCTGCACTACCTCATAGCCCTTTTCCCACCTAGCGATAAGCTCAGGGATTAACTCCGGCGGATGCTGCATATCGCCGTCCATAGTGATGACGGCATCGCCTTCGGCATTGTCTAAGCCGCAGGTGAGGGCTAGCTGATGACCGTAGTTGCGCGCTAAAAATATATAATGCACATGAGGATTTTTAGCGGCAAGCTCGGATAAAATCTGACGGCTTTTATCCTTTGAGCCGTCATCAACAAAAATTAATTCGTACTCGTAGTTAAGACTATCTAGCACCTTGCAGGTACATTCTGTAAAATGCTCGATATTGTCTTCCTCATTGTAGACAGGAACTACAATAGATACCAATTTCAACGTTTTTTACCTCTATCCATTTAGTTTTTATTAGGAGCGCGATAGTATACATAGCAATTTTTATAATCGCTGACCTTGCCCAGCTTTTCCCAATTATCAGGAGCGATTTTATTTAAGCTGTCTAAGGCATTTGCCGAACTGATTACAATTACCGGCTTATCTAAAGGGAAATCTTCATAAGCTATCATAGGCATAACATTTTTACTGTTCCAGCTTACACCGTCAGGCCGTTCCTTTTGTATAGCCTCCTTAGTCATCAGCTTTTTAGCTATTTTTCCCGTATAGAGAACTGACGAGGTCATATATTTATATTCAAAATAATAAATCTCGGTTTCCGCGGTAAGCCGTGGCTCGATAAAGTCAGCAATATCGCGAGCCGAACGATTTACCGTAAACGGCTGAACTACCGTAAAGACCAAAACAACATAAGCTGCTAATGTGCCAATCGCCATTCTTTTAAATAATTTTTTCCTATTTATAAATAACGGCGACATAAATATCGCCAGCGGCATCATATAAGGAAAGGTATACGATATATATTTAGTGGCAAAGCTTTGAAATACAATAAAGACGGTAGCCGCCCAAATCAGTAAAAATTTAGTCGGCGCAGAAAAAGTAATGCCGCGCAATTTTTGCCGCAGGCTGCGCCATTTTCTCATTGCTATGCCGATAACTATTAGCGACCACGGCATAAAGCCTAAAATTAGTATCGCCGGATAATAATACCAAACATTATCCTCAGGATGCTCCGATACGGTTGCCCGCAGCACATTATGCACACCGATAAAATTAGTGGTAAAGTCACTGCCGTGCAGCATATACATCGGCACATACCACAGCGCAGCTATGGCAAAAAATACGATAAAGCCCAGCAAAATTTTAATATTTAGTAGTGCCTTTAAATTTTTCTCCCACAGTAAAAACAATAAAATTATAAGCCCAGGCAGGCAAAGTCCGATAGGGCCTTTAGTCAGTACAGCTATACCGGCAAGGGCAAAAGACAGTAAATAATAATTATAGCGTTTTTCCCGATAGCCATAAAAAAATGACATCAACACACCGCTAACAGCAACAAATAGCGTCATATCGGTTATAACGGCATGACCGATAAACCAGTACTCTAGGCTAGTGCCAACAATAACGGCAGCTATCAGTGCGCGCGCATCGCCATAGACATTCCCCGCAAAGCCGCGCGAATTGCCATATAGATAGCGAGTAAAGCCGTAGGTCATAAAAATACCAACACCGGCTAGCAGCGCGGTTGGCAGCCTAGCGGCAAAATCATTTATACCAAAGACAGCATAGCTTATGATAAGCTCTAAATAGTAAAAAACAGGCTTATCATACCAAAAGCTGCCATAAATCCGCGGTGATATATAATCGCTAGAGAGCAGCATTTCCTTTGCCGTCAATGCATAGTTTGACTCTACAGGGTCAGTTATCGGTGCGCCGGCTATTCCTAAAAAATAGCCTGCCAGCACGATAATCAGCAATTTGTATTTATCCTTTGCCATTTAGTGCCTCCCAAAGGTAAAAATTTTAACAAACAAGAAAGTAATCGGCACGCCTAAAATCGCCGCGATTAAAAAGCTTACAATATCCATTAAGCCCAAAATATTAAAGGCTATGTAGACGATTATATTTTGTATAATATAGTTTGGTATATAGGATATAAAAAATTTAATATAGGTTTTTAATTCCAGTGGCACATGAAATATAAAGTAAGAATTTAAAATATAGGCACTAATATTTGCCAGCATATAGCCGATATTAAAGGCGATATTTTCATTCACCCCTAAAAAAATAATCAGCTTGGCGATGATAGAATTATTAACAGTATTAAAAGCTCCGATAACTAAGAATAAAAAAAACTCACGGGTAAAAAAATGATGCTTTATCTTATTTACTATTTCCACTAAATACGCTCACCTCACAAACCTATACCCTATCCAAAATATTTAGTATTGTCAATAGCCGCTTGTCAATGTGAGATAGTTACCAACAACTATTTAGTGCTATGTTAGAATTAAATTATGATATATGACTGAAAACATTCTAGTATTAGAAGGGAGAAATTATTTATGGTTACGCTGACTAGCGAAAATTTTGAAAATGAAGTTATAAATAGCCAATCTGCCGTGCTGGTAGACTTTTGGGCAAGCTGGTGCGGGCCGTGCCGAATGCTTGCCCCGATAGTTGACGAGGAAGCCAGCAAGCACCCTGAGATAAAGTTCGGCAAGGTCAATGTCGATGAGGAAGCGGCTCTAGCTGCAAAATTTAACATAATGACTATTCCTACGCTGATTGTATTTAAAAATGGCCAGGCAATAGCTAAATCTATCGGCTTAATAGACAGCAACGAGCTTGAAAAGTTATTAGCACAAAAATAAAAAAAATCACCATAAGTTATTTTAGCTTATGGTGATTTTTATTTTAGCCGGCTAATTTTTGCAGTGCCGCCTTGTCTAAAATTTTTATACAGCCGCGCGCCGTCTTTATCCAGCCTTCCTGCTGAAAATATTTTACTAAGCGGCTCACTACCTCGCGCGCTGTTCCCATAAAGCGGGCGATTTGCTCGTGTGTGAGGTGGATTTCCGTAGTATTTTTTTGCTCGCTTTCCTCTACTAAAAATAAAGCCAGCCGCCTGTCGGCTGATAGAAATAATACCTGCTGCATTTTCCACAGCATTTCTGATAAACGATTTGCCGCCATTTCATAGCCAAAGGCGCGCACATAGATATTGCTGTCGGCCAGCTTTTTAAACGCCTCGCTGTCAGTCAAAAGCACCTCGGTTGGTTCTTCCGCATCAACATATACATCAAAGGTAACAGCCTCTAGCACGCAAGCCGCCGTCAGCACGCCCACATCATCGGGAAACAGCCGATACAGAGTAACCTCACGTCCCTCCTCGCTCATCGTATATACCCGCAGCTGACCGCTTTTTACTAAAAAAACACCTAGGCAGTCTAAAGGGCCTTGATGTACATGTTCGCCAGCACTATATTTTACTAATCTTGTATGAGCGTTTATGTATTCTTTTTCGCGGTCGCTAAGGTTGGGCCAAAAGCTGATATGCTTGATAAATAAATTATTGGTAAGCGATTTTTTCTCCATAAAAAATCCTCCCTAAAAATATTTTTATAATTATAACACAATTTTTTCTTTTTGGTAATAAATAAACCTCCCTATGTCAGATTTAATTCCAACTACGGGAGGTCTATGTTTAATTTTTTAAATTTATGGCAGCAAGGAAAGTACGGAGCTTGATTGCTGATTAGCCTGTGACAGCATTGCCTGCGCTGCCTGCATAAGTATATTGTGCTTGGTAAAGGAAGTCATCTCCTTGGCTAGGTCGGCATCACGGATAACAGATTCAGCCGCCCGCTCGTTTTCTATAGTAGTGGTGAGGTTATTTAGGGTACACTCTAATCTATTTTGTGCCGCACCGATTGTTGTCTGCTGGTCTAGCGCCTTTGACAGGGCATTATCCATTACCTCGATAGCCGCACTGGCATTTGCCTGCGTGCAGATATTTATAGCTTTGCCGCTATTACTGGTAAGTCCTAGGGCATAGGAACGCATATCAGTAATTCCGACCTTTATCGACTGATTGGCACGGCTGCCGATTTGAAATACAAAGGCATTATCTTCGGATGCGTTTTGCGCACGCAGTACCTCATGGAATTGGTTTAGCTTGGCATTAACATCAGTTTTAACGTTGCCGTCACGGTCGCTGACCGAAAAGGTTATGCCGCCTAGCTGCCACGGAAGTCCGCAAAAATCCTCTTCTGGTATCGGTGGGGCATCGCCCTTCCCATCATCCTTAGGGTATACCGTTATCAGCCAAGTAAGCTTATTGTCGGCTGGGCCGACCTTATTGCCTGCACCGTCATAGCCATAGTAGCTTTTCGACTCCATGGAAGCCACACTGCCTTCATAGCCGTCCTGTTCTATATCCCCTCTAAAATTGCTGCTTCCGCCAAGCATTTCAGTTAATGTTTGGTTGCCAATTCCATAAGTACGCGTATAGGTCTTGCCATTGTGCACCAAGGATATAGTCAGCTTGTCGGTTTCTAATATGCCTAGATTTTGACCATTACGGTCCATTAAATCAGTCATTTTTTGTGGTGCTCCTTTTGGATCATATTCTGGCACATAGAGATAATTATTAGCAAATACGGTAGCGGTGGCATTAATCTTATTATTATGCGAGCCGTCAATTAAAGTTTTATCATTATAGGTAACATGGGCATTATCGTCTATTTGGTCGATTAGCTGGTCTACCTCTTTTTGCATGATGCGGCGGTCGCTGTCGGTATTGGTGTCGTTGGCGGCATTTATACACTTTTCCTTTAGCGTGCGCAAGATGTCGACTGTCGAGCCTACCGCTCCTGCCGCAACATTCATCATACTGGCTGCATTTTGCACATTCAGGCTTGACTGCTCTAAGGAGCGGATATGGGAGCGCATTCTTTCCGATATTGCCCAGCCCGCGGCATCATCGCCGGCACTATTTATCTTCATGCCGGTAGATACTTTTTTCAAGCTTTTAGCCATTTCCATGGAATTGGCGTTCAATATATTTTGTATTTTTACGGCTGCGATGTTGTTTTTTATTGTAATTGCCATAATAATTTTCCTTCCTTGGCTGCCATATCATTACATTTCTAAAATCCCTGCTTTCATTGTAGCTTAAATTTCATTTAACTACAAGAAAAAAGACAGCCAAAAACAAAATTTGGTTGTCTTTCCTCTCACTTTTTATTAAGTTAATCCTTGGTGAAAGTAAATTCCTTGCCGTCAAAGCCAATATTTACAGTGTCGCCAGCAGCAATTTCACCCTTAATTATTTCTTTAGATAGCGCAGTTTCTACCGTGTGCGTTAAAAGTCTGCGCAGCGGACGCGCACCAAAGCTTGGCTCAAAGCCCTGCTCGGCTAGGGCATTTAGTGCCTGCTCGTTCCAACCTAGAGTAATGCCGACCTGTTTTTCCAGGCGTGCGCCGAGTTTTTGCAGCAGGATAGCGGCAATATTTTTAACCTGCTCTTTAGCCAGCGATTTAAAGACGATAATATCATCAACGCGGTTTAAAAACTCAGGACGGAAATAATCCCGCAAAATATCTTTTACGGCAGCCTTTGCCTCGTCGTAGGATTTATTTAAAATTTCCTGCGAGCCTAGGTTACTAGTCATAATGATGACGGTATTTTTAAAGTTTACTACGCGTCCCTTGCCGTCAGTTAGGCGACCGTCATCTAGTATTTGCAACAGAACATTAAACACATCGCGATGCGCTTTTTCAATCTCATCGAGTAAAATGACGCTGTACGGACGGCGGCGCACGGCCTCGGTAAGCTGACCACCCTCATCATAGCCGACATAGCCCGGAGGCGCACCGATTAAACGCGATACGCTGTGTTTTTCCATGTATTCGCTCATATCAATGCGGATAATGCTGCGCTCATCATCAAACAAAGCCTCGGCCAGGGTTTTAGCCAGCTCTGTTTTGCCTACGCCCGTAGGGCCGAGGAATATAAACGAGCCTATCGGGCGATTTGGGTCTTTTATGCCGGCACGGGCGCGCAGGATTGCCTCGCTGACCTTGGTTACTGCCTCATCTTGACCGACTACGCGTTTATGCAGTACGTCCTCTAGATGAATTAATTTTTCGCGCTCGCCCGTTAGCATTTTGGCTACTGGTATGCCTGTCCAGCGGCTGACTACGCGGGCAATATCCTCCTCGCCAACCTCTTCTTTTAGCAGTTGGTCATCTTTAGATTTTTCAGCGATTACCTTTTCTTCGGCGGCTAGTTTTTTCTGAAGTTCGGGGAGCTTGCCATATTTTAGCTCGGACATACGGTTTAAATCGTAGGCGCGCTCGGCTGCCTCCATTTGGCTGCCCACCTCGTCAATTTCCTTTTTGATAGCCCGCACGCGCAGAATTGCTTGTTTTTCGCTTTCCCATTTGCTTTTTAGCGTGGTTTCTTCAGCTTGCAGGCGCGCTTTTTCACTAGCTAGACTTGCTAATTTTTCCTTTGATGCCTCGTCTGTTTCCTTTTTAAGTGCTTGCTCCTCAATCTCTAGCTGCATTATTTTGCGGCGGATTTCATCAAGTGGAGCAGGCATCGACTCAATTTCGGTGCGAAGTTTAGCCGCTGCCTCATCGACTAGGTCGATAGCCTTATCAGGCAAAAATCTATCGGAAATATAGCGGTCGGACAGCGTTGCCGCAGCTACTAGGGCAGCATCACGGATACGCACACCGTGATGAACCTCGTAGCGTTCCTTTAGACCGCGCAGAATAGAAATGGTGTCCTCAACTGACGGCTGGTCAACCATAACCGGCTGGAAACGCCGCTCAAGAGCCGTATCCTTTTCAATGTATTTGCGATATTCGTTAAGCGTAGTTGCACCAATGCAGCGCAGCTCGCCGCGCGCCATCATCGGCTTTAAGAGGTTGCCGGCATCCATTGCGCCCTCGCCCGCACCAGCACCGACTACAGTGTGTACCTCATCAATGAACAGCAAAATTTGTCCGTCAGATTTCACTATTTCATTGAGAACCGCCTTTAAACGCTCCTCGAACTCGCCGCGGAATTTTGCGCCCGCGATAAGCGAGCCCATATCTAGCGAGTAAAGCGTTTTATTTTTCAGCGACTCAGGGACATCGCCGGCAACAATGCGGCGGGCTAAGCCCTCAACTATTGCTGTCTTGCCTACACCTGGCTCGCCGATTAACACCGGGTTATTTTTCGTGCGGCGTGACAAAATTTCAATCGTGCGCCGAATTTCCTCATCACGACCGATAACGGGGTCGAGCTTGCCGGCTCTAGCCGCAGCCGTTAAATCACGGCCATATTTTTCGAGCGACTTGTAGCCTTCCTCAGGATTTTCATTAGTTACATTTTGCTTGCGATTTTTCTTAATTGAGTCCTTGATGTTAGACTTAGTAAGGTTAAATTCACGGCAAATGGACTGTACCTCATCGCTGCCGTCAAGCACAATAGCTAGGAGCAAATGCTCGGTAGAAACGTAGTCATCCTTCATGGACTTAGCTAGTTCCTCCGCACGGCCTAAGACGCGCACCATATCCATGCCCATGCCTAAGCGGTCTTGACCTTTAACGGACGGAATTTTATTTAGCGTCTGCTCTAGGCGGGCCTTCAGCATGGCTAAATCCGTGTCGCAATCGCTAAAGATAGTAGCAAGCAATCCTTCAGGCTCTTTAGCTAATGCTAATAGAGTGTGTGCCGATGTTATTTCTTGATGATAACGCATAGCCGCTAGCTGCTGTGCTGATTGCAATGCACCTAGCGTTTTAGCGGTATATTTTTCTTGTCCCATAATAGTATAATCCTCCATAAACATAAGACTATGAAAGCTTTCTTATCTACTATTATACTGATAAAAGTCAAAAAGTCAAATAAAATTTTGATTTTTTGACTTTTTTATTTTTGCCATTCCTCGACCATTTCTCTAGCCGCCGCTAAAGGATTTTTAGCACTGGCAACAGCACTTACTACAAAAAATCCTTCTACACCCGTTTGACGCAGGTCGGCTAAATCCTTAGTTTTTACGCCGCCGCCCACTACTACGGGAATTGGACTTATTTTGTGCAGCTCCTTTAGCTCGGCTAAGCTCCTAGTTATCACTTCGCCGTTTTCATTGCGACCGCAGTCAGGCTTGGTCGCCGTTTCATGCAGCGGCCCTGCACCAAAATAATCAATCAGGCTGGTATTACAGTTCTTTACATAATCTATCAGCTCATTAGAGCGCGCCGATAAACCGACTATCGAGTTTTCGCCTAAAAGCTTGCGGCAAACCTCTACCGGAATATCGGACTGCCCTACATGAATACCGTCAACCTTTATGCCTGCCGCCCGTGCTGCTAAAACTACATCTAACCTATCATCGACTAGCAAAGCTACGCTGTCGGCCTTTCTTAGCTTATTTATTTTATCGGCAGCCCTGCGCGTTAGCTCGATTAACTGCCGAGCCGAGGCAACCTTCGAGCGAATTTGCACGCAGGTAAAGCCTGCCGCTACTGCCGCCTCGACAATATCTTCTACGGGGCGATTATTAGTATTTTCTGGGCCTACCACTAAATAGGCGGCAATATTTAAATTTTCTCTTATAGTCATTTTTCCTGCTCCTTTATTTTTTGTTCCATGCGCTCGATTTTGCCATTCATCATATCAGTGTAGCCAGGGCGAATATCGGCCTTTAAGACAACCTCGGTGCGAATACCGCGGTCAGCTAGTACCATAGTGGCTTTTTTTACAGTCGCCATAACCTCGTCCCATTCGCCTTCGATTTCAGTAAACATAGAGTTAGTACGATTTTTAAGTCCTGAATTTCGTATTACTTTTACGACTTCGCCTACATAGCTAGACATTTCTTCTCCCGTGCCGCAAGGGGCAATCGCTACCGCTATCAAAGTATTCATTTTATATCTCCTCGACTGTAAAATTATTAGTGCTAATATCAGCAGCACTAGCTAAATATAATTCATCAATAAAGGCTCGCTCAAAAGATGCAGGAGCGGTTGTTTTTTCTGCCGCCCGCGTGCCAGCTAAATTATAGGCATTTACTGCTGTAAGTGCGCCGACAAAGGGACTAGCGACTGCGGCAAATACAGCGGTAACACCGCCTAGCGAGCAGCCTGCTCCCGTTACTTTAGTAAATAATTCTGAGCCGCCAGTGCTATAGGCAATTAATTTGCCGTCTGTTACTAAATCAATAGCCCCTGAAACTGCCACTGCGCCGTGTATAAATTTAGCTACGGCGATTGCCGAATTTTTTGCCGTTGCCACACTGTCGGTAGCATCGACACCGCGCACGCCGTCCTTAGCTACGCCGCTATCTAGTCCCCATAGATTGGCTAGAGCAATAATTTCTGAGGCATTGCCGCGAACGATAGTCGGCGGCATAGCTTTAAACTCGCGCAAAATTTCTGTGCGCAATGCGCCAATACCGATGCCCACGGGGTCTAGCACCCACGGCTTATTTTTTTCTTTCAGCCTGCGAGCGGTGCGCGGCAAAGTTTCAGCATAAATAGGAAACATCGTCCCCATGTTGATATACATTGCCTGTCCGACTTCTGCCATGCCCTCGCCTTCATCTGGTAAATATACCATTGCCGCCGAGCCGCCAGCCGCTAGCTGTGCATTAGCCACTAAATTTATAGTTACGGTATTAGTTATTGACGGTACTAGCGGCGTAGTGCTTTTTACTTTTTCTACCGCCTCTTTTATTTGTTCTTGAATTTCTGTTTTAGTCATCGTAAAACCTCCATTTACTAAAATGCTATAATAAAATCCGCCCTAGGCACGCCTAAGACGGACTGTATTTATTTATTTTTTAAATAATCATCAATAGCGGCGGCTGCCTTACGGCCTGCGCCCATAGCCAGTATTACTGTTGCCGCGCCAGTTACAATATCGCCGCCCGCAAATACCCCAGGCTTAGAGGTCATACAGGTTTCTTCATCAGCTATAATATTGCCGCGCTTATTAGTATCAAGCCCCTTCGTAGTGTGAGCAATAATCGGATTTGGGCCTGTACCTATAGACACTATAACCGTATCGACAGCTAAATCAAACTCCGAGCCAGCTATGGCTACAGGGCGGCGGCGACCCGAAGCATCAGGCTCGCCTAGCTCCATTTTAATGCAGCGCATAGCCTGAACCCAGCCATTTTCATCGCCTAAAATCTCTACAGGATTATTGAGCAGCTTAAACTCTATGCCTTCTTCCTTAGCGTGTTCGACTTCTTCCTTTCTAGCAGGAAGCTCTGCCTCGCTGCGGCGATAAACTATATAGACCTTCTCCGCGCCTAGACGCAGTGCCGTCCTAGCTGCGTCCATAGCTACGTTGCCGCCGCCGATTACCGCTACCTTCTTACCTACCTTGATAGGCGTTGCATATTCAGGGAAAGCATATGCCTTCATTAGATTGCAGCGAGTTAAAAACTCATTGGCTGAATACACGCCATTCAAGCTTTCGCCAGGAATATTTTGAAAACGCGGCAGACCTGCGCCTGTGCCGATAAATACAGCGTCAAAGCCTTCATCTTCCATTAGCTCATCGACTGTAAATAAACGGCCAGCCACCGCATCAAGCTCAAATTTTACACCGAGCTTTTCAATGCTTTCAATTTCCTTTTTAACAATTTTATCCTTGGGCAGACGAAACTCTGGTATGCCGTAGGACAGTACGCCGCCAGCCTTATGCAGTGCCTCAAATACTGTAACCTTGTAGCCGCGCTTGGCTAAATCACCAGCACAGGATAAGCCAGACGGGCCTGAGCCGATTACGGCTACTTTTTTAGCGTCACTAGCGTACTTTATCGGTGAAACTTCCTCATTTTTCGCCATGAAGGTATCAGCGGCAAAACGCTCCAATCTGCCAATAGCTACCGGCTCGCCCTTTTTGCCTAAAATACAATATTTTTCGCACTGATTTTCCTGTGGGCAGACGCGTCCGCAAACGGCCGGCAGGGCATTAGATTTTTTTATAGCAGCAATGGCAGCATCATAGTCACGCTCCTTAATCTTGCCGATAAACTCAGGAATATCGACCGACACGGGGCAGCCTTTGCGGCACTGCGGTATTTTGCAATGCAGGCAACGCTTAGCCTCGGCTACCGCGGTTTCCTCATCATAGCCAAGAGCTACCTCTTCAAAATTGTGAGCGCGAACACCTGGTTCCTGTACCGGCATTGCGTGTTTCTTTAATGATAGCTTACCCCCCTAATCCTATGTTGCAAACATGGTCTTTTTCGTCTGTTTCTAAATCGCGATACATACGCTGACGGCTCATTAAGCCTTTAAAATCTACTAAATGCCCGTCAAATTCTGGGCCGTCAACGCAGGCAAACTTAGTTTCATCGCCTACCGTTACTCTACAGCCGCCGCACATACCAGTACCGTCAACCATGATAGGATTTAAGCTTACCACAGTCGGAATATTTAAGGGCTTAGTCGCATCGGCAACGCTTTTCATCATAATAACCGGGCCTATTGCCGTTATCTGTTCGATTTTTTCACCGCGCTTTACTAACTCATCTACAGCATAGGTAACAAAGCCCTTTATACCGCGCGAGCCGTCATCGGTAGTAACAAGGATTTCATCTACTACCTCGCTCATTTCCTTTTCCATGATAAGAATATCTTTACTCTTAGCACCCATAATAGCGATTACTTTATTGCCTGCCTCGTGCATGGCTCTAGCAATGGGGAAGGTCGGGGCTACGCCGATACCGCCGCCCACCACCACGACTGTGCCGTCAAACTTTTTTATTTCTGACGGTCTGCCGAGCGGCCCGACAAAATCAACTATGCTATCGCCGGCATTTAAAGCCGCTAGCTCCATAGTTGACGCGCCTATCACTTGAAAAACTATATTTACCGTGCCTTGCTGGCGGTCAAAATTAGCAATCGTCAGCGGTATGCGCTCGCCCTTTTCATCAACCCGCAGCACAATAAACTGCCCTGCCTGCGCCTTTTTTGCAATGCGCGGAGCATCAATATCCATAGAAAAGACGTTAGGCGAAAGCTCTTCCTTCGTTAAAATTTTAAACATAGCTCACTCTCCATTAACACATATTTTTAGGCGAAAACGCCCTTTAAATACTCGTTTAAATCCGTCCTTATCGGCATGAGATAAAGACTGTCATTATTATCGCTTACAAGCTCTAGCACCTCGCGGGCAAAATCAATGCTCCACTCTAAAGTAGGCTCAAAGGCTCTAGGGAAAACCACATTATTTTTACGCTCCCAATAGCTTTGCGAGGGCGCGCTCATAATAGGCGATACTCCCCAGTAAACATCTAGTCCCGTCAGCATATCCATATACATTTTTAGATAGCGCACATCGAAAAACGGCTGCGTGAAAAAGCCCTGCGCTCCTGCCTGCACCTTGCGGCGAATACCATAAAGCTCCTCGCGCATAGACGAGCGGTATTGGTCAATGCCGGCATAAACCTTTACCTCCGGCATTTCCTCGGCAAACTTCCGTATAACATCAGTGCTTTCAGTGGGAAACACCTCATGCGTCATTCGCTGCGGCGGGTCCCCCTGAATAACTAATACCTCATTTATATTATGCTCGCGCAAATATTCCTTCATAGGAAGCTCTTTTGATAAATCAATATCCATAGCGCGGATATGGGGCATAGACACACTAAAATATTCCTGAGCGATAGCACTACCCTGCCAGCTGCGCATATCAAAACGCAGCAAATCGGGTATATTTATAACATCGATATTATCTTTATAATTGGCTAGTAACTCCAGCTCGGCGCGCAGCGTCACCTCGTCACGCGGCACCAACTCAATCGACACACGTTTCATAGGTCTCCTCCAATCTAAAAACGCTTTAAAATTGAACACCTTCAATTTTAAAGCGTTTTCCAGCATTTGGCAAGATTATGTAATTATAGTTAGTTTTAGGTTGACATAAAATAATAGTTGTTATATATTAATGAAAGTCAATTTATGAAAAACGCATGAAAGACTAAAAGGAAGTGTAATAATTGGTTCGCTATCTAAAGTGGCTCGCGGCAGTCATCGTAGTGATTTTAACAGTTATACTAGGCTGCTGTGCCTATCTTATGCATGGTGCGACCCGTTCAGTGCCGGTTTTAAATTATCATCAGATAAATGATACCGCAGAAAATGCACTGACGGTGCATGTTGACCAATTTGAAAAACAGATGAAGTATTTAGCCGACAATGGCTACACCACAATAACGCCGACAGAAATGCTCGATGCCTGGCAAAACGGCACGCCGCTTCCTGATAAACCAGTGGTTATTACTTTTGATGACGGCTATGTAGATAATTATAAAAATGCTTTCCCTATTCTCGAAAAATATAATCTGCGCGCCACTATTTTCCTTATATCCGATTATATAGGAATGTATCCTAACTATCTTACTTGGTCACAGATAAGTGAAATGCAGGACAGCAACCGTATTGATTTTGAAAGCCACACGCTTTCCCATAAGCAGCTCGATGCTACTAGCCCTGAGGAAACTAAAAATCAATTAGAAGGCTCTAAGCAGGCATTAGAGTGGCACTTAGGCAAGACTATAAACTTTATTGCCTATCCCTGCGGCTCGTATGATGATGATTTAATCCGCATGACGCGCGAGGCGGGTTATCGTGCCGCTTTTACTGTCAACTATGGACTTTCTGATGCTAGTGAAAATCCGTTTGTACTTGACCGTGTGCCAATTTTTGGCAGCAACCGCCATACATTTTTACGATTTAAGCTGCGTCTAGCCTACTCGCCGATTTTTGCACCGTTAGCTAAATTGCATAAGGATTTAAAGGAAAAGGATTATGTATTTTTAGCTAGATTAATTCCCACTCCATAAAAAAATCCCCGACGATTGTCGGGGATTTTTTATTTACTTATCTTCGTGAGATTTTAGCAGATCCTTTAACTCGCGCTCTTGTTCTTCTTTGGGCTGCTTAGTGCAACACAGCATGGCATCGCCAAAGGAGAAGAACCGATATTTCATATCGACCGCGGTTTTATAAGCATTTAATATAAACTCTCGACCCGCAAAGGCACTGATTAGCATTATAAGGGTTGATTTGGGCAAATGAAAATTAGTTATTAGGGCATCAACTATTTTAAATTCATAGCCTGGATAAATAAATATATCTGTCCAGCCAGCCTTGCCCGCTATTTCATTTTTAGCGGTAGCTGCTGACTCTAGTGTTCTAATACTGGTAGTGCCTACAGCTATAACGCGGTGTCCGCTTGCCTTAGTCTTTTTAATTAATTCCGCAGTTTCATCAGAAATATGATAAAATTCTTTGTGCATTTTATGCTCTTCGATAGTATCAGTATTTACCGGTCTAAATGTTCCTAGTCCCACATGAAGGGTCACAAAGCCGAGATTTACGCCCATGGATTTTAATTCCTGCATTTGTTCCTTAGTAAAATGCAGTCCGGCAGTAGGAGCAGCTGCCGAGCCTTGCTCGCGATTGTAAACCGTTTGATAGCGTTCTTTATCTGCTAGCTTTTCATGTATATACGGCGGCAGCGGCGTTTCACCTAGACGGTCAAGAATTTCTTCAAAGATGCCTTCGTAACTAAACTCAACTATGCGTCCGCCAAAATCTGTATGGTCGGTCACAGTGCAGCTAAGTTCATCGCTAAAGCGGATAATATTTCCTATTTTAGCTTTTTTACCAGGCTTTACCAGCGTTTCCCAATGTGTGCTGTCAATGCGGCGAAGTAAAAATACTTCCACCTTGCCGCCAGTTTGGTCGCGATGTCCGATAAGGCGTGCCGGCATTACCCGCGTATCATTAAATATAAGGGTGTCGCCAGCCTCTACATAGTCTTTTAAATCATAAAAATGACGATGCTCAATCGTTTTATTGGCAGGATTTAATACCATTAGCCTTGATGCGTTGCGCGGTTCAACAGGTGTTTGCGCTATGAGCTCCTCGGGTAGCTCATAGTCAAAGTCAGATAATAACATTTTTATTTTTGCCTTTCTTCAATATAGCTTTTTCAAGGTCGTTCCCTGATAGTAATGCGAAAGTATTTCCTTATAATTTTTACCAGTTTCAGCTAGTTCTTTTGCGCCCCATTGTGATAATCCTAGCCCATGACCATAGCCATAGCCATTTATCGCTACTGTATTTCCGTTAAGCTTCATCGCAAATACAGTGCTTTTTAAACCAAAATAGCTGCGCAAACTATTGCCGTTTACAGTTTTTCGCCCCTTATCGCCGATAAAGGTAACATTTTTTACCCGTCCCGATATGGTGCGGTCAAGACTGTCTTTGCCCCAGCTTATCGGTGACAAATTTATTTTTTTTAGTTTGCCGATACTGTTTAGTGATGCGGCATTGATAAAATTTGCTAGGACAATATCTTTAACCCAAGGCATCGTTCCCTGAGTTTTTTCTTTAGCGGCTCTAAGGTACGGATACTTAGTTCCCCACACACTTTCACTATTTTCGGTCATACCGCCAGCATCAGTATGAAATAAAGCCTCGATTAATGCTCCGTTATAGGTCAGCACCTCGCCATAGGTATCTCTAATAGCGGAATTAGTAGCTGTGCGCTCGGCACTAACGCCGCCATATTCTTGGCAGTGCGTGCTAGCGCATAAATCATAGCCATCGCCTTGATGACGCTTGCGTCCCTTTAAAGCAAAGGTGCGCGCGGCTACTACTTGTGCTTTTAAGGCATTATTATGCCACTCCGCCGGCATTTCCCTAGCTACTACGCCCGCTAAATAATCCTCGGTATTTACTTTATTGACAATGGTAAAGCCTGCACCATGCGGCACTAGCTCGATTGTGCCGCGATAGCTCGTGCCGTTTACCGCAATGATTGATTGCACCGATTGATTTTTAGTTTCAGCATGGTCAATAATAATAGTTCCTTTAGTAAGCTTTACATTGTTTAGCAAAAACTCGCCGTTAGGATAGGTTATTATTACTTGTTTGCCGCTAGCAATGCGCGCTAAAAGCTTGCCCTTCTCGTCCTTTATAATGCTGTCCTGCTTTACCGTAAGCTGCACGCTGTTTTTGCCGCTGGCTAATCCTATAGCTAATTGCGGCTGCCACGCAGCATTGGCTATATTTAGATTAGCCAAGCTAACTATTGTCATTATCAGCACCAAAGCTATTTTATTTATTTTTAGCATTTTGTGCCTCCTCTAGTGCCAATCTTGCCCGCTTTTTAGCCTTATTATCTTTTTTACGCTGCTTGCGGATAGCCTTGCTGTAGCGTTCCTCTTCGCTAAAAATACAGCCGCAATAGGGCTGCCGATATAGCTCTAGTGCATTTGCTATGTCTATGCCTTCCTGCCAGCCTGGTCTAAAATCCTCATAATAAAAAGCTACGCCATACTCCTCAGCAAACTTTTCAGCGGTATGGCGCATAAGGTCATGCTGCTGATAAATACTGTAAAACAAAGTAGAGGTAAAAGCATCAAATCCATTTTGTGCCGCATAGCGAGCAGCTTCTCTAAGCCGCCAAGTATAGCACATTGTGCAGCGACCATTGGGCAAGTCTTCAGCTACCAATGCTTGTTTTAAAAAATCACGCAGTCTATAGTTTTCATCTGTAATCAGTTTTAAATTTACTTTGTCGGCAAATTCTTTAGCGGTGTCTAATCTGCGTTTCCACTCCATGTAAGGGTGGATATTCGGATTAAAAAAATACCCTGTCGGCTCTATACCGTCAGCGCGCAGCTTTTTAGTTGGATAGCACGCGCAAGGACCGCAACAAATATGTAATAATAGTTTCATAGTTACTCCGGATAAATCATGCCGAAATGCTCATAGCCAGACTTAGTTACCACGCGGCCGCGCGGCGTGCGATTGATAAAACCTAGCTGAATTAAGTAAGGCTCGTAAACATCTTCAATAGTATCGGTGCTTTCGCTGATAGCCGCCGCCAGTGTATCAAGTCCCACCGGTCCACCGTCAAATTTTTCAATCATGGTTTTAAGCATACGGCAATCGGTGTGGTCTAAACCGACTTTATCAATATCAAGCATGGCTAAAGCCTTATCGGCGGTTTGGGCCGTTATAGTTTTTTGACCGCTGACCTGCGCTACATCGCGTACTCGCTTTAGCAGACGGTTAGCTACTCTAGGTGTACCGCGTGAGCGGCGCGCTATCTCTATTGCACCGTCATCTTCAATGGGAATTTTTAGTATTTCTGCCGCCCGCTTTATGATATGCACCAGTGCCTCTGGCGTATAGTATTCTAGTCTTGAGATAACGCCAAAGCGGTCGCGGAGCGGTGCCGCCAGTGCGCCTGCCTTAGTTGTAGCTCCGATAAGCGTAAAGGGTGCAATATCTAGCCTTATGGAGCGTGCGCTAGGGCCTTTGCCGATTATAATATCTAAGGCAAAATCCTCCATTGCCGAATACAAGACTTCCTCGACACTTCTTGACAAGCGATGAATTTCATCAATAAATAAAACATCATGCTCCTGTAAATTCGTCAATAGTGCTGCTAAATCTCCTTGCCTTTCAATAGCCGGGCCTGATGTTTGGCGAAAATTTACCCCCAGTTCGTTAGCGATGATGCCTGCTAGCGTAGTTTTTCCCAGTCCAGGCGGCCCATAGAGTAAAACATGGTCTAATGCCTCGCCGCGCGATAGTGCCGCTTTAATAAATATGGATAAGTTTTCCTTAGCCTTGTCCTGACCTATATATTCATTAAGTTTTTTGGGACGCAGGCTAAATTGCCAATCATCAGCATACTGCTCGTCAGTAGCTACGATACGGCTATCCATTTTTTCAAAATCTTCCATTAGCCCGCCTCCTTACATACCGCTTAATTTTTTTAGTGCCAGCTTTATCATTTCTTCAGTAGTCTTGCAGTCATTAAGTTTTTTTAGCACGGCAAAGATTTCATTTTGACTATAGCCTAGAGTTTCTAATGCCGCAGCTGCCTCGGCAAGCATATTATCATCAGCGGCTTCGACTGTACCTAAAGTAAATTCTACCGCGCTATTATCAATAAAAGTTAATTTATCCTTTAGCTCTAGCACTAGCCGCTCAGCTGATTTTTTGCCGATACCCGGTAATTTAGTGAGCATTGTAAGCTGCTTATTCTGGATAGCCTGACATAAATCTTCTACGGTTATCGCGGAAAGTATGCCTAGTGCCACCTTCGGGCCGATGCCTGACACCGCTATCAGCTGGCAAAATAAATCATACTCCTTTTCGGCAGCAAAGCCATATAATGTTATACCGTCCTGATAAACATTCATATAGGTAAAGAGCTGAATTTCCTTATTTAAATGTATTTTTTGCCGCGTATTGCCGGCAATAAATACGCGATAGCCTACGCCCTGCACATCAAGCAGTACATAATCATTTTTTACGCTGACAGCCTTTCCCCGCAAAAAACCTATCACTAGCTATCACCTCGCTAAATCATTTCTAAATACCATGCTTGCCATACAGTGGGTAGTGCAAATAGCAATCCCCAAAGCATCGGCCGTATCATCGGGCTTAGGCGGCTCAGGCAAATTAAGCAATTTAGTTACCATATATATTACCTGCTCTTTAGTTGCCTTGCCGTAGCCAGTTATATCCTCTTTTATCTGCATCGGTGTCCGCTCTACTATCGGCAGATTATTTTTAGCCGCCGCTAATAGCACTACGCCGCGTGCCTGACCTACAGGAATAGCCGTTGTAACATTGCGATTGAAAAAAAGCTTTTCAATCCCCATTACATCGGGCTTATATTCTTTTATTAAGGCATCTAGCTCATCGTAAATTTTTACCAATCTATCTTCCATACGCATTTTAGGACTGGTAAACACCGAGCCATAAACTATTGGTCTAATACGGCTGCCCATTGTTTCGACTATCCCATAGCCACAAATAGCAGTTCCTGGGTCTATTCCTAACGCTAACATTATTATCCTATCTAAAAAGGGCTCAAATAATTGAGCCCTCAAAAATGGCTATATTAATTCTTACTCGTCAATCTCATAGTTGCTGTAAACGCTCTGCACATCATCATTTTCATCTAATGCGTCCTCAAGTGCCTGCATTTTCTCAGCATCCTTTCCCGATAATTTTACCGTGTTATCGGGAACCATAGTAATTTCAGCACTA
>SAMEA104315428__coassemble_914_pt1 | contig 27480 bp, 23 predicted proteins | sample SAMEA104315428__metabat2_low_PE_031 | metagenome-assembled genome bin SAMEA104315428 (sample SAMEA104315428) | gut metagenome | biome: Monkey gut; feature: monkey-associated habitat; material: faeces | place: China | collected 2013 | reverse complement strand
GAAGAATTTCTCTCGTGGCTCGAACTGGTAAAAATGCTGAAGGCAAGCGGTTTGTCGCTAGATAATATTGTTAAATATATGGAGCTGGCGCGTAAAGGAAAATCAACCGCCAATGCTCGCAGGGAGCTAATCGAGGGCAGCCGCCGCGCACTCATAAATAAAATTTTAACCTTAAAAAGTGCCGCTGCTGAAGCAAGCTATCAGCTGAGCTGCTATGAAACGGTGTTGCTGCCGAAAACTCAACGCCTTATGAGCATTGATTATCATAAAAATCAGGTGGTGGTATGAAAAATATCAGCGAAAATGAATTTTTTAACTGCTACAGGGGAGCTGCCAAGGTAATTGAAGATTATAAAAAATGGAACCCGCTGCAAAAGAGCGCGGCTAAGATGGATAGCTACGGCGATGCCGATAAAGAGGTTATCGATATGATGCTAAATCTGCGCGCTATCGGTCTTCCGCGTAAAAAGCAGGAGGAGTATATTCGCCTAGCGATAACTGGCGGCTTTTATAATGAGCGCAGGAGTATTTTGCGTGAGCAGCGAAAAAATTTGCTATATAAAGTCCATGAGCTAGAGAAGAAAATTTCCTGTATTGATTGTCTTAGCTATAAGCTAGAGAATATACATTAAAAAAGCGCGATTATATCGCGCTTTTTTTAGTTCTTCTAATGTTTCTTAGGCGCAGCTATGCTATAATTGCTACCTATAAGGAGGAATAATTATGAGTAAAGCTAAACGCCTATGGCTGACAATTTTTTTGGGGGTAATGTCGGCTATGGCTCCATTATCTACAGATATGTATTTGCCGTCGCTTCCTGTTATGCAGGGCGAGTTTTCCGTGTCGGCATCGGTTACCCAGCTGACACTTACCATGACCATGCTCGGCATGGCACTAGGACAGATTTTTATGGGCCCCGTTAGCGACCGCTACGGCAGGAAAAAGCCGCTGCTCATCGGTATGCTAATATTTACGGCGGCAACTGTCGGCTGTGTGACGGCAGAAAACATTATTTTATTTTTAATTTTTCGCTTTATGCAGGGCTTTGCCGGTGCGAGCGGCATAGTTATTGCTAGAGCTATTGCCCGCGATGTCTGCGAGGGCGCGGAATTAACTAAATTTTTTGCCGTGCTGATGATGGTAAACGGACTTGCGCCGATTATCGCTCCCGTTATTGGCGGACAGGTATTATTATTTACTAGCTGGCGCGGCATTTTTGTATTATTGGTGGCGGTTGGTATAATGCAGTTTGCGGCAACCGTTATTTATAAGGAAACCTTGCCTAAGGATAATCGCTTGGACGGTTTGTTTGCGTCCTTTAAAAAATTCCCAGAGCTATTAAAAAATCGTTACTTTTTTGGTCACTGCCTGACACAGTGCTTTGTATTTGGTGCATTTTTTTCCTATATTGCCGGTTCATCATTTGTATTTCAAAATGTTTATCAGGTGTCGGCGCAGGTGTACAGCTTAATTTTTGGCGGCATCGGCATTGGCTTGCTGCTGTCGGGAATTTTGCCAGCGCGGCTGGCAGGACGTGTGCCTGATTATATATTATTAAAGTATTCGCTGCTAGTTCCGCTAATAGGCTCATTATTTTTACTGGCAGGATTTTTAATGTCAGCATCGATTTATTATACGGTCATTGTGCTGGTAATTACTATTGTGCCGCTGTCGGTTATGGGTACAGCTAGCTTTTCACTTGCTCTTTCACGGCAGGGAAATAATGCCGGCAGTGCCAGCGCGCTTATCGGCTTTTTTTCGATGATATTAGGCGGCTGCATGATGCCGATTGTCGGCATCGCCGGCGACCATACAGCCGTACCAATGGGAATTATTATGGTGCTAGGCTATTTCCTAGGCTTTATTTGCTATCGCTTTATGATAGCTCCCGAACACAAAGAAAATAAATAGGGACTATACCTGTACTACCTTTACTCCTCGCCGCTTAGCAGCGGCGATAAAATTTAAATCGGCGGGCTTATCCGTGACGATAATATTAATATTTTCAATAGGACAGACCTGTAAAAAAGAATTATGATTTATTTTGGTATGGTCGACTACTAATACCACTTGGCGCGCTGTTTCGATAATGGCGCGCTTTATTGCTTGGTCGTAGACTTCGGGGCTGGTAAGACCGCCGTCAATGCTTATCGCCGATGAGCCGAGAAAAGCAATGTCTAAGCGAAAGCCGCGGATAAATCTACAGGCTAAGTCACCAAAATAACCCTTGGCATTATTCCTATAAACACCTGGCACGCCGAAAAGCTGAATATTATCATTGTTGGCTAAGAGATTTTGCACCAATAGCGAGTGGCTTAGCACTGCAATATTTTTTCTTGACATCAGCGCGTCAGCAATACTGAAGGCGGTAGTGCCGGTATCTAAATACACCGCGTTTCCCTCATTGATAAGGCTAGAGCAATAAGCTCCGATATTATATTTTTCGACCTTCATGCGCGGCGCGCGCGCTAAAATAGTCGGCAGTGCCGCGCCGCCCTCGATATAAACAATGCCGCCTAGTATCGGCGTGGCTATTCCCATAGCGGTAAATCTATGAAAATCGCGCCTTATAGTCATGGCGGAAACATTAAGCTCTTTTTCTAGCGCAGCTAAAAAAAGACGCTTTTTTTCTTGCAATAATTTTAAAATATAATTGCGCCGTTCTTTGGTATTCATAAAAATCACTCCGCAGGGAAAGTTTATAAACAAGGTTAGTATAGCATAAAAGCTACATTAATAAATATATTTTCTTTTGCGCGCTACTTTTTATTAAACTTATGCTATAATGAAAAAATGGAATTTATGATATTTATAATGAGGTGAGTTCGTTTGCATAAATATGTACGAAAGGCAGTAGCGGCATTCGTTGCGGCATTAATTTTATCGGTCAGCACGATAAGCCTGGCAATGGCACCGGTCATGCACTTAGCCGAGGTGAAGCCCGGCATGGTAGGCACGGCTTATACGGTTATCGACCACACGGGCGAGCTAAGAGATTTTCAAGTTGATATTATCGGCAATATTGATAACGGTAAGGGCTCAACCCCGATGATTATGGCGAAGGCATCAGGGGCGGTCATTGATGAGGTGGGCGGCATACTTCAGGGCATGAGCGGCAGCCCTGTCTACATTGACGGCTATTTAGTGGGCGCAGTCGCCGCCGGTGTAAAGGAAATGACCCCGTATACCTTTTTCATCACGCCGATTGATGAGATGACACCGTTATGGAAATTGCCAGACACAAAAAATAAAACCCGTATAAAGACTATCGACCTAAAAAAGATAGCTGCGGAAAAAGAGAAGGCTGCCGCTAAGGAAAAGACAGCAGAGGCTAACAAAACAGAAAAGTCTGTAGATACCGCCGAGCAGCCAGCTGAAGCAGCGGAGGAAATCGCTGAGGCAGCTGACGCAGATAAAATGCCGGAAAACGCCGAGCCTAAGACTAATTTATATTTTTCTGGTTTTAATACGGCTAGTCTAAATTATCTGCAAAGCCAGCTTGACCCCGACAAAACTATGAATTTTTTGCCTATGGGAGCTAGTGCCAGCGGCAGCAGCGAAACAAAATATAATGCCACGCTAGAGCCTGGGGCGGCAGTAGGTGTAGCTGTAACCTACGGTGATTTTGCAGTCGGCGCAACGGGTACAGTTACCGCTGTGGACGGCAAAAATATATTGGCATTCGGGCATCCCTTTTTGCACCGCGGCAATGTAAATTACTTTATGACCGATGCTACGATTGTCGGCACGATAAGCGGTCAGTCCAACGGCATGAAAATGGCAAATATCGGCAGCATTATCGGCAGGATTAATCAAGACCGCGCTACCGGTGTAGCCGGCATAATCGGCACATTCCCGTCAGTTGTTCCCGTAAAGGTGCATGTAAAGGATAACGCATTAAACCATGAGGAAACCTTTGGCGCGCGCATTGCCTATGACGAGGATTTGCTAGCGCAGCTGTCGGGCGGCATTGCCTATGCAGCTTTATCTAAGACTAGTGATAATTTAAGCGGAAGTACGGCCAATTTAAAATTTACCATTCGCACTAATGCTGTTCCAAGCGGTAAAATTGTCCGCAGCAATATGTATTACAACACGGCTGATGTCGGACAGATTGCCGTAACTGAGCTAGTGCAGGCGATGAGTGCTATTTGTAACGACCCTGAAAAAGAGGCTGACATTATTGATGTGCAGGTTGATATAACCGTAGACGGCGGCCGCAAAACCGCCACCATTTTATCGGCTTTGCCAGATAAAAAAGTAGCCAAGCCTGGCGAAACTGTTCATTTTACCACCACCATAAAGCCCTATCGTCGGGAAAAGGAAACCGTTATAATCCCGTTTGTAGTTCCTAAAAATCAGCCTGCCGGCAAAATGGCTTTAGATGTGCGCGGCGGCGGCTTAATTCCTGTGACCAGCCTTATGCTGTTGCAGCAGTCAGGCGTAGATGTAACAGCTGAGGAACAGACGCAGAAAACTACCGCTGACAAGCTAAAGGCACTAGAAAACAGCGGCCGCAATAATGATATTGTTATTGCGCCAACTAGCAGCCAGCTCTCTGACCGCGACCAAAAGAAATTGGCGCGCCAGCTAGCTAAAATTGCCAGCGAGGAAAAGGCAAAGCCACATCAGGCAAAGCTATTAAACAGCAATCAAAGTAAGCCTGCCGGCAAAACTAATTTTGCTACAAATTATATAATTGAAAATGTCGTTCACACCGCGATTGAGATTAAAAGAGACTAATGGTAGCTTAGACCTATTGTCAAGCACTTAATATAATGGTAAACTGACTATTGTGCTTGAAAAGCTACTATAAATTTAGCATTACTTTACAGGCCTTTATTTGGGAGGAAACTTAGCTTAAATGGAAAAGTTGATTATAAACGGCGGAGCAAGGCTAGAGGGGCGCGTCAAGATAAGCGGCGCGAAAAATGCCGTGCTGCCGATTATCGCGGCGACTTTGTTAGGACAGGAAAGGCCGAGCATTTTAGACGAAGTGCCGGCACTAGAGGACGTGCATACGATAACCGAGGTTTTGCAAAAACTAGGGGTAAAGGCAGCTTTTGATGAGCAAAAGCATACGCTAGAGGTTGACAGCACAGTTATTGGCAGCTGCGAGGCACCCTATGACCTCGTGCGCAAAATGAGAGCCTCGTTTCTTATTATGGGACCTCTCCTTGCGCGCTACGGCAAGGCAAAAATATCGCTGCCAGGCGGCTGTGCTATCGGCACACGCCCAATTGACCTGCATCTAAAGGGATTTGAGGCACTAGGTGCAGAAATAAAAATCGGTCACGGTTTTATCGAGGCGACTGCGCCTGACGGCTTAAAGGGCGCAAAGATTTATTTAGATTTCCCCAGCGTTGGCGCAACCGAAAATATTATTATGGCGGCATCAATGGCTGAGGGGCAGACGATTTTAGAAAATCCTGCTGAAGAACCGGAAATTGTCGATTTAGCTAATTACTTAAATGTCATGGGCGCAAAAATCCGTGGTGCTGGCACAAACGTTATAAAAATAGACGGTGTGCCTAAGCTTGTAGGAAGAGATTACACCATAATTCCCGACCGCATCGAGGCAGGGACTTACATGGTAGCGGCAGCTATGACAAAAGGCGATGTATTTATCGAAAATGCTATTAGCGAGCATTTAAAACCTGTTATTGCCAAGCTGAAGGAAGCAGGCGTTACCGTAGAAGAAAGCGTAGACGGTATTCGCGTTACCTGCGATAAACGCACGAAGGCAGTCGATATAAAAACGATGCCTTACCCAGGGTTTCCTACCGATATGCAGGCGCAATTCATGGCAATGCTGGCAGTTTCTGAGGGAACGGGCATGGTCACGGAAACCGTATTTGAAAATCGCTTTATGCACGTTGACGAACTAAAGCGCATGGGCGCAAATATTAAAATTGACGGGCGAACCTCGGTAATCGAGGGAGTAGATGCGCTGACCGGCTGTCAAGTGAAAGCCACTGATTTGCGCGCCGGCGCAGCTATGGTGTTAGCGGGCTTAGTAGCTGAGGGCGAAACGCAGGTCGGCTACATTCATCACATCGACCGCGGCTATGATAATCTCGTAGATAAATTGGTAGGATTAGGGGCAGCTATTCGCCGCGAAAATCAATAATATTTTAGTGCATGGTGCAAATAATTCTGAATAATACTTCTTTAAGTTTACAAGTTGACACACAATGTACAAAAGTGTTAGTATACAGTGCATAGAACTTGTCGCAGCGCAGCGATGTTTGGTGGATTGTATACTATAAATCCCACGGGCAGCTAACGCTGCGCGCGGGATTTATTTTTTTATCATTATTCATTAGGAAAGAAGGAATTATGATGACTGGTTTAACTTTAGTAGGTATAGCCATCGTCGTATTCGCTGCCGCCTATCTAGGCTATGGACGCTATTTAGTCCGTACTTGGGGTATTGACCCGAAGGCTAAAACGCCGGCAGTTGAATTTGAGGACGGTCAGGACTATGCACCGGCATCACGCTTTACCGTGTTTTCGCATCAATTCTCCTCGATTACTGGCGCAGGCCCAGTAACCGGCCCGATTATCGCCGCTATGTTTGGCTGGGCTCCGGCACTTTTGTGGCTGTTAATCGGCGGCGTGTTCTTTGGCGCGGTACAGGATTTTGGCGCACTGTATGCGTCAGTTAAAAATAAAGGCAAATCTATGGGTATGCTGATTGAGCAGTATGTAGGAAAAACCGGCCGCCGTTTATTTTTACTGTTCTGCTGGCTGTTTACCTTGCTGGTATTAGCAGCCTTTGCCGATATTATTGCTAAAACCTTTAATGGCACAGTAAATGGCGCGCCCAATGTTCCCAGTGCGCAGGCAGCTACCATTTCGATGCTTTATATCTTTGTAGCCATGGGCTTTGGCTTTTATATCCGCAAGTTTAATCCTAGCGGCGTGGTTAAATTTATAGTGGCATTAATTTTAGTAGTAGCTATGTTTGCGGTAGGTATGCAGGCACCATTATTTTTTGACCTTGACACTTGGCGTTATGTAACCTTTGGCTATTGCTTTATTGCTGCCGTTTTGCCGATGTGGCTTTTAATGGAGCCGCGCGATTATCTAAGTGCCTTTCTGCTCCTTGGTATGGTGTTTGGCGGTGTAGTAGGAGTAATAGTAGCCAATCCGTCTATCAATATGCCGGCTTTCGTTGGCTTTGAGGTAAACGGTCAATCATTGTTCCCGATTTTATTTATTACTATCGCTTGTGGCGCGGTATCGGGCTTTCATAGCTTGGTATCTAGCGGCACTTCATCAAAGGCAGTAAAAAATGAAAGCGATATGCTTCCTGTCGGCTACGGCGCAATGCTCGTTGAGTCGCTCTTAGGCGTAGTAGCATTAGTTATCGCCTGCGCTGCTGCCTCTAACGGTGTATTGCCGAAGGGAACGCCGTTTCAAATTTTTGCCGGCTCAATCTCTGGTTTCTTTCAAATGTTCGGTATTCCTGCCGGCGTTTCTGCTTGCGTTATTACTATGTGCGTATCGGCACTCGCTATGACAACGATTGACTCTGTAGCGCGTATCGGCCGTATGTCTTTTCAAGAATTATTTAGTCCGAGCGAAGGCGAAAAACCGGGTGCAATTGCATCACTGTGCATGAATACTTATTTTTCAACGATTGTAACATTAGGTCTTGCCTATATTCTCTGCCTAGCCGGCTATATGAATATTTGGCCGCTGTTTGGTGCAGCTAATCAGCTGCTATCAGCACTAGTTTTAATATCTTTAGCGGTATTTTTACGCACCACGGGCAGAAAGGGCTGGATGCTCTATATTCCGATGACTTTTATGTTCCTCGTTACTATGAGTGCTTTAATTATGAGCGTAGTCGGTATAATCGGCAAATTAGAGCTAGGCAACTTTGTACCCATGGTTGACGGCTTGCAGTTAGTATTAGCTTTGGCATTAATGACGCTGGCAATACTCGTAGTAAAGCATTGTGGTCAAGAGCTTTTCGCTGATAAAAAAGAAATGGCGATAGACGATTAAATAAAAAATCGTGCAGCAACTAGCTGCACGATTTTTTTTATTTATTTTTTAGCTCGCGGGTTAGGATTTCTCCTAAAATGCGCATACCGCGTTCGATTTCTTGGAGAGTTAGCGTAGCAAAGCTTATGCGCACATGGTGGTGGTCGGTAGCGCGCGGGTAAAAATCTGAGCCGTCAGTCAGGGCAATTTTTTCCTGCTGAGCAAGCTTAGCAAGTTTTGTGGCAGTTAGTTTCTGAGGAAGATGCAGCCACAGCGATAGACCGCCTACAGGGATATGGAAGGTTACTTCCTTAGGCAGCAGTCTACTGGCCGCTTTTAGCGTAAAATTAAACTGGGTTTCATAAATGCTTTTAATGCTGGCAACGTGTTCGCTCCACAAGCCTTCGCGCAAATAAAGGTCAAACACGCGCTGTGTAAGACCGGAGGTCGCAATGTCGGTTAATTGCTTCATGGCGAGCAGCGGCTTGGTAAGACTGTGGGGCATAAGCAAAAAAGCTAGCCTTAAACCCGGCATAAAAATTTTAGAAAAGCTTTTTAAGTAGATAACGCGCTCATCGCGGTCATTTGCCTTTAATGGCGGCAAAATATTTTGGCTGTAGCAAAGCTCGCTTAGATAATCATCTTCTAGCACATAGGCATTATAATAGCGCGCAAGTCCCATTAGCCGCGCGCGTTTTTCGCGGGAATAGGTTGCACCGGTCGGATTTTGTAATGTGGGCATGACATAGATTAGCCGCGGTGTAAATTTTTTTAGCCGTTCTTCTAAAATCTCCATATTTGGGCCGTCAGGCTCTAGCGGAATGTCGATAATTTTTGCGCCGCGGGCGCGAAAGGCAGCCAGCGCGCCAGGGTAGGTAGGAGCTTCGGTAAAAACGTAGTCGCCATTAGTGAGGAGGGCTCTAGCAACAATATCGATGCCCTGCTGCGCACCAGAAATTATTTGCAGGCAGTCAAAGCTAGCTTTTATGCCGCTATGCGCTAAGTAGCTCGCGATAGATTTTCTAAGCGGCAAAAAGCCCTGCGACTCCTGATAGCCAAAAGCATGACCGCCGTCCCTGTCTAGCACTTCGTTCATCAGCCGCTTAAATTGCTGAATGGAAATTATATCGGGATTTAGGGCAATGGTGTTCATGTTTATAACATCAGCGGCGAGCTTTTCAGTTAAAAATTCGGGGTCGTGTATCTCTAGGTCGCTAATCGAGCGGCGGTCTTCGCCATTGCTGCGCTCGGGCGGGTCAGCTACATAGCTGCCGCTGCCGCGCCGCGAGTATATATAGCCGTTTTTTTCTAGCTCGCGATAGCTTCTAGCAACCGTGCCGGCATTTATTTTTAAATTGGCAGCGAGCTTTCTAACCGGCGGCAAGGCATAGCCTGCGGTTAAGTGTCCCGTTTCGATTAGATTTACCAGTCCTTCGTATAGCTGTACATAAATAGCGCGTTCATCATCATGGGCAATTGATAAATTGTTGCAATCAAGCATTGTCATAGCATCTCTCCTAACCTAGCTTTATTCATTGTAGCATGAATATATTTTTTAGAATAGGCAAATAGTAGCTTTTATGTTCATTGTATTAACACAATGACGGTAAAATATGCTCGGTCACTTGCACTATAATGACAGGCTTGCTAGAATGATAAAAAATTGTTAGCGATACAATTAATTGTATTAATACAAAATAAAGGGAGCAACGCAAATGACTAAGCAGTACGAGTTAAACAAAAATCTTGCCCAAATGCTAAAGGGCGGCGTTATCATGGACGTTACGAATGTCGAGCAGGCAAAGGTAGCAGAAAAAGCCGGCGCGGTAGCGGTTATGGCACTTGAGCGCGTGCCGGCCGATATTCGCCGCGAGGGCGGTGTGGCGCGAATGTCTGATCCCGGCATGATACGCGAGATTAAAAATGCCGTATCTATTCCAGTTATGGCTAAGGCGCGTATCGGTCATTTTGTAGAGGCGCAAATTCTTCAGGCTATCGGCATTGACTATATTGATGAGTCCGAGGTACTTACACCGGCTGATGATGTAAACCATATTCAAAAATCCGATTTTAAAATCCCGTTTGTATGCGGTGCAAGAAATTTAGGCGAGGCACTGCGCCGTATCGGCGAGGGCGCGTCCATGATACGCACGAAGGGCGAGGCAGGCACGGGAAATATTATCGAGGCGGTTCGCCATATGCGCACGATGCTAAATGATATGCGCCGCGTGCAGACCGCTAGTCCTATGGAGCTAATGCATATTGCTAAAGAGTACGGCGCGCCTTATGATTTAATAAAATTTGTCCATGAAAATGGCAAGCTGCCAGTAGTAAATTTTGCTGCCGGCGGTATCGCAACACCTGCTGATGCGGCAATGATGATGCAGCTAGGAGTTGACGGTGTATTTGTCGGCTCAGGCATATTTAAATCAGGCGACCCGGCTAAGCGCGCTAAAGCTATTGTCGAGGCTACGACCTACTATGATGATGCTGAAAGATTAGCCAAAATATCCGAAAATCTTGGCGAGCCAATGGTCGGCATAAATATTGAAGAAATCCCCGCCGCCGAGCGTTTAGCAGAAAGAGGCTGGTAATATGCCGAAAAAAATCGGCGTGCTCGCGCTGCAAGGGGGCGTAGCCGAGCATATCGAAAAAATTAAAAAGGTGGGAGCAGCAGCCTGCCGCGTGCGCAGTATGTCAGAAATAGCGACGCTTGACGGGCTGATACTTCCAGGCGGCGAGTCGACCGCTATGGGAAAGCTTTTGCGCTATTTTAATATGCTCAATGATTTGCGCGAGCTGATAAAAAAAGGACTTCCTGTATGGGGGACTTGTGCGGGACTTATTTTATTAGCGCGCGAGGTCGAGGGCGGCATAACTCATTTAGGCGTTATGAATATGAAGGTTTGCCGCAATGCCTATGGCAGCCAGCTAGACAGCTTTTCCTGTGAGCAGGTAATAAAGGAATTTAGCCCTGATATGCAGGAGCTAGTATTTATCCGCGCACCGATTATTGAAGGTGTCAGCGGCAAAACGAAAATAATCGCTGAAACTGACGGCAAAATAACCGCTGCCAAGGAAGAAAATATGTTAGCTACTAGCTTTCATCCAGAGCTTGCCGCCGGCACTAGTGTGCATGATTATTTTATAAATAAAATGTGCTGAGAAAAATATAAAAAATAAAAAAGCCTAGCTCTTATTAATAAAGAGCCGGGCTTTTTAGATGCTATGATTATTTATCAATTACAGCATCAGTCTGGGTAAAGTGTTCAAGGGAGTTTTCCTTGACCTGAATGCAAATATAGGTAATGCCGGAATTATCAGCGGCAAAGAACTGACGCTTAGCAGCAGGCGCAATCCGCAGCCAGTCGCCAGCGGCAAGACTTACCGTTTCGCCGTCAATAACCGCTTTGCCGCTGCCAGCAAGAACGCCGTAAATTTCTTCGTTTTCCTTATGAGAATGAACGAAGGGAACGCCTGCACCAGCAGGCAGCTCGTTAATACTAATCTCCGCACCGGTTAAACCTAGCTTTTCGTGCAGCTCTACTCTTGCTTCCTTGCTTACTGTGGTTTTACTGTAGTTTGACATAATTTATACCTCCGTTGCAATTAGTTAATTTTCATTGCCTGATAACAGTATAAAAATTTACGCATACAAAAACAAGTACGCACCTTTTTATAACTACGCACTCATTTTTGAATGTGTTATAATGCTCTTAGCGAGGTGATAAATATGAAAACCAAAGAAGAATTGCCGGACTGCCCCGTAGCCACGGCGGTAGCCCTTATCGGCGGCAAGTGGAAGCTGTTAATTTTACGAAACCTTAAAACGCGCCCGTGGCGATTTAATGAGCTGCAAAGAAGCCTTGACGGCATATCGCAAAAGGTTTTAACTGACAGCCTGCGGCAAATGATTGCCGACGGCCTAGCCTATCGCTATGATTACCATGAACAGCCTTTAAGGGTAGAATATGGACTTACAAAGCTAGGAGTGCAGATGCTGCCAATAATTGATGCCTTGGCAGATTTTGGCAACTACTACAAATCAGTAATTAAAAATGATTAATATTTAATTTTATGAGGAGGGAGAACCTCCTCTTTTTTAGTGATTGGCTTGATTATAAATCTGAATAGCGGCAGCTCTATCTAGCGGGTGGAAGGTTCCTAGCCGTTTGGTATCGCCACTCGTGGCACTATCTGCTAAGGCAAAAATTGTATTTTTATCGAGTATGCCGATACCTAGCTCGCTAAATGAGGTCGGCATATCGATAGATTTAAAGTAAGCAATCATTTTTTCAATACCGAGCCTAGCTTTTTCTTCGTCCGTGCCGTCAGTTACATTAAAGACACGCGTTGCAAATTTGGCAAAGCGTGCTACATCATCCTTATAGACGTAGTTTGCCCACGCACCCCATACCGCCGTCAGACTAGCACCGTGGGTAACATCGAATTTAGCACTTAGCTCATGGCCTAGCTTATGACAGGTAAAATCCTTTACGCGTCCCCATTCAGTGATGTTAGAGTGGGACACGCTGCCGCACCACATAATTTCGCTCATGGCATCGTAGTCATGCTGATTTTTAATAGCGATTTTAGACTGAGCTATCATGTTGCGGATTAGCCCCTCAGCAAAAATATCGGTCAATTCATTTTCGCCCTTGACGCTGGTAAAATAACGCTCAAGCGTGTGCATAATAATATCAGCTATGCCGCAGACTAATTGTTTTTTCGGTACGCTGTAGGTAAGTTCGGGGTTCATAAAGGCAATTACGGGGCGATTTAGCGGCGTATTTAAACCTACCTTTTTATGTGTGTCCTCGTTAGTCAGTACCGCCGAATCACTAGACTCTGAGCCGGCCGCCGCTAAAGTAAGCACTGCGCCGACTGGCAGGGTTTTTGTTAATTTTTCGCGCCCTGTCCAAAAATCCCATACATCGATTTTGGGATTTGCTGTGCCGTGGGCGATAGCCTTGGCACTATCAATTACGCTGCCGCCGCCGACTGCTAAAATAAAATCGGCATTAGCGGCGATTGCTTCTCTTATGCCGTCACGCACGAGTGACAGCCGCGGATTAGGCTGCACGCCGCCTAACACCTGAAAAGCAAGACCTTCCTCGGTAAGCTCGCATTCGATTTTAGGGAGCAGACCGCTTTTTATGACACTGCCGCCGCCATAGACAATAAAAATTTTCTTTGCGCCGTATTCGCGCAGCTTTTTAGCTACTTGATTTTCGGCATTTTTACCAAAAACTATTTCCGTGGGGCATTTAAAATTAAAGCTCTGCATGATGTTCCTCCTAGACAAAAAATATCACTACCGTTAAATTAGCCATTTAGCCTAGAATATCCTTTTTAAACAGGGGACAAAATAGCTATAGCAAAAATAAATTGCCTATTGTATAGTAGTTAAAAAGCACTGACTGTCACTATCCATTTTTGTCCAATTTGCTATCGGACAAAAATCAATTTCTTTAACTTGAATATAAACTGATTTAAAAATATAATAAAACTATCGAAACAAGATGAAAAGTTTCGCAGTCAGCTTTGCTTCTAAGTGGCCATAAGGAGCAGAATGATGAATGTAAAAGAGCGCACCGCTGAAATTTTAAAACTGCTGTTAAAGGAAAATAATTCTTTTAAGACAGTAACCGAGATTGCAGAAAATTTAGGTGTCAGCGCGAAAACCGTTTCGCGCGAGCTGCCGCAGGCAGAAAAAATTTTAGCTGAGTATGGATTAGTTTTGACGAAAAAAAAGGGCGCGGGTCTTAATATTGGGGGCGATGAGCAGGCTTTAAAAAAATTGCGTGATAAATTAGGCGGAGTAAGCGGCAAAAGCTTTTCGCCGCAGGAGCGGCGGTCAATAATTATAAGCCAGCTCTTGCCGAGCAAAGAGCCGGTGAAATTATTTACTCTTTCTTCACAGCTTGGAGTTACCGACAGCACTATAAGCAATGACCTTGACAAATTAGAGGGGTGGTTCAAGGTTCACGGCTTAGAGCTTATAAGAAAACCAGGATTAGGAGTTTTTATAGCCGGTGACGAAAAAAGCATACGGCAGACTATTGTCGAGTATATTTACGACCACATCGAGGAAAGCGAGCTTTTAAAATTAGTCCATGCCAATCTATCTGCCGAGCAGGGAAATGTAAATCTTGCATCAGGCTATTTACTAGACCTAGTGGATAAGGAGATTATCCATAGGCTAGAAATGCTGATAAGAAAGGCGGAAAGGGAGCTACAAACCAAGCTTTCCGACCAATCCTTTATCGGACTGGTGGTGCATTTAGCCTTAGCCGTGCAGCGTATCCGCAAGCAAGAGCGCATCCATATCCGCGCTGATTTTTTGCAGGAGCTAACGAAAAAGCCAGAGTTTGTTACCGCCAAAAAGCTAGGCGCAGCTATTGCCAAGGAATTTGCTATACAGGTCAGCACTGATGAAATCGGCTATATAACTATGCATCTTTTAGGGGCTAGAAGCCGCTACGGTGAAAAGGATATAGCAGGTACAGTAATGGACAACTTCCACCTCGTAAGGCTGGCAAAATCTATTATGAAGTTAGCCGAGGAGGAAACGGGACAAAAGCTTTACCGAAACTCCGAATTGCTGACGGGATTAGTAAATCATTTAGGGCCGTCAATCAGCCGCCTGCAAATGAAAATGGATATTAGAAATCCATTGCTAGAGGAAATGCAGGAAAATTATCCTGAGCTGATGAGCATAGCAAAAAAAAGCGTCAGGGACGTAGAAAAAGAGCTAGAGCTAATATTTCCACCGTCAGAGGTTGCCTATATAGCTATGCACTTAAGCGCGGCGATTATGGACGGCAGTATGCTAAAGAGGCTAGAGCATAAGGTAATAGTTGCCTGCCCCACGGGAATGGGAACTAGCAGGCTATTAGCTAGCCGCATAAAGCAGCAATATGATAATTTAATTATCACGGAACAGGTATCGGCACTAGAGCTAACGCCCGCTTACTTTGCAGCGATGCAGGTAGATTTTGTTATATCAACTGTGCCGATACCAAAGCTCCCTATCCCTGTGGTGGTGGTAAGCGCACTTTTAACGGCTGCCGACCAAGCGGCAATCGATGCTAAGATTTTGGCATGCGATACTAAAGATATGGGAGAAGAAACTAAAACACCTGCTGTAAAGCTTGATTTTACCGCTGCTTTAAAGGTTATGGCAGCCTACAATACCGCAATTTTAAGCCTTATCGAAAACTTCTTCTTTATTGAGGACGAAAAGGCGATGACGGTTAAGGAAGCCGCTGATTTGGTCGGTCAAAGGACAGGATTAGACAAAAAGCAATCAGCAGAAATTTCTCGCGCGTTGCTGGCGCGCGAAGATAAGGGCAGCACTGCCATTATCGGCAGCGGCATGATACTTTTGCATTGCCGCAGTCAGGCAGTGACAAAATTGCAGTTTGGCATTATTCATTTAGGAAGTTATTTTTTATATCCTGCCGAGCCGACCGAAAAAATCCGTACCGCTGTAGTTATGCTAGCACCGGCTGATAGCAGCTGTTACGAGTTAGAAACCATTGGCTACATATCGTCAATACTTTTAGACCGCTGGGGACTTATCGAGATTTTAAATGAAGGCAGCCATGAGCTGATAAAAGAAGAGCTTATCCGTATTTTTAGAGAGTTTTATGCACAGAAATATAAAGAACTAATGGAGGGACAGACATGAGCAAAGAAACAGGCAAAGCACAGGAAGCTATGCAAAAGTTTGGCCGTTTCCTGTCAGGAATGGTACTCCCGAATATCGGCGCATTTATCGCTTGGGGACTTTTAACCGCGCTCTTTATACCGACTGGCTGGGTGCCGAACGAGTATTTAGCGCAGGTTGGCGCACCGATGAGCAAATGGTTAATTCCGCTGCTTTTAGGCTATAGCGGCGGCGCGGCTATCTATGGTCACCGCGGCGGCGTACTAGGTACGATTGCTACGTCAGGCGTTATCGCCGGTGCTGACATTCCGATGTTTTTAGGCGCAATGATAATGGGCCCCTTGGCTGGCTATATTATCAAAAAGTTTGATAAGGCAATCGAGGATATGATACCTACCGGCTTTGAAATGCTGGTAAATAACTTTTCCGCCGGCATTATCGGCGCGATATTATCGGTGCTTGCCTATGTAGCCGTTGGACCGGTAGTATTAGCGGCTAATGGCGTACTGCGTGCCGGTGTTGAGGGGATCGTAGCTATCGGACTTTTGCCGTTGGTTTCCATTATCGTTGAGCCGGCTAAAATCCTTTTCTTAAACAACGCTATTAATCACGGTGTATTCTCGCCGCTAGGCATACAGCAGGCAGAAGAATTTGGCAAATCCATGTTCTTCCTCCTAGAGTCGAACCCTGGCCCAGGTCTTGGCGTACTAATGGCATACTGGCTGTTTGGCAAAGGCATGGCTAAGGACTCCACCCCAGGCGCAATGATTATTCATCTATTAGGCGGTATTCACGAGATATACTTCCCGTATGTTTTAATGAAACCGGTACTTTTATTAGCAGTTATCGCTGGCGGCATGGCCGGCGTTGCTACCTTGCAGCTGCTTGGCGGCGGACTTATCGCTCCGGCATCGCCAGGCTCGATTTTAGCTATTCTAGCTATGACCCCGAAGGGTGCATTTATCGCTAACATTGCCGATTTTTTGGTAGCCACCTGCGTTTCCTGTGCAGTAGCATCAATCTTTATCAAAGCATCAGCAAATAGCGAAAGCGATACCGACCTTGAAAAGGCTCAAGCAGATATGGCAGCTATGAAGAATAAGAGCAAAGGCGTAGCCACTGAAAAGAAGGTAAGCGGCAGCGAGCTTAAAAGAATTGTCTATGCCTGCGATGCCGGCATGGGCTCGAGCGCACTCGGTGCTGCCAGCCTGCGCAAAAAGCTTAAAAAGGCAGGCTATACGGGCATATCGGTTACTAATGCTGCTATCGGCAATATCCCAAAAGACGCGCAAATCGTGGTAACGCATGAAAAATTAGCTGATCGTGCTGTTGAAGACTCGCCGCAGGCCGAGCATATCTTTGTAACTAACTTTACGCAAAATGATGTGTTTGAGCAGATTGCCGCAAGACTTGATAACAAAACTGCTGAAGTAAAAGCTGAGCCGCAGACAGAAGCTGAAGAAAATAAACTTGATGAAGGTATTTTAGACTTTAAAAATATTAAAATCGGTCTAAAGAGTGTCAGCAAGGAAGAGGCTATCCGCGAGGCAGGCAAGGCACTCGTTGCGGGCGGCTATGTCGGTGAAGAATATATCGAGGGCATGATAAACCGTGAAAAGGACATCAGCACCTATGTCGGCTATGGCATTGCTATACCGCACGGCGAAAATAAGGTAAAAGACTCCGTTAAAAAATCGGGTATCGTGGTACTACAGTATCCTGACGGTGTAAAATTCGATGAAAATGTAGCACATTTAATTGTCGGCATTGCCGGCAAGGGCAACGACCATTTAGCAATCTTAGCTAACATTGCTACTACTATGGACGAATGTACGCCGGAAGAACTACAGGAGCTTTATACAACTACTGACGCTAATGTTCTTTACAAGCGTTTTGCAGCTGAAAATTAATAATTAAGGTATATGGAGGAAAAACAATGAAACAGGCAGTGCATTTTGGTGCAGGCAATATCGGCCGCGGTTTTATCGGTGAGCTATTAGTACAGTCGGGCTATGAGGTTACCTTCGTTGACATCAACAAAGAGCTAGTTGATTTGATAAACGAGCGCAAGAGCTATGATATTAAAATTGTCGGCGACAATCCAGAGATTATCCATATCGAGCATGTAAAAGCCATAAACAGTGATGAAACACCAGAGCTTTTAATGCAGGCTATCGAGCAGGCAGACATTATAACCACGGCTATTGGCCCGAACATTTTAAAATTTATCGCGCCCAATATCGCCAAAGGTCTAGCGCGCCGCGTAAAAGTAAATAAAACTCCCGTAAATGTCATAGCTTGTGAGAACATGGTGGGCGGCTCAAGCGTACTAAAGGGCTTTGTCTATGACAATCTGCCCGAGGAATGTAAGGCTGAGGTTAGCGAGCTGGTCGGTTTCCCCGATGCCGCTGTTGACCGTATCGTGCCGCTGCAAAAAAATGATGATGCCCTGCTTGTTCAGGTTGAACCGTATGCCGAGTGGGACGCTAACGTTACGCAGGCTAAGGGGGAAATCCCTGAAATTAAAGGACTTAGCTGGGTAGACAATCTTGAGGCTTATATCGAGCGCAAGCTCTTTACCGTAAACACTGGTCATGCATCGATTGCTTATTTAGCTTATCGTAAAGGCATAAAGGATATTTACAGTGCTATGCAGGACGAAGAAATCGTCGCTATGGCGCGCAAGGTTTGGGCAGAAACTGGCAGCCTGCTAGTTAAAAAATTCGGCTTTGACGAAAAGAAGCATCAGGAATATATAGAAACCACTGAAAACAGGTTCCGCAATCCGCATCTAAGCGATGCAGTAACGCGCGTTGCCCGCGGCCCGAAACGCAAGCTGGGAGCTAAAGACCGCTTGGTAAGCCCCGCTACGCAGCTGATTGTTCACGGCAAGCAGCCGCTGGCATTAGCTGCCGTAATCGGTGCAGCCTTCCACTTTGACTACGAGGGCGATAAAGAAGCACAGGAAATCCAAGATTTTATCAAGGCTAACGGAATAGATAAGGCAATAACTCATTATACGGAGATTGCTGAAGGTACGAAGCTTTTTGACCTCGTGAAAAAGGCAGCGCAGAATTAATACATATTAACTAAAAAAGCAGTGCATGGAAATTTTCTATGCACTGCTTTTTAGTAGACTAAAATCCTGTATACATATAATAAATTTACATTAGAGGTAGATTTTTAAATGAAAGTCTGCTATTATGTAAAAGTGTTGTAGAAAAATACATAGCTACTATGTGAATTGGTTATAAATAATTAAGCCAATTATTAGGAGGGACTTTAATGGCAGCAGCAATTACTATCAAAATGGCACGCTGCAAGGGCTGTGGCATTTGTGTAGAATTTTGTCCTAAAGAGGTGCTATCGCTAGATGAGCTAGGAAAGGTTCAAGTAAAGGCACGAGAAAACTGTATTGCCTGCGGACAGTGCGAGCTGCGTTGTCCTGATTATGCAATTTTTGTAGATAAGGAGGCGGCAAAATGAGTAAGGCTAGACTGATGCAGGGCAATGAGGCGTGCGCCGAAGGCGCGATTGCTGCCGGTGTTCGCTTTTTTGCCGGCTATCCGATAACGCCGTCAACCGAGATTGCCGAAACTATGGCTAAGCTATTGCCGCAGGTAGGCGGTAAATTCGTGCAAATGGAGGACGAGATTGCCTCAATGGGCGCGATTTTAGGTGCGAGCCTAGCCGGTGAAAAGGTAATGGACGCAACCTCTGGCCCAGGCTTTTCCTTAAAACAGGAGCTAATCGGCTACGCTGCCTGCGCAGAAATTCCCTGCGTATTAGTTGATGTGCAGCGAGTAGGCCCGTCTACTGGTCAACCGACTGCGCCTTCGCAGTCTGATGTTATGCAGACGCGCTGGGGAACGCACGGCGACCACCCTATAATAGTTCTTTCACCGTGGAGCGTGCGGGAAACCTACGATGCCACCATTATGGCAGTAAATTATGCCGAGCGTTTCCGCACACCGGTAATTTTGCTGTTAGATGAGATAATCGGCCACCTGCGCGAAAAGGTAGAGCTGCCAAAGATTGAAGATATAAATATTTATCCGCGCCGCCAGCCGAAAAAAACTCGCGCCGAAGGCTATCAGCCGTATGAGCCGGATACCGACTTAGTGCCGAATGTCGCTGATTTTGGCAAGGGCTATCATATCCATGTAACTGGATTAATCCATGATGAAACAGGCTTCCCTGTCGGCAGTCCGCAGGTTACTGAAAACTCTATTTGCCGCTTGCATGAAAAAATCGAGCGCGCCGGCGCAGAAATTATCCATACTGAGGAATACTTTATGGACGATGCTGAATTTGCTGTAGTTTCCTTTGGCGGCTCGGCTAGAACCGCTTATGAGGCAGTAGCAGCGGCTAGGAAAAAAGGCAAAAAGGTCGGTATGCTGCGCCTGATGACAATTTGGCCGTTTGCCAATAAAAAAATTGCCGAACTTGCCGCCAAGGTAAAGGGCATAATTGTTGCCGAGCTAAATTATGGACAGGTAGTGCATGAGATTAGCCGTGCCGTAAATGGTAAATGCCGGGTCGAGCTGTGCGGCAAATATAATATGCAGTCCTTTGAGCCGCAGGATATAGAGCAAAAAATACTAGCCTTTTGTGAGGAGGGAATTAAATAATGGAAAGAAGCTATGAAAAATATTTCCGCCAAAACCGCCTTCCCCATCTATGGTGTCCTGGCTGCGGCAATGGCATTGCTATGAAAGCGATTGTGCAGGCAATTGAACGCAATCCAAAATTAAATCAGGATAATACAGTAATAGTCAGCGGCATTGGCTGCTCCTCGCGCGCCTCAGGCTACATGGACTTTGATACTCTCCATACCGCTCACGGACGAGCAATTCCCTTTGCTACCGGTATAAAGCTGGCTAATCCTAACTTAAATGTAGTAGTAATAACTGGTGACGGTGACTGTACAGCAATCGGCGGCAATCACTTTATACACGGCTGCCGCCGCAATATTGATTTGACCGTAGTTTTATTTAACAATAATATCTATGGTATGACGGGAGGACAGGCAAGCCCGATGACCCCGTTAGGAAAAAAAGCAACCACTGCGCCCTATGGTTCGGTTGACCGTCCCTTTGATGCCTGCAATCTAGCCGCGGCGGCAGGTGCTACCTATGTGGCACGCTCTACCGCCTTTCATGTGCAGCATCTAACGGATATGATTGCTAAGGGCTTTGACAACAAGGGCTTTTCCTTTATTGAGGCTTTAGTTCAATGCCCAACGGCCTACGGGCGCAAAAATAAAATGGGCAGTCCTGCTAATATGATGAAATGGATGCGCGATAACGCCGTTATGAAAGCAGCGTGGGATAAATTGCCAGTAGATAAGCGTGGCGAGGGCAAATTCCCGATAGGGCTTTTATATCAGGCGCAGGCAATAGACTATGACACCGCCTATGATGAGGTTATCGAAAAAGCAGGGGGGAGTGTCAAATGAGAAAAGAGCTAAGACTATCAGGTTCAGGCGGTCAGGGTGTAATCACCGCTGCCATAATTTTAGCCGAGGCAGCAGTTGCCGAGGGCAAGGAAGCCGTGCAGTCCCAGTCCTATGGGCCAGAGGCGCGCGGCGGTGCATCTAAATCCGAAGTAATAATAGCCGATGACAAAATATTTCACCCACACGTTACCGTGACGGATTTAGTATTGGCAATGACGCAAAAGGCTGCTGATAAATATTATGCCGATTTAAATCCTAACGGAGTTTTGGTGCTAGATGACAGCCTAGTACCAAATACGCCCGATTTTCCCCATGTAATCCGCATACCTATCACCCATTTAGCGGTAGAAGAATGTGGCAGGTCTTTATTTGCTAACATTGTGGCGTTAGGCGCGTTGGTAAAAATAACAGGGCTGGTAAAACTAGAAACAGTAAAAAAAGCGGTGGCGCATCGCGTACCGCCCCACACTGTAGAACAAAATATGAAGGCTTTGCAGGTCGGCTATGATGCTGCCAGCTGAAATTAAAAAATACTTCCATAAGATAAGCTTATGGAAGTATTTTTTTTATAAATATGCACCCATAAAAATAAGCAGCTTTTGATTATACTTTGGAATTGATTAAGAGGGAAAAGCAAGATTTTATAGTAAAATAATTCGCTATGCGCTAAAACCTGCTAAAAGTAAACATTAAATTACCCAAAACTAAACAAAAATATATCAAAATATATCCAAGAAAAGCAAGAATATATAGATAGAATTGTTAGAAAACAATTACAATATAATTATAGAAAGAGATGAGGGCAGACCTCATACAGCAATAATAATTATTCATGCAGGAGGGGTATCAATGGATAATTCAGCAGTTGGCGCAAAGCCGACAGGCAGTGAAAAACTGTCATGGACAACCCGTGTGGCGTATGGTCTAGGCGATACGGCACAAAATGTAGTCTGGGGTGCTATGGGCATACTTGCCTTTTTCTACACCGATTATGTCGGTATAGACCCGGCAATGGTAGGCTTGGTATTTTTAATATCGCGCTGCTTTGACGGTTTTTCCGATGTAATAATGGGATTTTTAGTCGAAAGAACCAATTCGAAATGGGGCAAGGCAAGACCGTGGGTTTTGTGGATGAGCATTCCATTTGCATTGTCGATTGTACTTATTTATACTGTGCCGCAAGGCTCATCGGCTATGCAGTTTGCTTATATCTTATTTACTTATAACTTCTGCACAACCTTTTGCTACACCGCGCTAAACTTGCCGTATGGCTCGCTGTCGGCAATGATGACGAGAAGCTCTAAGGAACGCGATATGCTCTCTATTACCCGTATGACCTTATCGCCGATTGGTAAAATTTTATCGGTATCGGCAACGCTGCCGCTGGTAAAATTGTTTGGCGATAATCAGCAGGCATGGGTGGAAGTTATGAGCGTTTGGGCAGTGCTGGCTCTAGCTATGCTGCTATTTTGTTTCTATCGTTGCAAAGAAACTGTTGTTATCGAGGCCCGCAAAAAAATTGCCAAAATTCCTGCCGGCAAGGCTTTAAAGTGCTTGGCACTTAACAAATATTTTTGGATGGCTATGACCATTTGGATGATGCAGAACGTTATCGCCGTACTAACGGCAACAGTACTGCCATATTATTGCAAATATATCTTTATGGACAGCTCGCTTTATAGTATACTATTGTTCTTAGAGATTGGTGTTACTATTGTATTTACTATTCTGTTCTGCCCAACACTTCTAAGAAAGTTTGGCAAGCGCAATATGAGCCTTATGGGTATAATTGTATGCTTTGTCAGCCATTTGATTTATCTATTAAATCCGCTTGATTTTAGTTGGGTAGTATTTAGCTGTGTAATGCGCGGCATTGGCTTTGCACCGATTAGCTCCGTTATCTTTGGCTTCCTCGGCGATGTTGTTGAGTATGGTCAATGGAAATTCCATATCCGTCAGGAGGGCTTGGTATTTTCTGGCGGCTCGGTCGGCACGAAGCTAGGCTCTGGCATAACGAGTGCTATTTTAACGGGACTTTTATCGTATGCCGGCTATGTAGCATCGACTACTGCCGATGCCGTACAGCCGGAAGCTGCGATAAATATGATTATAAAGCTCTATGAGTATGGGCCAATCTTTGTATGGGTTACGCTCCTCCTAATTCTTTGGGCGTATAAGCTGGATAAAATATATCCGAAGATTATGCGTGATTTGATTGACCGTGAGGCGCGTGGCGAGATGTAAATAAAAGGAGGAAAAATAAGTATGGACAAAAATACGCTGGTCACGATAACGCGACAGTATGGCAGTGGCGGCAGAGAGGTTGCTGACATTCTAGCTAAAAAAATGGGTGTTCGCCGCTATGACCGCAAGGTGGTAGCTATGGCGGCAGCAAATATGGGCGAGGAACATAATTTCCATGACCTTATTGAGCGTTCGTACAATGCACCGGAAAATTGTTTGGGAAATCTTGGCGATTATGCCTTTGAGCGTGTACCACAGCACAACCGTATGTATGTTGAGCAGGCTAAGGTTATAATCGAGATTGCCAAAAGCGAAGGCAGTGCTGTATTTTTAGGCAGATGCGCTGACTATATACTGCGCGATATGCCCAATACTTATTCCTTCTTTATCTATGCTGATGATAATTTTAGAAAAGAGCGCGCCAAGGTCGAGTACGGCGGCAACAGTCTAGCAGCTCTTGATGCCGAGGATAAGCACCGCGAGCGTTACTATGCATACTATACGGGACGCGTATGGGGCGATCCGCAGAACTATGACCTCATGATAAACACGAGTAAATTAACACTTGAGGCAGCGGCCGATGTCATAATTGCCTACATCGAGCGACGGCAAAAAATGAATAAATAATTAAAAAAAATAGACTGATTTTTAATCAGTCTATTTTTTTGCCTTGTACGATTATTTTTGTATCAAATTACAAAATTTGTATTAATGTCCATTAAAGATGGTTTTTGCTGGAAAATAATGCTAGTATAGGGGCGATACATAAAAATAAATTCTGAATAAGAAAATATTTTTTATTTTTAGGGAAGTATAGAGGATATTTAATTATTTTCTTGAAAATAATTAAATAGTAAAAGGCACGTTTGATAGTAAAAATATTATAGTTGAAGAAGGAGGAGCTTACTAATGAAATGTAGGTTTAGGTTGTTAATGGGAGCAATGCTAGTTATAGCAATGCTGGCTCTCGGTGGCTGCGGCAGTGATAGCAAGAGTGCCGGCGGCAAGATTGTATTTTCTTCGCATGATGCTAATGACGGTTTTCCTAGTATGATTTATGATGCAGTGCTAGAGCGCGCGCAAAAGGCAGGAATCGAAGTAGAGCTGTTGAATGCCAAAAGCGACATCAACGAGCAGGTTGACCAGCTAAACGGAGTGATTAACCAAAAGCCGGACGCTATAATTTTAATGCCTGTCGAGGGAACAGGCATCGTACCCACGGTTCAAAAGATTAACAAGGCGGGGATACCGGTTATTCAGACTAACCGTGATTTAAATGGCGGCGAATTTGCAGGCGTTATGTCCGATGAGCGGCAGGCAGGACAATTGCAGGGCGAGTTTATGGCAAAAAATTTGCCGCAGGGAGCTAAAATTGTTTATCTCATGGGCGAGCCGACTTTAAGCTCCTCTAAAGACCGCTGGGAAGGCTTTAAGGAAACGTGCCTTGATAAGCGTCCTGATATAACGCTTTTAGCCAAGGCAGAGTGTGACTGGTCGGAGGCTCAGGGGCTTCGCTATATGACCATGTGGCTAGAGGTTTTCCCACAGATTGATGCCGTAGTTTCCGCTAACGATACTATGGCAATCGGTGCGATAAAGGCAATGAAGGCAGCAGGCAGAAATAACGGAGTACTGATTTGTGGCTGTGACGGACTAAAGGTCGGCTTAGATGCCGTAGCCTCTGGCGATATGGCACTTACGGTACAGCAGAACGCCGATAAAACCGCTGATGCCATTATGGACTTGGTACAGAAGGCAATGAGCGGCAATCCCTCGACGGAAAAGGTGAAAGTTCCCTATACCGAGATAACTGGCGCGAATGTGGCGCAGTTTAGACAGTAAGGAGCGTGGGCAGATTGAATAATCTAAGCGTTAAGATAAAAATTATGCTTTTATCAGCTATCATGCTCGTTATAACCTGTATGGTGGCGGCGGTAGGAATATATGCTAACTTTACGGCCAAAAATTCCATAGATGAGATGTACACGCATAACATCATGACTACGCAGTATCTAAACGATGCTAATAACCGCTTGTCGGTAATCGAGGTCGATGTATCCTACATCATGCAGCAAAACTTTACGGTTGAAAACCGCAAGGTTTTATTAGATGACATCAAGGATAAAATCGGCTATCTGCAAGAGGATTTAGCCAAGGTAAAGGAAATCGATACCAGCGAGCGCGCCCAAGCGGCGATTGCCGATGCTGAAAAGCATACTGATGAGTTTGCCGCTAAGGTCGCTGCCGCGGAGAGCCTTTCTACATCACTAGAGGACAAGGCAAAATTATTAAATGATTTGTCAGAGGTAAATGCTATCACTTCGGATTTAAAGGTACTAACGCCGGATAATGTCCAGCAGGGCAAGGTCTTATATCAGGCGGCTGACGAAACCTTTAGCCGCACCATTATGATTTTTACTGTTATCATTATCGTGGGTCTGATAGTAGGAATACTTACGGCTATGCTTATTGCGCGCGGTATTGCCAATCCTTTACAGACCTCGGTTGACCACTTAAATGCAGTAGCTGACGGCGATTTGACGCAGGCTATACCTGATGAGCTGGCTAATCGCGGCGATGAAGTCGGCGCAATGGTGCAGGCACTTAAAAAGATGCAAAAGGCACTTCGCGATGTTCTTTTAAATGTTCGCAGTGAGGCAGAAAGTAGTGTCGGCATGGTCGATGAGGTGCAAAAGCTTGTCGGCTCACTAAATGAAGGCGCGCAGGATATGTCGGCAGTGACAGAAGAAATGGCGGCCGGTATGCAGGAAACGGCGGCATCTACTACGAATATGCAGCATTTAGCCGATAATATTAGTAGTAAAATTACAGAGAACGCTAAAGGAGCAAAATCTACCGAGGACTATACGGCAGAGGTTGCCGAGCGCGCCGGCAGATTGCAGGTAGAGATGCGCGAGGCATCGGATAAGGCGTCAGAGGTTTATGACAGCACGAAAAAATCGGTCGAGGAGGCTATAAAATCGGTTGAGGTCGTCGAGCAGATTGAAACACTCACGCAGGGAATAACCGATATTGCCGACCAGACGAACTTGCTGGCCTTAAATGCTGCTATTGAGGCGGCGCGCGCCGGCGAGGCAGGCCGCGGCTTTGCCGTAGTTGCTGACGAGGTAAGAAAGCTTGCCGAGCAGTCGCAGCAGACGGCAGAAGAAATAAAATTGCTTACGGGAAAAGTTACAACATCGGTCGGAGATTTATCCAACGGCGCATTTAATCTTTTGCAATTCATGGAGAAAAATGTTAAGACCGATTATGAAAAAATCAATGATACTGCCGTGCAGTATCGAAATGATGCCGACTATTTGCGCGACTTTGCTAGAAAAAGCAATATTTCCTCGCAGGAGCTGGCAAATTCTATCGCTACTATGAATAACGCTATGGACGAAATTGCCCGTGCTACCAATGAAGAAGCAACCGGCAATACCACTGTAGCCGAAAAAGTAACGGACGTTGCCAACAAGGCAAATGAAATATTAAACAAGGTAAATGTATCACAGCAGGGTGCAGAGCGTCTAAAATCACAAGTAGCTAAATTTAAACTGTAATTATAAAAGGCAGGAAATATCATTTATACGGGTATTTTCTGCCTTTTGAAATTTTTTTAAAAAAGTGCTTGACAATCATAGCTTAAATATGTAAAATAGTTTTTGTCAGTCAGCGAGTGACTGATGAATGCGGAAATAGCTCAGTTGGTAGAGCATCACCTTGCCAAGGTGGGGGTCGCGAGTTCGAGTCTCGTTTTCCGCTCCATAATGCGGAAATAGCTCAGTTGGTAGAGCATCACCTTGCCAAGGTGGGGGTCGCGAGTTCGAGTCTCGTTTTCCGCTCCATATTGTTTTTAAGCTTTTGGTAGTTTGGGCCTATAGCTCAGTTGGTTAGAGCAACCGGCTCATAACCGGTCGGTCCCTGGTTCGAGTCCAGGTGGGCCCACCATTTACTTTTAGCTTTACATTATCATGACTCAGTAGCTCAGTTGGATTAGAGTATTTGACTACGAATCAAAGGGTCGGGGGTTCGAGTCCCTCCTGGGTCACCATAATGTGGGTAGGTGCCCGAGTGGTTAAAGGGAACGGACTGTAAATCCGTCGCCGTA
>SAMEA104315428__coassemble_913_pt1 | contig 27502 bp, 26 predicted proteins | sample SAMEA104315428__metabat2_low_PE_031 | metagenome-assembled genome bin SAMEA104315428 (sample SAMEA104315428) | gut metagenome | biome: Monkey gut; feature: monkey-associated habitat; material: faeces | place: China | collected 2013 | reverse complement strand
TATTTTGTGGATAATGCCTTTTCATAGTAGCATAAATGTCCCCCCCGTAAAGACAATCTGACGTTTTGGAGCTAGGCTTAGCATTTTGGCGCATAAAAAATAGACCTGACTAAATTACCATTATTAGCTAGGTCTATTTTATACTATCTATTTGTTTTTCTAATTGAATAGCGACAATGCTTGCCAGGCTATCGATTTTTTCGATGCGGGCGCAGCTATTGCCATATATTTTTTTTGCCGCATCATCAGCCTCTCCCGCGACAACGCTATTTATTAAGCCTATCAGCTTAACGCCCGTATTTTTTAATTCGTTAGCACCGTTTTTCGCATCCTCTACGGCAATTTTTCCCATATATTGCCGCCCGATTGAGTTTCCCATTAGCGGCAAGTCTAAATCATCGCTCGGATGCGCATCGGTTAAGACTAGCACTACTTGCCTTTTGCCGTCATCGGGCAGCATAGCGAGCACGGCACGCAATGCCAGTCCATCACGGTTCCAGCCAGCAGTCTGATAGCTAAATACGCCTACGGCATTTTCCGCAGCAAAATCCTTTAGCTCGGAAAAGACGGTATAGCCCTTTAGGCTGCAAAAGGACAGTACTTGAGTCTTTATGCCGACAGCAATCAGCGCGCTGACTATAGCATAAGCCTGCGCGGCAATAAGCGCACTTTGCGCGGCGCGCGACTCAGACGCATCAAGGAGCAGAGTTACCGCAAACTCGGCATGATTTTCCTCGTAGCTAGTAGTAAAGACGCGCGCGTCATTTAAAAATAGTGCTTGCCATACTAGGCCAGCTTGAAAATTACCAGTCTTAGCGCGGATAGGAACAGGCTGATGATAGACAGCTAGTGCCGAACGCAGCCTACTGCTAAGCTTTCTAATAGCTAGGCGGTATTTTTGCTGCTGATTAACAAAATAATTTTTATTAGCCGCATATACGGAGCTATTTTTATTGCCGCGGGCAAAATATAAATGGGCATTTTGATGATTGCCGGTGCAAAATTCCTGCTCGATAAGCAGCCGCTTGCTTTCACTGTATAACGGCTCGCCAAACCTAACGCGGATTTCTGCTAGTGCCTTTGCGCTATGTGCTTTTGAGCTATAGCCTATTATGTCGGTGAGTGCGCCGCCCGCCTGCTCGCCGTTCACGATAACCGGCTTATTTATGCGGCATATATCGTCAACCTGCCGCCGCTCCATTGGTAAAATTTTCCGCATTAAAGCGTTTAGCCTAGTCCCTAAGCTTAAATGCAGCGTGTGATGTGTGATGTCATTTAGGCGAAACACGAAAAATTTATCAATAATTGCCGTAGTTCTAGTGATAATTTCTTTAGTATCAAGCTCGCCCTCATAGTCTAAGGCACGATACAGACGAATTTCCCACGGATTTTTTATGCCGCAATCCTTGCCGAGTATCTCGCGGCAGCGGCCAGCCTTCAGGCTATGCACCAGCTCGCTGCGCATCATTAGCTGCTGCATGGATAAATCTATTTCATCCTGCAAGAATATTTTTGCGTGTTCCTGCCTAAGCTCGGCTAGTACGGGGCGATTTTTTAGCTCGCGCGCATAGACCGCTGCCTCTATTCCCAGCCACAAAATATCAGTAAAAATTTCCCGCAACAGCGATTTATCCAGCTCACGGACAAATTCATTTAGCATTTTTTCATCATAAAAGCGGTGTGCCAGTCCGATAATAGAATTTAAATATATATCGGGCGTGCCGTCACGGTGAAAAGCTAAAAAGTCGGGCATAAAGTCGTAGCTCCCCGCCGTTGTCCACACGATATTTAATGCGCGCCGCGCGCTGCTACCGCGCCCAAAGCCTCTATTCAAGCTATCACTCCTGCTAAATTCTGATTAATCATTAAAATAATCCGTATTATTTTTGGGTATGCGCAGAGCAATAAGGTCGGCTACCATGCATCTTTCTTCTTCCTCAAAGCATTTATTAGTAATGCCCATAGCTAGTGCCGCTCTAGCATTTAAGCCTAGTCTTATCAGCCTAAGGGCATCGATTAAGCCGCGCAAGTCTACCGCATGGCTAGAGATTTCCGCGTGGTTATATTTATCCTGCAAATCCATAAATAAATTAGTAAAGGTAGTGCGCGCATTTTTCGTCATGGTCGGCAGCTCGGCGGCAAGTAAATTTTCTAGCGAGTTTTCATTTATAGGCGGCAGCTGAATTATTGCAAAGCGCGAAGCTAATGCCTCGTTTAGCTCCCGCGTACCGGCATAGCCATGGTTCATAGTGGCAATAAAGCGTGTGGCGGCGTGCATTTTCAGTCGGCCATGCCCTGGCACATCTAAAATATGACGGTAATCTAAAAGCGAATGTAAAACCGCAAGTGCCTCGTTGCGCGCCATATTTATCTCATCTAGCACACCAAAGCCGCCCGCTGTCGCGCACTCGTACACAGGGCCGGGGCGAAAGCGAACCTCGCCCTCGGTAAAGGTGTCAGTTCCTAAAAGATAGCTGGCATCCATATTGATGTGAAAGGAAATATTAAAGTCAGGACGGTTAAAGCCCGCCGCTAAATTTTCGGCCAATACATTCTTGCCCGTGGCTTTCGGCCCTGCCAGCAATATATTTTCTCCTGCCAGTATCGCCGTTATCGCCTGCTCTAATATCTCGCACCCGATGTAGCGGTATTTGACTTTATTTGTCAGCGGCTCGCCATTATAGGGATATTTTTCACGATATTTTTTAACTAATGCCAGTAAATTTTCACTTATCCCCTGCTCGCGCCAAAAATCTAGCATCAGTTCACCTCTATCAGCCATGCTTAAATACCCCGCCTAGTACTGCGCCTAAAATACTGCCCCAGCGTTTATTTTCCATTTTTTCGCGCTCATCGCGGCGGCTCTCGGAGTTATCGCCATAGGCTTTATCGTAGGCTCTATCGAGCCACTCACGGATTTCACCGTCAGCATTTCCCGATGCCTCATAGGCAAGCTTTAGCTCCTTATAGGCGGCGCGGTATGATTGTTGGCTGTAGTAAATCCGTCCGCGGTAATAATGGGTACGCCACACAGGATAAATACTGTTGTCATGCGGTGTATTCTGCGCCCTTAAAAAATCTTCTAGCGCGCGATTGTCAGAGTTTAGCTCATAATATGCCCTGCCGCGCAGGTAATAGGCATAGGCTAGGGGACTATCAGTTACCTTGTTATCCGATATTACCCCGCCTAACATATTTATGGCGCGGTGCTGCTCGCCGCGCTGAATAAAATTAACGCATTTATCAAATATATCGCCTAAGGTATATTGGTCTTCTAGGCGGCGGCCTATCTGCTGCTTTTCTGCGCCCTGCGACTTTTTATATTGCGCGAGTAACGCCTCATTTTGCCGTTTTAAATCATCGCGCTCCTGCTGCAATTTTTCTAGCTCGGCGCGCTTTTCGAGCATTGCCTTTAAATCAATATTATCGGTGTCGACCTCGGCGCGAATGGTTATGCTATATTTCCATACACCATTAACCAGGCTCGGATGCTCCTCCTCATCTAACACCTTCAGCACTGCGCCGGCAATAATTTTTACATCGTCCTCGGTTACTTGCAAATTCTGCGTGCGTGAGTAGCTCTCAACGTACACGCCCGCCTGCTCAGTAGCACTGCGCATCGCCTCTTGACGCGCCGCGTCCTTAGCTATTTTAGGCGAGTCATTGTCACCCATTATGTACTCGCCAGTCGCCGTTATTATCTGCGGACTGGCAAACACTGCCGCTAAGTTTATAAATAGCGCGCTTATTATCGCCATTAGTAGTAAAATAGTCCTTTTCATCTCATCACCTAATCTATCATTACTGCTAAAATTCTATAAATAATATCGTACTTTATGCCTATATTATAAGAAATTTCGTTGAAATCATGATTAAATCCTGTTTAAGCCTAAATTAAATTAAAAAATATAAAAGCCCCCGATGACTGCTCTCATCGGGGGATAACCGTTTTATCGTTAAATAAAACTCTCCTAAACTCATTTTAGCAAATAGATTAGCAAAGCTCAAGCGGCAAATTTATTTTATAAATTTTACTTCCTTACAAATATCTTCGTAAACCTTTTCCTTGCGCTCGTTGAAAATAACTTTATTTTCTTCAAACAGATTGCGCCCGTGCGTATCGATTGAAACAATGAGCGGGCCAAACTCTTTTACCTTGCAAGTCCACAGCGTTTCCGGCATTCCTAAATCCTTCCAGTTAGCACTGACGATTTTTTCTACACAGTTAGCCGCTACCACCGCGCAGCCGGCAGGGAATACACAGTGCAGTGCCTTGTGGTCGCGGCAGCCGCGCATCGTGCCGTCACCCATGCCGCCCTTGCCGATAATCAGCCTTACGCCCGTTTCCTTAATAAATTCTTCTTCAAATTTTTCCATACGCATTGAGGTAGTCGGGCCGACCGTTACCATTTCATATTGTTCATCGCCAAGCGGGCGGATAATCGGACCGGCGTGCAGTATCGCGCCGTCCTTTATATCGACAGGGAGCGGTCGCTTTTCCTCGATAACGCGGCGATGAGCTACATCGCGGCAGGTAGTAAGCATTCCTGTAAGATAGATTACATCGCCGACCTTTATGTCCTTTAAATCTTCAGCCTGTATCGGCGTAGTTAAAATTTTCTTAGCCATTATAAATTCACCTCCGCGCCCGTATGAGAAGTAATAGTGCATCCTAAATCCTTATCAAAAACAATATGACCGCGGCGATGCGACCAGCAGCCAACATTTACCGCTACGCCGATTACTGACGGATGACGCGCCGTATTTTCGATGTTTACGCCTAAGACCGAGTTTTTGCCGCGCAATCCCTGCGGCCCTAGACCGATTTTATTTATGCCGTCCTCAAGCAGATTTTCCATTTTAGCAGCGCGCGGATTATCGTTATGCGTGCCGATTTTTCTTAATAGCGCAAGCTTAGAGTTTAGTGCTGCTACCTCGACTGATGTGCCGATGCCTACGCCGACCAATAGCGGCGGGCAGGCATTTAGTCCGTAGCTAGTCATAACGTCTAGCACAAATTTAGAAAACCTTTCCTGTATAGGCTAAAAATTCAGCTATCGTCTTAGTCAGCCGAGCGCAGCCTTCTGCTTTCGTCATCATCTTTATCCTCTCCTTTAACGTTCCTTTATTTGCTTATTATTCTACCTTTCGCTATGATATAAGTAAAATACTAAAATATCTATCATTAGCATAGCTAAAAGCCTATAAAGGAGAACAATGGAATTTAGAAAGTTTCGCTATATCCTAGCAATAGCCGAAGAAGGCTCGATAACGCGTGCCGCCAGCCGTCTATATATTTCCCAGCCCTCGCTGTCGCAGCTTTTAAGCAGCGTAGAAAAAGAGCTTGGCAGTCCATTATTTGACCGCGCTACAAGTCCCCTAAAGCCTACTGAGCTAGGTAAAATTTATCTAGCTACCGCGCAAAAAATTATTGCCCTTGACAAAAATTTATCCGACAGCGCAAGCGACCTATCCAATTTAAAGCGCGGTCATATAGTTATCGGCAGCTCGCCCTTTCGCTCCACCTATCTGCTCGCTAATTTTTTGCCGCGCTTTCAAGAAAAATATCCGAGCATTACTTTAGAGCTGCGCGAAAGCACCACTAAAGAGCTAGAAAATATGACCTTAAATTCTCAGGTTGATTTTTCGCTGTCCCTACTTCCCATTGACGAAAAGCATTTTGAATTTGCGCAAATTTTTAGCGAGGAGCTGCTCCTAGTTTTACCTAAAGAGCATATCCTCGCTGTAAAAAATAAGCTTATACCTGGTGATTTAACGCATTTACAGTCAATAGACCTAAAGGAACTAACCGACACACCATTTATCCGTATGCATCCTGAGCAAAAGCTGCATCAGGAATTAAATGACCTTTGCCAGCAGGCAGGCTTTACGCCGAAGATAAAGCTAGAAACACGCAGCATGGAAACCGCACTCGCGCTGACTGGTGCAGGTCTAAGCGCAAGCCTATTGCCTGAATATTTGCTGCAAAGCTTTCGTCCCGTAAATATTCCCTGCTACGCGCATTTAAAAAGTAAACCGAGCCGCAAGGTCGTTATAATCTGGCGCAAAAACGGCTATCTATCGAAAGCCGCCCGCACCTTCATCACTGAATTAACTAGCTTTTGCCAAAGCTAACGGGATTTTCAGCGTTATCTTAGTTCCCTTACCCAAGGCACTGTCTAAATTTATCTCAATGCCATGCTCGGCGGCAATCCAGCTAGCAATCGACAGCCCCAGACCAGTTCCCGATACACCGCCCTCGGCTTTAGTGCGCGAGCTATCGACACGGTAAAATCTTTCAAATACCTTTTCCTGATTTTCCGGCGCAATGCCTATACCGTCATCAGCCAAGGTAAGGTAAATAAATTTGCCGTCAGCACTGCGCTTAGAACTAGCCGTGATATGTCCGCCCTCTGGCGTGTATTTCGTACTGTTTTCTAAAAAAATCCGCATCATCTGCTTTATGGTAACTTCATCAGCATATATTGTCCCCGTGTCATTTTCGAGCAGCTCTACGCTGTGCGTCTTAGTTGTAAGCTCCATTTTGCGCATGACCTCGGCAACAATATCCGCCATTTCTAAATTTTTCTTATGCAGCACCTGCCGCTTTTGGTCGGCTCGCGCCAAAAATAATAATTTTTCAATAAGCTGCTGCATATTTTCCGCCTCGGAGCGGATAGCTTCAATACTTTCGTCAAGTATTTCCTTATCGGCGCGCCCCCACCTAGATATTAAATCAGAATACCCTAAAATAACCGTAACGGGTGTTCTTAGCTCATGCGAGGCATCGGACACAAACTGCTGCTGCTGCTTAAAGCCTGTTTCTAATCTGTCTAGCATATGGTTAAAGGTATTAGCAAGCTCCGATAATTCGTCCTTAGCCTCCGGCACAGCTAACCGCCTGTCCATTTTCTCTATCTCGATTTTGCGGGCAGTAGCCGTCATATCGCGGATAGGCTTTAAAAGACGCGAGCTTAAAAAATAGCCGACAATAAGCGACAGCCAAAAGCCGAGCATAGTCATGCAAAATAAAATTTTTTGCAGCCGCTCGATAAAATGCTTTTCCGTAGTAATGGTCTTAAAAAAATGTATGGCATAGACACTTCCGCCGTACTCTACGTCCATGCGCGCATGATAAAGCGCGATATTATGAAACTCGGCGACCTGCATATTTTTGTTTGCCCAAAATGGCAGCTTTTCTAGCGTGTGCCGCTCGATTACATCTAGCGGCGGATATTTATTGTCGTTTTCGTACACAATACGCCCGTTTTCATCAGCGACCCGCACCACCACGCCTAAAATTATCGGGTCTTCCTGCCACGGTCTTGAACCTATCGGCTCGCCCGTATTTAGTAGCCTTAGCACCCGCTCCATGCTCATATTTATTTCCATTTCTGCCTGATGATAAAAGCTATAATATACGCCGATACCGGCCGCTGCGCTGCTTAAAAGCAGCACCAGCAGAATAAGTATTGCATAAAGACAGGTTATCCGCGTAGAAATGCGCGCATTCTGCGCGCGGTGCAATATAAGCTTAGGATGCCTAGCTAAAAGCTTAATCCTTGACCACATAGCCTACTCCCCGAATGGTATGTATATATTTATGGTTAAATTTATCATCAATCTTCGAGCGGATATAGCGTACATACACATCGACCACATTAGTGTCGCCCGTGTAGTCATAGCCCCAAATTTCCTGCAAAATCTGATTGCGCGTTACTACCGTCCCGCGGTGGCGGATTAAAAACTCCAAAAACTCAAACTGTCTTTTTGTGAGCTGTACCTCCTCGCCATTTACGGTTATCTCGAACTTGCTAGGATACATTATAAGTCCTCCTACCTGCAAGCGGTCATTTACCTTGTTATGATTAGCAGGATGCTTGCGCATAACATTTCTAATACGTGCCATAAGCTCCTCTATGGCAAAGGGCTTAGTTATATAGTCATCTGCGCCTAGGTCTAAGCCCTTCACCTTATCCTCGACATCATCGCGCGCCGTCAGCATGATAATAGGTATATCCATTATATCGCGCACGCGGCGGCAAATCTCCATGCCGTCCATACCGGGCAGCATGACATCTAGCAACACTAAATCATATTTTTCTTGAATAATGCGCTCATACGCCCGTTTGCCGTTATCCTCAAGCGCGGTTTCAAAGCCCTCATGCTCTAGCTCAATCTGCAAAAAGCGCGCTATTCTTCGCTCGTCCTCAACAATTAAAATGCGTGAATTTGCCATGTTAATTCCTCCAGCCTTTTATACCAATATATAACAAACCGCACGAAAACAAAAGCTTCGCGCGGTTTTTCTAATCTAAATTTTATCTTGCTTTAGTATCTTTTTAATTTACTCAGCCTTAGCACTTGCTTTTGCCATAAACTTTTCTGCGGCTACCGCAAAACGCTCATGCGTGCCGCTGCCGATTTCTTCCTTATCATCAAAGGCATGTACAGCAAAAGAAATTTTCCTGCCCTCCACGGCGATAACCTCCGCCTCGGCGCGCACTGCCATGCCCACAGGGGTGGGAGCTTTATGGGAAATATTTAGTGAAATTCCTACCGTAGTAAAGCCTTCGGGCAGCAGCGGCTCTATTGCCTCAGCTGCCGCCTTTTCCATAAGACAGGTCATAGCCGGCGTAGCATAAACCTTGAGCGCGCCGCTGCCTAAGGCTTTAGCCGTATTATCCGCCGTTACTATTTCCGTTACCGAGTTTTTTAGTCCAATCCTAATATTAGTCAATTCCATATTAGCTCACTTCTTTCATTTCTCATTTAAAAACATTTCACGAAACAGTCGGATTAAATGCTCGCTTGACGAGGAAAGCGTGCGATTTTTCAGCCACGCGATTACCGTATGGGTACTCATTTCCGGCGAAACCAGCTTTTTATAAACTAAATTGCCGTCAGTTAATAGCGTTTTAGACGATACAGGCAGGAGTGCTAAGCCCATGCCCATTTTAGCTAATAATAAGTCCTGTACAATGCTGTCGCTCACGCAGATAATTTTAGGCTCAAAGCCCAGCTTGCGGCAATTAGCTACAAATATTGTCTGCCAACGTAAGGGAATTATAAGCGGCATATCCTTTAGCTCGGCTAGGCTTACTTCCCCCTTATCATTTCCAATTTCCTGCGCCTTATTCATAATTACTACCAGCGGCTCATTGGGAAGGACTATTGAATTATAAATTTTACTGTCTACCTGCGTGCGCGTTATGCCGATTTCAATAACGCGATTATCGAGTAGCTCTAAAATGCGCGCTCCCTCTGCCTCCCATATCTGATAGGTAACGTTAGGATAGCGCGAGTGAAACTCGCTGATTAATTCCGGCAGCAGCATTGCTCCCGAAGTAGTAATCGTGCCTAAACGGATTGAGCCGGCAACTCCTGAACCGATTTCCGTTATCTCGCGCACTGTCCCGTCAACCATGCCTAGTATATGCTCAACGCGCGAATACATCACGCGCCCCGCGTCAGTAAGTCTTATGCGGCGGCTGCCGCGCTCAAAGAGCTGCACGCCGAGCGAGCTTTCTAGCCTTTTCATCTGCCTAGAGAGTGCCGGCTGGGCAATATCCAGCCTTTGCGCGGCATGGCTGATATTTCCCTCCTCTACGATTGCATAAAACGCCCGCATGTCCTTTATTTCCATATTCATTTGCGTCCCCAATTCTATAGCAAAATTTTATATTTCCTATACTAACTATACCGTTATTATACGGTTTCCCCCTGCAAAGTGCAACGATTTTAACTCGTTAAACTTTTTACAATCATCAGCTTTTATTTTTTGATTTCCTGCTATATAATATAGGTTGATAATTTTTGCAATATTAATACTATAAATGCAGTAAGGGGTTTTTAATTTGACTAGAATTAAAGATGCTGTTGATGCCGTAGCGGCGGCAATAATTGCGCAAAAAGACTATCTTACCGCCCTCGATGCCAAGGCGGGCGACGGCGACCACGGGCTTAACATGGCGCGCGGCTTTAGTGCAGCTGTCGAGGCAGTAGATGAAATGGACGACACCAAAAAGCCTGGGCCGGTGCTAAAGACTATCGGCAAGGCACTTATTCAAAACGTTGGCGGAGCAGCAGGGCCGCTCTATGGCGCAGCCTTTCAAAAGGCGGGTGAGGCGGCAACTGACTATACCAAGCTAAATATCTCATCTATAGAAAAGCTCTTGACCGTTGCCATTGATACCATAAAGGCGCGCGGCAAAGCCGACAAAGGCGATAAAACCATGCTCGACACGCTTATACCTATCCGCGATTGCTTTTTGCCGGAAAACAGTGCCGATAAAACCTTATTCGAGGTTCTAGCCGAGGCATCAAAGGCAGCCGGTGAAGGCGTAGCCTATACCAAGACTATTGCCGCCCGCAAGGGGCGCGCGAGCCTTGTCGGCGAGCGCAGCATCGGCGTAGAAGACCCTGGCGCGGTCAGTTCGATGATTATGTATCGCGCCCTCTATCAGTTCCTAAAGCACTGAGCAAAATAAAAAATTGCCAAAGGCAAATGCCTTTGGCAATTTTTTATTGCAGTTATTTATTCATATCCTCCCATTTTTCCTCAAGCTCCTCGACAATACGGGCATGCTCTTTTTCAGTCAGCGTAACCTTCGCACGATATACGATAGTTGCTAAAACTAAGAGGACTAAAGGAATAGCAAACATTACCAGCTGGAATTTTAAAAGGTTCGGCGCGGTTATGTCAGCCGCCGTTGCACCGCCGGTCATGCCTACCCAAACTGCCGTCAGACCGATAATACCGCCGGTTACTGCACCGGACAGCTTATCAACTAGCGGACGAACGCACAGGCAGACTGCTTCATCACGATGACCTAGCTTTAACTGGCCATACTCAACCGAGTCAGTTATCGTCATCAGTACAACGAGGAAGATTAACGGCTGCGGCATATTAAATAAGCCGGCAGCAATCAAAGCCATTATATAATTCGTGCCGCTCATAGCGTAAAGGAGCAACGCTACTACCATAACGCCGATTGACGATACAAAGAGTGTGCGGCGGCTAAACTTAGTCGTAAGCACCGGGAACAGAGCAACTGCCATTAAGCCGATAACAACGTTGATGATACCGAGGAAGGAGAACTTCGTAGCATCACCGATTACATAGATGAAGTAGTAGAGGTTAAAGTTATTTACGAGGTTCTGACCAAGACCTAAGATTAAATAAGCGCAGGCTACCCACATAAGCTGGTCATTATTTTTTAATACCGAGAAAACATCCTTAACCGAGGTATCGGTTTTATTTTCGCGCAGCGCACTATCCTGCTCCTTAGTGCCGATACCTAAGATAATAGCACCGAGCGTTGCTACGCCGCCGCCGATGCAGGCAAAGGCAAACCAGCCAGTCGGGTCGCCTGCGCCGCCGTTCTGATTAACCGAGAAATAAAGGACAATCGGCATAACCATAACCGTTACTAGCTGTGCGCCGAAAACTGAGCCGATACGGGCAACTGTTGCGGTAATCTCACGCTCATGGGAATCAAAGGATAATGCCGGTATCATCGACCAAATAGCTACGTCTTTAGCCGAATAGAAAACGTCCATGATAAAATAAACAATAGCGAAAAGAATTAAATAAAGTGTCGGATTAGAAACTGTAAGACCGCCCATATCAGTAAACAAAGCGGCAAGAGTAATAGCGGCAACAAATGCGCCGACAATAACCCACGGTTTAAAACGACCCCAGCGGGTTTTAGTTTTATCAATGATATTGCCCATTAGCGGGTCGATAAATAGCTCTGCTACACGCAAAACTAAAATGATAGTTGTAACGATACTAATCATGTACGCATCATGCGACGGATTATCGGAGTTAAACAAATTACTCGTTACAAAAATCATGAAGTAGGTCGCGAGCATCATATAGAAAATATCGTGACCAAACGTGCCGCAGGCATATGCCACGCGCGGCAAAATGCTGCCCTTTCCAGTTGACATAGTAAATCCCCCTAAAAAATTATCCCTTAACGGCATTCATATAAGCAATTATTGCATCAGCAATCTTATCTAGGCTGTCCTTGCTCGTATTGACTACCAAATCATAATTTTGACCGTCGCCCCAGGTTAAGCCAGTATAATAATTATAATACTGTGCGCGCTTTTTATCCTCACGGTCAAGCTCCTTTAAGGTCTTGCCGCCATAAACCGTTTTGCCGCGCGCCTCGCGGTAATCATCGTCAGCGCAAACAAAAATTGAAAATACATTGTCGACCTTGCGGAGAGCATAGTCAGCACTACGGCCGAGGAAAATACAAGGACCGTCCTGAGCAATGCGGCGGATAGCGGCACTCTCGGCGATAAACATTCCCTGACTTGACTCGCCCATGTGCGTACCGAAGGAATGGAAGGATAAAAAGCCAATTGAAAGCGGCTTTACCTTGTTTTCCATTTCTAAAAGCTCTGCCTCGCTTAAATCATTAATGCCAAGCTTTGCCGCAGCGATATGGACAATCTGACGGTCGTAGAGCTTTAGCCCCAATTTCTCCGCTAATATGCCGGCAAGCTCGCGTCCGCCCGCGCCATACTGTCTAGAGATAGTAATAATCTGCCCTTTACTCATAAAAATTCCTCCTTAACAGAAACTTTTTCTTATTGTAAACGTTTTCCACAATTGGCAATAAAAAAGGATTTTATCGCGATTAGAAATGATTTGCTCGTAAAACGCTGTAGCAAACGTTTTCTTTATCTATTATTATAGCGTGTTTTCATCATAATGCAATATGTTTTGAAAAAATAATAATTTTCAGATTTATCATCATTCTTGACATTGACTAGGCGAAAGTGTATATTTGTAGCATATTTTACCTAGCACCAAAAGGAGCTATTGATATGGAACAGAAAAAAATTATTCTAAGCGGTATTCAGCCCACAGGCGTTTTTACACTGGGCAACTATCTTGGCGCAGTAAAAAATTGGCAGCAAATGCAGGAGGACTATAACTGCTATTATTTTATTGCCGACCTGCACTCGCTTACTATTCAGATTGAGCCGGCTAAACGCCGCCAGCAGACAATGCAGGCATTCGCCCTCTTGCTTGCCTGCGGCATCGACCCTGAAAAAAGCTTGGTCTTTGTGCAGAGCCATGTAAAAAGCCATGCAGAAATGGGCTGGCTGATGAGCTGCTGCTCACAGTTTGGCGAGCTTAGCCGCATGACGCAGTTTAAGGATAAATCAGCTAAGCACCCCGACAACATTAACGCCGGACTTTTTACTTATCCCTCGCTTATGGCAGGCGATATTTTACTTTATCAAGCGGACTATGTGCCGGTCGGTGCTGACCAAACGCAGCATCTTGAGTTTACGCGTGATGTTGCTACGCGCTTTAACCATACCTACGGCGAAACCTTTAAGCTCCCTGAGGGCTACTTCCCTAAAGCCGGTGCGCGCGTTATGAGCCTGCAAGACCCGAATAGCAAAATGAGTAAGTCCGATAAAAATCCTAAGGCTACTATTTCCATTCTTGACGAAGAAAATGTAATCTTAAAGAAATTTAAGAGTGCCGTCACCGACAGCGAGGCTAAGGTCGAGTACCGCGAGGATAAGCCCGGTGTCAGCAACCTAATGACGATTTATTCAGCGATAACTAAAAAATCTATGGCAGAAATCGAAAGCGAATTTTCTGGTCAGGGCTACGGCGATTTTAAAGCCGCAGTAGGTCAAACGGTAGCTGATGAACTAAAACCAATCCGCGAAAAATACGCCGCCCTCATGGAGGATAAAGAAAAGCTCAGCGAGCTAATGAAGCTCGGTGCCCAGCGCGCTACTTATATTTCTAACAAAACCCTTGCCAAAGCTAAAAAGCGCGTAGGATTATTATTAGAAAAGTAAATAAAAAAAATACCGCCCCGACAAAGGGCGGTATTTTTTTATTGCAATAATTCTAAAATTCGCTGCGGCAATTGATTTGCCTGCGCTAACATAGACTGCGCTGCCTGTCCTAAAATATTATACTTAGTAAATTCTACCAGGGTCGCCGCCATATCCGCATCGCGGATAACCGACTCTGATGCCGTTAGGTTTTCACTTTGCGTATCAATATTATTTTTAGCAACCTCTAAATGATTGACCTGCGCGCCGATAAGCGTCTGTGCATCGGCTAAATACTGAATGCCGTTATCTAAAATGCCTTTTTTCGGCGGCACGCCGAGCAGCTTTTCACGCATATCGCTAGTCATTACATTGTATTCGCTGATGTCGCGCATACTCGTTTTATAGCCAAAGATATGGTCTAGGCTGGTCTGCGGTATTTTGAGATGAATATTCATGTTAGCCTTATCGGTGTGCTGGATAATTACTTCATTAACCAATACATTGCGCGTAGATTTTACTACGTTATCCATAATACCTGTACCAATTTTCGCGCCTTTTTCTTGACGGTCATAGTTACTGTTATTCATAACGTTGTAGCGGCGTTTATCATAAATAGTAGTTGTGCCGCTAGCGGGGTCAGACGCTAATAGAAAATTATGATTGTAGGTATTTGCTAAATAATTACCAAGCTCATCATTAATTTTTTCTACCAAGCCTTTGGTATCGGTAATACCCGCTACATCAATAGTGAGGGTCTTTATATCCTGTTTATCCGTGCCGCTATCTGGTCTATCATCATCATTATCGGTAAGCCCGTTTACGAACCGCACATTTACCCACTAGCTGCCGTCAGTCGGGCAATAAAAACGAATGCCTTTTTCATGCAGGGCGGCGGGAATATCAGTAATATTTTGGGTATTGACCCAGTTTTGCCAATCAATGGTATAGTGTCTAAGGTCGCCAATTTGGCTGACCATTTTATCACTATTGCCTTCATCGCCTGCTTTGCTTGACAAAAATCTAACACCGATTATAGTTTTTTTGTCAGCGGCTTTAATTGTTTCAATACCGCCATGCCCAGATAATAAATTTCCAAAAGCCTCGGCTGCCGTTGTGCCGCCCGCTACCGCCTTTCTAACATCATTTAAATCTATGGTACTTGTAGTAATTTTGTATAGGGCATCCATGCCCGAGCTTGAACCGCTATCAATAAATTCGATATTGGCACTATTTACACCAATAGTTTTACCGACATATTTTTTAATAAGTTCCTCAGCCATAGCAGCATCAGTAGTATTATAGGCACTTAAATCCAAATCCCAATGTGCCGTGTCACCGTCTTTTCCTTCTTGAGTTTTCTTTATGCCAGTCAGCGGCAGTGCATCAGTATAATTAATAGTAATATTGGGCAAATGCTGTATGCCGTCAACAAAAGAAAAGCTATTGCCCTTCGTACCAGCAGTTTTAGCTGTAGCATTAAGTGTACCGCCTGACAGATTAAACTTTATTCCGGCAAAATTAAACTCACCGTTAAAATCCTTACCAATAACATAATAATTATTGGCATCATTGTAGGCAAACCCCGTATCGCCATCAACAAAAACTAAATAGGCATCAGTCCCATCCCCCTTTACAGTTATACCACTGCCGCCGACTAAAGTATTTATGCCCTTTATAGTACAGGTAGCAGACTCAGCAGGGTTATCTGGTACCGAAACCCAGTGATAGCCTAAATCTGTATCAGCTGGATTTACCGGTTGCCACTCTAAATGCGATGTTCCATCTTTACCGCCACTAAAGCTAGGAGGAATTTGCAGCCCTGTATTAGCACCAACATGCACAGTGCCGCCCTGTATATTCTGCCCACTTGCATAGTACTTGCTATCATTATTGACAATATCACCAGCTGATTTGGTAGTAAGAGTAATCATTCCTCCAGCTACTGTAATATCATAGTCATCATTTATTATCTTTACACCTTCAGCCGCCGCCTTTATTTTAGCTGCTACATCGTCAACAGTAGCACAGCCACTAATATCTATTTTTTGACCGCACTGATAATCGCGCGTGGTATCAGTAGTCAGCACAAAAATTCTGCCTACCCCCTCAGAGGTTTCTATCCTGAAACTGGTATTATCGAGTGCTGCTACACTATTATAGCTTGATAAATTCATTTCAATTATCGTGCTTTGATTTGGTGTGCCACCGACAAAATTTGCTCCATTAGTATTGCTAGCGGCACATTCTGGCCAGCTTTCCGGCGGATTAGGGTCATCATCTATCTTATAGCCGTCATATTTATCATTTTGGTCTTTGCCAAAGGTGGCAAATGGCCCTGGCTCGCCGTCTAAGTCGCCTGGCACGGCATCGGGAAGCAGTCCCGTTATTTCGCTATCCTCTGCCAATACCGCAGCCTTTAAAATTTCCCAGCTTTCCACCACTTGGTCGACCTTGCCGCCGACCAGCAATTTTTCGCCGTTGAAGTCTGTATCATAGGCAATAATTGACATTTGGTCGTAGTATTCATCGATTTCGCGCTGAATTATTTTTCTATCGGTATCGGTGTTGGTATCATTATTAGCGTCGATTACGCGCTCCTTTATGGTGCGCAAAATATTCATTTGGCTTTGCACCGCGCCGCTCGCGACCGTCAGCATATCCTTGCCGCTTTTTACATTGTTATCGTCTTGATTTAGGGCGCGCAGCTTTACCCGCATACGCTCAGAAATGGTATAGCCGGCGGCATCATCGCCCGCCGATGTTATTTTTGTTCCCGTGGAAAGCTTTTCTGCTAGCTTGCTGCTTTTCTTTAGATTGCGGTTGCTTTCATTCAGTATTGTTTGTGCCGCAATATTGTTTGATATTATCATAAAAATCCCTTGCCTTTTCCCATATCCGTTATTTTTAATAGTTATTTGCAATTATTCATTATAGTTTATTATACAATGTCCCCCCCCGAATAGACAATATTTTTTAACAAAAATGCAGCCGTCAAGAGCTTATTTGTCAGCAAATTGAACGACTGCATTTATTTATTTTAATTAGCAGGTATGGCACTCATCGTAGATACCGGCTTTTTTCAGCGTATTTACCACCGTTTCGCCGATATGGGCAACGGTATCAGCTACATCGATACCGACAGCGTTAAGTGCTTTTATTTTGTCAGTGGCTGTGCCCTTGCCGCCGGCAATTATCGCACCAGCGTGTCCCATGCGCTTGCCCGGAGGAGCTTGGCGACCAGATATAAAGGCAGCAACGGGTTTATCAGGCATATTTTCTTTAATCCACGCAGCAGCGTCCTCCTCGGCATTGCCGCCGATTTCGCCAATCATCAGCACGGCTTTGGTGTCGGGGTCGTCTTTAAATAGCTTTAGCGCGTCAATAAAGTCCGTTCCCTTTACGGGGTCGCCGCCGATACCTATTGCCGTGGTCTGACCAATGCCGGCATTAGTCAGCTGAAAGGATGCCTCGTAGGTGAGCGTCCCTGAGCGCGATATTACGCCGACATGGCCTTTCTTATAAATGTAGCCAGGTATAATGCCGAGCTTGCACTCGCCGGCTGTTAAAATTCCAGGGCAGTTCGGGCCGATAAGGCGCGTTTTTTTGCCTTCCATATAGCGGCGAACCTTTACCATATCTAAAACTGGGATATGCTCGGTTATGCAGACTACTAAGTCTAGCTCGGCATCGACTGCCTCCATGATTGAGTCGGCGGCAAAGCGCGCGGGGACATAGACAACTGATGCGGTCGCGCCCGTTGCCTTCACGGCATCGCGCACGGTGTCAAATACCGGCACGCCCTCGACTAGCTGACCAGCTTTCCCTGGTGTAACGCCGGCTACAATCTTCGTGCCGTACTCTAGCATTTGCTTGGTGTGAAAGGTTGCCGCTTTGCCGGTAATGCCCTGAACGATAACCTTAGTATCTTTATTTACTAAAATTCCCATGTTTAAAACCTCCTTAGGCGCAATTACTCGGCAGCCTTTACTAATTTTACTATTTCCTCTGCGCCGCCTTCCATAGTCGGAGCCATGATAACATTTTTAATCGGCGTATTCTTTAGTATCTCGCGGCCGCGCTCAACGTTCGTGCCTTCAAGGCGCACTACTACAGGAACAGGGAGTGATTTGCCGTCAGGCGATATTATTTTTGCCGCCTCGACAATGCCTTCGGCTACGAGGTCGCATTTATTGATGCCGCCAAAGATATTTACAAATATTCCCTTTGCCTGACCGCCGTCTAGCATGATATTAAATGCTTCGGCGATTTTTTCTGGCGTGGAGTCGCCGCCGACATCTAAAAAGTTTGCCGGCTCGCCGCCATAATATTTAATAATATCGACAGTCGCCATGGCAAGACCCGCGCCATTTACCATGCAGGCAACGTCACCGCCTAAATTTACATAGTTTAGGTCGGCAGCGGCGGCGCGGCGTTCCTTAGGGTCTTCTTCCGTAGCATCGCGCAGTGCCTCGATGTCAGGGTGTCTAAATAACGCACTATCGTCAAAGTTTAGCTTAGCATCAAGAGCTATTACATCATCATCAGCGGTGACTACCAGCGGATTAATCTCAGCTAGTGAGCAATCCTTGCCGATAAAGGCAGCATACAGGGCAAGCATTAAATTTTGTGCCTTGCGGATAGCGGCTTTTGGAAAATGCATAGCGTATGCCATGCGGCTTGCCTGAAACGGTGCTAGACCGATTGCAGGGTCGATATATTCCTTGATAATTTTTTCAGGAGATTTAGCGGCGACTTCCTCTATTTCCATGCCGCCCTCCTCTGACCCCATTAAAACTACCTTAGCCGTCTGACGGTCGATTACTAGCGACAGATAGTATTCCTTTTTAATATTCGAGCCTTCTTCAATGAGCAGGCGGCCAACCTTTTTACCCGCTGGCCCTGTCTGCTTGGTTACTAGCGTTTTGCCTAAAAGCTCAGTAGCGTAAGTCTTTACCTCGTCTAGCGATTTGGCAATCTTTACGCCGCCTGCCTTGCCGCGACCGCCGGCATGAATTTGCGCTTTTACTACTACTACCGGCGAACCGATTTCCTTAGCATTAGCTACCGCCTCATCTACCGTAAAGGCAGGCTTGCCGTTTGGCACATTCACTCCGTAGGATTTTAGGACTGCCTTGCTTTGATACTCATGAATATTCATATTCTTGCCCCCTAGCTCTAGGTATTAGGTTATTATTTTTTATTAATTAATCCTATACAAGCAAATTCATTTTATAATTTTTCATTTAGCTTGTCTACTATTTTTAAGTAAAAAAAATAAACGGCACAGCCATTGCCATGCCGATTATTTTTTTATTTTATTAAAGTCAGTCCTTCACGCCTAAAACATAAACTGTTTGTGCCTTGTAGGTGTCGCCTTTTTTTAGAATTGGCTGCGGGAAGTTCGGATTTTTAAAGGCATTGGGGAAATACTGCGTTTCAAAGCAGAAGCCGTCACGGTGATTAAACTCTACGCCGTCTTTGCCCTTTAAGCCGCCGCGCAGGAAGTTGCCCGTGTAAAACTGCATACCGGGGAGCGTAGTGTAGCAGGCAAGCGTTACGCCGCTCTTTGCGCCCTCGGCGTAAGCGGCTTTATGCAGACCGCTGTTAATGTAGTCAATCGGGCAATGCGGGTCATAGCCAAACATACCAGGCTTTACTTCGACATTCGGTGCGTCGCCACTCAATACCCAGTTATGGTCATAGCCTTTGCCAAACTTCAGCTGGTCAAAATCATCATCGATGTGGTCGCCAATTCGCGTTAATTTTCTTAAATCCATGGGCGTTCCCTCGACTGGCATAATTCTGCCGTCAGGCAGCGACTCCTCATCAGCCCAAGTATATTTATCAGCAAAAATCTGTACCTTTTGGTCAAGCACCGAGCCTGATGCAAAGCCGTCAAGATTGAAATAGCTATGATTGGTAATATTGCAAACGGTGTCTTTATCAGCCGTTGCCTCATATTTTATTGATAGCTCGTTATCATTTGACAGAGAGTAAAGCGTAGTTATCGTAAGATTTCCAGGGAAGCCGCCCTCGCCGTCCTTGCTGTGATAGGTTAGCTTTAAGCCCTCATAGGTTTCCTCAGCCTCCCATAGCTGCATATGAAAGCCCTTAAAGCCGCCATGCAAATGATTTTGTTTGCGCGAGCCAGTGTTTAGCTCTAGCTGGTATTCCTTGCCGTCTATTGTCACCTTGCCCTCGCCGATGCGGTTAGCGTGGCGGCCGACCACACCGCCCATGCTGGTATCGTCCTTTTCGTAGGCAGCGGCACTATCATAGCCGAGTACCACGTCAACGTAGCCATTTTTCGTGTGTATCTTCAGGCTTGTAAGTCTAGCACCGTAGGTTGTAATTTTCGCCTCTGTGCCTTTGGTATTGCGCAAAGTGTATAGCTCTACATCTCTGCCGTCAGATAGTTTGCCAAAATTTTCCTTTGTGATGACTGCCATATTTATACCCCCAGCGGCGAGCAAAATTCAGCTCGCAATTATAGCAAACGTTTTCATTACTGCCCAAAATAAAAACAGTAATATTTTTCAAACAATTCTAGCTATACTCTACTATTTTAATTAGCTTTTGTCAATCGGATTGAAAAAAACTAAAAATTATCAAATTCAGCAAAATTATGTTATAATGACTCTATATTCAATATTTTTTGAGTTAATGAGACAAAAAGGGGATTGTATTAATGAAAGAAAAAAAGGCTTTTGTTTTCTTCAACTGTGACGAGGAGAAAACTCAAAAATCAATGAACGTATTTTATAATAACGTTATCTATCGCGACTTAAAGGGAAGTCGCAAGGCTTTATTTACTAAGGTCGAGGAGGAAATAAACTCCGGCCGCGTAAACACAACCGACCTAGCTGCGGTAAAAGCGGCCATTCTTGAGGGCGAGCCGACCGAGGCAACTAATTATTTGCAGTACGGTGCAGTTGCCAGCTTTGAAATTATTTAATCCACACAAAAATGGACTGATAGAAATCTATCAGTCCATTTTTTATGGCAGCAATTTATCAATTTTTATATCGCTTATATTATCGACCACCATATCGGCTAGTGATAAATCCTGCGCACCAGAATTTTTATTTTTATAGCCAATCGCGTACATTCCTGCGCCTTTAGCCGCGAGCAGACCATTTTCAGTGTCCTCTAGTACCACGCAATCATTAGCATCAACGCCTAATCTAGCAGCGGTCAGCAGGTAAATAGCAGGGTCGGGCTTGCTTTTCGGCAGCTCCCAGCCAGAGATTACCGATTTAAAGGCATTTTCGAGCTTAAAACTATCTATGACGGTATCAATAACCTTTTTCGCTGATGAGCTTGCTAGTGCCACGGGAATATTTTTTTTATTCAGCGCGCGGATTAGCTCGACCGTGCCAGCTACCGGCTGTATAGAGCCAGACCTTAGCACCTCTAAATAGTGCGAATGCTTGTATGCAACAATATCCTTTAGAGCTAAATCGGTGCGCCCTGATTTAGAAAGTACATCGCCAAAAATTGCGCCGCTGGTGCGTCCCATATATTTTACTAAATCACGTTCGTTAAATTCTAAGCCGAAGTGAGAAAATGTATCCATTTTTACCCGCGAATGTATCGGCTCGCTGTCGATTATAACGCCGTCCATGTCAAAAATAAATGCAGCTAACTTTTTCAAAATTCTTCCTGTTCCTCTCGGAGTATTTTTATGAAATTTTCGGGCGACATCGGGTGCGAGTAGTAGTAGCCCTGCACTGACGAGCAGCCAATACGGTCAACAAAGGCAATTTGTTCATCGGTTTCTGCGCCCTCGACAATAACGCGCATGGAAAGATTGTGCGCCATATCAACTAGGCTTTGCATGATGATGCCGGCGCGGCTCTCGTCCTGCATAAAGGCTATATCGACCTTTAAAATATCTAGCGGCAAGTCGCGTATCATGCTGATAGAAGACGCGCCTAAGCCAAAATTATCCATTATGATTTCAAAGCCGCTGTCCTTTAGCGCGCCTAAAACCTGCTTGAGTTGCTCAGGGTCGTCCTCGTAAGCGTCCTCAGTTATTTCTAGCTTTAGCATACACGGCTCAAGACCATAGCGCGCTATTAAATCTACTAAATAGTTATTAAGGTCGATTGTTTGCAGACTAAGCCTAGAGATATTTACCGACACCGCAAAGACAATGCCGCTATAGTCTAGCTGTTGCTTTAACAGCTTGCACGCCTCTTCGCAGATATAGCGGTCAATATGCACAATAAAGCCGTTGCGCTCGAAGAGCTTGGAAAATTGGTCAGTTTTAATCATGCCATATTTAGGATGCTTCCACCTAGCGAGTGCCTCACCGCCGATAATCATACCCGTTCTAAGATTGTATATCGGCTGAATGTAAATGCCGAACTGATGCGCTTGCAGACCAAAAGCCATATCGCGCGCAAGCATTTGCTCAATAAGCATACGCTCCTTAGCACGGCTGTCATAGCGGGCATAACGCTTAGTGTAGCTTCCCTCAACCCTATCGAGAGCGATTTTTGCCATATCGCACATCCGTTCAACGGGCATATTCATATCGTCAATCGGATAGATACCGGCATAAAATCTAATCCTGTAGCTAAGACCAAGCGATGCCATGGTCGCATCAAGCCCCATTAAAAAATCATCTATATCTATGAGGTTAGACGGCACGAGCAAAACAAAATGGTCAGACTCTAGGCGCGAGATAATGCCCGCCTTGCCTACTATTGCCTTAAAATAGTAGGCAGCAGTCCTTAAAATAATATCGCCCATTTCACTTCTAAAAATGGCATTTATCATCTTAAAGCCGGCAACATTTAAATAAATAATGCTGTATTGCTCATTTTTATTTTGCTGCAGCATATCGCCGGCCTTCCGATAGAAAGCCTCGCGATTGTAAATATTGGTGAGTGCGTCTAGCTCTAGCACGCGATGCATTTCTAAGAGCTGCTTTTCACTAGCGCGCTGCTTTGAGCGCAGCCACTCATTATCCTGACGGCTGATAACATTTTTTATGCGGCACTGCAAAACCTTGCCATTAAACGGTTTAGTTATAAAGTCAGCTGCACCGCTCTCCATAACCTTTGCCTCGATATCGTTATCATTGCGGGCAGTCATAACTATAACCGGAATACTTGCGAGCCGCGGCGTTTTCTTTATCGCCGCTAAAAGCTCATAGCCATTCATAACCGGCATAATGAGGTCAGTCAATACCAAAGTTACTCTGTCGCGCTTTAAAACCTCTAAGGCCTGCTCGCCATTAGCTGCCTCTAGCAAATAATATTCGTCCTTTAACAAATCGGTTAAAAGTGCGCGGTCGATTTCTGTATCATCTACGATTAAAATTACCGGTTTCGTGTTCATGGGGCTCACCTTTCAAAAAATGCACAGCCTTCATTCAAGTCTACTAAATATTGTATTAATTATACTAAAAAACACCTATATTCGCAATAAAGCGTGACAAAAGCGTCAGCATTAGCTGACGCTCTGTCACAAAGCTTATGTATTTTGATTAGAACCCTGCGGTAAAAACAAGGTTCAAGAGGAAAAGAAAGCCTAGTACTACGCCAATCCGATGAACCTCGGCAAAGCGGCCGTTCATCAGTTTAAGCAAAGGATAGGCGGTAAAGCCAAACGCCAGCCCTGTAGAAATACTGCCGGAGAGCGGTATTAAAACGACTACGAGGAAGGCAGGAAACCACTCGGAAAAATCATCAAATTGCACATATTGCAGTTGCTGCATCATCATCGCACCGGTGATAATGATAACGGGCGCGATAGCGGCTGACGGAATGTATGCCAGCACCGGGATAAAAAACAGCGACACCAAAAATAAAAATCCTGCGACTAATGCCATTAAGCCTGTGCGGCCGCCGCTAGCAATGCCGGCGGCACTTTCGGCAGCGGCAACAGTCGGGCTGGTGCCGAGCAGGCTCGACATCATAGTCGTTACCGCTGAGCCTTCAAACGTCTTTTTAAATCTAGCCTGATTGGGAAGTATTCCCTCTAAAAGTCCCATAGTTTCAAAAATCATAATCATCGACATGGAAAATACGGCTAAGATAAAGGGAATACTCGTAAGTCTTGAAAAATCAGCCTGAAATAAAATCTGCGGATACTCTGTGATAGTAGTAATATCTAGCGAGAGCGGCGCGCCCTGAATACCGATAAAATAACCGAGCGCGCTCGTTACGATAATAGCGATTAAGAAGCTGCCCATGACGTTTCTTAAATAAAGTGCCAGGCTAAGCACCAAGCCAAACAAGGCTAAAAGCGGCACGGGACTGGTTAAATCGCCTAGCTCAATAAGTGAATTTGCCCCGCGGCGGATAAGCTCCGCTTTTTCTAGTCCGATTTCTACTAAGTAAAGACCAATGCCGGCGGTAATCGCTGACTTCAGCGAGCCAGGCACTGCCTGCGATAATCTAAGACACCATTTTGTACAGGCAATGGCGGCAAAAATTACCCCCGATACTAAAGATATAGCAATTGCCTCTTGCCACGATAGCCCCATATTTACACAAATCGTATAGGTAAAAAACGCATTTATGCCCATACCTGGTGTTAAAACTATCGGCGCATTAGCAAAAAATGCCATAATCATACAGCCGATAACCGATGAAAAAATCGTAGCAAAAACACTAAGCTCCATAGGAATACCAGCATCAGCTAAAATCATCGGATTGACGATAATAATATAGCTTATCGCAAAAAAAGCCGTTGCTCCGGCGGCTAACTCCCGCTGCCAATCCTGACGCTTTTCTAGCGCGCCGTCAAAAAATTTACTCAACACAGTGCCTCCCCTCGTATTTAATAAATTATTTCGTAGCGATTTCTTTTTATATTTATAGCTTATCATTTTTGCATTAAAAAGATAAAGGACAGCCGTCCCAAAACTATTTAATTATTTTTCAATTTTTTGTATAATAAATAAGAAATTATTTTTTAGGAGGAATAAGCCATGAAGCTTGCCTATATGCTTGACCATATGCCCGAAACGATAGAAAAACGTTTGTCACACCGTATTTTTTATCCTGGCGAAGTCATAGTAAGCAAGGGCGAGCGGGTAACGAATGTTTATCTCATAACCCACGGCACAATGCGCGTCAGCACCGAGTTTGCCAACGGTCAGCGATTTATCTTTAGCTCGCTAGAAATCCCCGACCTTATCTGCGACCTTGAGGTACTTGCCGGTCAGGAATTTTGCGCCGCCACCTGCGAAGCGGTCACCACCTGCGAGGTAATAGTTATGTCTATCGGCACATTTTTTGAGTGGATGCAGACCGATAACGAGTTCGCGGTCGCCGTTGCTAAGCTCCTCGCTGCCAAAATGTTTCCCACCTCTAACGAGGCGGGCAGGATAAAATTTCTTCCCAGCCACGAAAGGCTGCACGGCTATCTTTTAAAAAAGCTCGGCAAGCTTGATACTGATTTATTTATTCTTCATACCGGCCGTCAGGAAATCGCCGACCACATCGGCACGAGCGTAAAAACTGTCAATCGCTGTGTTACCAAGCTAAAGGAGGCAGGACTTATCAGCCTGCTGCACGGCAAAATAACCATATCGCGCGAGCAGCAAAGGCTGCTGCGCGAAACCTTTGTCGCAACCGAAATCGACAGCAATGAAAAATAAATTATTATGGAGGTGGTACTTATGTCCACACCGATTAGTTTAATAGCCATTGGCTCGTCAACCGGCGGTACAGAGGCTCTGACCGCTGTCCTTACCAAGCTAAAGCCGCCCCTGCCGCCGATTGTAATAGTACAGCATATCCCGCCCGTCTTTAGCCGTATGCTTGCTGATAGATTAAACAGCGAATGTGAAATCATTGTAAAGGAAGGCACGGCGGGTGAAAGCCTGCTGCAAAATCACGCCTATATCGCTCCAGGCGGCAAGCATATGACAGTAAAGGTCATTGGCGGCAGCATCATGCAGCTTGACTGCGCCGCCGGGCCGCCCGTACACTCGGTCTGTCCTTCAGTCGACGTTTTATTTAACTCCATTGCTAAAAATGTAAAAAAACACGTCCTCGGCATAATCCTCACCGGCATGGGCAAGGACGGCGCGGCAGGACTACTCCGTTTAAAGGAGCAAGGCGCGTATACTATCGGACAGGATAGAGCAACCTGCGCTGTCTACGGTATGCCCAAAGCCGCCTACGATTTAGGCGCGGTAATGAAGCAGCTGCCGCTTAGCTCTATCGCCCCAGCGATAATGGACACCGTAAAAAAATATTCGCTATGAAAAAACGAGAGCTTTTAGCTCTCGTTTTTTTAGCGAAAATCAAATATATCAGTGTGACTATTCCAATTCAAATTTTTCGTATACTCTGGCAAATAGGCAACAATTATCGCTGTCGGTTTTAATTCCTCGATAAATTTCCGCACGCTGCCATTAAATATACGAATGTCCAAAAAGGTTATATGCGCTACACCCGTAGCTAAAAATACCCCCATAGTTTCTTGAAAGCTATCACCGATTATAAGCACCCTGTCATCACTATTCAAATTCAAGTTGTCAATCTTGGTAATGGGATTTAATCTATAGCGATATACAAAATATGTCAGCCTGCCGATTTTTTCTGCATCGGCTAATAATTTTTTATCATACACTACCGAAAAATCGCCCGTTTTATTGACATTATAGCTCGGCACTTCTATATGGAATTTATTAGGAAACTTTGGATAGTACAAGCTAATATCATCATAAAATTCATCGGATAGCTTTAATCTGCCGCCTTGACTGCCTAAAAAGGCTTTAGGATAAATTTTTTCCTCATAGTAGGCAGCGTCCATATATTTTTTATCTGCCGCTATCCCCATAGTATTTAATTTGTCTGCTAGTATCCCTGCCGCCCACATACCAGTAGTTGGCAGCCAGTGGTGGTCAGTGCGGAAAAATAGCGCGTGATATTTGCTCGGCGAAAAGCCCTTAGCATATTCTCTTAAATCCAGCGTGTCCACGCCGCGTTCTTGCAATTTTTCTAGCAGCTCATCGGCATTATCATTAGCATAGTCAATGCCGCGGACTTCGCTATCGGCAAATTTATTAGTTTTTGCCAGCACATTTACATAGCAAAAGCCTGCGCCGTTTTCTTTAGCAAACCTAGCAAATTCAGCCACACTATCGGCACGCTCGGTCATATTGATACGATTGAAGGCAAAAATATAATAGCCGTCATTTAGCTTTTGAACCTGACGGTCAGTTACCATTCCCGTTGCGCGCCTAAATTTCATGCCGCAATCTACCCAGTATCTATACAGCAAAAAATTATCGTTTGCCCAGTCAGTAACTTTCTGTTTTACCCCCTTCTTTTCCTCATCGGCATTTTTAGTCTTGCTTTCAACCGCAGGTTTGCTTTTCTTCGTAGGCTCATCAAAGGGATATAATTCTTCCCAATCTATTTTTATTTCGTCAACATCGTTTAAAGGGTCATTCTTCTTAATATTTTTAGACAGCTCATGATTGTCAAAAAATATGGTCTGCGTCACAATGTTATCCATGTTCAGCTTTTTTACTAGCACCTGACGCGCGGCAAATCTTACTCCTATGCTCAATAATGCCAGCACCAGCACGCCCATGCAAAAAAGCATTAGTTTATTTTTTATATTCATGCCCTGCCTCCTATAAATTAAAAGTTAAAGTATATAAAGGGGTTGTAGGTGCTGCTGATGCACATTATTAGCGCGA
>SAMEA104315428__coassemble_902_pt1 | contig 28656 bp, 29 predicted proteins | sample SAMEA104315428__metabat2_low_PE_031 | metagenome-assembled genome bin SAMEA104315428 (sample SAMEA104315428) | gut metagenome | biome: Monkey gut; feature: monkey-associated habitat; material: faeces | place: China | collected 2013 | reverse complement strand
AATGCTGGCGTTAGGTACGTTTACTCCGACCTCAATGACGGTCGTGGCAACTAGAAGTTTTATTTTATTATTATAAAAATCCTGCATTATAGCATCTTTTTCCGCTGACTTTAGTCTGCCATGCATTAATGCACAGGGAATGTCATAAAAAATTCCTGCGCGCAGCTCTTCAAAAATTTCAGTGGCTGACGGCAGCTCGCTATCCTCATTTTGTTCAATAAGCGGACACACCACATAGGCCTGCCGTCCGCTTTCAATTTGCTGGCGCACATATTTATAAATTAAATTTCTTCTGTCAGGCTGCCTAAGAAAGGTACGCACTGGCTGCCTGCCTGGCGGCAGGTGTTCTATAATAGACACATCAAGGTCGCCGTACACGGTCAAAGTCATAGTCCGCGGTATAGGTGTAGCCGTCATAACTAGCACATCAGGCATTAATTCGGTCTTTTTTTCTAGCTCGGCACGTTGGGCAATGCCAAAGCGATGCTGTTCATCAGTTATCGCTAAACCTAATTTTTTAAAGTGGACAGCTTTTTGAATAAGCGCATGAGTGCCAATAACAATATCAACTTCTTGACTAGCTATTTTTAGCTGCATTTCCTGTCGTCTTTTTGGTGTGAGCTTGCCCGATAAAAAGCCCACTCTTATACCGATAGGCTCAAGCAGTTTAGAAAAGCTCTCGTAGTGCTGGCTGGCTAAAATATCTGTTGGTGCCATGAATGCCCCCTGATAGCCGCTTGCTACCGTTTTTACTAATGCCAGCATAGCAATAACTGTCTTTCCCGAACCAACATCACCCTGCACTAGGCGGCGCATCGGCACTAGGCTTTCCATATCCCTTGATATATCCTGCCATACCTTTGCTTGGTCGTTAGTCAGCTTAAACGGCAGCTTATGCAGCAATCTAGTAATTAATTCATTATTTTTTAAATGCTTTATGCCCTTATTTTGAGATTGCGCCTGCTTTTTTAATAGCATTAAGCCGCATTGAATGATATACAGCTCATTAAAGGCAAGTGTGTAACGTGCTGCCTTTAATTCATCTAAATCATTAGGATTATGTATATTCTTTAGTGCTGTTTTTCTCGGCAGTAATTTATAGGATTTTTTAATATCTTCAGGAATTAGCTCAGGGATTTCGATACCCTCACTCCATAGATTTGCCAATACCGTATAGAAAAATTTTTGATTTATCTTTTCCGTGGCTTTATATAGAGGAACTATGCCAGCTTTATCAGTTGGCAATTCGTTATTTTCTAGCAATTGAAAACTGCTCGGATGCATGGCAAGCTGTCCCTTGCCGCCATAAGCATAGCTTACTTTGCCGCTGGCAAACAATCTATTGCCTACCTTTAATTGTTTTTTTAAAAAAGGTTGATTGAACCAAGTAAGCTCTATAAAGCCCGTACCGTCACCTACTAATGCCATAAAAATTTTTAAATTGCGCCGCCTGGCTAATCGTTCGGAAAAATTAATGATTATACCAGTAATATTAGCCTTGCCGTCCACTTGCAGATTAGAAATATTAGTTATAGTGCTTTGATTTTCATAGCAGCGTGGAAAGTAAGTAACTAGGTCATAAATAGTTTTTATTCCTAGGCGGCTTAGTTCGGCTTTCTTTTTTGTTCCAACACCCTTTAGCCTTTCTACTGAACTGGTAAGACTGATAGCACCTGCCAATAAAATCCCTCGCTAAATTATTTATTATCTAAATTTAAAATTTCCTGTGCCGCGCCCATAATACCGATTGCCGCGTGTTCAAAAGTCAGTCCGCCCTGCAAATAAACATTGTAAGGCTCGCGCATTGGGCCATCAGCACTAAGCTCTATTGACGCGCCCTGTACAAATGTACCGGCTGCCATAATAATTTTATCTGCATAGCCAGGCATATCCCAAGGCTCTGGCGCAGCATACGAATCAACGGGTGAATATTTTTGTATACCGCCACAAAAAGCAATGAGCTTTTCAGGTGTTAAAAGCTCAATTGCCTGAATAATATCGCCTCGAACAGTAGTAGGGAGCGGCAAGGTCTTATAGCCCATTTTTGAGAATAAGCCTGCTGCAAAAACTGCACCTTTAATAGCCTGAGAAACTATATGCGGTGCTAAAAATAGTCCTTGGAATAATGCCCGATTATTGGCAAGACTTGCGCCTAGTTCATCGCCCATACCTGGCGCAGTCAGTCTATAAGATGCTAAATCGACTAACTCTGCCTTGCCGGCAATATAGCCGCCCGTTGGGGCAATGCCGCCGCCAGGATTTTTTATAAGTGAGCCAGCCATGATGTCAGCTCCGACCTGTGTCGGCTCTAATATATCGACAAATTCGCCATAGCAATTATCGACAAAGCATACGCAGTCCGGCTTTAAACGATGAACCTCGTTACAAACAACACGAATATCCTCTATCGAGAGAGGACTTCGCATACTATAGCCGCGCGAGCGTTGTATTTCTACCATTTTTGTTTTAGAGGTAATAACTTTGCTGATACTCTTTATATCGACTTTGCCGTCAATCATTGGCAATTCATTATACAGCACACCAAATTCTTTTAGCGAGCCGCGGCTAGGATTGTCATAGCCTATGACCGTTTGCATGGTATCGTAGGGCTTGCCCGTTAATGACACCAATTCATCGCCAGGACGCAGTATGCCGAAAAGTACTGTTGCCAAAGCATGAGTTCCTGATACAAATTGTGTGCGTACTAACGCCTTTTCAGCACCAAACACCTTGGCAAATAGTTCGTCTAGCTTCAGTCTGCCAATATCATCATAGGCATAGCCGGAAGTGGTATTAAAATGAGCGTCAGACACCTTACATTCGCGCATTGCATCAAGAATTTTTAAAGTGTTCTGCTCGGCAACTTCCTCTATATGCAAAAAGTTTGCACTAACCTCTGCTAACACTTTCTTTTTTAGTTCTAAAAGTTCCTTAGAAAATGCCAACTTAAAATCCTCCTAATTTAGCATTATTTACCTTTTATATCACGGCGTAAAATGGTATACGGTTCTACCGCCTGCTTCATTTTCATACGGATTAATTGCTGGGGATGCGGTGCTACCTCGATATGCTCGCCGTCAGCATTAATCATATCGGTTATTGTTTGTCTATAAAGCGGCAATGTCGGCGAAAATATTTCAATTTCCTGACCGATTTTCATATTATTGCGCTGTTCCACCAGTGCATAGCCAGTATTTTTATCATATTCCCGTACCAATCCTACAAAATCTGACGTTTGCTCGTAGCTGGTTTTATCATATATCTGGTCATTACTATCCGGCTGATGATAATAAAAGCCTGTGGTATAGGCTCGATGCGATACTTTTTCTAACTCCTCTAGCCATTCCTGCTTTATGTTAAATTCATCAGGATTTTCAAAATAGCTGTCAATAGCTAATCTGTAAGCCTTAGTAACACTGGCGGCATAATGAACGCTTTTCATACGCCCTTCTATTTTTAAGCTATCGACACCGCTTTCGATTACATCCTTTAGGTTAGGCATCAGGCACATATCCTTAGAATTCATGATATAAGTGCCGCGCTCATCCTCTTCTATCGGGAAATATTTATCAGGTCTAGTTTCTTCCACTAGAGCGTATTTCCAGCGACAGGACTGTGCGCAAGAGCCACGGTTGGCATCGCGTCCCGTGAAATAATTAGATAGCAGACATCTTCCCGAATAAGAAATACACATAGCTCCGTGGATAAACATTTCTAATTCTGCCGTAGTCTTGGCGCGAATTTCCCGAATTTCTGCTAGTGACATTTCTCTTGCCAATACCACCCTGCTCGCACCTAATTCCTGCCAAGCATTAACCGTTTCCCAGTTAGTATTATTTGCCTGCGTGCTGATATGGATTTCCATTTGCGGAATTAACCGTCTGCACATCATAAATACGCCTAAATCAGCAACCAGCAAGGCATCTACTGCTATTTCCTGCAAGTACTTTAAGTATTCCGGCAAGCGGGCAATATCACTGTTATGGGGAAATATATTTATTGTTACATATACTTTTTTTTGCCGTTCATGGGCAAAATCAACCGCCATTTTAAGCTCTTCATAGGTAAAATTGCCGCCAAGGGCGCGCAGTCCGAATGATTTTCCTGCTAAATATACTGCATCTGCTCCAAAAAGCAGAGCCATTTTCATTTTTTCTAAAGTTCCTGCCGGTGCTAATAATTCTGGCTTTTTTAGCATTAACTAATCCTCCTAGTGACTGCAAGTCCGTCACCATTTTCTAAAATTTCAGTGCTGAAGGGCGGAGCAGTAACTACCTCAATATATTCACGCAAGCGTTTAACAATAGTCTTATAACGTCTAGGCGGCTTTTCCTTTGACCGGACATAGCCGCGGAATAACACATTATCAGCTAATATAACAGCATTAGCGGCAAGCATTGGCTGTATTTTTGTAAAATAGTCAAGATATTGTCCCTTAGCTGCGTCAATAAATGCAAAATCAAATTTTTCGTTATTGGCTTGTAAATCTACTAGCAGCTTTCCAGCATCGCCTAGATATTGCTTTATGTTTTTGGCATAAGGCGACCTTGCTATATATTTTTTAGCCTCATCATAGCGATTAGCGTTTAATTCTAATGTGGTTATTTTTACGTTTTCAGCCGCATTGGCAGCTATAAGCAAAGTTGAGTAGCCTATGGCTGTGCCTATTTCTAATACCTTTTGGGGCTTTGTTTGGCGAACTATTTCTATAAAAGTCCTGCGTCCGCATTCGTTTATTATAGGGACATGGTTTTTAGCCGCAAAATTTTCCATATCTGCTAATAAATTATCCACTATTTCTCCTTTTAAAAATATATTTAGCGAACTTCATCAACTACAGCTAAATGGTCGCTGTAGTTAGTAGTGTAGTGATTGTGGCCGTTTCTATCAGCTACAAAATATAAATAATCGGTATTAGCGGGGTATAATACCGCCTTTATCGAGGCTATGCCGGGGTTGGCAATAGGGCCGGGCGGCAGTCCGGTATTTTGATAGGTATTATATGGCGATGCAATTTTAGTATCTTCTATTGATAAGTCCTCTTTAGGGCCGTCTAGCAAATATTGCAAGGTTGTATCTGACTGCAAAGGCATATTTATACTTAGTCTTTTTAAGAATACCTGAGCAATAATCGGGCGGTCCTCATCAAAACGAGCCTCCTTTTCTACCAGTGAGGCCAGTGTTACTAATTCAAAAATAGATAAGCCCATTTCCTCAGCTCTAGCGCGCATTTCCGGTGTCAAACGATTGTCAAAATCCTCGCTCATCATTTTTAATATACTGTCAGCAGTGGCGGCATCATGGATTTCAAAGGTATCGGGAAATAAAAATCCCTCGCAGGCATAGCGAATATCTTTATCACGCTTTATATAATCATACGGAGCATAATCCCTAGCCTTGTTTAAAAAATCCTCCTTATCGACTATCCCTTCCTTGTCTAGCCGCTCAGCTATATCTTTTACGCCGAAGCCTTCAGGAATAGTAAATTTTACAGTGGTTGTTTCCCCATTTACTAATTTTTTCAGCACCTCGTCAGCAGTCATATAGGGTGAAAAGGCATACATACCGGCTTTGAATTTGTCGGCATTTTTTGATAATTTGACCTTCCACCAGTAGGTTAATTTATCCTCTAATACGCCGTGCCTGACTAGCTCATCGCCGACATCACTGGCCCTCATGCCCGACTTTACCGATATATAGATAATCTGACTTTTATCGACATATTTTTTTTCAGTTTTTCCGCCGAATAATAATAATCCCATAAGAAATAAACCTATCAACATAATGGCAGCCGCTGCTGTCCACCGTTTCCAAGTCATTTTCTCACTAATATCATATAAAAATGTTTCTATTTTTTCACGATACTTACTTAAATCTGGTAAGTTTATCCCCACAACTCTCCTCCTAGTATGATAAATATCCATAATAAACAAAAGCTACCATTCACTAAATATGCAAATGGCAGCCTTGTGATAAATTATTCTTCTTCAAACTCTTTAACGAGAGTATCATAGGCTTTAACAGCCGCATCAAATTCTTCATCAGTTGGGTCGATATATTCTTCCTCGCCGTCATCATTGACAACGATTTTGGCAATGATAGCTGCTACCTCGTCATCATGTTCGCAGCCGCACTCGCACTGATGCTCATGCTCATCTTCTGGAACTAATACTGCATACTTGTCATCGCCCACGGCAAAGACCTCTTCCTGCCGATAGATGTAAGAATTGCCCTCTTCATCGTGCATCTCGACAATATCATCTTCAAAAATCTCTTGATTTTCATTAGCCATAACAGCCACCCCTTACATTTTAAAATATCTACGAACATTTTAGCGTAGATTATCGAACACTGTCAAGGTATCCCTGCAGAATAAACACCGCTGCCATTTTATCAATTACCTTTTTGCGTTTTTTGCGCGAAACATCAGCAGCAATGAGCGAACGTGCTGCCGCTACCGTTGATAAACGTTCATCCCAAAAATGAACATTTATGGACGGATGCTGCTTTTTTATTTCAGCTACAAAATCTTTTACAATCTGGCAGCGTTCGCCTTCTGTGCCGTTCATATTCTTGGGCAGCCCCGACACAATATCATCTACTTCGTACTGCTTGATAAGCTCGGTTATACGGTTTAAATCAGCCTCTAAGGTCGTTCGTCTTATAGTTTCAACCCCCTGCGCCGTAAGCCCTAATAGGTCGCTTACCGCAATACCGACTGTCCTATCTCCAATATCTAACGACATATAACGTTTCATTTATTATTCTCCAAATACGAACGAATAAGCTCCTCTAGCAAGTCATCGCGTTCAATGTTGCGGATTTGACTGCGTGCATCATTATGACTGGTAATATATGCAGGGTCGCCCGAAAGCATATAGCCTACTAGCTGATTTATAGGATTGTAGCCCTTTTCCTGCATGGCTTTGCAGGCATTTATGATTGTCGTTGCTGCTTTATTCTTTTCATTTCCAACCTTAAACATCATAGTTTCTTCACTGACCATGAGTTATTCCCTCCTCTATTCCTTAATTCATGTTACCATATTTTAGTATTTATTCCTATAAATTAAATGAAATAAAATAGTATTGATACAATTTTATTTCATTCGGCTTAACAGCTTGTTTTCTAGCCTTAATGTGATACACTTGTAACAATTATTACATACAAAGGAATGATTAAATTGACGAAAATAACTCCTAAAGAAATTACCACTACTGCCCTCCTGACAGCCTTAGTATTTATCGCTACTTTTGTGCCGCATATTCCCATACCTTTAGGCTATGCACATCTAGGCGATGCCGTAATCTTTATACTGGTACTATTGGCAAATCGCCGCACTAGCCTGATTGCCGCCTGTATCGGTTCAGCTCTAGCAGATTTTTTAAGCGGCTTTCCATTATGGATTGTACCTACACTGATTATAAAAGCCGGCATGGTCGAGGTAGTACGCTATACTTTGAACACCATTGGCAAAAAACGCAATAAATTTTGGCTAACTGCGGCATTTATTTTTTCTTCATTATGGATGGCAATAGCCTATACCTTGTTTGGTGCGCTGCTGTCTAGCAGCCTAGCCGCCGGACTTGCCAGCCTGCCAGGACTTTTGCTCGAAGGATTGCTAAATACTATTATCGCCGTTTTGCTGTATCCTATATTTAAATTTCAATACAGCCATTACTGCTAAGTATAGCTTTAATCGCAGCATCAACTGACGGTGTAGTCATTTTGCAAATTTCTTTTAGCCTAGGGATAGCATTATCCATAGCTACAGGCAGACCAACAAATTTCATCATTTCAATATCATTTTCCTCATCACCAAAGGCAATGACATTTTCGGCCGTTAAATGCAAAAATCTAAGTAAATGCTGCATAGCTGATGCCTTGCTGACACCGGCCGGCATAACATCAATCCAAGCATTGCCGCCAGTTACTACCTGACAGCGATTAGCAAGTTTCGTGCGCAGTGGTGCTGGGTCGATAAGCTTTTTACCAGAAAACAACGATATTTTAAAATATGGCTCATCAATACTATGTAAATCATCAACTATCGTGACATTGTTGCCTACTACATCTCGCACATGGTGTATAAAATCATCGTGTTCTGATAGTAAATAGCTGGTATTTACACCAGACACCATTATTTCTACGTTGGGTATAGCCAGCATAGTTTCTATCACTTCATGCGCCAGCTCATTATTCATAATTTCCTGATGAATAAGCTTGCCATTAGCAAAAACTAAGCAGCCATTTTCACAAATATAATCAATTTTATCAGCAATGGGATCAAACAAATCGCGTAGATTTGAGTATTGTCGACCAGATGCAGCTACAAAATATACGCCGCTATCTAGCAGTTTAGTAATTAACTTTATTGAGCTGCTATTTAATTTTTGCGCGCCATTTTGCAATAATGTTCCGTCTAAATCAGATGCTGCTAGCTTTATATTATATTTTTTGCTCATAAAATCTCCTTTAATCAGGCTTACTTATTATTCAGCGAGCATTTTGCCATTATCTCATCATAATGATTTATTTTATAATCTAGCCGCTTCATAGTATCTTGCAGAACTTCTAACTTTTCGGCTAGCCTAGCGCGTTGCTCAATAAGTATAGCTTTGCGTGCCTCCTCTGTTCCCTCTTGAGAAAATAAAGCAACATACTCTATAAGTGCCTCTATCTGTACGCCGGCACCGCGCATACATTTTATAAATTGTATCCAGCCGCAGGAGTCCTCATCAAAGTCGCGTATACCGTTCGGCTTTCGCGGAACGTGCGGTATAAGTCCTATACGTTCATAATACCTTATCGTGTCGGCCGATATGTCATATTTTTCGCTAACTTCTTTAATTGTCATTGTTATCACCTCATATCAATATTTTATCGCTGTACCTTGTCTAAAATTTTCGTTGATTTTTTACTCCTACATCATTTTGGTTTAGTCTATTATACTACAAAATTAATGCAGATAAAAATAAAAACCGTCCTTATGTAGACAAGGACGGCTATTATTTTATTTAAATTCTACAAACTCATCAATGCGCGCTCCGCCTTTTATCATAGGCTCAACAAAGCTTCGCCATACATTTAGTACAATAACTCTAGGATTTTCAGTATCGGAAAGTGCTCTAGCAAAAGCCTCAGCAAATTCTTCCTGCGTTGAAACAGTTTCTGCTTTTATGCCAAACGATTTAGCATAGCCGGCAAAGTCCATTTGATAGTCAAGTTCGCAAGCTATATATCTTTCTTTATACATAACCTTTTGCAGCTGTCTAATCATGCCTAGGCTGGTATTATTTATAATGAGCGATATTATGGGCAGTTTTAAACGAGCTATGGTATAAAACTCATTGCCAGTCATTTTTATTCCGCCGTCGCCGGCTACATGGATTACTCTGCATGAGTTTTTATAATAGAGCTGGGCTCCCATAGCAGCGGGCAAGCCAAAGCCCATTGTGCCAAGACCGCCGGAGGTAAGCCATGTGCGTGGTTTTTCAATGCGCAAATGCAAAGCCGCCCACATTTGATGCTGACCGACATCAGTAGCAAAGGCATAATTTTTTCCTTTAGTAGCTTGCGCTACCTGATGCATTGCCCAAGGAACAGTCAAACGGCTTAAATGGTAGTCATATTCGTACTTATCTTGCCAAGCGTGTATTTTTTCCCACCATTTTGATAAATCATTATTCACTTCATGGCGCATTAGCAGTGCCAAAATAGTTTTCATATCACCGGCTAATCCTAAAGTATTACCCACATTTTTATCAATTTCTGCGGGGTCAATATCAATATGGATAAATTTTGTATCCTGTGTGTATTTTTTTAGGTTGCCTGTCTGTCTGTCACCAAAACGGCTGCCGATAGCTATTACTAAGTCAGCCGCAGCTATAGCATGATTGGCTGCTTTTTCGCCGTGCATTCCAGCAAAGCCTAAGGACTGCGGATGCGAGCTAGGAATAGCACCTAAGCCCATGAGAGTATGAACTACTGGTAAATTATATTTGGTGATAAAGGCTATGACATCATCTGTTGCGCCAGCCGATATTACTCCGCCCCCTACAATAACTACAGGGTGCTTAGCCTTTACTATTTCTTCTGCTGCCTCTGCTGCACAAATCAAAAAGTCGGCATCAGGCTTGCCAGACTCTTTTTTTTCCATTGGTTTAGCAGTATATTCGACCTCAGTTAAGAATAAATCTCGCGGCACATCAACTAAAACTGGTCCTGGTCTGCCGTTTTTAGCAATATTAAAAGCCTCTCTTACTGTTGATACTAATAATTTAGCGTCTTTTACTTTGAAATTATGTTTGGTCACTGGCATGGTGACATCTAAAATATCAGTTTCCTGAAAGGCATCGCGACCTAGCATAGTGGTATCAACCTGTCCCGTTATAGCTACTACAGGAATTGAATCCATGAAGGCTGTTGCTAATCCCGTAACTAGATTAGTTGCTCCCGGCCCAGAAGTTGCGATACATACACCGACCTTTCCTGATGCACGGGCATAGCCGTCGGCTGCATGGGCGGCGTTTTGCTCGTGTGTTACTAATATTTCCTCGATGTCCTTATTATCATAGAACGCATCATACAGCGGCAAAATCATGCCGCCAGGATAGCCAAAAACCTTATCTATTCCCTGCTCGCGCAGACATTCAACTACTGCTTGCGCTCCCTTCATACTCTCACCTCCCAATACACAGATTTTAATTAAACCCGCTCACAAATAATGTCGGTAATTTCCGCTGTATTAGCTTTTTTAAAGCCGTCTTTCCACAAATCAGGCGTGCGATAGCCGTCAGCTAAGGTTTTATCAATAGCTGCTTCTATTGCTAGTGCTGCTTTTTCCTCATGCAGTGAATAGCGGAGAAGCATTGCCGCCGAAAGAATTGTTCCCATAGGATTGGCAATGCCCTTGCCAGCAATATCGGGCGCGCTGCCATGAATAGGCTCATAAAGACTAGTGCTTGTACCGATAGATGCTGACGGCATCATGCCAATCGAGCCGCCCACTACGGCTGCCTCATCAGACAATATATCGCCAAAAAGATTGCCTGTAACGATTACATCAAACTGCGTAGGACGAATAGCCAGCTGCATTGAACAGTTATCTACATACAAATTGTTTAGCTCAATATCAGTGTACTTTTCAGCAACTTTTGCTACTGTGCGCCGCCACAAACGGGAGGTAGCTAAAACATTTGCCTTATCTACCGATGTTACCTTGCCGCGGCGAATTTTTGCCGTTTCAAAGGCAAGCTTTGCAATGCGCTCTACTTCAGGCACTGAATAATTTTCTAAATCCCAAGCCCGTTCTGCACCGTTATACTCTTCTGACTCACATTTATCGCCAAAATAAATACCGCCGATTAATTCACGAACTATAACCAAATCCACACCTTTTACCAGCTCTGGCTTTAAAGGCGAATACTCAACTAGGGCATCAGCTACCTTTACTGGGCGCAGATTAGCATATAATCCTAATCCCTTTCTCAGTCCTAATATTGCTTTTTCTGGTCTTAATGCTGGCTCTACATTATCCCACTTATCACCGCCGACAGCACCGAATAGTACAGCATCACTTGCCTTGCAGGCATTTAATGTAGCTTCTGGCAACGGTGTACCGAATTTGTCATAGGCAGTGCCGCCGGCATCATGATATTCATAGCTTATATCTAAATTAAATTTTTCACTAACCTTTTTTAATACCTTAACGGCTGAAGTGGTAATTTCTTCGCCTATACCGTCACCAGGAATAACCGTAATTTTGTATCCCATAATTTACTCCTTATTTCTTTTCCTTAATGTAGTTGATAAGACCACCGGCACGGGCAATATCCTGCACAAATCCTGGCAGCGGGTGGGCATGAAATACATCGCCGGTGGTTAGATTTTCGATAGTGCCGGTTGCTGTATCTACTCTCAACTTATCATCAGATTTTATTTTATTAACATCGTCGCCTATTTCTAGTAGCGGTAAGCCTATATTTATACCGTTACGATAGAAAATTCGGGCAAAGCTATGCGCAATAACTACTGGCACTCCCGAGGCTTTAATTGCCACTGGCGCATGTTCGCGCGAAGAACCGCAACCAAAGTTGCGTCCGCCGACCATTATATCGCCTTCCTTGACATTGGCGGCAAAGCTTTCATCAATATCTACCATGCAATGACTGGCTAGTTCTTTAGGGTCAAATGTATTTAAATAACGTGCGGGAATAATTACATCAGTATCAATGTTATCGCCATAACGCCAAACTTTACCTTCTAGTTTCATGTTATTTTACCTCCTCTGCCGTAGCAATTCTGCCCAATATTGCACTAGCAGCTGCTACATGAGGGCCTGCTAGATATACTTCGCTGTCGACATGACCCATGCGGCCGCGGAAATTGCGGTTAGTAGTCGATACGCATTTTTCGCCAGCCGTCATTATACCCATATAACCGCCTAGACAAGGGCCGCAGGTCGGTGTTGATACAGCACAGCCCGCCTCGATAAAGGTATCGATATAGCCGCGGTGCATTGCTTCCGTGTAAACTTTCGGACTGCCAGGAATAACAATGCAGCGAACATTATCGGCTATTTTATGACCTTTTAATATATCAGCTGCAATCTGCATATCCTCTAAGCGACCATTCGTGCAAGAACCAATAATAACTTGGTCTATTTTTATAGGCTCTTTGATGTCGGCTACGGCTTTAGTATTGCCAGGCAAATGCGGGAAAGCTACCACGGGCTTTAATTCGTCAAGATTAATAGTAATCTCTTGTGAATAAGCAGCATCAGCATCAGGATAAACCGGCTCATAAGTTTTAGTTACTCTGGCATCAACATATTCCTTAGTTATTTCATCAAAGGGGAATATTCCTGCCTTACCGCCGGCCTCAATTGCCATGTTCGATATAGTAAGCCTGTCGGTCATACTCAAATTCTTTACGCCGTCACCAGCAAATTCTAATGATTTGTATAATGCGCCGTCTACACCAATCATGCCGATAAGGGTAAGAATTACATCTTTGCCGCTAGTTCCTGCCGGCTTTTTGCCCGTCAGATTAACTTTTATTACTTCTGGCACTTTAAACCAAGCCTCACCGGTTGCCATAGCCGCGCCAAGGTCAGTTGAGCCTACACCGGTAGAAAAACCATTTACTGCGCCATAGGTGCAGGTGTGCGAGTCGGCACCTATAGTAAGCATACCTGGAGCAACTATTCCCTTTTCCGGCAAAATTACATGCTCAATACCTACGCGCCCCTGCTCAAAGTAATTAACAATCTTATGTTTATGCGCAAAGTCACGCACTATTTTAGCTAGTTCTGCTGACTTTATATCCTTTGCTGGCTGAAAATGGTCAGGTACTAATGCAATTTTAGTATTATCGAATACCGGCCTACCAATTTCTTCAAACTTTTTTATAGACGGCGGTGCAGTAATATCATTAGCCAGCACCATATCTAGCTTGCAAGTAACTAACTGTCCTGCTTCTACCGAGCTTAATCCAGCGTGTTTGGCTAGGATTTTTTCACTCATATTCATTCCCATGTATATCGCCCTCCTAAAAAATAAGGTTCAAATAAAGCCTTCCCAGTAAGGGAAGGCTTTATTACCTTCTATATGATTTTATTCGTTATAGCGGCTAAATTTCCTCTATTGACATTAATCAGTCTTTAGATAAATCTGCACCGTCTCTTAACCACGGCATCATCTGACGCAGCTCTTTACCAACCTTCTCGATTGGATGCTCGGCATGAATGCGACGCTGTGCCAAGAAGTTAGCACGACCAGCAGCACGGTTCTCAAGCAGCCAGTTGCGGGCAAATGTGCCGTCCTGAATTTCCTTTAAGAGCTTGCGCATCTCATTTTTAGTATCCTCAGTTACGATGCGCGGGCCAGCCATGTAGTCGCCATACTCAGCTGTATCGGAAATGGATTTGCGCATCTTAGTAAATCCGCCCTCATAGCAAAGGTCAACGATAAGCTTCATCTCATGGAAGCACTCGAAGTAAGCCATCTCAGGCGGATAGCCGGCCTCAACCAATACCTCGTAGCCAGCCTGCATAAGAGCACAAACACCGCCGCAAAGAACAGCCTGCTCGCCAAACAAATCTTCCTCAGTTTCATCTTTGAAGGTAGTCTGTAAAACACCGCTGCGAGTACCGCCAATTCCACGGGCATAAGCTAGAGCAATGTCAAAGCATTTGCCGGATGCGTCCTGATGTACAGCAAATACGCAGGGAACACCGCTGCCCTCAGTGTAGGTGCGGCGAACCAAATGACCTGGACCTTTCGGAGCAACCATGAATACATCAACATCAGCTGGCGGAATAATCTGCTGATAATGGATATTAAAGCCATGAGCGAAAGCGAGAGCACTGCCGGATTTTAGGTTTGGTTTAATTTCCGTCTTATAAACATCAGACTGTTTCTCGTCTGGGATTAAAACCATAGTAATGTCAGCCTGTTTTACGGCATCAGCAACTGAGCAAACCTTTAAGCCATGCTCCTCGGCCACCTTCTTAGATTTCGAGCCTTCATATAGACCAACGACAACGTTTACACCACTGTCCTTGAGATTTAATGCATGAGCATGACCCTGACTGCCGTAACCGATAACAGCAACAGTTTTTCCGTTCAAAACTTCAAAATCTGCATCCTGATCATAATAAGTTTTTGCCATAGTACTCTCTCTCCTCACAATGTTCATAAATAGTATGTTCACCGCGTTCTAACGCGATAAGTCCGGTACGAATGACTTCAGCTATGCCGTAGGGCTTAACCAGCCGCAAAAAAGCTGAAACCTTGTCATCACTGCCGGTTATTTCAAAAATCAGCGTAGAAGAGTCAACATCTACTACATGGGCTCTAAACAGCTCCGCCATTTTTAAAACGTCCAGCCTAACCTCGTCATTTGCCTTGACCTTTATCATCGTCATTCCGCGACAGACAGCATTTTTCTCATCTAAGCGTTCTACTGCACTGACCACCGGCATTTTCTCTAGCTGCTTTATCATCTGCTCGACTAAATTTTCATCTCCATGAACCACTACAGTAATTCTAGAGTAGCCAGCTTTTTCAGTGACACCTACTGACAAACTGTCAATATTAAACTCGCGCCTAGAAAACATACTTACAACGCGCACCAATACACCGGTCTGATTTTCTACTAGCACAGATAAGACATGTTTCATTAAATAAATCCTCCTAAATCTTTATCACACACCGTAGCAAAGTTTGTAAAAAATGTAACGTTGTAAATATGTATCGTATTATAAACTCTTGTTAGTCCTTTTTCAATACCCTTTTATGATTTTTTGTATACATTTTTTAATTTTATTTTTGGCTTTTTGATATTTTATGTAAATTTAGTGTGCCTGCATTTATATTTTAGTACACAAAATAAGCTAGAGAACTTTTTGTGTTCTCTAGCTCATTTTTTATCAACGGGGTTCATTTCCCGCCTTAAATAGCATCATCATTTCATTAGTCAGGCTTAGATTATCGGGCTGACCGATAATATCCTTGCGCGCTACCCATTCAGCGGTCTTTAGCTCGCTATGGTCAACCTTTATCGTATCATCGCCGTCAACATCAGCAAAAAATCCTGCTAAAATATCATCTGCCGTTCCCCACGGCTGCGATTTATAATAGCGCAGATTTTTAACCTTTAGTCCGACTTCTTCCTTTACCTCGCGTGCTACACATTCCTCTAATGTTTCGCCGATTTCAGTAAAGCCAGCTATTAGCGCATTAAAGGCTATCGGTCTATTGGCATAGCGGGTAAGAATTATTTTATCGCCGTTAGTCACGGCAACTATTATCGCTGGATTTAGTCGCGGATAAATTATGCGGCCGCAGTTAGGACAAACCTTAGCGCGCTCAGTTGAAGAATGAATAGTTTCTGTGCCGCAAGTTCCGCAAAATTTATTTTCTTTATACCACTTGGCTAAATGTTGCCCAGTATAAGCGGCATACAGCATTTCCTGCGGCTCGGCAAAATTAAATCTAAGGTCGCGCAAAGTCTGATAGCTGTAGCCCGCGGGTTTAGCTACTGACTCATTGGCTAAATAAAAATCTGTTTTATCTAAGGAAAATAAAAATATACAATCATTTTTTAACTGTAAGTCTGATTTCTTAGGAAAAACTATCCTGTCAGTATCTTTTACTAATAGTTTTTTATCCTTAAATACCATTACTAAATCCTGCGGCTGGCATTTTTTCTCAGGGTGAAATTCATTAAATAAGTGATGCGGGGCTATGTCTTGTATCATTTATTTTCTCCTGCTAAATTTATTTGCTGATTATTTCTAGTAAGCAGCCTATACCATTATTATAAGGTGTCGGTTTATAATCGGCAAGCAAATCTATCGGCTTTATGCTTTTGGGTCTGTAAGGCTGTTTTAAGCCGCTATTTTTATCTTTTTCTTCATCAATATAGTTATTCGGCATCTCATTATAGGTTTTAGTGTGGGTAAAGCTGTGCCATTCATCTTGAAGAGCTGCCAAAATAAACAAAAATTTTTCCATTGGCATGGCTAAGTCCTTATCGCTGTTGCTGCTGGCATATTCCTTTAATGCTGCTAGTTTTTTATCCTTGCCGTCCTTGTCAGCGTCAGTTCTATCAGCGTTGCTATTATCATCATTTGTGCCATTATCAGCTATTTCATTAGTAGCTGCGTTCATATCTTGATTGTTAAGCTCGTTAGCCGCCGCTGTTTTTTCATTTTCTACATTGCTTTCGCCGATGTCGCCATTAATATCACTTGAAAATGATGCCGCTGCACTCGCTTCGCCGCCCGCCATGCTTTCGCTACCGCCGCCGCTATTTCCTATCGTTATGCCGCCGCCATTTTTTGCCTCTAGCTGTGCCTCGGCAGCTACCTTTATTTGTGCCTGCATAACAGCTCTATTTGCTTCTTCTTTAGTTTTTGCCTGCTTTAAAGCTAATTTTAGTTCATCTCTAGCTTTTTGAGCTTTCTTAGCTTTAGCATATAAATCTGCATCATTTTCTTTTAGTATGCGTAAATCATCAGCCGATAGTTCCTTGCCGCGGCGCAGCTTTTGCTGAATTAGTGCAACCCGCATTTTAGCTGCGCTAGAGCTGCTGTTTTTTTTCGTACTGCCAGCCTGGTATCGACTGACAAAATCATCTTTTGCCTTATCCAGTTCCCTCGTTAAATCTTTAAGGCTTTTACCGTTTTTTATTTTGTAATTTGCCTGCAGCTTTAAATCCTGCTGTTTTAAATAAGTATTTATCCTGCCAATTCCTTCAAACATATTAAACTCCTCCTTGAATATAAACTACTTCTTATCAATTTTATCGAACTGGTAACAAAAAACTTAATTTATGAAATATGCTTTTTTACAGGAATTTTAATATGATAATGCGAATAAAATAAATTGTATTATTAATTTTTCCTATGATACCCACTATGTAGCGTATCAATATCCGAGGTGGTTTTTTATGTTTAACATTTTCCCTATTTCTTCTAAAAAGGCAGAGGCTGCACCAAAAGCTTCTTCATTGCCGAATGTTTCTACTGGTCAAAATATCCCACCTAGTGAAGATATAAAAGTCCTTTACTTGAGCGAAAGCGAGCTAAATGCTGCTAAACTAAAGGAATTAGTCGATATACCTGACGGAGCAGCACTTATTGTTGGCTTTGTATCGCCTGATTTAGATGTAAATAGTGTCTGTCGCTAATAAAATAAAACGTGAAATTTCTACTACAACTAAATTATTGCTGATGACTACTGCCGGCGAGATTTGCCACCAGGCTAATAAGTCCAGTATATATTGTGAAGCTAACGATAATCGCCGCAAGGTCTTATTGCAGTCCTTTTCTAACCGCATGATTGAGGATTTGCAAATCATTACTGTTCCCTTATTTGCCGAGGATATTCGCAGCAACAACGTCCATACATCGGTTAGCGAGCGCGTCAGTAAAATCAAGCATGAGATTGAAAAGTATAAGCCTAAATTCCGTTTAAGTGTAAATCATACCTTTGCCTTAATCTATGCTGATGGTTTATCCAATTGCGAAACCTTTGTATTGCAGGCACTATATCAATTGGGACGTTTCCCCATTCCCTTGCCAGTACCTTGGATAATGGCGACTTTAACCGCTCGATTGCCAGTGTTGATGAAGCTAATGACCGTATAAATTTCTTCTGCGATGTAGTTACAGGGGAAAAAATTCATTTAATGAAACGCGAAGCACTAGCTACAACATTGCATCGTGATATTGAAATTTTCAATCAAGGAAAACCAACTCCTATTGGCGGATTGTTGACCGATTGCGTTGTCCGCCGCTTAGGTTATTCTGATGAAATAAAACATATAGATGAATTTAAAAATATCCCTATTGCCGGCTTTTCGAGCTTTGGCGAAATAGTCGGTCTGCATGTAAATGAAACCTTGACGGCTGTATTTTTTTACCATAATCCCAATCATGAGCCCTTTGTTGATAACTATTTAGATGATTTTGCCCACGTTTACGCATCATGCAGCTCATTCTTTTACAATCGCATAATTGACCGACAAAAACACACCGACCACCTCAAGGACAGTCTTATTTCCATGTTCCGCGATTATCAAGAAAAGATGACTAGTATCATAAATATGATAATGCGTATGTCAGGCGATGTCAACCTTATACAGGGAGCAATACAAAAGCTTTCCGGCGGCATAGATGAGCAAAACAATCTATTTAAGGAACTTATGGAGCGCAATGCCCAGATTACTCCTAAGCTAGATATGCTGTCGCAGAATACTAAAAAAATTGACGATGTTATGCGCATGATTAATGAAATAGCCGCCCAAACCAACCTTTTAGCTCTTAATGCTGCTATCGAAGCCGCCCGCGCTGGTGAGGCTGGACGCGGCTTTTCCGTAGTCGCCCAAGAGGTACGCAAGCTCTCGGAAAACACTCAAACCAGTCTGCATACCTCAGACGAAGCTATAAATGTCCTGCTAGATGATGTAAAATATGTCGATAAAATTCTTGATGACAATAAAAAGTTTGAAGAAACTATCAATGAATTTGATGAACATTTTGCTAGGCAAATGCAGGAACTTCATAAAAGCTTAAAAGACGGCATGAATAATATTAAAACCTCTACTGAGTCCATAAAAGAGCTCGAAACTATCAGCAATCGCACTAACAAAGAAATGGATAAACTATCAACCGTTATCCGCAATATTGAAATGGGTATCTAAGCTAAGAATAAGCACATAAAAACGGACTGCTATTAGCAGTCCATTTTTATGTTGTGGTATATGATATTGATATTTTTGAGGAGCTACTTATAACTGTTCTTTTACTTCGCCAGGAATATCTTTAATGGCATCGACGCCGCGCTGACCGGTACGGATACGGACGGCATCCGTTAGGTCGGTAACAAATATTTTGCCATCGCCAAAATTGCCGGTTCTAAGAACCTTCTGGGCGGTTTCTAAAACTTTTTCTACTGGCACTTCGCAAACAATGGTTTCAACCTTTATTTTTGGAACTAGGTTTATATCATATTTTTTGCCGCGATAAACCTCTTGGTGACCTTTTTGTAAGCCGCAGCCAAACACTTGGCTTACGGTCATGCCCAGTACACCGATTTCATTCAATGCCCGCATTAAGTCATCGAGTTTGCTAGAGCGGGTGATAATTTCAATCTTTGTAATATTCATCGCTTACACCTCAGCTTTAGTTTTCATAACGGTATTAGCTAGCATTTCACTAGAGTCTTCAAATGAGCCTAATATCGGGCTGCCAGTTAGTACCGACCTAGCGTAGCCGCGCTCGCCGTGTTCCACTATATCAAGTCCGGCCAGCTCTTCTGCCTCATCAGCCCGAACCTTAGTAACCGCACTTACAATCTTATACAGTATGTATGTGCCGATTATACCTAACGCATAGGCTACGGCAATAGAAATTATCTGCGCTACTAATAATTCCGAGCCGCCATAGAATAAGCCGTTTGCGCCGTCAGGATTAACATTAGTTGTTGCCCAAAGACCAGTGGCAATTGCACCCCATGTGCCGCCAATGCCGTGAACGCCAAAGGCATCGAGTGAGTCATCATAGCCTAGCTTATCTTTTAACACTGCTACGGCAAAGTAGCAAACAGCACCGCCGACTAGGCCGATAATGATTGCTGGCAGCGGCTCAACAAAGCCTGCTGCCGGAGTGATAGCTACTAGACCGGCAATGCAGCCAGATGCTGCGCCGAGAATTGTCGGTTTGCCGCTGACCTTCCACTCGACTAAGACCCACGAAACAGCAGCAGCGGCGGCAGCTGCCTGCGTTACAACAAAGGCATTAGCTGCTAGCTCATTAGCTCCTAGTGCCGAGCCGGCATTAAAACCAAACCAGCCAAACCAAAGCAGGGTTGCACCTAAAAGAGTTAAAGGAAGGTTATGCGGCAGCATTGCTGTATGACCATAGCCGCAACGCTTGCCCAGCAAAATGCAGAGAGTTAAGCCTGATACGCCAGATAAAATATGAATTACTAAGCCGCCAGCAAAATCAAGCGCGCCTAGCTTTGCTAAAAAGCCGCCGCCCCACACCCAGTGAGCCATAGGGTTGTAAATGAAAATTGCCCAAAGCAGTATAAAAATGGCAAAGGCTGCAAATTTCATTCGTTCAGCAAAAGCACCAGTAATAAGTGCCGGCGTTATGACGGCAAACATACATTGAAAAGCTACGAATGCTAGCTCTGGTATTGTGCCGCCTTCTAGTACTTTAAGACCAACGCCAGTTAAACCAACTTTATCGAGTGCGCCGATAAAACCGTTAATGTCTGTGCCAAAAGCCATTGCATAGCCTATAACTATCCATTCAACAGAAATCATGGCTACAATGAAAAAGCTCTGCATCATGGTGGTTAAAACATTTTTGCTGCGAACCATGCCGCCGTAGAAAAAGGCCAAACCAGGGGTCATTATAAAAACTAACGCCGCGCTTATAAGCACCCACGCCGTGTCGCCCGTGTTAATCATAAAATCAAATCCTTCCTATTGAATTTAAAAATAATAGCAATAAAAACAAAAAACGCCGCGCAATAAATAATAAAAATTATTGTTGCGAGACGCCATTGTCTTTAATAAATATAAGAACACAAAAGCCCCAATGAACTCGGTACCTAGTTCATTGGGACTTCGTTGTCCTATGAAGTTGATATGCTCATTATATTCAATGCTAAATATAATGTCAATGACTATAAGCATTGAATACAAGATACATTTCATAGTATAAATAATTATGTTTAAATTTTCAGCAGCATTATAATAAATATTTATAGACTAGTTAAAACATATAGCAATTCATGGCTAAAAAATATATAATTATAAATACACAGTAAATATATCTAGGAGGTTCTAGTATGCAAAAAATAGCCATTTATGGCAAGGGCGGTATCGGTAAATCTACAATGACTAGCAATCTTGCGGCAGCGTTTGCCAGTCTTGGCAAAAAAGTTATACAGATTGGTTGTGACCCTAAGGCCGATTCTACTATAAATTTGCTGGGACTAAATTCAAAACTTTTGCCGGTTATGAGCTATATGCGCGAGTATGATGCCGAGCCTTCTTCGCTGGAGGAAATATCAGCTGTCGGCTATGGCGGTATTCTTTGCATTGAAACCGGCGGTCCGACACCGGGGCTTGGCTGTGCTGGTCGCGGTATTATTGCTACCTTTGATTTGCTAGAGGATTTAGATTTATTTGAGGAGTTTAAACCTGATATTGTCCTTTATGATGTACTCGGCGATGTTGTCTGCGGCGGCTTTGCCGCTCCTATTCGTGAGGGCTACGCTAGTGACGTGCTTATCGTAACTTCGGGCGAAAAAATGGCTTTGTATGCTGCCAATAATATTGCTAGTGCCGTAAATAATTTCGCTGACCGCGGCTATGCCAAGGTTCGCGGTATAATATTTAATCGGCGCAATGTGCCAAACGAAGAAAAAAAAGTAACGGACTTTGCTCGTACTAGGAATTTAGAAATTTTAGCCGACATTCCGCGAAGTGATGAAATAAATGAATTTGAGGAGTTAGGTAAAACGGTTATAGAGGGTGATGTTTCCCTACCTATCAGCCAAAAATTTATTGAGTTAGCTAAAAAGCTTTTAAGTGATAATGAGGATTGACATTTATGCCCTACGAGCCTTATTTTATAACTGCTGCAGATTTAGCCGCCCGCGGCGCGGCTAATATACCTGCCGAATTGCAGACCGATACTAATTTAATATACAATTCGCCAGCCGCTTTAGATTTTAATTCGCCTGGAGCGCAGGGCTTTGGCGTAAAGCGGGCTGGTTTAGCTATCCCCGATAGTATTATGCTGTTGATTTCGCCAGGCTGCTGCGGCAGAAATACCGCTGCTATATCAGCTGCCGATAAATTCGGCGAACGCTTCGCCTATTTATTGCTCGATGAAAATGATATTGTAACGGGGAAGCATTTAAAAAAAATTCCTGACGCTGTAGCGGCTTTTGTAAAAAGCCGCCCAACAGAGCCTAGCTGTGTAATGCTCTGTATTACCTGCGTTGATGCCCTGCTCGGTACGGATATGGAGCGAGTATGCCGCAAAGCAAGCAAAGCCGTTAATCTTCCTGTTTTGCCTAGCTATATGTATGCGCTAACGCGCGACAGCCGCCGTCCGCCGATGACGGCTATTAGGAAAACCGTTTACTCGCTGCTAAAGCCGGCTAAAAAAAATCCTGCTACTGTAAATTTGCTAGGCTATTTTTCACCGCTGCAAAATAGCGAATTGTTTAAAATACTAGCAGACTTGGGCATAAAGCAGGTTAATGAATTAGCCAAAGCCAAAAACATGGCACAGTATCAAAAGCTATCAACTGCTAATTTTAATCTGGTTCTTAATCCTGAGGCACGCGAAGCGGCGGATTTTATGGCAAAAGCCCTAAACATTCCGGCAATCGAATTAAAAAGACTGTATCATATTGATAAAATAGCCTCTCAATATAAAGGCTTGGCTAATATTTTAGGCGCGAAGGTCAACGATACTGACTATTATGAACAGGCGAAAAAAACTATCAGTCAATTTATAGCTAAATATCCTAAGCTAAGACTGGCTATCGGCAGCCGACTTAATGCCAATAGCTTTGAACTGGCACTAGCTATGGTAAGTTATGGTTTGACCGTTAATGAAATTTACGCTGTGCCGCAAAAAGCCGATTTTTTCTATATAAAGAAGCTGGGTATGCTTAGCCCGTCTACTAAGATATTTACTAACCTATCGCCTAGCATGGTAAATTTCAATCCGCTAAACAGCCAAGTTAATTTTACACTGGGTGCTGATGCTAGGTATTATTATCCTGATATAAGGGGTATTTCTTGGAATGATGAGCAGCAGCCCTTTGGCTATCAAGCAGTTATTGATTTGTTTAACCGCATGGAGGAGGTATTATGAAAGGGCTTAGATTATTTATTCCGCCGTTTGCCCCCGATACCAGCGGAGCTGCCGCGGTGCTTTATCCTGCTGGCGGCATGGTGTTAATCGTTGATGCGGGCGGCTGTGCCGGCAATATAAGTGCTTTTGATGAGCCACGTTGGAATAAAAATCATAATAGTGCAGTTTTTAGTGCTGGTTTAAGAGATATGGATGCCATAATGGGTCGCGATAAAAAGCTATTAGAAAAAATCGCCCTCGCTAAAAATCAAATGGACATTGATTTTGTAGCTTTGATAAGTACGCCCGTACCGGCAGTTATTGGTAGCGACCTAAAGGCACTAAAAAAAATAGGCGAAAGCCAGCTAGGTATTCCTATAGTTACGATTGATACTGACGGTACTAAATTATATGATGTCGGTGTCAGCAAGGCTTTTTGGGAAATGTTTACCGAGTTTACCAAGGCTGTTGCTGCTAAAATTACTAATAGCATCGGCGTTATCGGTGCTACTCCGCTTGATTTTAGTGAAATCGAGCTAGATAATATACGCCATAGTCTGCAAAATATGGGCTATACACATATTGTATTTTATGGCATTGATAGCGGTATAGATAGCTATATTAATGCCAGCCGAATAGAAAAAAATATGGTGATTAGTCCGGCAGGCTTAAAGTCGGCAAAGTTTTTAGCTGATAAATTTAATGTTCCTTATGAAATTGCTGATTATCATTCCTTAGGGCTAACAGATTTATCTAGGGAACTAGTGTCTAAAATACCTGCTGATACTAAAAAAATTCTCATATTACACCAACAAATCATGGCAAATGCTTTACGAGAAGAATTAAATTTAGCATTTCCGCAGGCTGATATAATTTGCAGTACGTTTTTTAAGCAAATTGCAGCGTTAAAAAATGCTAGTGATATAGCATTTACTGAGGAAGATGAATTTATAAGTACCATAAAGGATATTCAGCCTGATGTCATTATCGGTGATACTTTGCTAAGCCGTGCTTTGCCGTCCTTTAAGGGCAAATATATATCTTTAAAGCATTTTGCGGTATCTGGTGCTGATTAATACATATTAGAAAGCGAGTGATGTTATGCCGCTTTTTCATAGCAAGGTCTATGGCATTGTTCAGGGAGTTGGTTTTCGCCCTTTCGTAGCTAGGCTAGCTGATGAATTTAATATATATGGCAGTGTAGCTAATAAAGGGCCGTTTGTAGAAATTTTTGCTGCTGGGACATTAGCAAATCTTAAAAATTTTTATCATAAGCTCGAATATAGCGCGCCAGAGCGTTCTACTATTTTAAGAATTGATACGGAAGAGCTTAATAGCGAAGTAAAATTTACAGACTTCAATATTATTGAAAGTGCTAAGGAGCATGGAGACATTTTTGTATCACCAGACATTGCTATTTGCGATAAATGCACCGCTGAGCTATTCGACAAAAATAATCGCCGCTATCTGCACCCTTTTATAAATTGCACGGCGTGCGGGCCGCGACTAACTATGCTAGAAGCTATGCCTTATGACCGCGAAAGAACCAGTATGAAGGAATTTCCTATGTGTCCTGAGTGCCGGCATGAATATAATACGCCGACTACTAGGCGTTACGATGCCCAGCCAGTTTGCTGTAATGAGTGCGGGCCAGAGGTTTATGTGCTAGGCGCAAAAGATATTCGCGGTGCTAATGCTATAACTAGGGCAAGAAAAACTATAATAGAGGGCGGCATTATTGCCATAAAAGGAATTGGCGGCTTTCATCTATGCTGTGATGCTGCGAATAATGCGGCTATTGCCCGCTTGCGCAACTTAAAGCATCGACCGGTAAAGCCATTTGCCATAATGGCACGCAATATAGCTGCCATTGAGCAGGAATGCTTGGTTAATGCCAAGGCTAAGGATTTACTAACAGGACATCAAAAGCCAATAGTTTTGCTGCCGCGCAAAAATAACGGTTTTATTTCCGATTTAGCTACGCCGCAAAATCCTAAAATTGGTATGATGCTCCCGTATACGCCGCTACATTTGCTGTTATTTGAATATCCTGACGGTCTTTCTATGCCCAGTGCGCTAATAATGACTAGCGGCAATCCTGCCGGTGCGCCGATTTGCAGAAATGATGTTGAGGCAGAAAAATATCTAACTGAATTTACTGATTTAATACTGTCGCACAATCGAAAAATTATTATCCGTGCTGATGATACGGTGACAGATTTTTTTAATGACCACATATATATGGTCAGACGCAGCCGCGGCTTTGCGCCGCTGCCGATAATGCTGAGCAATAATTTTAAGGGTGCAGTGCTAGGTATCGGCGGTGAATTAAAAAATACATTTTGTGTCGGTCATAATAATCTTTTTTATCCCTCGCCCTATATCGGCGATATGGGGGATTTAAGAACCGTAAACGCGCTAAAAGAAACAATAACTAGATTAACGGCGTTGCTAGAAACTACGCCGACAGTTGTCGCCTGCGATATGCATCCTAACTACAACACCAGTACAGTAGCTAAAGAATTAGGCATTGATGTTATTACTGTACAGCATCACTATGCGCATATTTTATCTTGTATGGCAGAAAATGACTGTCACGATAAGGTTATCGGTTTTGCTTTTGACGGTACAGGCTATGGACTAGATAAAACCATTTGGGGCGGCGAGATACTATTAGCTGATTTTAATGGCTTCACTAGACTGGGTCATATTGCTCCTTTTAAGCAAGCGGGCGGCGATAAGTCAAGTATCGAAGGCTGGCGCATTGCCGCGGCTATGCTTTATCAGCTTTATGGCAAGGAAAAAACTATAGAGCTTAATAAAAGGCTTTCCCTTTGCAGCACTAGTGAGCTATCTGCTGTCTTCTTTATGCTAGACAACAATATCAATACAATTGCTAGCACCAGTGTCGGCAGATTGTTTGATGCCGTTAGTGCAATTTTAAATATAAAAAACAAATCTACCTTTGAGGGCGAGGCTAGTATGTATTTAGAGTTCGCTGCTGAAAAATGGCATAAGAAAGCTTGTTCCGCCCTAGATGATAATAGTAATAAATCAATGATAATTGCCAGCGATAAAATAGTTGATAAAATAGTTGAGGGTATTTTACATGGCATAGCTAGCGAACAATTAGCATATGAATTTCATCTAGCTTTAGCTAATGAAATTTTGCGTACCAGTATTTTAGCTCGTGAAAAAACCAAAATAAACATTATCGCTTTATCAGGCGGCGTATTTCAAAATACTTTGCTGCTAGAATTAGTAGTAAATCCATTAAAAGAATTAGGATTTAAGGTGCTTTTACATAGACAAATACCGCCCAATGACGGCGGTATCTCTCTTGGACAGGCAGTTTTTGCTATGCAGCATATAAATAAAAAGGAGTAATAAAAATGTGTGTAGGTTTACCAGCTAAGGTTGTAAAAATAAAAAATGGCATGGCTCTAGTTGATGCTTCAGGCGCACGCCGCGAGGTTTCGGCAGAATTATTAGATGAGCTAGACCCTGGCGATTATGTTATGGTTCATGCCGGTATTGCCATTGCTAAAATTAACAGCGATGACCGTGACGAGGCTGAAGATTTAGCTTGTAATCTGCTTTAATGTAGTTTTGAATGGAATGTGATTTTTATATGGAGAGTAAAAAAGATACGCCGCTAGATAAGGCTCGTCAAATAATAACTGGCTACAAGGGAGCTAAGCTGCGTATTATGGAGGTTTGCGGCACTCATACCCATGAAATATTTAAGCTGGGCATTCGCAAGCTGCTGCCGCCGAATATTGAATTAATATCAGGGCCGGGCTGTCCTGTTTGCGTAACTCCGGCTGATTTCATTGATGAGGCCGTTTATTTAGCCGAAAATAAACAAGTAACTATTTGTACCTTTGGCGATTTAGTGCGCGTTCCCGGTACTAAAAAAAATCTAGCCGAGGAGCGCACTGCTGGAGCTAAAATTCAAGTAGTATATACGCCGCTTGATGCTGTTAATTATGCTGAAAATCATAACGATGAGCAGGTTGTTTTTTTATCAGTTGGTTTTGAAACCACTACGCCGTCCTCCTGTTTAGCTGTGCGCAAAGCTAGGGAATTAAAGCTTGATAATTTTAGTATTTTAACGGCTAATAAGACTATGGACAGCGTTTATCTAGCTATGAAAAATTCCTGCGATGCCTATTTATATCCGGGCCATGTCTGTGCTATAACAGGAACGGCTCTTTTAGAAAAGCTAGCCAATAAAGAAAATATATCAGGCGTGGTTGCCGGCTTTACTGCTAGTGAGCTGCTTATGGCGTTGGCGGTTACTATAAAGGAACTAGAAAAACAAAAACCGTTTTTTGTAAATTGCTATCCCCGCGTGGTATCGGCTGCTGGCAGTAAAGCTGCTCAAAAGATAGTTGCCAGTATGATGAAGCCTTGCGATACTGAGTGGCGCGGGCTAGGAGTAATTCCTGATAGCGGCTTGCAGCTAAATGATGAATGGCAAAATTTTGATGCTAGAAAAATTTATAATATTCCTAGCATGACCGGCAAATCAAATCCTGCCTGCCGCTGTGGCGAGATATTGCAGGGGAAATGCGCTCCGCCTGACTGCCCGCTGTTTGGCAAAATCTGCACGCCTGAGCATCCTGTCGGTGCGTGCATGGTTTCGCATGAGGGCTCTTGCTCGGCTTTTTATTTATACGGAGGTAACAGTTAATGCTAGATTTCAATAAAAATATAACTTTAGCCCATGGTGCTGGTGGAAAACAAACTGCCGAGTTGATACAGGGCTTATTTTCCAATCATTTTAAAAATGATTATTTTACTAGCGACGATGCCGCTATTTTGCCCGTAGGCAAGGAAAAAATTGCTTTTACTACTGACGGCTTTATTGTATCGCCATGGAAATTTCCTGGCGGCAATATCGGCAAATTATCGATTTGCGGCACGGTAAATGATTTAGCCTGCATGGGCGCACAGCCTAAATATCTTTCCTGTGCGGTACAGATTGAAGAAGGCTTTCCATTAAAAGATTTACAAGAAATTGTAGAGTCCATGGAAAAGACGGCGGCAGAGGTCGGTGTAAAAATCGTTGCCGGTGATACTAAAGTTGCTGGTCGCGGTCAAGTTGACCATATCTTTATCACTACTACCGGCATTGGCGAGGTACAGCCTGGAGCCTGCCCCGCCGGCAATCGGGCTGCCGCTGGTGATGCTGTTATCGTGACTGGTGATGTTGGCCTTTGCAAATCATGTGCCGTTCCGCTATGCCTGTCTTG
>SAMEA104315428__coassemble_895_pt1 | contig 29132 bp, 25 predicted proteins | sample SAMEA104315428__metabat2_low_PE_031 | metagenome-assembled genome bin SAMEA104315428 (sample SAMEA104315428) | gut metagenome | biome: Monkey gut; feature: monkey-associated habitat; material: faeces | place: China | collected 2013 | reverse complement strand
TAGCTCAACAGGCAGACCGTGAGTATCCCAGCCAGCTTTTCTAAGAACCTTTTTGCCCTTCATCGACTGATAGCGCGGCAGCATATCCTTTATAACGCGCGTCAGCACATGACCGATATGCGGCTTGCCGTTAGCCGTTGGCGGGCCATCATAAAAAGTAAAAGTATCTGACCCCTCGCGCTGGTCGATTGCCTTTTGGGCAATGCCTGCCTCCTTCCAAAACTTTAAAACTTCCTTTTCGCGTTCTACGAAATTCAGATTGGTATCAACCTTATTATACAAAATGAATTCCTCCTCGTAATAAAAAAACCGCATCCAAAACAGGATGCGGAATATTATCCAACATAAAACTACCTATTCACGCATTAACAAATGTTATTTTAGCACAATGAAATTCTATTTTCAATAAATTTTATGTCAGCACGTCCATAAAACTAAGTATCGGCATCATAACTGCCATTACAAAGAAAAATATCAATCCGCCCACGATAAAAATAGCTATAGGCTGTGCTAATGCCTCTAATCTTTTACTTTGATTTTCTACATGCACTGTGCAAAAGTAAGCAGCTCTTGACAGCATTAGCTCTAATGTTCCTGCCTCCTCGCCAGCTAATATTAATTCGCGCAAGGCACTAGGAAATTCTCGGCACAATAAAAGCGATGCTGTAAGCGTTTTGCCGCCCACCACTGCCATTTTAATTTTAGCTATGCGCTCGCTTATATAAATATTATTTACACTTTGCTCTACCAATCCCAGGGCATTTTGCAAGGGAACACCGTTAGCGATTAATACCTCTAGTGTCCCTAATATAGTTCGCCATATTGAATTATTAATAAGGCTGCCGTATAGCGGAATATACAAAAGACCACGGTCGATATAATAACGTGTCCTAGCGGCAGACAATAAAATTATTATGATTATACCGCTAAAAATAAACAGTGCTAGCAATGCAAGTGGATAAGAGGTTATTATATCGGCTATTTCTAGCAGCACTCTTGTTGCCAGCGGCAATTGGGCATTAAGATTTTTCAGCATAATTACAAATGTCGGCAAAACAAATATTACCATTACTATAAAGGCTATAATAGTAGCTATTAATAATATGCAGGGATACAAAAGTGCCGACTTTATATTTTCACGCGTGCTAAAGCTGCTCTCGGAAAAATCAGCAATGCTAGTTAAAATTTTATCTAAGGTGCCGCTATCTTCACCAGATTTTACTAAGCTTATGGTACTAGCAGCAAATATATTTTCCATTTCCATTGCCTGTGACAATGATTTGCCATTGAGTACCTGTGTAAGCAGCCTAACTATAAGCTGCTGATAGGCAGTTTTCTTTCTCTCGCCTTGAAGTATTTCTAATGCCTTATGAACCGGTATGCCTGCGCCGATTAATACGGCAAGTTCGCGAAAAAACATTACTATTTCTTCGCGTCTAGGCTCTTTTTTTATAAGCCTAGCAAGACTTTTGCTAATATCAAATTTATTTTTAACCGCACTGTCATTTGCAATTTTTTTATCGGGTATTTCTTTTATTACAGTAACCCAAAGTCCCTTTTGTCTAACTGCCATAGCTGCCTCTAGTTGGCTATCGGCAACAATTTCACCAGTGAAAAGCTCGCCATTTCTATTATGGGCCTGATAGGAAAATTTCATAGTATATTCTACCTGTTAGCTGCTAGTAATTCATCGCGCGTAGCTGCCGTTATTTTGCCAGCTGTAAATAAATTATTTATGGCGGCAGTCCGCGTCTGCATACCGCAATTTCCCTGCGACAGCATAACCGTTTCTAGCTGACTATATTTTCCTTGTTTTATTAGACTTTTGACGGCAGTATTATTTAGCAAAGCCTCGGTAAGACATACTCTTTTGCCGTCAGCACCAGGGACTAATTGCTGCGTAAATATGCCGGCTAAAACCTCGGCTAATTGCGCTCTAATTATTGCCTGCTCATCGGCGGCAAACATTCCTTCAATTCTTGCTGCGACTTCGGCTGCCTGTCGGCTATGCAGCGTTCCTACCACCAGCATACCGGCTTCAGCTGCCATAAGAGCGGTACGCATGGTAGCCGTATCGCGAATTTCCCCCACTAAAATAATATCGGGCATTTCTCTTAGTGCTGCGCGAAGGGCGGTAGAAAAATTAGTAAAATCACTACCAAGCTCGCGCTGACTGATAAAGGCTTTATTCGGCGTATAAATATATTCTAACGGGTCCTCTAGCGTTACAATATGTACCGACCTAGTATTGTTAATAGCATTTAAAAAGCTAGCTATAGTCGTAGTCTTGCCTGCGCCTGTACGTCCGCAAACTAAAATTAATCCCTGCTCGGCATTTAATAAATTTTTTAATGCTCTAGGACTGTTTATTTCATCTAAGCTAGGAATTTTATCTGGCAGCAATCTAAGAGCTAATGCCAAGCTTCCCTGCTGATAATAAAAATTGCCGCGAAACCTTCTAGCACCAAATTCATAGGAAAAATCAAGCTCGCGCTCTGATGATAATTTTTGTCTTTGCTGATTGCTAAGTATAGTATCAGCCAGCTTTTGCATAAATTCCGCTGTTAATTTGCTGTCAGTATAGGGAATTAATACTCCTAATTCGCGAAAAAATGGCCGCTGATTAGCGGCTAAATGAATGTCTGATACTTCGCGTCTGATACCTTCCTGCAATATGTTACAAATATCAACTGCCATAGAGTACGCGCCTCACTTCGTCTAGTGTCGTTTTGCCGTTTAATGCCTTGGTAATGCCGTCCTGCCACATAGAAATTAAGCCGCCCTCTCTAGCTAGGCATGAAAATTTTTCTAGGCTTACCTGCTTGGTAATAGCATCTCTTAGCACATCATTAATTTCTAACACCTCATGGATAGCTATGCGCCCTAAAAATCCTGTGCCATGACATTTGTCGCAGCCGGCACCGCGATATAATTTTTGACTAGCTAAGCTATCAGTCAAAAATGCCTTATCCTGTGGCAAAGCCTCGTACTCCTCTAGGCATTCAGGACAAATGCGCCGCACCAATCGCTGGGCAACTACTGCGGTAAGCGTTGCTGCCAGCATATAGGCGGGTATTCCCATTTCTAACAAACGGTATACTGCCGCGGCGGCATTTTCAGTATGCAGCGTAGTCAGCACTAGATGTCCTGTCAAGGCAATCCTGACTGCCATTTCTGCCGTTTCTGCATCGCGAATTTCTCCTAGAAATATTCGGTCACAATCTTGGCGCAATATCGCTTTTAAACCAGAATTATAAGTTAGTCCCGCTTTGGGATTTAACTGTATCTGATTTATGCCAGCAATTTTTCGCTCGACAGGGTCTTCAAGCGTCACAATATTGGTACTATCATTATTTAGCTCGGCTAAAGCGGCGTAAAGCGTGGTGGTTTTACCGGAATTCATCGGGCCGCAAACAATAATCATGCCTGCTGGCCGATGAATTAGTTTTTCAAATAAAGCTTTATTAGACTGACTAAAGCCTAGCGCACTCATATCGAGTAATTCAGCAGCAGTATTTAAAAAGCGCAAAACGAGCATCTCACCGTCAGCTACTGGCATGACGGCTACTCGTATATCAATAATTTTATTTTGCGCTTTATATCTTATATGACCGTCCTGCGGACGCTGCTTTTGCGCTATGTCTAAGCCAGCTAATACCTTTATCCGCGATGCCAGCGGCAGGGCTAAAATCTGCGGCAAAAATTCCCTATCCACGGCTAAAAGTCCGTCTATTCTATGCCGCAGACGAATTTTTCCTTCATAAGGTTCAATATGAAGGTCGCTTGCGCCCAAATTTATCGCCCGCATTAATAAAAAATCTACTAATCTTACTATACTAGTGTCATTTTCAGTTTGCTCGCGTCCCTGTTTATTTTGCGCCTGCGCTATTAACATTTTGTATATCGCATTTTCGCCCTGCATAGCCGCACCTCGTTTAGCTTATTTAGCCAGTAGTTCCTTTATTTTTGTTTTTACAATGTCAAAAGCGGCATCATTTAGACCACTGTTTAAAATTATATCGGCTGTAGTTTTGGTTGGCTCTACATACAGATAATGCATAGGCTTTACTGTAGTCAGATACTGTTCAATAATATTTTCTAAATCTCTGCCGCGCTCATTCATATCGCGAAGAACCCTGCGAAGTATGCGCTCATCAGCATCAGCCTCGACAAAAATCTTTAAGTCAAATAAATCCCTTAGCCGCTCATCTTGCAAAATAAGTATGCCTTCAACGATAATAACGCGGCTAGGCTCTACTATGGCAATTTCTTTAGACCGCGTATGCTGCGTAAAATCATATACCGGCCGTTTTACGCTTTTCCCCTCGCGCAGCAATTTTAAATGCTCGATAAGTAAATCAGTTTCTAAAGAGCTAGGATGGTCATAATTTATTTTTTTACGCTCATCAAACGGCAAATCATCATGCGGTTTATAGTAGTCATCGTGATAGATAACTGTTATGTCGTCACCAAAATAAGCCTTTAATCTATTGGTAAAGGTAGATTTTCCCGAACCTGTACCGCCAGCAATGCCGATAATTGTTGTTTTCATTTTGTAATCTCCTCAACGCAAATTTTTTAGTGTGGCTATTAATTTATCTACATCGGCGGCAGTAGTTGCCCAGCTAGTCGCCAAACGAATAACGCTGCTATTATCATCATATTTTTCCCAAAAGCTATAGCTTACTTCTTTACCCAGCTTTGGCAATAAATCGTTAGGCATAATTACAAAGGTTTGATTAGTAGGCGTAGCAAAAAATAACGAATAGCCTAAATCCTGTAACACCTTTCTAATACGGTCAGCCTGCACTATAGCCGTTTTACCGATATTTTCATATAGTCCATTAGTAAACAAGACATCAAACTGCACTCCTAACAGCCAGCCCTTAGCCAGCAGCGCGCCATGTTGCTTTATGGTAGTAAAAAAATGCGGTATAGAATTTTTCTTTGGCAAAACTACCGCCTCGCCTAGCAGTGCGCCGCATTTTGTACCGCCAATATAAAAGGCATCGCAATATTTAGCCAGCTTAGGCAGAGTAAGCTCATTTTCATTAGCTGCCAGTGCGTAGGCGAGCCTTGCACCGTCTAAATAAAGCGGCAGCTTATATTTTTGACAAACTTCATGTATAGCTGCTAATTCATTTTCCGTATAAAGTGTTCCATATTCAGTGGGGTGGGATAGATAAACCATACCGGGCTGCACCATATGCGGCGCATTATCATCAGCATAAAAATCTACTAAATAATTTTCTATAGTTTCAGCATCGAGCTTGCCTAGCTTTTGTGGCAGCTGCAATACCTTATGACCAGTAAACTCAATAGCTCCTGCCTCATGCAGGCTGACGTGTCCAGTGTTTGCCGCAATTACTCCGGCATAGCGCGGCACTAGCGCGTCAATAACTACCTCGTTGGTCTGTGTACCGCCCACTAAAAAATAAACCTCGCCGTCTAAACACTTACAGCTATTTAGTATTTTTTCTTTAGCACTTTTAGTAACTTCATCTGTGCCATAACCGGCTCTAGCTATAAAATTACCCTCAGTCAGACTTTTTAATATTTCAGAGTGTGCGCCCTCCATGTAATCAGATGCAAACGGCAGCATTAGTTTTCCTCCCTTATATTTCTAAAAAATAACCATTCGCCAACTGCGCCTATTTCCTGCCAGTTGCCTAAAACATTTTCCTTAAAATCATCGGCAAACTTTTTCTTAGTCATAATAATATAATCATCAGCTAAATTAAGCTCTGTAATTGAGCGCATCGGCAAAATATTTAGCTTGTTCCAGCCATTAGCTGGATTAGTAAATTTTTCAATATTTTCTGGTGTTTCCAAACGCTCGGTAACAATACCCTCATAATATGCCAGTCCCACTAAGCCGTTTATATGATAGCTCATGAGCTTGGTATCAGCACCTTTATGCTCATTAAAAAATTCAGCTATGGGCAAGGCACTATTGTCATACATTATTTTAGGAACTATGGTAAACATTGCCCCTAAATAAAAAATTGTCATAATGCCAGCCACGCTAAAAAATAATTTTAGCCGCGAAGAAAATATCGGTGCGAATAAAAGTGCTAGCGGCACCATATAGGGATAAGTATAGGTTAAATACTTTGTAGCAAAAATATTAAATACTGCAAAAACTGTCAACGCCCATATCAGTAAAAAACACGTTAAATCCGATTTTGGTACAGCAATTATACTTTTTCCTTTATTATATAAATTTTTCAAACCTAAACCAGAAAGGATAAACGACCATGGGAAAAAGCCCGCCAAAAACACTAAAATGTAGTAATACCATACGTTATCGCGCGGATGTTCGGCAACAGTTGCCCTAGTTACATTATGCACACCGATAAAGGTATCTAAAAATTCTTTGCCATGCACTAGATACATGGGATAATACCAAATAGAAGCGGTCAAAAGGCACAGCATAAAACCCAGCAATATATGAATATTAAATAGTACCTTTAATCTGCGCTTTACGGCTAAAAATATTAAAATGATAAGACCTGGCAGACACAGTCCTATCGGACCTTTGGTTAAGATAGCTATGCCAGCTGCGACAAAAGCTAAATAATAAAATTTTGGCTTGTTTTCCGTGTAGCCTCTAAAAAAGCTCATTAAAGTTATACTGATAGCTGTAAGCAAAGTAGTATCAGTGATGACAGCGTGACCTATATACCAATATTCTAAGCTTGTTCCTAATAATATTGCCGCAATAAAGCCAATGTTTGCTCCATAATATCGCTTGCCAAAAAAATAAGTCATAACTAAGCTAGCTATAGCAAATATTGCTGGAAATAATCTTGCTGCAAAGTCGGTCATGCCCAAAAATTTAAATGCCAATATCAGCTCTAAATAAAACATTATTGGCTTATCAAACCAAAAGTTGCCAAAAATTCTTGGCGAAAAATAATCACCTGCCTGTATCATCTCTTTAGCTGTTTCGGCATAATTACTTTCTGTGTTGTCAGTTATCGGCAAATTCCAACTGCCTAAAAAATAAATTGCTATACCAAACAGCAATATAAATCCAATGTGTTTTTGTTTCATTCAGCTAACTTTCTCCAAAATTTATCATCTCGTAAAAAAAGGGAGGTCAAAAACTCTCCCCTTTTTTAAATGCCCCGTTTACTAGCAATTATATCGGCAATTATATTAGCCAACTCGCGTTTAGCCATTAAAGGATACTCTTTAACCTCTGTCTTGCTAAAAATTTTTACGCGGTTAGTTTCTACGCCAAAACCGGCATCACTTTGCGAAACATCATTAGCGACTATGTAATCAAGATTTTTCTTAATTAATTTTTTCTGAGCATACTCATCAACCCTAGTTGTTTCTGCCGCAAAGCCGATTAACAGCTGCTTATTTTTTCTCTCACCTAATCCTAAAAGTATATCAGGGTTGCGTACTAGCTTTAAAAAGAGCGCGTCATCACTCTTTTTTATTTTGTTGTCAGCTATCGTCTCCGGCCGATAATCTGCCACAGCTGCCGACATAACCACCGCATCCGCAGCATCATAGTATTTATCGACAGCAGTTTTCATCTCAATAGCAGTAGCTACCTTAATTAATTTCACTCCTGCTGGTGGCATTATGCTAGTCGGCCCAGAAATAAGTATAGTTTCTGCTCCGCGGACAGCTAATGCTTCAGCTATAGCATAGCCCATACGGCCAGTAGAGCGATTAGCAATATAGCGTACAGGGTCTATAGGCTCGATAGTTCCGCCAGCAGTCACTATAACGGTGCGTCCCGTTAAGCTTTTGCTTATATTACTAAAGGCTAATAATTCTTCTACAATAGTAATCGGTTCAGGCAGCCTTCCCCTGCCGCTAGTGCCGCAAGCAAGTGCGCCGCTTGCTGGCTCGATTATATGTATGCCCCTAGCTTTTAATTTAGCTATATTTTCCTGCGTTACAGGATTTTCATACATATTAGTATTCATTGCTGGCGCGAAAAACAAGGGAGCTTTAGTTGCCAATATCGTAGTTGACAGCATATCATCGGCAATTCCTGCGGCAGCTTTGGCAATGATATTAGCGGTGGCAGGCACAATGAGCATAATATCGGCTAAATTTGCCAGTGCAATATGCTCAACCTTGAAATTTGTCACTTTCGCCCACATATCTATCGTTACCGGATTGCCGCTAATTTCTCTAAAGGTCAGCTCGGTCACAAACTCCGTTGCTTCGCGCGTCATAATAACGTGTGTATTTGCGCCAGCCTTGCGCAGCCGACTGACTACCTCTACAGCCTTGTAGGCAGCTATGCCGCCCGTGACACCGATAACTATATTTTTACCTGCTAACGGCAACATTTATGCCTCCGCTTTAGCAATTTTATAAGATATTTTGCCCTCAGCTATTTCTTCAAGAGCATTAGTTACCTCTTTAGTCGATTGCTGCTTTATTTCTTTTAGCTCATCGCCAGCTAGCAGCATACGAGCGCGCTTTGAGGCGCATACTACTAAACCATAGCGGCTGTCTACGCGCCCCATTAAGGCATCAGTAGACGGATTTACCATGCTCATTTCCGGATTGTTGTTATTTCTCATCTCATTAACTCCTCAAATATATGCTCATTATTAATAATTTTGCAATGCTCGGCCAGTATTATGCTTTTTACGCTAGCCACAGCATTTTTTACAGTATCATTTACTACGACATATTTATATTTTTTGCCGATAGCAATTTCTTTTTGAGCTGCGCCCAATCTTTTGGCTAAAGACTCCTCTGTTTCCGAGCCGCGGCCGCGGATACGGCGTTCTAGTTCGGCAATAGACGGCGGCAGCAGAAATATAAATAATGCATCGGGACATTTTTCCATAACATTTAATGCCCCTTGAGTATCAATTTCTAGTAAAACATCCTCGCCGTCTGCCAAGCGTTCCTTTATTGCGCCCAGCGGCGTTCCGTAGTAGTTGCCGTATACATTGGCATACTCTAAAAAGTCGCCAGCGGCAATGCGTTTTTCAAATTCTTCACGCGTCAAAAAATAATAATTTTTACCGTCAACCTCGCCAGCGCGCGGCGCGCGGGTGGTAGCTGAAATCGAATAAGCCGTTGCCGTTTCTTCTAACAGCCTAGCACAAACTGTTCCCTTGCCAGTGCCTGACGGCCCTGATACCACAATAAGTAACCCCTTCTTCATTTATTACTCGTCACCCTTCTCTTTTTCAGCGGTATCGTCATCATCGTAAGCCCGATGTGCTATCGTTTCTGGCTGTATCGCCGACAGCAGTACATGGTCGCTATCCATTATTACTACGGCCCTAGTCCGTCTGCCGTAAGTCGCGTCAATTAAACGCTCGCCGTCGCGCGCTTCCTGTATAATACGCTTTATAGGTGCTGAATCCGGACTGACTATCGCCACTATGCGGTTAGCGGCTACGATATTGCCAAAGCCGATATTTATTAGCTTAATATCCATATAACCACTCCTTATTCGATATTCTGTATTTGCTCACGCAGCTTTTCTAGCTCGCACTTCATATCGACCACAATTTGTGCTACCTCGGTTTTATTTGCCTTAGAGCCTATAGTGTTGGTTTCCCGATTTATTTCCTGCACTAAAAAATCAAGTTTTCTGCCTACCGGTTCATCAGCCTTCACTATAATATCGCGAAATTGCTTGAAGTGGCTGCCTAGGCGTACTACCTCTTCAGTATAATTTACCTTATCCGCAAAAATAGCTGTTTCCTCTATAATTCTAGTTTCATCAGCCTTACCGTCAAGTAGCTCCTGTAAACGGTTATTTAGCCTTTCGCGATAATCATTCACTATATCAGGAGCTATTCTTTCTGCCCTATCCTTTAATTTAGCTAGAATATCAAGCCGCATTAAAAAATCTTTTTCGATATGTCCGCCTTCGGCTATACGCATAGCATTAAATTTTTCTAGTGTCGCTAGCAGTCCCTCTAAAACTAGTGGCTTCATACCGTCAATATCTTGTTCATTTTCAACACTCAATACATCTGGTACATTAGCAATATCTATCACGCTATTTACTTTTGGCATAGCGGTAAGCTCACTTATTTCATCTAAAGCTTTTTTATAGGCTAGGACTAAGCCTTTATTTACCTGAACTTTTGCCGCACTTTCGCGCTTATCCACAAAATTTATATAAGTATCTAGCTTGCCGCGCGCTACTTTTTCTTTTATGACTTCGCGCATATCATTTTCTATAGCGGATAGCTGCCGTCCCATGTGGAAATTTAATTCTAAAAAACGCTGATTAACGGCCTTTAATTCTATCGTAACCTTATAGTCAGCATTTTCTACTGTAGCTGTGCCAAAGCCTGTCATACTTTTTAGCATAGCTGCCTCCTAATCTATTAGCTCGCCAGTAAATACTAGCTTGGCTTCACCAGTCATAAAGACATGGTTATTGTCCGCCCACTCAATATTTAACTTGCCGCCGTCTAAAGACACTTCTATATTTTTATCTGTTTTGCCATTTAAAATGCAGGCAACCGCTGTGGCACAAGAGCCTGTACCGCAAGCTAGAGTTATAGCTGCACCACGCTCCCAAACCCGCATACGGACATGGCCTTTATCTATTATCTGTACAAACTCCGTATTCGTTTTTTTAGGAAAAGCACTGTGATGCTCAAATTTAGTTCCTAATTTTTCTATCGGGAACTTTTCAGCATCATCGACAAAAATAACGCAGTGCGGATTACCCATTGATACACAGGTCATCTCATAAGTATTTCCCTCAACCTGTAGCGGCTCACTGATTACTTGTTTGCCGTCATAGCCGATTACAGGTATTTCTTCGCCTAAAAGATGTGGCTCGCCCATATCAACCCGCACACCGATAACTTCATTATTTTCTTTTATAATGCGCGGCACTAAAATGCCGGCTCCTGTTTCTACTGTAAATTCCTCTTTAGTTACCAGCCGATTGTCATATAGATAGCGCGCAAAGCAGCGTATACCATTGCCGCACATTTCTGCCTCGCTGCCGTCAGTATTTATTATGCGCATACGGAAATCAGCTACGCTAGACGGTTCAACGATAAGTATTCCGTCAGCACCGATACCGTAGTGACGGTCGCAAACCTTTTTTGCCAGCTCGCTGTAGTCAGCTAAGGGATTATCCAAGCAATCAAATAGCACAAAATCATTGCCGCATCCCTGCCACTTTGAAAATTTCTTTAGCATGAAACCACCTCTATACAACTGTGCTAGTACATAATTTAGTGACATATTACCACATTCACTACGAAAAAACAAGAAAAGTGCCGCTTTAGTAAGTTATTTACTATTATCAGTAAAAATTTGACCATACTCCGCTATTGTAATAAGATATTTTTATATAGAAATTCAGGAGGTTCATCATGGAAATAAAAAAAACTGCCTGTCCTTATGATTGTCCTGATTGCTGCGGTCTAGTTATATATATTGAAGATGGCCGCGTAGTAAAGGTAAAAGGTGACGCGGCTCACTCCTTTACACACGGAATGCTCTGTCCTAAAATGGCTCACTATGAGCGAACAGTTTATTCACCGCGGCGACTGACAACACCTTTAAAGCGCAGCGGCAAAAAGGGCGAGGGAAAATTTGTTCCCATTACTTGGAGCGAAGCTATAAATATTATTGCCGCTAAGTTTAAAGAAACTATAAAAAATTATGGCGGCGAAGCAATACTTCCCTACTCCTATGCTGGTACTATGGGTATAGTGCAGCATGATGCCGGCTATTATTTTTTTAATCGGCTCGGCGCAACTAATTTAACTCGCGGCATTTGCGCTCCGGCTAAAGGGCATGGCTATCGGGAAGTTATGGGCGATACTCTGCCTACCGCACCGCAAGAGGCTGGCAGCAGCGATTTTATAATCCTGTGGGGACTAAACATGCTCTCAACGGATATTCACTTCCGCCTTGATACAGATATGGCGCGGATAAACGGCGCGACCGTCTATGCTATTGATACTTATAGCAGTCCTTCTACTCGCTACGCCGATAAATTTATCGCTATAAAGCCTGGTACTGACGGTGCTTTGGCTTTAGGAATTATGCACATAATAGCCCGCGATAATTTAGCCGATGAAAAATTTATCGCTCGTAAATGGCTGGGATAAATTAAAAACGGAAATACTGCCTAACTATCCGCCAGACGTTGTAGCTAAAATTACTAATGTAAAGGCTGAAACCATAGTGGATTTAGCTAAAAAATATGCCAAAGCGCGCGCTCCTTTTATAAGAATGGGCAGCGGTCTATCACGCTATGGCAATGGTGCAATGAGTTCAAGGCTTATTACCTGCCTGCCGGCAATTGTTGGTGCTTATAATAGTGTCGGCGGCGGTCTTTTAACCTCGATTAGCGGCAGCCATACCTTTGATAAAAATATTATACGCCGCCCTGACGTACAGCAAAAAAATATCCGCACGCTTAGCATGATAGAGATAGGAAGTATTTTAAACGCTGAAAATTTAGAGCCGCCCATAAAGGCTCTTTATGTCTACTCTAGCAATCCTGCCTGCACTGCCCCTGACCAAAATACCGTTATAAAGGGTCTTGAGCGCGAAGATTTATTTACTGTAGTCCATGAACGATTTATGACAGATACAGCACTATTTGCCGATATTGTTTTGCCAGCTACTACCTCTTTAGAGCATAATGATATTTACTATTCCTACGGTCATTATACCATTCAAAGAGGAAATAAAATAATTGAACCTGTCGGCGAAAGCAAATCCAACTGGGATACTTTTGGCGAGCTGGCACGCGCTATGGGTGTAGCTGATGATTTTTACACGCAGGACGAACACAGTATCATTAAAAAATTAGTTAGCAGCATAAATGATGCTTGGGGCAATCCTATAAATGTAAAAAAATTAGCTAACTGCGAGCCAGTAGATTTACCTTTGCCGCCTAACTATAAATTAAATTTTGCTACGCCCTCTAAAAAAATCGAGCTATTTAATCCTCAAGCTATACCAAATCTGCCTGATTATTTCCCGCCACATTACGAAAATGACAGCGAAGAATTTATTTTAATCAACGCTCCTGACCCGCGCATACTTGACAGCTCCTTTAATGAGCGCGAAGAGTTTACCGCGCATCACGTTATGGAGCTATTAATAAATCCAGCCGATGCTGCTAGATTAAATATAGCTGACGGCGATGAAGTCATTGTCAGCAATATTAATGGCTCGGCGATATTTACCGCTAAAATCAGTACTGATGCTGCCACTAATAGCGTAGTAACACTCGGCGTATGGTGGCGCGAATTTACTAAGGGAAGCAATGTAAACGCTCTTACCTATCAGCGCAGCACTGATAAAGCCTGCGGCAGTACCTTTTATGACGTAAAAGTCAATATTTGTAAATCCCCCAATATAAAGGAGTAAACCATGAGTTTAGACGGTTTTTCTATGCACGCTCTGACGCGTGAGCTTAATGACAGCCTAAGCGGCGGCCGTATTGATAAAATTACTCAGCCTAGCAAGCAGTCAATTATTATCTCGGTTCGCCGCCAACAAGAAAATTTACTCTTGCATATCTCGATAAATTCACAAAATCCCGCCGCTCACTTGCTCAAAAAAAATTTAGAAAATCCACCAGAGCCGCCAGTATTTTGCATGGTGCTAAGAAAGCAGCTAGAAGGCGGACGCATAGCCAGCGTAAGACAGCACAGCCTAGACAGGCTGCTGCTAATAGATATTGACTCTTTAGCCGCCGGCGGTCAAATCGTAACTAAAACCCTGATATTAGAATTTATGGGCAAATACAGCAATATAATTCTTACACAGGATAATATTATTATCGATGCCCTGCGCAAAATCGGCACCAATAGCAGCAGAGTCCGCACCGTACTACCAAGTGACAGCTATGCTCTGCCGCCCGCACAGGACAAGCTAGATATTTTTACCACTGATATTAATGTCATAATGGAGCGCGTAAAAATAAATCTTGAGGAGCGGCTCGATAAGGCTATTTTAAATGCCTGCCTAGGCTTTGGCCCAGTAACAGTAAAGGAAGTTTGTTTTCTAGCCGGATTTGCGCCTAGTCTGCGTTTAAATACCTTAGATGAGGCTGATTTTGCCGCTATTAAAGCTAGCTTACAAGAAGCTTTAGCTATGCAGGAAAAAATAAAGCCCACTCTCCTTATTGATGAAAATAAAAAGCTCTTAGCTATGGCGGCTTTTCCCCTACACTACCTCCCTAAGGCTAAATCCATTTCTTTTGCGACCCTTAGCGAGCTGCTAGAGTACGCCGATTTATTAGTAGGCAGCTATATTCTCCCCGATAAAGAACGCTTTAAAAAGCTAGTAAAAAATGAAGTAAATCGCGCTATCTTAAAGCTTGATAAATTAAATGATGAAATTGCCGCGGCAGAAAATGCTGACGAGTACCGCGTGCGCGGCGATAACCTTATGACCTATCAATACCAGCTGCAAAATCATGCTGACAGCGAAATAACCGTAGCTAATATTTACAGTGAAAGCGGCGAAAAAATCACTATTCCCTTAGATAAACGACTTACTATTATACAAAATATGCAGGCTTGCTATAAAAAATATGACAAATTAAAGCGCGCTCAAGAGCTATTAAAAATTCAGCGGCAGGAATGTTTAGACAGCATTAGCTATTTAGAAAGTATTGAGGCATCACTAACAGTTTCTGCATCGCTAGGCGAAATTGCTGAAATCCATAACGAACTAGTTGAAAGCGGCTATTTGCGGGAAAAACTAAAACGCAAAAATAATGATAAGCCTTCTAAGCCAATTAAGCTAGTAACCGAGGAAGGGTTTACTATCTTAATTGGTAAAAACAACTATCAAAACGATAAACTCACCTTGAAAACTGCCAGCTACAATGACACTTGGTTTCATACGCAAAATATCCCTGGTTCACACGTTATAGTCCGCAATGGCGGCGCACCGCTAAGCGATAAAACTATTGAGCTAGCCACCAGTCTTGCCGCCCACTTTAGCAAAGCGCAAGGCTCATCAAAAATTCCCGTTGACTACACAGAAATCCGCTACGTTAAAAAGCCTTCGGGCAGTAAACCGGGCTTTGTGATATTTACCAATCAAAAAACCTTATATGCAACACCTGATGAAGATGAAATAAATGAGCTATTAAAAAATAACCACACACTATAAAAAAAGCCTTAGCAATCTAAAATTTGATTGCTAAGGCTTTTTTTACATATTTTGCTTTTTTAGCTCGTAAATCTTATCCATTATGGACTGCGAAAATTTTTCTAATTCCTCTTTATTTTTCTTATCGCCATTAAATTTCAGCGGCTCGCCGTAGATAACTTTTAATTTAGGAAAAAAGCTTTCCTTAGAAAAAACCTTATCCGTGCCAATAATTGCTGCCGGCACTACTGGAGCTTTGGTCATAGCCGCAATTAAACCTACACCAGCCTCTGCCTTCTTCATTTGTCCATTGCGGCTGCGCGTGCCTTCAGGAAAAAGTCCTAGACATTTATCTTCGCGCAATACCTCAATCGCTGCCTTTATTGCACCGCGGTCGGCTGCGCCGCGCTTTACAGGAAAAGCGTGGCAGGCACGAATAGCATTGCCAAAAATTGGATTTTTAAATAGCTCCACCTTGGCCATATAGCTGACCGGACGGAATAAAAATGTTGCTAAAAGCGGCGGGTCACAATTGCTCATGTGGTTAGCCGCTAAAATCATCGCTCCGCTGCGCGGAACATTTTCCATGCCTTTTATCTCAGCCCTAAAAAATATTTTAAAAAATAAGCCAAAAATAAATTTTAATAAAGCGTACAGCATAAGTTACCTCACTTACACATAGACAGTATTTTATTAACTACCTCGTCTATTGTAAGTCCTGTAGTGTCTAATAAAACAGCGTCCTTTGCCTGCACAAGCGGCGAAATCTTGCGCTCACTGTCGGCTTTATCGCGCGCGGCAATATCTTGCTGCAATTCATCTAGCTTTACATCGTAGCCCTTTTCCTTCATCTCTAGATAGCGGCGTTTAGCGCGCTCCTCTATTGATGCCGTCAAAAAAATCTTGACATCGGCGTTAGGTAAAACATTAGTAGCAATATCTCTGCCGTCCATTAAAACGCCGCCGCGCTCTGCCATTTTGCGCTGCAAATCAACCATTTTCTCACGCACCAATCCTAGTGCTGCCACCTTTGATACTACAGCACTAACCTCAGGCGTGCGTATTTTATCAGTTACATCTGCGCCGTCAACCGTAACTTTAGTTTTGCCGTCAGCATAGCTTAAATTTACATCAATATCTTTTGCTACAGCTAATATCAAATCATCAGTCAATTCTTTATGCTGCTCCAAAGCCTTATAAGCTACTGCGCGATACATTGCGCCCGTATCTATATAGGTAAAGCCTAATTTTTTAGCGGCAATTTGCGCTACAGTGCTTTTGCCTGCGCCAGCCGGTCCGTCGATTGCTACTACTAATTTTTTCATTTGCAAAGCTCCTCTAAAGTCTGATAAAAAGTCGGATAGGAAATATTTACGCAGTCAGGATTTTCAATTATAACCCCCTCAGCAGCTGCGCCGAGTATTGTAAGTGCCATAGCGATGCGGTGGTCATCATAGCTAAAGACCTGTGCTTTTTTTATAGATTTTTTGCCATGAATGATAAGTCCGTCCGCTTTTTCCTCAACTGCGCCTGGTGAAAGCTTATTAAATTCCTTGGCTATGGCTGCTAATCTATCAGTTTCCTTTACTCTTAGCTCACCTGCACCCTCGATAACAGTATCGCCTTCGGCAAACAAAGCAGCTACGGCGATAATAGGAATTTCATCAATAAGTCTGGGCATAATTTCTGCACCAAATTTAGTTGCCTTTAAATCGCTATACTCTACTAAAATATCGGCTGCCTGCTCACCGCCGCTCGTTCGTTCATTTTTAATAGTAAGCTTGCCGCCCATTGCCTGCAAAACATCAATTATACCAGTACGGGTAATATTGACACCGACATTTTTAAGCAGCAATTTGCTGCCCTTTATGATTAAGCCAGCTACTAGCCAATAGGCTGCCGAGCTTATATCGCCTGGCACTTCGATTAAACTCGGCGCGGTAAATTTTTCTACTGGCTTTATGGTAACTGCCGTATCTTTTTTATAGGTTTCTACGCCGAAGGCAGATAGCATTTTTTCAGTATGGTCGCGCGATGTAACTGGCTCTATTACCGTTGTTTCACCTTCAGCATACATTCCCGCTAGTAAAATTGCTGATTTTACCTGCGCACTAGCTACCGGACTTTTATAAACTATTCCTCGCAGCTTATTTTTAGCGGGAACAATAGTTATTGGCAGCTTTTGATTATTGTCGCGACCATAAATAGCTGCACCCATGGTTGTAAGCGGCTTGATAACACGCCCCATAGGTCTTTTATGGAGTGAAGCATCACCCGTAAAGGTTGTCAAAAATGGCTGTGCTGCTAATATTCCTAACATTAGTCTAAGCGTTGTACCCGAATTTCCAGCGTCAATTATACTATCAGGTTCTTTCAAGCCATGTATGCCATGTCCTGTTACTATTAGCTCGGTATCATTTATAAATTCAACATTTGCGCCGAGCTTTTGCATACATTTAGCCGTAGATAGGCAGTCAGCGCCGGCTAAAAAATTAGTTATTCTAACTGGCGTATCAGCTAACGCTGAAAACATCACGCTGCGATGCGAAATTGATTTATCGCCAGGAATTAATACTTCGCCAGTCAAGGCCGTTACCTTTGCTATTTCCTTTATTTCCATATTTTAGCTCCTCAGCTTTCATTCCATACACACCAATTGCCGGCAGCTGCGCCCATTGAAAAGGCAATCTGTAAATTATAGCCGCCAGTATAGGCATCTACATCAGCTACTTCTCCTGCAAAATATAATCCTTTAATTAATTTTGACTCCATAGTCTTAGGATTTATTTCCTTTACATCTATACCGCCGTTAGTAACTATAGCCTCAGCTATGGGACGGGTTTTAGCGATAACCAGTGTCAAGCCTTGGAGCGCGTCTACAAGGCGCGCTCTTTCCTTAGCTGTCACTTGATTTATAAATTTATTGCCGTCTAAATAGGCATAATCCAAAACGGGATTTATTAGCTTGTGGGGTAGCAAATCAACTAAGGCATTAGCCAGCTGCTTTCGCTGATAAAGATTAAAATCTCTTTGTATTCTAGCATCTAGCTGCTCTTTAGATAGTGCCGGTTTTAAATTAATAACTATTTCTACTAATTTTCCTGCGGCTAGTAAAATAGCCGCTATGCGGCTAAGTGATAAAATTATTGGCCCTGACACGCCAAAATGCGTAAACAGCATTTCGCCAAACATTTCCTCCTGCCGCTCTCCGTCAGCCATTAACGTAACGGAAACATTCTTTAAAGCCAGCCCTTGAACATCTTGTATCCAATCTTCTTCGGTGACTAACGGAACTAATGACGGAAGTATTACAGCTATCCTATGTCCCGCTTTTTGCGCCATTTCATAACCGTCGCCAGTAGAGCCGGTAGTAGGATAAGACGCGCCGCCCACTGCCAGTATCACCGCATCGCTTTTATAAATAGTGCCGTCAGCCAGTCTAACACCTGCTGCGTGTCCGTCACTTAGCAAAATATCAGCTACCCTTTTATCGCCTTCAAGCTTAACATTTAATTCATGCAGCCTATGCACCATAGCATCGACTGCGTCCTTAGCTTTATCGCTTTTAGGAAATACTCTGCCGCCGCGCTCAACTTTGGTAGCTACACCATTTTCCTCAAAAAAATTTATTACGTCCTGATTGTCAAAGGCTTTTATCGCACTATACAAAAATTTGCCATTGCCGCGGATATTTTTTATTATATCTGGCACATCAGCCGCATTAGTTATATTGCAGCGGCCCTTGCCCGTTATCATCATTTTGCGCCCTGGCTTTTTCATTTTTTCTAAAATGATTACCTCTGCGCCATTTTCTGCCGCCTTGATAGCTGACATCATGCCTGCTGGCCCTGCACCCACCACTATTACCTTCACTTTTCTATACCTGCCAATCTATATAGCATTGCTACTTCTACCGCTGTCAAAGCGCGATATTTGCCGCGCTTTACACCGTTTAAATTAAGTTCGGCAAAGCTTATTCTTTTTAGAGCTAAAACCTCATGCCCGACTGCTTTTAACATACGGCGCACCTGCCGATTGCGTCCCTCGTGAATAGTTAGCTTTACCTTGACCTTTTTATCGTCAATTATTAATTCTGCTATTGCCGGTGCAGTCAATCCGTCATCTAGCTTTATTCCTGTTCTAAGCTTTTCTAGCTCACCGTTAGTAAGTGCTTTTTCTACGCGGGCAATATAGGTTTTATTTACCTTGAAGCGCGGATGTAATAAACCATTCATAAGTTTTCCGTCATTAGTCAGTAGCAGCAAGCCTTCGGTATTATTGTCTAGCCGCCCGACTGGATAAATCCGCTCCTTTATCTGCGGCAAAAGGTCTAGCACTGTGCGTCTGCCACGCTCATCGCGAGCAGTAGATATATATCCCTTAGGCTTATTTAAAAGAAAATATACCTTTTCCTCGCTGCTGCCGATTGCTTTTCCGTCAACTTCGATTTTAACCAGTGCGGCCTCATATTTTACACCTAACTCTGTAACTACTTTGCCATTTACGCGTACTCTGCCTTCCATTATCATTTTTTCAGCCGCTCGGCGCGAGGCAATTCCTGCCTGACTGATTATTTTTTGCAGTCTTTCCATTAGAAAAATTTCTCCATTAGATTAGCTATCCAGGCTTTTAGCCGCATAAATAAGCTGCCCTGTCCAACATTTTCCGCAGCCACTATATCTATAGCTCCCATTCTTTTACCGTCATAATAGCAAGCCAGTTTGCCAACAACATCGCCTTTTTTTATTGGGGCCGCTAGATTTTCTTTAGGTTCTATTTTCTTTTCAATTTTAGGATGCTCGCCAATCTTTCTTGGTACGATAAAGTCGCTGTCAGCAGCAACCGCTAGATTATTTTTAGCCGCCGCGCTTATTTTTACATCACCGACATTTTCACCCTTTTTTACGAGTTTTACCGGCGTTATTTGACTAAAGCCGTAGTCTAAAAGCGCAATTGAATCATTCCACATATACACGCTGTCTAAAACTACCGACACCAGCTGTAAGCCGTCGCGGCGCGCCCCTGACACTAGGCAGCGTCCCGCTTTTTCAGTATAGCCGGTCTTTATGCCGTTAGCTCCGCGATACAGCCATAGCATTTGATTTTCATTGCGCAAACGATGCGTTTCGTCCTTAACCCAATCATAGCTAACCTCCTGCTGACTGACAAAGCTTTCAAACTCAGGGAGCGTATAGCCATAACTAGCAATCAAAGCTAAATCATGCGCTGTAGTATAGTGATTATCGTCAGGCAGACCATTGGCATTTACAAAATTTGTATCCCTTGCTCCTAATTCATGTGCCTTTTCTGTCATTATTTTAGCAAAGGCTGGCACAGAACCAGCGATATGCTCGGCGACCGCTACCGTTGCATCATTTCCTGAATGCATCATCATGCCCATTAGCAATTCGCGCATTTTTATATGGTCGCCTGCTTCTAGCCACAGTGTTGATCCTTCTATGCCAGCGGCATTTTTACTGATAGTGACCACATCATCTAGTTTGCCGTTTTCTAAAGCTATGATTAAAGTCATCATCTTGGTGGTACTGGCGGGATAGCGACGGGTGTTCATATCGCGCTCATATAAAATCATGCCGGTAGCTGCGTCCATAACTACTGCCGAACGCGCCGTAAGCTTGGGCAGCTTATCATCGGGAGCGATAGTAAGCCCCTCTATTTGCGGCAGTTCTGGCTGCACATATACTTTATCTATACTAGCTAAATTTGCTGTAGGAGCATTTATTCCTAACATACAAACACTAAGCAGACAGATAGCTGCCTGTTTGGCGATTGTTTTTCTCAAAGCTTAATCCTTCTTCCTTTTGATTTACTAAATAATTTTATCATTGCTCCTATAGCTATGCAATATTTCAGCGTTTTTTTACTGCGTTCGCGCCGAGAAGTTTTTTTAATTCTTCTAGTGTTTCCTTGCTGTCATCTAAGTAAAAATTTTGATTTAAGGTCTGCCACTTGCCATTTAAATGTATAAATACTGGCAAGCTTCCGCGATGAGCAGCCATTATTTTTTTTAATTCTGTCTGCTGCTCAATACCACGCTCACCGTCAGCCAACCTTAAATAATATTCAGGCACATAGTCTTTAAGATGCCATATTTTATCAGCTAATAGTTTTATGCCGTCAGCAGTTACATCAATTCTCCCTTGGATTATTACCGGCGTATCTTTAACTAATAAATTTACGCTTTGATAAAACACCTTTGGAAAAACTGTTACTTCGATACTTTCCGTATAATCTTCTAGCACCGCAAAGCACATTGTATCGCCTTTTTTAGTGGTATGTCGTTTGGCATCTACTAGCATACCGCCGACCCGCACTAGCTGCTTATCGCGCAAAGTTCCTTCATTTAGGACGCTTATTGCGGGCAGATTGTCTAAATAATTTTTAAATTCGTCTAAAGGATGTCCCGTTATATAAAAGCCGGTTATTTCTTTTTCCCAGTTTAATAGCACCTGTGTAGGCTCTTCCTTTATATCGGGAATTTTTAAATCTGCCGCCACTGTCATTATTTCTTCGCCAAAGAGTCCAATCTGTCCGCTTACGCGGTCGCGCTGCTGACGCTGTGCCTCGCTGATAGCAGCCTCTACTACTGCCATTAGCTGGCTGCGTCTAGCTCCTAACGTATCGAATGCGCCGCATTTAATAAGATTTTCTACCACGCGCTTATTTACTTTGCCAATATCAACACGGCAGCAAAAATCTAGCAGCGAAGTAAATGCGCCACTATTTCTAACCTCGATAATGCTATTTATCGCCGTTATCCCCACGCCTTTTACTGCCGCTAGTCCAAAGCGTATAGCATCGCCGTCAACAGTAAAGCTAGCTAGACTTGCATTTATATCCGGCGGCAATATTTTTATATTCATGCGCCGACACTGCTCAATATATTTAGGAACCTTATCCTGCGTATCCATGACGCTAGTCAGCATCGCCGCCATAAATTCGGCAGGATAATGTGCCTTTAAATAGGCGGTCTGCCATGCTACCAACGCATAGGCCGCACTATGTGATTTATTAAAGCCGTAGTTAGCAAATTTTTCCAGCAAATCAAAAATATCATTAGCTAGCTGGCTATCAATATTATTTTTTTGGCAACCAGCGACAAAGCTTTCCTTTTGCGCTATTAACAGCTCCTGCTTTTTCTTGCCCATAGCACGGCGCAAAATATCAGCCTGTCCTAGAGAAAAACCGGCTAATACCTGTACCACCTGCATTACCTGCTCTTGATAGAGAATAACGCCAAAGGTTTCTTTTAGTATTGGCTCTAATAACGGGTGTGGATAAACTGCCTTTTGCTTGCCGTGACGCACCGCGATAAAATCTTTTACCATGCCGCTATCTAAGGGACCGGGGCGATAGAGTGCCACCGTGGGAATTAAATCGGCAAACCCCGCTGGTGCTAAATCCTTTACCAGTCTAGTCATGCCCGCCGACTCCATTTGAAATACTGCGCCAGTGTCGCCCTCGCACAGCATTTTGGCGGTAGCATTGTCAACTAGCGGTATATTATTAATGTCAATGGTAATGCCGCGCGTATTTTTTATATTTTCTATAGCATCGCTGATAACGGTTAATGTCCTCAAACCTAAAAAGTCCATTTTTAAAAGACCGAGTTCCTCTACATGGTCTTTGTCAAATTCCGTAACGAGCGTTCCTTCGGATATCGATACTGGTAAATAATCAGTTAGTGGCTGTCGCGCAATAACTACGCCCGCGGCGTGAGTAGATGCATGGCGCGGCAAGCCCTCGACCTTACGGGCTAAATCAATAAGCCGTTTTACTTCGGGATTTTCTTCATAGAGCGCGCTAAGTTCCTTGCTATTTTTTAATGCCTTGTCAATGGTCATTTTTAGTTCAAACGGAATGAGCTTAGCTATATCGGCAACTTGGCTATAGGGCATATTTAAAACGCGCCCGACATCGCGTACCGCGCCTCTAGCTGCCATTGTACCAAAGGTTACTATCTGTGCTACATGGTCATAGCCATAGCGTTTTTTAACGTAGTCAATAACTTCTTCACGCCTTATATAGCAAAAGTCTATATCTATATCGGGCATAGTCACGCGCTCCGGATTTAAAAAACGCTCAAACAGCAAATCATAATCTAAAGGATTTAAATTAGTTATGCCTAATAAATACGCCACAATGCTGCCAGCCGCCGAGCCACGGCCAGGGCCTACGGTTATACCGACTTTGCGCGCGTAGTTTATAAAATCCCATACAATTAAAAAATAACTGTCATAGCCCATACGGTGAATTATAGCTAGCTCATAGTCTAGCCGCTTTTTTATTTCCGCGGTAATTTCATTATATCTAGTAGGAAGTGCCTGCTCGCACAATGCTCTTAAATATGCCTCATCATCGGCATAGGGGGCAGGTATCGGATAATACGGCAGCTGTATATTGCCAAATTCAAAATCCACCTTACAGCGATTAGCTATTTTTTCAGTATTTATTAAGGCTTCCTCTAAATCAGGAAATAATTTTGCCATTTCTTCTGGTGACTTCAAATAATAATCGTCACTATTAAAGCGCATACGGTCAGCATCATCAATTGTTTTGCCCATTTGTATGCATAAGAGTATATCGTGAAATTCGCTATCCTCGCGGCGGACATAATGGCTATCATTGGTTGCCACCAGTCCAACCTCATATTTACGGGCAAGCTCGACTAAAGCTTTATTAGTCTTGCGTTCTTCCGGCAATCCATGATTTTGTACTTCAAGAAAAAAATTATCCTTGCCGAATATATCTATATATTCCTTTACCAACGCATCGGCGCGCTCTAAATTATCCTGTATAATAGCTCTTGGAATTTCTCCGGCAATACACGCTGACAAACAAATAATGCCCTCGTGATATTTTCGCAATAGCTCTTTATCTACTCGCGGCTTGTAATAAACGCCGTCAATATTTGCCTGCGAAACTAGCTTAACTAAATTTTTATAGCCCGTTTGATTTTCTGCTAATAGTATTAAATGATAATACTTTACGCCGCCTAGCTCTTGCTTTTCCTGACGTGCGCGCGGTGCTAAATAAACCTCGCAGCCGATTATCGGCTTTATACCTTGCTTTTTGCACTCTTTATAAAAATCAATCGTGCCATACATAACGCCGTGGTCGGTTATTGCTATTGAGTCCATACCCAGCTCTTTAGTTGCCTGCACCAGTTCCTTTATACGGCTGGCACCGTCTAGCAAACTAAACTCGGTATGTACATGCAGATGTGCAAATGCCATAAATGCTCCTTATCAGTATCAAAAAATCGGAGACAAAATTGTCTCCGATTTTGTTAAATTTCCATAATAATCGGTAAAATCATTGGTCGGCGGCGGGTTTTTTCAAAGAGATAACGTCCCAAAGCATCGCGGACATTTGATTTTATTGCCGCCCACTCAGTAACTCCTTCATCCTGACAACGCTCTAATGCCTGCTCAACGCGCGCCGTAGCCTCGTCCATGAGTGCCTCAGACTCGCGCACATATACAAAGCCGCGCGATACAATGTCAGGGCCGGCAACTACTGTATTTGACACTCTATCCATAGTAACCACTACAATTAAAATGCCGTCCTGCGATAGCTGACGGCGGTCGCGCAGCACAATGTTGCCGACATCGCCAACGCCTAAGCCGTCAACCATGACCATGCCAGACTGAACCTTGCCGGCAATTTGTCCTTTGTCGCGAGTAAACTCTAATACTAAGCCGTTTTCGCCAATAAATATATTTTCTTTAGGCATACCCAGCTCACGCGCTAGCTTAGCGTGCTGTACTAAATGATGATACTCACCATGAACCGGCATAAAGAATTTAGGACGCACTAAATTGTGCATGAGCTTTAGCTCTTCCTGACTAGCATGACCCGACACATGAACGCCCTTATCACGGCCATAAACTACCGTTGCTCCTAATTTCATTAAATTATCAATTGTCTTAGATACAAGCTTTTCATTGCCTGGAATTGGTGTTGCTGAAATGATAACGGTATCATCGGGGACTATGGCAACCTTACGGTGGTCGGACATAGCCATTCTAGTAAGTGCCGACATCGGCTCGCCCTGACTTCCTGTAGTTACTACTACAATTTCTTCAGCATTGTAGTTGCCTATCTCGTCAATATCGATAATCGTCCCTTCAGGCATAGTTATATAGCCTAGCTCTAGCGATATATTTACAACATTTACCATGCTGCGCCCTAAAACTGCTACATGGCGTTTATAGCGGACAGCAGTATCAATAACCTGCTGTATGCGATGAACATTCGAAGAAAACGTAGCAACTATTATGCGCCCCCTTGCTCCATGGAACGCTTTATCAAAGGACGCGCCGACTGTGCGTTCGCTCGGCGTATGACCGGCGCGCTCAGCATTAGTTGAGTCTGCCATAAGTAATAGTACGCCCTTATTGCCAAGGTCAGAAAACCGTCTAAAATCGGTCATCTTGCCGTCAATCGGCGTATAGTCTAACTTAAAATCACCAGTATGAACAATCATGCCGACCGGAGTTTTTATAGATAGTCCCACAGCATCGGGGATAGAATGATTTACCCGGATAAAGCCGACACTAAATAAGCCGGCATTAATAATATCTCCCTGCATAACCGGATGCAAATTTCCTGCATCTACACCATTTTCTTTAAGCCTGCCCTCTAAAATTCCTAGCGTAAGCCGCGTGCCGTAAACAGGAACATTTATCTGCTTTAGTACATATGGCAATGCACCGATATGGTCTTCATGTCCGTGAGTTAAAACTATAGCCTTTATTTTGTCGCGGTTTTCCACTAGATAGGTAATATCGGGAATAACTAAATCTACGCCTAGCATATCCTCTTCAGGGAACATAAGACCTGAATCGATAACTAAAATATCGTCATCTACGCGGATAACCGTCATATTTTTACCGATTTCCCCTAGACCGCCTAGCGGGATAACCTGTAATTTTTGAGCATTTCTTGCCAAAAAAAATACACCTCCAACGTGTTTTTATATTTCCAATAATTAATCAATATTTAATTTTTCCGAACCCATAATTAATTAAGAGAAATACCAGCCGATCAAATCATTCCCCATTATTTTAGCATTAGCGCGCTATTTTCTCAAGTGTTTTTGTATTCAGCTGCCCATTGGTTTATTTTTCAATTATGCCGTAATGGATTTTACTATATTTACCGCCAGTTACCTTGCTAAATCCTAAACGAATAAATTCCGTACTCAGACTGCTTTCCTTCATTACTACGCGCTTTTTAGCTACTCGCCGTGCTTCAGCAATATATTCTATGGTTAGTGCGCGCTTATCGGCGACCTCGCGCAGCGGATTTAAGCTTTTGCTGTCTAAAAATGGGTGACGAAACATGGGATCAAAATAAACGACATCAAAGGAATTATCCTTTTGCTGCCGTAAAAAATCTAACGCATCGGCATTTACTGTTTTTATGCGGCGCATAGCAGCGATAATTCTTTCACTATCATCAGTAAAATTAGCTAGTCCCTGACGGACAATTAATTCTATCACTGCTACTCTTTCTACGCCGACTACTTTTCCCGTTTCGCCTACAGCAAAGCTAGCTACTATCGCATCGGCTCCAAAGCCTAACGTACAGTCTAAAACGCTCATGCCGTCACTAAGTCCCATAGCCTCAACCATGCGGTCGCCAGTTCCCAGCCGTAAATTTTTTAGCCGCAAGTGCGCCATATTGGGGTGAAAAAATAGTTCGCCGCCCGTAGTTTCTAATATCAGTTCATTTTTCTTAGCAACTAACACTAAGTCTGCACCGTATTTTTCCTTTAATGCATTAATTCCTGCCTTTTCGCGCTCCACTAGCGGCGCATTTAAAGAGCTGGCAGCACTTTTAGCCAGCTCTAAATTTAAATCATTATTTTTTCTTCCCGTAGTAACTATTATTTTTTTATTCATCTTACATTTCCTAAATTAAAACCAGTGCGCTTAAACATTTTGGCTAGTTCTCCCGAACTAAATTTTAAAATAGTCGGTCTGCCATGCGGACAGGTATAAGGCTCTGGTGTTGCCGCTAATTCATCTAAAATCAGCTGCATTTGCCGATTGTTTAGCTCCTCGCCAGCCTTTATGGCCGCTTTGCAGGCAGTAGTTGCTAAAATGTGATGACGGATTTCACTAGCTTTTACTGCGTGCATATTGCTAAGACCTGCCATAATTTCATAAATCAAATCCTTAGCAGCAGCGGCATTAATATCGGTCGGCACTTCAATCAGTCTAAATTCTCTGTCACCTGCCATTTCTAATCTAAATCCCAGCTTAGAGAAAAGCTCTTGATTGCTAGTAATAAGCTCTGTTTCTCTTTCATCAAAGGTCAGCAGCTGATGCACTAATAATTGCTGTGCCGGTATGCCGCCGTCAGCTAATGCTGCTAGCTTGTCAAACAATATGCGCTCGTGCGCAGCGTGCTGGTCTACTATATACAGCCCGTCATTATCCTTAGCAATAATATAGGTTAAATCTACCTGCCCTAAAGGAATAATTTTATTTTGGCTAGCAGCGGTATTATATTCGGCTACTTCTTCCTTTACCGCCATATTATTCATCGCATTTAGCGTTTCTATTAGCGGATAGGTAGTTTTTTTCGGTGCAGAATATGAGTTAGTATATGTTTCTTTAGGCTCTGTTTCAGTTTCCTTAAAATCCAGCGTAGCCGGCACAAACTGCATAGGCTTTATTTCAGCGTGTTTTTCTGGTTTAGCTACCACTGCCGCAACACTCGTTAAATCCTGCATACTAGGCTTTATGCTGTCTATTACTGCCTTGTATACCGCTTTAAAGACGCGCGATTCGTCTTCAAATTTCATCTCTATTTTTTGCGGATGTACATTTACATCAATCGTCCGCGGCGGCACGGCTATATTTAGTATCGCCAGCGGGAAACCAGTTTTAGGTATCATTGATTTATAGGCATTGTCAATGGCTTTAGCAATAGCCTGATTTTTAATGATGCGTGAATTTACGATATAGGTTTGAAAAGCACGGCTGCTTTTTAAAAACGACGGCTTAGTTATATAGCCAGTTATTTTTATATCTTCGCCTAAAAAATCTAAAGCCAGCAGCGACTTTGCCGCCGTATTGCCGTAAATTGCCTCAATAGTATCAAATAAATTGCCATTGCCTGAGGTTGCCAGCGCGATTTTATTATTATTTATAAATTGAAATTTAATATCGGGGTGCGACAGTGCAAGCTTTACGATGAAGTCATTTATTTTCATGCCCTCGGTATGCGGCGTTTTTAAAAATTTCTTGCGTGCCGGCGTATTAAAAAATAAATCTTCAACCTTAATGGTTGTACCGATAGCGCAGCCTGCATCGATAATTTCAATTGTTTTGCCGCCGCTAATAGTTATCTTAGTTCCTAGGTCTGCTGCTTTTTCGCGCGTCAGCAGGCTAAAGCGTGATACTTCGGCGATAGTCGGCAGTGCCTCGCCGCGAAAACCAAGGGTTGCAATCGTGTCTAAATCCTTGGCTATTTTTATTTTACTGGTAGCGTGTCTTAAAATAGCTAATTTCGCGTCCGCCTCACTCATGCCGCGCCCGTTATCGGTAACGCGTATAAAGCTAGTGCCACCTGCCATTATCTCGACTTCTATGCGATTTGCGCCGGCATCAATAGCATTTTCTATTAGCTCTTTTACTACCGATGCAGGTCTTTCTACTACCTCTCCAGCGGCTATTTTATTTATAGTACTGTCATCTAGTATATGTATTAAGCTCATTTTCCCGCCTCCGAGCGTGCCTCTTTTTGCAATTTATATAGCTCGTTCATTGCCTCAATCGGGGTCATAGTTACCACGTCAAGGGCTAGCAGCTTGTCGCAAAGTGCCGCCAAAAATAGCGAACCTGTAGCGTCACTTGCTGCTTTTTCTATTTTCATTGTCTCTTCTACGGCAGCTTGCGGCATACTCTCTAGCTTTTCTAAAATTTCTGCCGCGCGCTTAGTAACTTTGGGCGGCAATCCCGCCAATTTTGCTACATGAATACCGTACGATTTATCAG
>SAMEA104315428__coassemble_883_pt1 | contig 29792 bp, 30 predicted proteins | sample SAMEA104315428__metabat2_low_PE_031 | metagenome-assembled genome bin SAMEA104315428 (sample SAMEA104315428) | gut metagenome | biome: Monkey gut; feature: monkey-associated habitat; material: faeces | place: China | collected 2013 | reverse complement strand
ACACTTTTGATTATATATGAATAATTGTCTGTCTTCAATTACTTATGTAAATTCGGCAGACAGCAATTCATCCCCCCACTTATAGAAGTGGGGGACTTCTTGCTAAATTAGGTTTAAAATTGAATTTTGTTAAAAATGGAGCAAATAAAGCGAGGGATATATATGACCTATTCACAGGAATTATTAAGAAGTGAAGCCCGCGACAAGGCTTTTAGCTCTTGCCAAAAGCAACAATTTGTCTGTTGCCAACTAAAAATGTATACCGCACAAAAAGACGCGCCCTAGCGCGTCTTTTTTACTTTATAGGCTTTTATTATTTTACTGCAAAATTTGGCATTAATTGACAAAATACGTATTTATATTATAATCCTCTAATGAGGAGGTTTTTCTATGACACCCAAGGAAGCTGAAAAAATAATTAAACAGGCTGGGTGGTATCTAGTAAGTGTTGAAGGTTCTCATCATCATTACAAACACCGTGACAAAAGCGGTAAAGTTACCATTCCTTTTCATAAAAAGCCTAAAGATTTATCTAAGAAAACATTAAAATCAATATTTTTACAAGCTGGGTTAAAGTGAAGCTTTTATAAAGAAAGGATGATTATTATGTTGAGCATTTATCCAGCAATTTTTTATACTGAAGATGATGGCAGTATTTCTGTAGTATTCCCAGACTTAAATCACCTTTCTACCTGCGGTGAAAATATGGAGGAAGCTATGGAAATGGCAATTGATTGCCTTGCCGGCTATTTATTTTCGGAAAAGCTAGACGGAAATACTGTGCCAGCTCCTACACCGCTAGATAAAGTTGATATTCATTGTGAAGATGTAGATGAAGATGACCGCGCTATGCCGCGCTGTGTCAGTATGGTTTCAGTTAATGTCGAAGAATATGCTGCACAACATTTTTCCAGAGCAGTAAAAAAGACCCTCACTATTCCCCAATGGCTTAATGAACGAGCCTTAGTCAAAAAGATTAACTTTTCCAAAGTTCTGCAAGCCGCATTAATACATGAGCTAAAGCTTTCAAATATATGATTAGTTACATAAAAAGACGCGCCAAGCGCGTCTTTTTTACTTTATAAACTTTTATTATTTTGCCGCTAGGGCTAGTGCTAGTTTTAGGTCATCAGCGTCATCAATATCTGCTGCTTTGTCCCACGGCATAGGAAAAGAATATTCCCTAAATTATTAAATATGGTATAATACTATATAGAAGTGAGGTGTAAATGTGCGCAAATTAACTCCGTGGGAAGATGTTACCATAAGCAACGGTTTAATGTTTCGCTTTTTAATGGAACGCCCTGGTATTTGTCAAAAATTTATTGAGCGTATACTAGATATAAAAATAAAGAACATGACCGTTCCCCAATTTGAAAAAGATTTTCGACTTGACGGAAAAAGCAAGGGAATTAGGCTTGATGTCTATCTAGAAGATGTTAATGGTGTAGCTATCGATATTGAAATGCAAACACTAGAATTTGACCGTGATGCTATCGGCAAACGTGCTAGATATTATCAATCATTAATGGATATATCATTGCTGCCGAAGGGTCAGGATTATACTAAACTAAAAAAATCTTTTATAATATTTATTTGCACTTTTGACCCCTTCGACCAAGGAATGGCTCGGTATACCTTCAGCAATCTTTGCCATGAAAATACTAATATTTCTATGTGTGATGAAACAACTGCTATATTCTTTAATACAAAAGGCGATAAATCTGCTCTTTCACCTAAGTTAGGCAATCTATTATCTTTTATAAATGGTGAAAATCCTGCTGATAGTTTTGTTAATGAATTAAAAGCTAATATTGCTGAATTAAAAATGGATCAAACAAAGCGAGGGATATATATGACCTATTCACAGGAACTATTAAGAAGTGAAGCCCGCGGCAAAGAAGAAGGCTTGCTAAGTGTTGCTTTAGCTATGTTGAAAGCTCATGAGCCGCTAGAAAAAATCATCGCTTACTCTAATCTTTCTACAGATAAAATTTTAGCTCTTGCCAAAAGCAATAATTTGTCCGTTGCCAACTAAAAATATATACCGCACAAAAAGACGCGCCCTAGCGCGTCTTTTTTACTTTATAAAAACTTATTCTTTAACACCTTTTTGATGTACATGGCTATTTATATTTAGCCATTCTTTATTTTTTTCCATTACTGCCGCTATATCTTGCAAAACAAAGTCATGTTTGCCATGATACAGTGCGCTGTATATTTTTTCAATCAATTTAAAGTCATCAGCCGTATCTAGGGTAAAGCGATATTTACTATAGTCATGCGGATATGACAGCAGGTAGGGGTTGCCGTAGTTTTCGTAAATATAGGGTGTAACATGCTCATGCTGATAGCTTTCTGTAGCATTTTCATAGGCATTTTTTAACATTTCATAGGAAAATACTTCTACACCTAGTCCTAGCGGTATGTTTTTACTAGCGATTACTATTTTTCCTTTGCCTTCTTTATAAGCGCGCAGCTCGCTGTCTATTATTTCATAGTCGATAAGCGTATTATCGGCACAGGCTCTAGCTACATCGGTCAACTGGTATTCAGTAGCTGCTTCATAAAATCTAGCCAATACATCTTTATCGCTGCCGCGATATACTTTTACCTTCATATGCTTGCCAATAGCTGATATTTCATCATCAGCCATTAAGGTGCTAGTCGCTACTATAAGTTCATCTGCCGCGGTTACTTTTTTTAGTCTAGTCAACACATGCTCTAGTACAGGTTTGCCGCATAGGTCTTTTACCATTTTGCGCGGCAATCTAGTCGAGCCCATGTGTGCCTGCACAATAATTCCTAGTTTCACCATGCCGTCCAACCTCCGTCAACGGCAATATTCTGCCCATTAGTATAGCTGCTGGCATCTGATGCTAAATAGACAATTATTCCCATTAGGTCGCGCGGCTCGCCTATTCTGTTCATTGGATTTTTACTAGCTAGGTTTTGAGTAAATTCTTTATTTTTCTGTACATTAGGATTTGGGAAGGGTCCCGGCGAAACGGCATTAGCGCGAATACCCTCTGCACCGTAAACGCTAGCAATATATTTAGTCAGCTGTATAATTGCCGCCTTACCTGCGCCGTAGCTGGCGGGATTGTTTTGTCCGCTTGTGCCATAGATACGCATATCGGGGGCTACCATGCCATACATTGAGCCAATATTTATTATACTGCCTGCCTTTTGCGTCTGCATATAGGGGAGTGCCGCCCGCGTTACTCTGGCGGTTGCATTTATTGTTCCCTCTATGCCTTTTGCCCAGTCCTCATCAGTACAGTTATCTAATGATACAATTTTAGAGTATGCCGCATTATTTACCAGTACATCAATATGTCCTTCGCATTTATTTATGTTACTAAATGCCTTGCCTATCAAGTCGGTATCATCAATATTAAATGCCATGCTTTTGGCACGCGCTGTCTGATATTTTTCATTCAACATTGCTGCCACCTGTTCATTTTTAACTAGGTTCTGTCCTAAAATGTAAACTGTAGCACCATAGGCTAACAGTGCCTCGCTCATAGCATGACCTAGGTGTCCTGCTCCGCCCGTTACTATAACTACTTTGCCTGTCAAGTCAAAAATATTCATTTTTCTCCTCCGCCAGCCCTCACTAGGCTGGCTAGGAGGGCTATTTTGTCATCAGTCTATATTTCATGGCGGCAATTTCTAAGTCGTCTACAGTATCTATATCCTGCACTTCGGTGTCGTTTAGCACGAATGGTGTGCAGGAGAGGCTATAGCCGCCCGCTTTGCCGTTTTGGGCAAGCGATTTTAGAAAGTCGCCGGTTTTATAGAAGTAGAACTGTCCGGCATCATGATACCAGGGTTCTAGGTCTTGGGAGCGAGTACGGGCGTGCTCGGGCTGAACATATACGAGTGTCCCCCCCCCGCAAAACCATTGACCGCTGTGGAGGGAAAGAGAAGGCTACCACGGGCATAAGCATTGAGGTATCGGCTTTTTCAAATACTTTATAGGCTTGCTGCAATTTTTCGGCGGTGACGAAGGGGGCTGTCGGATAGATGCAGCACATAACGTCAAAGCTTTCGCCCTGCTGTTTATAGGTGTTTAGGACTTCCTCTAGTACGTCGGCGGTGGTGGCGTAGTCGTTGCTATTTTCCTCGGTGCGGAAAAAAGGGACGGCTGCGCCGTAGCTTTCAGCGACTTTGGCGATTTCTTCGCTGTCGGTCGATACCATTACCACGTCAAAAAGGCCGCACTTCCGTGCAGCCTGAATAGAGTAGGCGATTAAAGGCAGCCCACAAAACTCTTTTATGTTTTTCTTGGGTATTCTTTTACTGCCGCCGCGGGCAGTGATGATAGCAATTTTACGCATTTTTTCTCCTTGCGTAAAATCGCAGCTTTATCAGCCTAGCACTATTTTTAAAGGCTTGCCCTCCATGTAGGTTTCGGGGTGGCCTGATTTTAGTGCCTCGCGGTAGATTTTCATTGCGTCCTCGAATACGTTTAGCGTAAAGTCTAAGTCCGCCTGCGTATGGGTGTAGCAGGGGAATATGTTCCAGCCTAAAAGCACGCCGCGTTTGACGCTTTCCTGCATGAAAATGGAGTTATAGAGCCAGTCGCGTTTGCCTTCGTAGTCGGTGTAGGATAGGTTCATGCGGCAGGGATAGCCTACTAGGTCTATCGGCACATCGATGTCTTTAGCTAGCTTTCTAAAGTTATCCTGCAAGTATTTGCCTTTTGCCCAGATTGCTTTGGTGACTTCGCCGCTTTCTAGCTCGTGCATTACCGCAATGCCGGCGGCAAGCGACAAACATTCGCCGCCGAAGGTGGTGGAGATAAAGACTTTTTTATCTACTGCGTCCATTATCTCGCGGCTGCCGGCGACAATCGAGAGCGGCATACCGTTAGCCGCCGCCTTGCCGAAGGTCGACATATCGGGCGTTACGCCGAAATATTTTTGCGCGCCGCCGATACCGAAGCGAAAGCCGTTGACTACCTCGTCAAAGATGAGGAGTGCGCCGTTAGCGTGGCATAGTTCTTTTAGGTCGGCGAGGAAATTTCCCTTAGGGGCATCATTTTCTACCGCCTCGGTTATTACCGCTGCGATTTTACCTTTGTATTTAGTGAAATATTCCTCGGCTTTAGCTAAATCGTTGTAGGGGAATTTATGAATGTACTCGTGGGACGAACGTAATACCCCCCCCTGGCGGACACTTTCGGCTGCGGCTGTCCACTCGTGCCAGCCATGATACTCGCCGCGGATAACGTGTTCACGCCCCGTGTAGGCGCGGGCAATGCGCACGGCGGCCTCGGTTGCCGATGAGCCGGTTTTTAGGAAACGCACCTTGCCGGCACTGGGGATATGCTTGCAGCACAGGCGCGCATACTCGACCTCCTCGGGGGCAACTAGCGAGTAGCCCATGCCGCGGGCGAGCTGCTTTTTAACTGCGTCATCTACCGCCTTATACTGATAGCCTAGGATAATAGGGCCTAAGCCCATGTCGTAGTCGATGTACTCCGTGCCGTCTACGTCCCAGACGTGGGCATCTTTGCCGTGGTCGATATAGATAGGCGATACGCCCTCGATATGGGTTTCTGGGCCTTTGGAATACAGCTGGCAGCCGGAGAGGATTTTTTCATTAGCCTCCTGCCATAATTCCTTAGAACGCTTTAGACTGCGCTCTAAAATTTTCATAATATCACACCTTTCATTTTACCAAGCGGTCGCTGGCGATAGACTTTGCTAGTCCCTCGTTGCGGGCAATGCCGCGGTTCAGCGCGTGTATTTCAGGATTTTTATTTAAAAAGTCCAGCACATCGACCATATTAAAATCAGGCTTTTCAGGATATAATGCCTTGTAAACCGCCGTGACTAGTGAAAAGTCGCGCTCCTCGTCCACCGTCCAGCGTTCGCTGTTCAGGCTTTTGCCCATATAGCTTACGCCGGTCTTTTTAAATTCATCATTATTTCTGATGTACGGTGTCACATGCTCGCGCTCCGAGGATAGGCGCGCATTATTATAGGCATTTTCTAACGCGGCAAAGGTCATAACCTCGCAGTCTAAGCCGTCGGGGAAGGTTTCTTCGCCTAGGGTGTTGCTACTGTAGTCTGCCCCCGTGAGCGTGTGGCGCGCAATAACTGCATCGATAACCACGGGGTCAATGAGCGGGCAGTCGCCCGTCAGCCGCACAATATGGTCTGCGCCGTACTTTTTCGCGCACTCATAGTAGCGTCCTAACACATCATCTAGGCTGCCGCGGTAAACATCGTAGCCAGCGGCAGCTACTACACTGGCTAGCTCGTCATCGCTAGACTCGGTGCTGGTAGCTAAGACTAGCTTTTCAATGCGCCGCGAGCGAGCAATCCTTTCTAGCTCTAAAATTATCATCGGCTTATCTAAAATCTTCTTTAAAACCTTGCCCGGCAGCCGCGATGAGCTGGCACGGGCCTGAACTATTCCCAAAATCAAAATATCACCTCCATAGTTTTAATTATACACCACCGACAGCATATATGCTATATACACAAAAAGCCATTGAGGTCATCACTCCCCAACAGCTTTTGATAGTTTGTACAACTTTTTCCTATCTGCCTGTAGTATAGCATTATTAATTTATTTTGTCTAGCTTCATATACTCATCACGCAAAATACCATAGCGGTAGCAGTCCGAGCGTTTGCCCTGACGCGTCACGACCTCGCCGCGCAATATACCTTCGCGCGTAAAGCCGCATTTTTCTAGGCAACGCTGCGAGCCGATATTTTCCTTATACGCGCCGGCACTGATTTTAGCCAAATCCAGACTGCGAAAACCAAAATCAAGCACGAGCCGTATAGCCTCGGTCATCAGTCCCTTGCCCCAAGAGCCTTTATCGCCTAGCATATAGCCGACATCGGCTGTCCGATGATGATAGTTTATCGGACCGAGCTTGATGTTGCCGATATGCTTATCATTTTCCTTTAAACATATCGCTAGAAATAACACATCACTGCGGCTGTTCTGCTCGCGGATAAAATCCTCAGTCTTAGCTACCGTCTGCACGTCAAAACGCGTTTCTAAATACTGATTAACCTCGCAGTCATTTAGCCAAGAAGGGTAGCACCCCCCCCGCATCGGACAAACGTACATCTCTTAAATACAGTCGGTCATTCTCTAAAAAATAAGCCACGCCCTAACCTTCCTTTCTTGCTTATACAATCCCACTGCGGTATAATACATATAAAAGAGTAGCCAGCGAGTGGTGTCGCGGGCTCTTTCCTGAAATTTTGAGTTTGAAAAAAAGCCTGCGGCAACCGTTGTCGGGGCTTTTTTCATGCCCTAAAACAAGGGTTACAGCTAAAGCAAATTTAAAGAATTTATACAATAATTATAGCTTGCGGCAGTTACGGCAGGGCTTAGGGTAGTTTCCTGCCCGCAAAGCGGCGCGCAGACTTTCGATTTTTTCACCCGTCCACATATCTTTTAGGCTGCTGCCCTCAATGTTGCCTAGGCTCAAGTAGTCGCCAAATCCGTTGCAGCACGGCACAACCTGCCCGTCATACTTTACATAAATCCGGCGGAAAGGCTCGATGCAGTCCTTTTTGTACTCGTTATCGCCAATATCTACCATAGCATCGAACTCGCTATAATCGACTAGCTCTTGAAAGTCGATAATATCCGCCTTGCCCTGCCAATGCTGTAAAAATTCCTCTTTTTCGTCCGCGTTGTCCTCCTGCATACAAAACGACACGCGCAGCGAAGGAAACAACGCGTCACCACGCAGCTCTAGGAAACGATTGATATTTTCCTCGACCTTTGCAAGGTTGCCGCCGCGAATAGTTTTGTAGGTTTCAGGCTTTACCGCATCTAACGATATAGTCAGGCGGGTAACGCCGGCAGCAATAGTCTTTTTAGCAATGCTTTCCGTAAGCCGCGAGCCGTTAGTAAGGAGCGTAAAATCCTCTACCTTTACTGTCCCCAGTACATCTAGTATTTTTTCTATTTCAGGATGAATAAGACACTCCGAGCCGGCACCAACCCACAGGCTGCTGACACTTAGCTCGTTTATATCGTGTGCCAGCTTTTCCACCTGCTCTAAAGGTATATTTATCCGCTCCTTGTCAGGGTGGAAAGCCTTTAAACACATTTTGCAGCAATAGTTGCACCAGCTGGTCAGCTCTAGCATTACCTCTAACGGCTTGTCTAAAGTATTGGCAACTATCTCCGGATTGTCCCATAGTCTGCGATATTCTTTGTACCCCCCCCCGCGTACATTTGCAATCTCCTGCAACCTATCAGCAGCATAATAGCGTTTTACATGACCGCGGTTCTCAAATTTATACATATTCATCCTCCTAAAATATAAATACTAAATCTTTTTTATTATAACATCTCTCAGGGCTCTATGCTATAATAAAAAAGCCGCTGAAGTCATCACCTTCAGCGGCTTTTTAGGTCTTTATATGTCCCTGCATTCTTATGGTAGCACTATTAAAGGCTTTTGTCTAGACCTCACCACAAGCTAGGCACAATTATTTCCCGCGGCACGTTTTTAAATGCGCCGTAAAGTTTTTTATAGCACTCGCCAAAATTCTTTAGCTTAGCGGCAATTTTTATATTTTCCGCTAGCTGCGCCGCGGTATCTACGCCGAACACTACATAGTCAATGCCAGGATGCGACAGACTATAGAGCATCGCCCCCTCCAGCGGACTAAAACCGCAGTCAGCGACTATCCTTTGAAACTCAGCTATCAACGCGCCGCTGCCCTTGACACGCGTTTCCGCCGCGGCAGGGCTCATCAGCAGCAAGCCCTGCAAAAAGGCGGAGCGGGCGTAGACTTCGACTTTATTTTTAGCCTGCGCAAAAAAGCCGCACTCATCTAGGCGAAAATCCAGCGCGTTATAGGGTATCTGCACCATGTTCACTCCTAGGCTTACCGCTTGTAATGCCTCGTCAGGTTCATAAATGCTTACGCCGATTTTCTCTGTCAGCCCCATTTCCTTAGCGACCGCCAAGCCGCGCATTATGTTAGGTCGTTCCATATCACTAGCGCGGTGGAGCATATAGCCATAGACCGATTTTGCGCCCAGTCTTTCTAGACTGCCGCGAATTTCCGCAATAACTGCATCTACACTGTCTGCCGTATCGGGGCTTAGCTTAGAAATTATCCGCACATTCTTGCTAGGCAAATGGTAGCTCCCTAGTATCCTTTCCGCATTGCCATAGGCGGCTGCGGTATCGAAAACCTCAATACCCGCGGCGACCGCCCCCTCTAGCACTGTATGGGCCTCCTTTTCCGTTGGCTGGCGACCGATAGCATTATTTACGCCGTAGTTTAGCCCCAGCTGTACCGTGCCGAGAGCCAGCTTCTTCACCCCTGCCGCACTGCTCATGCCAGCACCTCGCGGAGAGCGGCGACTATTTTATCCTGCTCCTCGTTAGTCAGCGCATAGTAAAGCGGCAGCGTCATAGCCTCGCGGTAGTAATCTAAAGCTAGCGGACACTCCTCCGGCTTATGTCCCAGTGCCTCGTAGTAAGGCTGAGTATGCACGGGGATATAATGCAGATTGAGCGTTATACCGCGCTCGCGCATCTCGCGGAAAATCTCCGCCTTCGTCTTTTTAACGCGCGCAAAATCCACCCGCACAACATAAATATGCCATGAAGGATTTGCCCCCTCCATAACGAACGGCATTCTTAGCGGTAAATCCTTTAGCAGCTCATTATAGCGTACTGCCAGCTCGCGGCGGCGCGCCACGAACTCATCTAGCCTGTCCATTTGCGATGCGCCCAGTGCCGCCTGAATATCAGTCATACGATAATTAAAGCCTAAATCCACCTGCTGATAATACCATGGACCGTCACTAGCGTGTGTCATTAAATCAGCATCGCGCGTTATACCGTGCGAACGATACAGGCACAACTTTTTATACAGCTCCTCATTATTCGTCAGCACCATGCCGCCCTCGCCCGTAGTAATAATCTTTACCGGGTGAAAGCTAAACACCGTCATATCCGAAAACTCGCATGAGCCAACCTTTTTGCCTAAATAATCAGCTCCCGTAGCGTGCGAAGCATCCTCTAGCACCGTAAAGCCATACTCCCTAGCCAGCCTATGAATATATTTCATATCGCAGGACTGACCCGCCAAATGCACCGGCACTACCACCTTAGGCAGCCTGCCGACCTTCTTCGCCTTAGAAAGCTTTTCCTCTAACACCCTTGCATCCATATTGTAGGTTTTAGCATCAATATCGACAAACTCCACGTCCGCGCCGCAATAGCGGCCGCAGTTAGCCGATGCCGTAAAGGTAATCGGGCTAGTCCATAGACTGTCGCCAGCTTTAAGCCCTGCCGCCATACACGCAATATGCAAAGCCGAAGTCGCATTCGTCACCGCCACCGCATATTTTGCGCCGCAGTAATCCGCCACCTTCCGCTCAAAACGCTCGATAGCCGGCCCCTGCGTCAAAAAATCAGAACGCAGCACCGCATCCACAGCCGCAACATCATCTTCATTTATACTTTGCTTGCCATAATAAATCATAACTCTTCCTCACTAAACAAAATTACTGCAATCATTATACCACAAACTAAACTCATTATGATATAATCATCTTGCCACGCCCTCATCTGGCAAACAGGCTGGAGAGGAGGTGTACCGTATGAAATTTCGCATTTTTCTACTTGAGTTGCTAATAAGTATCTTAGGCAGTATCCTAGGCTCACTTATCTGGCAGGTACTGACGCAGTAGAGTAGGCTGCAACGTGGCAGTCAGTCAAGTGTGCTTTTGCACACACAAAAAAGCCTATCGGCTGCAACCCGATAGGCTTTTCGTGTACCTTGAAATCTCGCATCTTTAGCTACATTCTAACACCACAACAGCAATTTGTCTAGTAGTTAGTCAGGTACTTTATGCCACTTTTCACATCTCACCGTCAGTATATCACTACAAATATTAATTGTCCAGTCCTAGTTGTCACGGGTTCATTGCCCGCAGCAATTTGTCTAGCAAACTTTACACAAACAAAAGCTGCCTAAAACTTGAAAATATATCGCCCGTGAAGTATAATGTAATAAATTAAAATCTTTGCCTAGCATATATCCCAAAGCAAATATTGCTATCGAATAACTAACTAAGGACATATATGCTTGACGGCAACAAAAATCCCCCGACTATATCAGTCGGGGGATTTTACTATCTACATCACGGGTTCATTGCCCGCAGCTCCTCCACCGTCAAAAAATGCGGATTATTGCCCGAATTATAATCAAACCCGTCAGGCACCGGCACACCCTTCTCGCCCAGCGGATTTACACTATAATCCACGCCGCGAATATCAATCGACGGCATAATAACATAATGGTCGCTAAACTCTAGCGTATCATAATAAAGGTCGCTAGGACACATCACCTCATGCAGCTTCTCGCCAGGACGGATACCGATAATCTTAATCGGCAAATCAGGCGCGATAGCCTTCGCCAAATCCACAATATGCATTGACGGGATTTTCGGAATAAAAATCTCGCCGCCCTGCATACGCGAAAAATTCTTAAAAACAAAATTTACGCCGTCCTCTAGCTTCAGCCAAAACCGCGTCATGCGCGCGTCCGTCACCGGCAGCTCCTTTGCCCCGTTTGCCACCAAATTCTTAAAAAATGGCACTACCGAGCCGCGCGAGCCTACCACATTGCCATAGCGGACAACCGCAAAGCGCGTCCTCTTCGTACCGACCAAAACATTAGCCGCCGTGAACAGCTTATCCGAGCACAGCTTAGTCGCGCCGTAAAGATTAATCGGATTGGCCGCCTTATCCGTAGACAGCGCAATAACCTTCTCCACATTATTGGCAATCGCCGCATCGATAACATTCTGCGCGCCGTTCACATTAGTCTTAATGCACTCCATTGGATTGTACTCCGCCGCCGGCACCTGCTTTAAAGCTGCCGCGTGAACCACATAATCAATGCCCTGCATCGCCCGCTCTAATCGCGAGTAATCGCGCACATCGCCGATAAAATAACGCATACAATCAGCATTAAAAACCTGCTGCATCTCAAACTGCTTCAGCTCATCGCGCGAATATACCACCACGCGCCGCGGCGTATATTTAGCTAAGAGCATCTTAATAAACTTCTTGCCGAACGAACCCGTCCCGCCCGTTATAAGTATCGCTTTTCCATTAAACAATCTAATCCCTCAAATCTAAAACAATGGTATGATTAATATTATAGCACAGCTAGCTCCTGCCAACCATCTAATAATCCCATTATTTTCCGTATATCATTTACCGACACTGTTTTTAATCTATGAGCTAACTTTTTATTCAAAGCATAGTCAACATTATAGATAAGCTGCTTATACCTATGACTAGGCAAAAAATATTTCATAGCAATCAATAATGCCAAAATATCCTGTTTGCCATACTTATACCCTTTAACATTATGTGGAATATTAAGCCCTTCATGTATAGCCAGACTATGTATCGGCTGCGGTCTTTTTTGGTCTTTTAAATGGCAATAAATTCTTTCACCGTGCGCACACTTATTACGAAAAACTGCCAAATAATCTACTAAAGACTTAAAATCTCCTGCTCCCAGCCCAAAACTAGCTGCTACCTCTAATTTATCATCTTTCAGCATACAGCCATAAAAAGAATTTAACTTTCCAAAAGTCATAACCTTAGATAATACCCACAATGGCACATAACCATACTTTTCCATATAATGCTCAATGGCATCATGCCGTTTGCGCTCTTTTTCGATAAGCCTTAATAAATCAAAAATAAGCGCATTTGTGCGTTTAAAATTACTAAAGGCTTCACTATTAAAAGACTCTGGTCGCAAATAATTTGTATGCTTCTCACCATGATGATTAGAAAAAACATCTACTATACAAGCCTTGATACTGTGTTCTATTCTAAGCAGCTCTGGAAGCAATAATTCCCTTAACCGTCTGTCAAAGGTATATAATGCTAAAATCTCTTCAAAACGAGTTCCTAGTTTATATAAATCGCCGCCGTTAGTTGAATTAATAAAAGGTGTCTTATAGCCATTTATCAGATAATAATAATTTTCATACTTCAATATACGCGCAGCCAAACGCTCATTATCGATTATCACCTTGCGGCTTTTTAAAAGACTAATCTGCTCAGCAATTGACTTTACAGTTTTATCCATAATTCACTCCTTCGAACGAATAGCCCCGATGCAAAAAGCATCGGGGCTATCGTTTGTTTGGGGGTACGGACTGCCGCTCCCAAATCACTCTAAGCGATATTATACACTAAATATACCAAATAGTCAAGTGTGCCATATATATTCATGCTGTATATCATCGTTATACTGATAGTTGCCATTTTAGCATTATATAAAGCATAAACTGCTTTAGCTATAACCTTGTTTTGGGCTTTTTTACAAACTCCAAATTTAAGGAAAGAGCCCGCGACACCACTCGCTGGCTACTCTTTTATGTTTATTATACATCAATGAAACTATATATGCAAGAAAGCGATACCGCACCTACTGATTTTAATATTGCTACTAATTTTATAAATTCTAGATTAATTTATAAAATTATGATACGATGTATCTATGCTAGCATCTAAGAAATTATATAGAAAGGAATATGATATATTGCGCGTATTACATATTTGTACTACTGACATTGTTGGCGGTGCTGCTCGTGCAGCTTATAGACTGCATAAAGCCCAGCTAAAATTGGGTATAGATAGCTATATGCTTGTTCAACAAAAAACTTCTGATGATCCACGCGTTTATACTCCGCCTAAAGCATTAATTCGTTCAAAATTAATTCCAAAACTTACTCAATTCTTTATATATCGTCTTGCTAAAGTTCCTCCTACGCTTACATTTAGTATAAATTATTTTTCTAGTCATGACATACAATATGCAATCGATAAAATTAAGCCTGATATTATAAACCTTCATTGGATAAATAATAATTTTATTTCACTTAATACTATTAAAAATTTTAACATACCAATAGTTTGGACAATGCATGATGCCTATCCTTTCACTGGCGGATGTCATTATTTTGGCAAGTGCGAAGGGTATAAGGCTGATTGTAAAAACTGCCCGCAAATTGAACGATCTCTATTTAAGAATATTAGTAATTATCAATTGCATACCAAATACCAAATACCAAATAGCATTAGTTTCTCCTAGTACTTGGCTTGGACAATGTGCCAGCCAAAGTACTGTTTTCAAAAATTGTACGATAACTACCATTCCCAATACTATTGACACTAACACCTATACTCCAATAAATGTTAATACCGCTCGCCAGCTTTTAAATCTTCCTGAAAAAACCAAAATCTTACTTTTTGGTGCAGCTTCAGCTACTAGCGATCCTCGCAAAGGATATGATTTGTTAAAAAGTGCGCTTACACAGTTAAGTCAAAATATAAATATCTCCAATATTATGCTTGTGGTTTTTGGTGCCAGTCATGGAAACGAAGATTGTAATTCTCCTTTCCAGATTAGATACATGGGCAAACTGCATGATGAACTAACTTTACGATTACTATACAGTGCTGCTGACGTATTTATATGTCCTAGTCGTGAAGATAATCTCCCAAATACCATAATAGAAGCCAGTGCATGTGCTACTGCATCCGTTGGATTTGACACTTGCGGCATACCAGATTTAATCGAACATGGTGTCACTGGGGCATTAGCTAAGCCTTTTGATACAAAAAGTCTAGCCTCCGCTATTGAAAACGCCTTAATACATAGCACTGAATACGGCAAAAACGCTCGTAAAAAAGCAGAACAAACTTATAACGAAACTAAAATTTCTAAACATTATTTAAAACTATATCGTAAAAGATTGGAGATAAAAAAATGAAAATAAATCCTGCAATACATAAAATTTTGACATCGCTTGTAGTAGTAAAGCGTATTTTTACAAAGCCTGCCTATGCTAAATTACTAAAATTACTTTATAAATATGGTTCACTGCCTCGTTTTACCGAAACGATCATAAAGTTCGATAATACTAAATTCATTGTTCCTGATGCTGCTAGCTTTCTTTCTACCTACGAAGAACTCATTTATCATGAAATTTACACCTTTAATAACAATAATGACACTCCTGTTATTGTCGATTTTGGAGCTAATATAGGTTTATCCGTATATTTTTGGCAAAAAAAATACCCTAAAGCTACTATCCATGCTTATGAGGCAGATCCATATATTTATAAATACTTAATAAAAAATACACAAACGCCCCCCCCCGAAAGACAAAATCTATATCTATACAATAATGCTGTGCATGACAAAAATACTACGCTTCATTTTGCATCAGATCATGCCGATGGTGGACATATAGCAAATACTGGAACTAAGATCCAAGCTATTGATGCAGCTGAAATTTTGTCGAAATTACCGCATATAGATATGCTAAAAATAGATATTGAAGGCTCTGAACGTGTTGTTATTCCTCGTATTGCCCCTTATCTAAGAAAAGTTGATAATATTTTTATTGAATACCACAGTGAAGAAAATAAACCACAATGTCTAGCTGAAATACTAACTATATTACAAGAGGCTGGTTTCCGTATACATATGCAGCCTGTATCTTCTGCTGAAAAGCCTCTTATAGAAACAAAATGCAACAGCGGATTTGACCTACAAGTAAATATATGGGGCAAACGTCAATAATCAAATAATTCTCATCTCATACGATACTTTTGACCAACTATAATTTTTTTACAAACATTAGTCTGATTATTTACAGCTTTTTCAAAAGCTCCAACGCAAAATCTTTGTCATATCTTTCCCAAGCATGAATGCCTAGCGGTATACTATAGCCGCTAAGCTCATAGCATTTTCTTAAATCCGTTTCAAAAGCAAACTTCAGTGCTGTATCTACATCAGCTATCCGCAAATCATGGGGATTTAATAATCCCAGCCAAGAAAATACAACATCCTCATTAATATCTGAATACAGCTCTATAAAATCACTATATTTAGTAGTAACATTTATAAACGTGCTTACGCGGCGCAAACTAAATCCACCATTGCCCACATAAACAAGCGGTCTTTTCGTCAGCTTGTTGTAAAGTTTATTATAAATTTTACTTATTACCCCCCCCGAAATTCTATGAATATATTTATAGCCATTCAGCCACGGCGCACCGATATAATCATAATTAAGCTTTAAAAAGTCAGCTAAATTATTTCTCAATATCAGTACGTCTAGTTGGGTAATTAATATATACTCATAATCAATAAAACGATTATAAAAATCTGCTTTTAAAACCAGTTCATTATAATCGTTTATTGAATTAAAACATTTACTAGGAAATCGATATATTTTAAATTTAGGATAAAGCTTTATTACATCATCAACGATAAAATCTTCAGGTATCATAATTCCCATATCAAATTCATTCAATATGCTGCAATTTCTTTTAATAGCAAATACTTCTGCCTCATTTAATTGCTTATATACAGGTATTATAACTAAACATCGTTTTGACATAAAATCTTATCCTTTAATAGTTCATTATTTTTTCCACTACTTTTTTTGCAATACCGCGCAAGCCTTGCCGCTTATAAAGTCTTGTTACTCTCATATATAGCGACGGCATTGTTATATTATTTCTAAAGAATTGCTCTATATTTTTCTCCATTTTTTCATTTATCATAGGAGTTCGTGGAAATTTATTTTCCGCTTTATCTGCTAATGCTCTAGTGTATATATCCACATCGCCACAATTTTCACCTGTACCATCATTGCCTATGTTATGTGCATGATCAAAAAAGCTATATGCTACTAATCCTTTGTGAAACAAAATTGTTGCATAAAAAAATATAGCCCAAGTATAAATTTCACCCGTATAGTTTTTCTTCACTTGCCCAAAAGCATCAGGATATGAATTATATCTATTAAACAGTGTCATATCATGCGTAGTACAATATTCATATAATTTTTGTGGATTGCGCTCAAAATGCTGCCAGCTTCTTTTCCATGTAGCCCAGCCCCAGCAATCAAACCACGGTAAGAAAAATACTTCTCCGTTAGCAGCTTTTCTATCATCAGTTTCACAAAATCCCGAAACCGCCATTACTTTTTCATTATACTGATACACGGTCAGTGCATCGTTCATAAATTTTAAAAAGTAAGGACTGGTCACGATATCGTCTTCGACTACTATGACCTTGCCATATTTATTGACAGCCCGTGTCACGCCGTCAATGATATTTTCTGCCAGACCATAGTTTTTTTCGCGTTCGATGATTGTTATATTTTTAAATCCCGTCACACTATGGATATATTCCCGCACTGCCTTGACATCATTTTCAGCTACGCTATCTTTAGGTGCGTCAGAATAAATATATAAATCGCTGTCTGCCGCATAGATATTCTTTTGCAATGCCTCGACAGTTTTTTTCGTATGTTCCAGCCGCTTATAGGTAAACAGTACAATCGGAGCGAGATTTTTTATAAAAATCTCTCGCTCTTTTGCGTCCTTGTCCCATTTCAGCTCGTAATAATTCATATATTTCACCTCAGTCACGCCTAAATATATCTCTGGTATAGACCTTATCTTTTACAGTTTCTAGTGCTTTATCATAGCGATTAGCTACAATCACATCGGACTTAGTGCAAAACTCCGTAAAATCGGTTATCACTGGCGAACCTAGTATTTCCTTATTTTGGGTCATCGGCTCATAGATAATAATTTTTGTGCCTTCCGCCTTCAGACGTTTTATTATGCCTTGAATAGCACTAGAGCGGAAATTGTCCGAGCCTTCCTTCATGGTAAGGCGGTATATCCCTACTATCCCCCCCCCGGGCATCTTATCTAATATACGCTCAGCAATATGGTCTTTGCGCGTATGATTGGCATTTACTACTGCCGATATAAGATTTTGCGGCACATCGCAATAATTTGCTAAGAGCTGTTTTGAGTCCTTAGGCAGACAGTAGCCGCCATAGCCAAAGGACGGATTGTTATAGCTTTCACCTATCCGAGGGTCTAAACATACGCCGCGGATAATTGCAGCAGTATCTAGTCCGCGCATCTCCGCATAGGAGTCAAGCTCATTAAAATAAGCTACGCGCAATGCCAGATAAGTATTAGCAAATAACTTTACAGCCTCAGCCTCCGTGGAGCTGGTAAACAGTACTGGGATATTTTCCTTTATTGCTCCGGCTACGAGAAGCTCGGCAAAATCCCTAGCCGCCTTAGTTTTTGCTCCTACTATTATCCGTGAAGGATAAAGATTGTCGTACAGGGCGCGTCCTTCGCGCAAAAACTCCGGTGCAAAGAAAATATTTTCTACCCCGTAGCGGTTCTTTATCTGCTCCGTATAGCCTACCGGCACCGTCGATTTTATAACAATCGTCGCTAAAGGATTTAGCATTAGCACCTTCTCGATAACATCTTCAACCGAGCTGGTATCAAAAAAATTCTTCTTTTCATCATAATTAGTAGGAGTAGAGATAATAATATAGTCAGCACCAGCAAAAGCAACTTCTGGCTCAGTCGTTGCCTTGAGATTTAATTTTCTGTTAGCCAAATAATCCTCAAGCTCTTTATCCTTAATCGGTGATTGCCGCCTATTCAGCATAGCCACCTTCTCGGCAATAATATCTAAAGCGACTACCTCGCTATGCTGCGCTAATAATACTGCATTAGATAATCCCACATAGCCCGTACCGGCAACTGCTATTTTCATATTATCATCTCCAAAATATCATTCCAATTTCCAAGGGTGATGCTCAAGGAACATTGATAGCATCAGCATACTGTAGCGCGGCCAAGTATCTGCTACTGCCATAAATTTCCTTACACCAGCAAAATCCAATACATCAAAGATACGCCTATCACGGCTATTTAAATAATATTCCTGCATATCCTGCACCTTTGAATTTTCTAGCCATTTGCCAAAAGGCGGACTAAAACCATTCTTCGCTCCGCGCCTGACTGGTTCAGTCCACTTATCCGCCATAGCTTTGCGCAAAATATATTTATCCAATCTGCCGCGAACCTTCATATCAAAGGGCAGACTTATACAAAACTCTGCTAAATCTACATCGCAAAATGGTGTGCGGCTCTCCAAAGATACCGCCATAGTGGTACGGTCAGTCTTTAAAAAGCCATTACCAGGCAAATAGTCTAGCAAATCCACCCTAAGTGCATTCTCTAGCTCGCTTGGTTCTAAAAATCCTTCTAATATGTGGTAATCGTTACGGGGAGCAGATAACCCCAGCATATGCATTTGTTCATTATTAATCATTCTGCTTTTACTGCGACAGTAATCTACAATATCTGTTGGGTTATCATGCAGCATTACCAAAGCAATCATGCGTATTTCTGTATCACGCAGACTGGTATTATACAGCAAATTATCCTCAAAAGACTGTATACCGGTTATTTTCTTTAGCTTACGCAGTACACGCTCCACAAAGAATTTAGCCTTCGCCGTGCCAGCCAATAGCCGCTGCGGTATTATGCTTTGCTGATATTCACGCATATACTTTAGCGCGCGATAATTTCTATCGTAGCCGCCCAACAATTCATCACCGGCATCACCAGTTAAGACAACCTTTACATGCTCACGAGCCGCCTTAGCAATAAGATAGGCAGGAATTGCCGCGGGGTCAGCAAATGGTTCATCAAAAATATGCTGCATAGTATGCAGCAATTCTACAATGTCATAATCAGTTGCCCTAAGCTCTATATGGTTAGTATGATAGCGGTCAGCCATGCTGCGCGCAGCCCTTGACTCATCTATACCGTCAGGAAATGCAAAAGAAATAGTTGTGACCTGCTCCACCAATTCAGCTGCCGTGGCAACAACTGAGCCACTATCCAAGCCGCCGCTCAAAAAAGCTCCTACAGGAACATCCGCCACTAACTGACGTTCAACTGCCTGCCTAAATAATCTGCGAAACTCCTCTACAGCCTCAGCTTCAGTTATAGCTAAATTAGTCTGCGGTAAATTATAATAGCGGCTAATATTTACCGTACCATTTTCAAAAGTCAGCGTATGAGCAGGCGGCAAAATAAAAATATTTTTATATATAGTCCGTGTAGGATATACATAGGAATAATTTAGATAATGCCACACCTGTTCAGTATCCAAAATCGGCTCAACTAAACCGCTAGCGAGTATACCCTTTATCTCTGAAGCAAATACAAATTCGCCATTTTGACCCATAGCATAATAAAAAGGCTTTTCACCAAAACGGTCGCGCGCACAAAACAATCTTTGTTTGTATTCGTCCCACAAAGCAAAAGCAAACATACCAGGAAGATGCCGCATCATATCTTCGCCATAGTGTTGATACAGGCTGAGGATAACTTCGGTGTCTGAATTAGAGCTTAGTGTCTCCCCCCCGTGGACAGTAAATTGCGTATCGACTGATAGCCATATATCTCGCCGTTAAAGACCAGTCCTAAATTTCCATTATCCCGTATCATCGGCTGCTGACCGCTAGCTAAATCAACAATGCTAAGACGCACATGACCTAGCGCACAATTTTTAAAATAATACTTCCCTGCCTCATCCGGACCACGATAGGCAATAGCATCTCGCATAGCTATAATATTTTCCCTAAACCGCTCTGCCCGCTCTCCAACAATTCCTACAATCCCACACATAAAAATCTCCTGTATTCTTTAAAGCGTTGTTAAATAGCTCCAACTTTTTGAGGCTATTACTGCTACCCTCTTATAATCATAGCCGCCATATAACGCATATTCATAGTCGATACCAAGTTTAGTCAATTCAGTTTTAACAATATCAACAGTTGCTAATTGTACAGCTCTGCCGCAGTCATCAAATAACATCACAAAATCATCAGCCAAATAATTGGGTAAAAACTTCAATACGTCAATACGTGAAAATTTAGCACCGTCAGCACACGGGCCGTCTATCGAAAACAAATTATACTTTACGCCTTCGTACCTCAGTTTGTCAGCCAAGTTCTCATATACTGGTACATTATCGCCAGCAAATAATTGTTGCACTATCGCTCTATATTCTATAGCCGTATTATTACTTAGCTCCGAAAATCCTTCCTTAAAGAATTTAATCCACTCTTTATTTTGCTCTAATACTACATGATTAGCAGCCAAAGCCTCAGCGTATTGCGTAATGATTTTCGTGCTCTGTCCTAGCCCCATTTCCATAATGTTTTTAGGCTTCACATCATTTAACACACGGTAAAGAACATAAAGATAGTTATAGCCCACAGCCCAGCGTCCCGGCGATACTGACTTATTTTTCAGCCAGCTGCTATCGGCAATGGTGCTATTATAAATATTAGCCCAGTATAGTTCCTCTAGCATATTTATTTTACCGCCTAAAACTCTTTCGCGTAACTTTCTAGCATTTTCTTTTGATAAAAAATCCATAACTTAACTCTCCTGACTAAACTCAAAAATAAAACTTAATCAGGCACTATCCGTTATGCGTTTATCAAAATATCACTTAACTATTCACTAAAAATCAGCATCATAATCAGCAAGTTTTGAGAAGCGCATAGGATAATGCGCTCCTACATAATCGAAGTACCCCCCCCGAAAATACAAACGTCCCTCAATAAAGGTATGATATTATTTTTAGTATCTAACATATCTATATATCTCTCCTTAACAAATTTTTTATAAATTCTATACCAGCTGTATTATCTTTTTTACTCATTTCTTTACTATAAGTATTATCTATTAGAACTTTTCTTATAAGCTCATTATTAACCTTCTTCATACTGCAATATACACAATTTTTTAGATTATAATCTGTAAACAAACTTTCTGTTTCTACTATTGTAGGTATTCCTAATCTGTCACAAGTTATAGTAATTGATGAACAATAAGTTATATGCAAATTTATGCGTGCCAAAATAGCTGGCAATGGAAGTTCAGTTGCTTCTAGCCAATTAACATTTTTATGAGTAATACTTTTACGGAAATTTTTGTCAAAATTTGCATAATTGTTTTTGCATATTGGATGCATGCGTATCCACCAAAAATAATTCTTAGGCGACTCATTTATGATTTTAATTATATTTTTATCTGGCATACCATAATCCATGCTAAATAAAATCTCTACATCTGCCTCAGCTGGAACGATACTTTCAGCTTTTTTAACACAATTGCTAAATGCCAATGGCAATTGTGCCTTGTTATTTTGCCAAGCTTCCAGCCAAGCATCCCCTATAACAATTGCTTGCTGCTTATCAAGTGTAGCCCATTTGTTTATAATGTCAGCTTCAGTTTGACTATACACGAAAAAAATATCCGGCAATAATTCATAGCCCTCGGCAATTTTTTTCCAATCAGCATATGCAATATGTTTTGAACCTTGTACTCCATGTTGCAAATCAGCTACTTTTATACTATGTTTTTTAGCCGAACGAATAAGTGCCATTCCCTCTAGGCTGTAGTAACACTCTATAATTATTAATTTAGGCTTGCACTTTTCTATTATTTCATCATAATATTTCTCGAAGCGGCGCATAATATTTATATTTTTCTTTAGCCATGTTTTACTAGGCAGTTTAACATGATGTAATTTTGCAAATTCAGTAGCTTTTTTAAAATCATCACAATTAAAACTTGTTATATTTTTGTCCTTTGTAAAAAATATTTTTCTTTTCACTGCGTACATATATATATATATATATGTACAAAGATTGATTTACCATAACGTGGTATCCGCCAAGTATTATTATTTGTCAGCTCCAGTATTAAGCAATTTTTATCAGGGAAACGGTTCATAAACGACATTATATTGGCTAAATAGTATTTGCCCTCAATCATCGCTTTTCTATATCCACTATAGGTCAAAAACAATATATCCCTCGGCTTATCTATTTTATCTTCATGTCTATAATCTTTTAAACACAGATAAATAAAATTCAGCATTTTAGTAACTTTAAATAATATAGAAAATTTGTTTTTGAAAAATGTATTTGTAGTATTATCTAATGGATTGTTTATATTACATTCTGCAAAATGCCTTGCACCCAACAATTTGATAACTGGCCATATTTGGATAGTATCTATGCACCAATTTTCTACTTTGTAACGCTTTTCTATTTCTTTTAACGTTAATCTCAAATCTTCCTGACATGAAGCTAACTGTTGCATATCATCACTAGTTATCATAAAATCATCCACCTATATAATCACTATACATTTTTACCAGTGCTAGAGCTGGGTGCTCCTAGAATATTTGGCTTCTTCATATAAAAGCTTATTGCAAAACCAATCATCTATATCATCTACATGTGTTGTATATCTTTCCCGTATTATATCAACTACTTTTTTTCTTGTCGGTTCATTCCACCATTCTTGCTCATGACCATATATAGAATTTATTAACTCCGCTGCTTTTTGTGGTGAAGTTTGTATTATTCCACAATCCTGCATCATTTTCACAAATCTATATTCCTCTTTACGCCAATTATAATATCTAGGCGGGATACAGCATATAAATGGTTTATTAATATACAAGGCCTCTAACCAAGTTGTACTAATATGGTCTACTACAAAAATTGAGCATTTTGACAATCTGTCTGCAAATGAATAATTACGTTCCATACAGTCTACACCTGAATATGACCGGATAATACTACCAGCAGTAAAATCATCTATCCAAGCATCATTAAAATTCTTTTTCAAATAACCAGTTACATCATATCCACTGTCTGCATAATAATCACGAATTAAAGTATTAGAAAATATATTTTTATTTAATCCACTTAAAAATTCTTTTTTTCTAATAATATAATCTTCCTTTTTCTCATCAATATTACCAAAATATCTAAAATTTACATAAGGCTCTACCAAAGTTCCTAAAAACAAAACATAGTTACTTTCTTGTTCAATTTTATCGTACATTGCTAATTTATAATGCGGTGTACTTGCCATTATTTGACAATTTTTTTCAGTGTATTCTTCTGCCCCCTTTCCCCAAAAACAAAATTTATCACAAATATTGCTTTCAAATTTTTCATGGTTTTCTAATACCTGATAATCTCCGCCATGTTGTTCTGCTATTACCTTTCCACCACGTTTTTGTAATAGCAACATAACAAATTTATAATAATTACTATATACAGTTCCGCCTTCCGTATAAATTAATTTTAGATTTTTATGCTCAGCTAAATATTTTTCCGCCGCCTCATAAGTATCTTTGAAATTTTCTATAAACTCCATGGGCAAAACATCTGGCAATGTATCTAAAATAACATCTATATTAGTCAGGTTATCCATATTTATGTTATTTATATTTTCATTTATATTTTCTTTTAATACTTTTTTAAGTTCATTTCTAAAATTTTTATCAATTTCATTTTGTAAATTATCTTGTAAATAATTTTTTATGGGTTGTATTTTTCCTTTGCTTTTAAATAAAAGTTTTTTATCAGCATTTGTGCTCTGTATTGAATATACACCGCATTTCATTTTATTGGGGCGTGCATAATATAGACAGCATAATTTTTCTAATATTTTTTGTGGTGTAGCCTTTTTTAATTTCATAAAAAAATTATAATATTTGTTATTATAATTTCTATTGATTACATTTGTTAAAAATTTATCATATTTAACTGTCTTTATTTTATTTTTGTACCTATTTTCTAACAAATAAGAATAAAGAAAAATTCTATAATATTCATTGCTTCGTGCTATATCATCTGCCCAGCCTGCTTGTTTTAAAAATTGACTATTAATATCACGCCAATTGCTAGGCAACACTGTGTACAAATCCTTATCATGTAATCTACTATCAGTAAACAATGCATCAAGCTGTTCTAATGTGAATTTTACACTTGCTATATATCCATATAAAAATATATAAAGATGTTTTTTCCAAAATATGAAATTTTCATTAACTCCATTATAAGTATTTAATGCCTTACCTAGCACATTTATTAGTTTATTTATCAGTTCATCATAAATATTATCATCATATTTTGAATAATTAGGATATACTGTAAAGAAATCATTGGGTAGTTTTTCACATTGATGCAGATAAACACTATTTATAAAAATCATGTTATCTGCATCCTTATCCCATAAAGTTTTATCCCTTGTTACTGGAACAAAATATTTTTTATTACCTCTGTTATTCCGTTCGTAACCCCCCCCGTTTTTGTTCATAATTTTATTATTATTGGTCATTTACTATCACTCTTTTTATTTTTACTCGTCAGAAAATTCTACTTTATATTTATTCCACAAATCATTATCTACTATTTCAATAGCATTTAACTGGGTTTTATAGAAGTTATCTTTTATGTTTGCGCCAGCTTTAATTGCCGAGTTTATATCCTGCCACTGTTTAACGCAGGGCATTAGCCAATAATCCTTATCCTTGCTATGATTAGTCCCCATAGTAAAAATTTCCGGTGTGCCAAAGGTTGGTCGCCACGCTCCTTTGGTCGCATAGATATAGCATAAAGCTCTGCGGGCACGCTTAGTAGTTTCAGCTGATAGTCGCGGCGTATTTTCAATGTGCAATAGTCTTTCCTCATATTCTTTGTCTGTACTGCTATATATGTCTATGCCAAAATCACAGTAATAGCCTTTAGCGGTGGTAAAGACTGGTATGCCAAAGCCTGCCATTTCTAGCCCCATAGTGCCGCTCTGGGTTACGATATAGTCGGCAATATCGGGAATTGCTGCTGTACTCAAATCATCAGGCATCAGATAAACATTTTTTACACCGCTGACCTGCAAAAGCTTTTCTACGCCGCCTTCTTCAAAATACAGGTGAGTTGAGGGATGCACTTTTAAAAATACGTTGACATGGTTATTACGCGACAAGATTTTTACCGTCACCATGAGCCATTCGTAGTAATCACGATGCAGCTGATAGAATGAGTAATGCGCCAAATCGGAAAATACATGGGCAGCAATTACTACATTTTTCTTATTACTATCTAGTTTAAATTTAGCTAGCAATTCGCTGCGTGTATAGCTGCGTTTGTTTTTAAATGCGCCGGTATCAAACTGATTGGCAGCTTCTCCCTTAAATCTTTCGGCTATATAGTTATCTACCAGCTTATCAATGTCGGGCTGCTTTAAAAATTTCTGCCAGCTTTCCCAAACTGGATACAATACATTTTTTACATGCGGCAGCGTCATGTGGTCAGTATTATACTGGCATACTAAGTTGTTTAGACCATTCATATAGTAAAGCCTTGCTTTATTTTTTATGGCAACTAGCTGCAAAGCGCGTCCCGGCATATAGTCACAATCAGAATACACCAAAGCTGAAAAAGGATACTTACTATATAGCTTTTCTGCGCCGATAATTCCAAGTATTGATTTATATATTTTAGCAAAGCCCCGTCTAAATGGTACTTTAGCAATAGTAACACGGCTAAAGTCACCGCGCAAAATCGTATCATAGATATGCTCACCGATATGGTAGCCGCGATAATGCAGGGTAATTAATTGGTCACCGTCACGATATTTAAAATAAATAGCCAGCGAGGTCGCCAATGCCTTCAGTTTATCGAATAGGCTGTCACTGGTTAAGCGGGCAAAGTCGCTGATATTATATGAGGCATATATATCCCGTTTCCAACGAGCATCATCTACTGCGCCCTCAGTTACGGCTAAAAGTCCTTTATTTTCTTTTTGGGCTAATTGACGGGCAAAGCAAACGTTGCCATGTATGCTTTTGGGGTAAGGCCCTGCTGTGTAGACAATTACCCCCCCGTAGTGAACATTGGCAGGCTATCTTTTTCCCAGATAGGCGTATTTAGCTTGATGAACTCGCGCTCTTCGTTTTCATAATGCTTATACTTAAAGAACCTGCAATACCATGTAAGCAATCTTTTATTTTTGATTTTCAACTCATTTCCTCTCTGCTAAGCAAACATTATTAATACTTTGACCGCGGACAGCATACAGTACGCCGCGGCGAACGTAGGGCGGCAAAAGTCCATTTTCATCAAATAAAAATAGCATATAGCCCTCGTTATCGCGATAGCTAAAGCCATATTCGCTAAGCTTTGCCTTTATAACCTTTTCATCATCAGCCTTATGATACTGGCATAGCAAGGCACGGTCTACCTTTTCAGTAAAAGTCATCTTGCCGCCCTTTAACATCAATCGCTCTGCGCCTTCAATATCTGCCTTTATAAAGTTAATTTCTTTATCTTTAAAAAAGTCATCTAAGGCAACCGTATTCCCGTTGGTTACATCGCCCACGAAACGCGGCACAATTTCGATTTTGTCTTTTCGGGGGGGGTAAACGTTTTACTAAGCGGGACTTTCCACTTTTCATCACATTCAAAAAGATATATTTTCTTTACACGGTCAATAATGTCTAAAGCAAATATACCCTCTGCCGCCCCAATATCTGCCACTACGTCATTTTTTTGCAAAGCCACATCGCTATTTAAATAGCAGTGCGGCGATTTTTTATCTTGCTCCATAAGCAGCCCGATATAGTAGCTGCACCATTTTTCATCTGACCATTCCTTAGGGCCAAAAAGCTTTTTGCCATTGTGCATTACATAAGGATAGCCGTCATTATCACGGCTGACAGCTACACTCATGTCCTCATATTTTTCAGTATAGCTATAGGGAAAAACTACTAAACGCCAGCTTTTTCGCAAAAATTTAGCTATATTCTGATACTCATTGTCGCCCTGCGCAGCTAAATAATCTGCTACTTTGTCTGCTCTAGCCTTTTCGGCGCGGTCATAATTTTTCAGTCGCCGCCACAGCCGTATTGCTGACCGCGGCACGATATTTTTTATGGCTTTCTTTAGGTTCATATCATTTCTTTCTGCGTTGTTACTATTTCTGCCTCGCCGTCTACGAAATTAACCTTATAGTCACATTCTTCTAGCGTACTTACGCGGTGGGCGATGGCGATTATGGTTATTTTTCCTTTAAATTTGAGTATGGTATCGGTTATGCTTTTTTCGGTATCGTTATCGAGTGCGCTGGTTGCTTCGTCTAGCACTAGGACGGTTGGTTTTTGATATAGCGCGCGGGCGATACCTATTCTTTGTCTTTGTCCGCCGGATAGTTTTACGCCGCGTTCGCCGACCATGGTTTCGCTGCCGTCATCGAGGTTTTCGACAAATTCTTTTAGCTCCGCCATTTCTAGTGCCTGCATGACGCGGTTATTGTCTATTTTGTCGGGCTCTTCGCCGAGGGCGATATTTTCGCGGATAGTGCCGTCGATAAGGTAGATGCTTTGCGGCACATAGGCAATGTTTTCCTGCCAGGCAGCGAGCTTTTCGGCTATGTCTACGCCGTCAACGGTGATTTTGCCGCTGGTCGGAGTTAAGAGCCCTAGCAGGATGTCCACAAAGGTGGTTTTTCCCGCACCGCTTGCGCCGACTATGCCGATAAATTTGCCTTTGGCTATGGAAAAATTGACATTTTTTAAAACGTCTTTTTTGCCCTGCGGATAGCGGAAGGCTAAATTTTCTACTTTTATCTCATGGTCAAAGGGTAGCGGTGCGGGCGGATTTTCTAGTACTACCGGCTGATGCTTTTCTAGCCGCTCGCGGATATGGGCAAACTCGGGGTAAAGCTCATTAAACAGCGGCAGCTGAAATTTTATATTATTTAGGTAGCCGATTATGCGGTTGGCACTCGGCATTAGCCTAAAGGCGGCTAGTGCTAGTAGTCCTAGCAGTCCGACAATGTCCATGGGGTTTTCGCCGCGCATGACTTTGACTACAATGAGCAGCAGCAACCCCGATACAACGACTGCCTCGATTATGGTTTTGGGCATCTGGGTGTAGAACTGATAGACGTAGTTTGCCTGACCGTATTTTTCGTAGGCTTTGCTGTAGGCATTTAGGAAGAATGCCTCTTTGTGCATTATCTTGGTTTCCTTTATCGCGCCCAATCCCTGGTTCAGCCATTTTATGTAGATGCCGGCACATTCATTTTGAATAATGCCCTGCTCGGTAAGCTTGCGGCGGCAAAGCTTCAGTACGCCATAGAGGAGCGCGCCCAGCACGCCGGCAACGATTACCGCCGAGAAGGCATCGACTGCGACCAGTATAACCCAGATAGTTGCGGCGGTAACTATTTCCGTTATCAGTAGAAAGCAGGGAATAAGTATTGCACTAAAGGTTAATAGCGCGCCATTGTTGACATTGCGTATCAGCGTTGCCGTGTTGTGCTCGACATGGAATAAATAGGGCTTGGCTAAATATTCGCCCATAAGCTCGCTGGAGTAGCGTATCTGCCGATTGATTGCAAAGCGCATCTGCATACGGATTTCCCACGCGATATAGGCATTTTTCAGCAGGTAGACGGCGATTAAGGCGGTGCTTAGGAATACAATCAGCTCAGCATGGGTGGTTACGCCAAAGCTCCCAGCCGCGGCGGCAATAGACGGGTGGTCGCTAAGAAACTCGCTGTCGCCCATGATTGAGATAAGCGGCAGTATTGCGCCGATACCTACAGCCTCTAGTGCCGCACCAATCATCATGGCGATGATTATGCCGATACACGGCAGGTAGTCGGCGCGCGGCAGTATGGAGAAAACCTTTAGTATTGCTTTCATTATCTAGTCGTTCAGTCCTTTTCTCAGCGTTCGGCGCGCCGCGGATTGTTTAAGAAGTCCTGATAGGTCAGCCTGATGCCGTCCTCTAGCTCCGTCCTATAGTGCCAGCCTAATTTTTCTGCCTTCGATACGTCTAGCAGCTTGCGCGGCGTGCCGTTCGGCTTAGTGCTGTCCCAGTTTATCGCGCCCGTGTAGCCGACTACGCGCGCCACCAGCTCGGTAAGCTTGCGGATAGTCAGCTCCTTTCCCGTGCCGGCATTCACCGTTTCATTGCCGCTATAGTTATTCATTAGAAATACACA
>SAMEA104315428__coassemble_876_pt1 | contig 30127 bp, 27 predicted proteins | sample SAMEA104315428__metabat2_low_PE_031 | metagenome-assembled genome bin SAMEA104315428 (sample SAMEA104315428) | gut metagenome | biome: Monkey gut; feature: monkey-associated habitat; material: faeces | place: China | collected 2013 | reverse complement strand
CAGCAGCTATTTCTTCATTCGATGCCGACTGTTCCTCAGTCGAAGCCGAGATTGTCTGCGTGTGGTCAGCGGTAGTGCGGCTTACGCTGTCAATCGAGTCAACCGCCGTAACGATATTGCCTGCGCCTGACGATACGGAGCCTACCGCCTCGGTTATATCGTTCATCTGATTAGTCATATCGGTAACTCTGCCCATAATGGCATCAAACTGCGTACCGACCTCGCTAATGGCCTTCGTGCCTGCCTGCACATCGCTTGTTCCCTGCTGCATAGCTACGACCGCTTTTTCCGTATCCTTTTGAATACCGACAATGCGCGCCTTTATCTTTTCAGCGGAGGTCTGCGACTCAGCCGCCAGCTTTCTTACCTCGTCGGCAACTACGGCAAAGCCGCGGCCATGCTCGCCAGCACGCGCCGCCTCAATAGCAGCATTTAGTGCTAAGAGGTTCGTTTGGTCAGCGATAGCCGAGATAGCATCGACAATCTGACCAATTTCTTTGGAATTTTCGCCAAGCGTTTTTACTACATCTGCCGATTCCATAACGCTCTTTTCAATGTTGCTCATCTTGTCGGTAGCAACCTTCATTAAGTCCTCGCCGTGCATAGCTGCCGTCTGCATATCGACTGCCGCGCCGGCTACATGCTTAGTTTTTTCCGTCATGGAGTTGATGTCGTCAAATACTATGTCAACATTCTTCTTAGCACCGTCAATATCCTTTAGCTGCTGGTTCATACCGTCAGACACCTTGCCGACAGTTTCAGCAACATGGACTGAAGCCTGCGCGGATTGCTGGGCATTAGCGGTAAGCTCCTCACTAGACGCAGCCACCTGCTCGGAAATACTTGCCATTTTGCCGATAAGGTTTTTAAGGCTTTGATGCATTTTATTAAAGGAAGTGGACATCGAGCCGATTTCATCATCAGTATCTACTACTAGCGGCTCTAAATGCAGGTTGCCCTCAGCGATTTGTGCTGTCTGGGCATCAAGAGCTACGATTGGCGCAACAATGCGGCGAGCGAAAGCTAGGCACATTATTACTATAAGTATCACGCCAATAATAGTAAGAGCGGCATAGTACATTCTAAGCTCGATAAGGGATGCAAATACAAAGTCATAAGGTACGCTTATACCAACAATCCAGTCAGCCGACTCCAGCGTAGTGTAAGCAAATACCATTTCGCCGTCCTTGCTGTCATAGGTGAAAAAGCCCTGTCCCTTAGAGAACATTTCATCAACATTATCGCCAATACCGGGGAGTTCCTTTGCCTCGGACATCTGCTCGCCGTCGCCGTCAGTTGCTAAGAGCTTGCCGGATTTTTCAATTATGTAGCCCTTGCCTTCGCCGCGATATTTAATATTTTTAGCACGCTCACCCAATGTATCAAGGTTAATATCTACGCAAATTGCGCCATAGAATTTTTTATCAGCAGTGTAAAACGGTGTAACTGACGATATTACGAGCTTGCCGGTAGTTTTACCTACATAAGCATCAGTAAATAAAGTTTTATTTACATTGCGGGCATCATTATACCAAGCGCGCGAATGCGGGTCGGTTTCACCCGTGCGGTCTTTGCCCTTATACGGTAAAAACATTCCGTTTTCATCGCAGCGCGTTATACCGCCGACATCGCTATCCGATGCCGCTAGGCTTAAATAATGTCGCATTTCTTCGTTTGACGGACGAATTCCGGCGGCTTCCAGCTCAGTCATAAGGTCGGCCTCGGCATTAGCAATCGCACCCTTAGAGGACAGCCAGCCGTCTAACATATGGCTGTTAGTTTCAACGGTTGCATTAATCTCCGCATCTACGCTGTCTACCAAACTATTGTAGGCTGTATAGTAGCCGATTACGGAAATAATCAGCAGGATAATGCCTACTATGCCTGACAATGCAACAAATTTTTGTTTAATTTTCACAGTAGTCCCTCCTATTTTTTATTATTTTTCACTAAAAGTATATAACCTCCTACTGTACACGTCAAATTAATTCGCCAAAGAGCAATAAAATCCTTCTAAATAAAAAGTACCGCTTGAAAAAATTTTTCTTCAAACGGTACTTTTTATATTACAATTTAAATTTAGTTATTTCTGTCTGCATATCGCTGGCAAGATTAGCTAGTGACTGGCTAGCGGCAGCTATTTCTTCATTCGATGCCGACTGCTCCTCAGTCGATGCCGAGATTGCCTTAGTAGCATCATCAGTCTTGCGGCTGACCGTATCAATAGAATCTACTGCTTCAACTATATGGCTGGCACCGTCTGATACCGATTTTACCGCGGCGGTTATATCGTCAATCTGAGTGGTTATATCTGTAACCTTCGTCATAATTGCGCCAAACTGCGTGCCGACCTCGCGGATTGCTTTCGTGCCTGCCTCTACATCGCCCGTACCAAGCTCCATGGATTTCACGGCCTTTTCCGTATCCTGCTGGATATTTACAATACGTTCTTTAATTTCTTCAGCCGACTTCTGCGACTCCTCGGCAAGCTTTCTTACCTCGTCAGCTACTACGGCAAAGCCGCGACCATGCTCGCCGGCACGCGCTGCTTCAATAGCGGCATTTAGGGCTAAGAGGTTCGTTTGGTCGGCGATAGCGGAAATGGTATCGACAATCTGACCGATTTCCTTAGAGTTTTCACCGAGCATTTTTACTACATCAGCCGACTCTCTTACGCTACTCTCAATGTTGCTCATTTTTTCAGTAGCAACCTGCATTAAGGTTTCACCCTGTTTGGCGGCAGATTGCGTATCTGCCGCGGCGGTAGCTACACGCTTAGTCTTATTGCTCATCGAGGTAATATCGTCAAACACAGTATCGACATTGCCTTTGGCAGTATTAATATCTGCTAATTGCTTGGTCATACCGTCAGATACTTCGCTTACCGTCTGCGCTACTTTTACTGATACCTGCGCTGACTGCGAGGCATTCGCTGTAAGCTCCTCGCTAGACGCAGCTACTTGCTCGGAAATCCCTGCCATTTTGCCAATAAGCGTTTTTAAATGCTGATGCATCTTGTTAAAGGCAGTAGACATAGAGCCAATTTCATCGCTGCTGTCGACAATCAAAGGCTGCATATTCAAGTTACCATCGGCAATCTGCGTAGTCTGTGCCTCTAGGGCTATAATCGGGCCGGTAATATTAGCCGACATACGCAGACAAATAATAACTGTCAATATTAAACCGATAAGCGTAAGGGCGGCATAAATCATTTTTAGTTTTAATAGTGCCGCAAATACAAAATCATAGGGAACTGCCATGCCGACAATCCAGCCAGTTGACGGTACAGTCTCATAGGCAAAAACCTGCTCGCCTGCTGCGCTGTCAAAGGTAAAGAAACCAGACTGCTTTTCTATCATTTCATCAACATGCGTGCCGATACCGTCAATCTTTCTGGCATCAGACATATCTTCGTCTTTGGTGGAGCTAGCCAATAGTATGCCGGTTTTTTCTATAATATAACCGTCACCAGTATCACGATATTTTATTTGATTGGACTGGTCTTTTAATACTTTTAACGCAATATCTACGCAGATACCGCCTACAAATTTATGATTGCCGTCATAAAATGGCGCAACTGCCGATATTACCGGATTGCCGGAGCTTTTGCTGATGTAAGCCTCGGTAAAGGCAGTTTTGCCGGCCTGCTGTGCCTGCGTATACCACGGACGCGTCTTAGGGTCAATTTTTCCCGTGCTGTCGCCGCTCTTATAGCCTAAAAACATTCCGTCCTCGTCGCCACGGATAACATCCTCGATATTCGTGTCCGATGCCGCTAGGCTAAGTAAATGATTTATAACTTTGTGGTCATTTATTTTGCCTTCAGTTTCAATCTCCGTCATCAAATCGGCCTCGGCGGTAGCCACTCTTGCCTTGTCGCCTATCCAGCCGTCTAGCTCATAGGACTCTGCCTCGACTGAGGAAAGCATTTCCTGTGTAACGCTTTCCTCAAGACTGCTCGTTGCCATGAAATAACCGACTAAGGAAACTGCCGCTAATATAACACCGACTACGGCAGCGAGTGCAATAAACTTTTGTTTTATTCCCATATTCAATTCCTCCAATAAAAAAGCACCCCACCATAATAGTGGAGTACTTCTATAAACATATAAATTTTTCCTGCCAAGTCCCTTTGTATACATATTAGTCAAGCTCGGCATTAAATTTTTCAATCATCTTTTCAGGCTTGTAGGACTCTTTAGCTTTTCTAAGTCCCTCATGCCCCATATCCTCCTCGCGGTTTATATAGGTCATGCCGCACCAAGTGTTAGCAACATAGCCTTGATTTATTGCCGGATATGCGCCGCGAATATCGGGGTCAGCCTTTTCAACGTGGACTACTGCTGTATCATCATTTAGCTGCTCGCCGTAGGTAAAGGCAATTATTTTATCATTAAGACGGATTGCGCCGCCTTTTAATTTAAAATAATCAAAGTCGACCAAAATCTCGCGAATAGCCGCACGCTCATAGCCGATAAACGGGTCGTTTGGCTCATCGGCTATGCGGATTTCATACCAGCGGTCTAGCTGCGCTAGACAGTCAGGAATAATTTCTGCCGTTATAGGGAGATATTCGGCGACAGGATATAGTTTTTTAAAGGCATTCAGATGATTTTTTTTAGAATGCAGCTTGCGCCCCGACAGTGATATAAGCTTGTCAGCTAGATATACATAATCATAGTTATCACGGTCGGCAGTTACGGCAAACTTTGCCGCTTTAAAATTTTCTAATACTTCCTTATAGCTTTTTTCAATGCCGGTGATTATTAATTTTCTCTCTGCCGTTCTAAAATAATCTATTAGATTTTTTGTTGCCGCTGCCATTTTTTCCGGCGCGCCAAACGGCTGAAGTGCCATAAGCGTTCCCTGCCACTCGCAGGTCATATACAAAACATCATCTTCTTCACACCATTTTATATGGTAAGGCTCGCGCCACATAAATAAATTCGTAAAATTAAAATGGGAATTTTCATAGTAGCGGCTACGAAAATATTTATCAAGTAACGGCTTATCAGCTTTGGTTAAATTTTGAAATTTTATTGTACTCAGTCCTCCTGACAATTTACTACATTTTAATTATAGCGAACCTGTCAAACGTTAATTGTGACTTAGTTACTCACTTTTTACTATTCTAGCTTTTTCATATCGCGCGCCGATTTAGCGGCGGCTACTACTTCGGCTAAGCTGGCATTGCTCGCTGCCTCTATTGCTGCTAGTACCGCGCCTTCAACGAGCGGCGCATCAACCACTACTACCAGTTCATCCTTTAAATTCTCTACTACCAGCTCAGTTGTCAGCACGGCACTGCCCATATCCATTAGTACCACTGCTCCGTCAGTGCCGCAGACAAACTCTATGGCACGTTTTATTTTTTCGTAGCTCGTCCCTAGCATATTATCTTCTAAGCCGCCCGCGGCAGCTATCGGCACTTCGCGCGCCATCATTTCTGCTAGTTCCTTTACGCCCTCAGCTAGCTTTTGACTATGCGATACGATTACTATTCCGACCAAAAAATTTCCCTCCAATTTATTTTAATTTTAACAGTAACAAAATGAGGTCAGTTAAACTGACCTCATTAACTTTAGTTATTTAATAATAACATAATTATTTATAATAAGCTACGCCAGCCTCAAATAGCTGCTGGTCTTTGTTGCCGGGTACGTTTTTGGCAATATCTTCGCCGATACGCTCCGAGTGTCCCATTTTGCCCAGCACGCGGCCGTCAGGACTGGTTATGCCCTCAATAGCATTGACTGAGCCGTTAGGATTGTACGGGATATTCAGTGACGGCACACCGCTGTCATCAACATACTGTGTGGCAATCTGACCGCGAACACGCATTTTAGCGATAATCTCTTGGTCAGCGACAAAACGTCCCTCGCCATGCGATACGGCGATAGTGTGAACATCGCCGACCTTTACATTGTTAAACCATGGCGAAAGGTTCGATACTACCTTGGTCTGTACCATGCAGGAAACATGGCGGCCGATACTGTTATAGGTAAGCGTTGGCGAGCTATCAGTTAAATCGCGTATCTCGCCATACGGCACTAAGCCGAGCTTGATAAGTGCCTGAAAGCCGTTGCAGATGCCTAGCATTAAGCCGTCACGCTTGTAGAGCAAATTCATAATCTCCTCTTTTATACGGGGATTGCGAAGCATTGCCGCAATAAATTTGCCCGAACCGTCCGGCTCATCGCCGCCGCTAAAGCCGCCCGGCAGCATAACAATCTGCGAATTGCGAATACCATTAGCGATTGCCGTTACTGACTCTTCTACTGCCGCTGCCGTCAGATTGCGGATAACCAAAGTAGCAGGGTCTGCTCCGGCGCGCTTCCATGAACGCGCCGAGTCATACTCGCAATTTGTACCAGGAAATACCGGTATAAATACTTTGGGGCGCGCGATATGCGTTTTGCATTTTAATGTCGTCCCCTTGCTATACGGCATATCGGTAGCTTTATCCCTTACGCGGCTCTTTACCTGCGTAGGGAATATTTTTTCTAGCGGTGCAGTGTAGGCATTTTTAGCATCATTTAGCGAAACTACGGCTGAACCACAAATTATACTAGGAACAGCAGTGGTTTCACCTAGCTCATAGTAATCTGTTTCCTGTAAAAAGCTTTCAACATCGGTTTTATCGGCTACTTCGATAATAATTGCGCCGTACTCTGGCAGGAAAAGCTTATCACGGTTGATATTTTTATTAAACTTAAAGCCAATTTCATTGCCAAGGCACATTTTAGTAATAGCTGCGGCGATACCGCCGACACCGATGCTAATTGCGGCAAAAACCTTTTTCGCTACAATTAGGTCACTAACTTTTGCCCAGCTCGCGCGCATTTTATCAAAACGCGGCAAATCCTGCTCATCCTTAGGAGCTGGCACGATATATACTTTATTGCCGGCATATTTAAACTCTGGCGACAAAGCGTTATCAGCTTTTAGCACATCAACGGCAAAAGCAGCCAGCGTTGGTGGTACATGAATATCTTCAAATGTTCCCGACATTGAGTCCTTGCCGCCAATAGCGGGAATTTCTAATTCATGCTGGGCAGTCAGCGCGCCTAAAAGTGCTGCCAAAGGTCGCCCCCATTTTTTAGAAGCTTTGCCTAGACTTTCAAAATACTCTTGGAAGGTCAGACGGATTTTATCAGCGCGACCTCCTAGGGCTACCATTTTAGCCGCTGCCTCGACTACGGCATACAAAGCACCATGGAACGGACTCCACTCCATAAAGTAAGGATTTAAACCAAAGGTCATAGCGGTAGCCGTTGTGGTTTCACCGCCTAAAACAGGAAGCTTAGCGACCATGCCTTCAGTCGGTGTAAGCTGCATCTTGCCGCCAAACGGCATAAGCACGCTATTGCCGCCGATAGTCGAGTCGAAACGCTCGGCAAGCCCCTTCTGACTACAAACATTGAGGTCGCTTAAATTAGCTAACCAGGCTTTCTCTAAATCTGTACCGCAGGCACGGACAGCAGACGGCATTTCCTTTAGATAGCGGCGTTTTTCATTCGGCATTTCAATTTTTGCCGTTACATGCTGGCGTACACCGTTAGTATCGAGGAAGGCGCGGTTCATCTCTACTATAGGTTTGCCGCGCCATTTCATAATAAGCCGCGGCTCTGCCGTTACTACTGCTACTTTGGTTGCCTCTAGGTTTTCCTCATCGGCATATTTTACAAAAGCATCTAAGTTAGCTTTATCAATGACTACCGCCATACGCTCCTGCGACTCTGATATAGCTAGCTCCGTGCCGTCTAGTCCGGCATATTTTTTCTTTACCGCATCTAGGTCAATGATAAGACCGTCAGCTAATTCACCGATTGCTACTGACACACCGCCTGCACCAAAATCATTGCAGCGTTTTATCATCTGACTGACCTTAGGGTTTCTAAATAAACGCTGTATCTTGCGCTCGGTCGGCGGATTGCCCTTTTGTACCTCAGCTCCGCAGGTACTTAAAGACTCCTCCGTATGCTCCTTTGATGAGCCGGTTGCACCGCCGCAGCCGTCACGACCAGTACGACCGCCGACCAGTACAATAATATCGCCAGCCGCCGGCCGCTCGCGCACTACATTTACTTTAGGAGCAGCAGCGATAACTGCGCCGATTTCCATACGTTTTGCCATGTAGCCCTCGTGATAAACCTCACGAACCTCGCCCGTAGCCAAACCAATCTGATTGCCATACGAGCTATAGCCGGCAGCTGCGCCTAAAGTAATTTTTTTCTGCGGCAGCTTTCCATGACGCGTTTCACTAAACGGGCGGCGCGGATCAGCTGCACCTGTTACACGCATTGCCTGATAAACATAAGAGCGTCCTGATAGTGGGTCGCGGATAGCACCGCCTAGGCATGTTGCTGCGCCGCCGAACGGCTCAATTTCCGTGGGGTGGTTATGCGTTTCGTTTTTAAACATAACGAGCCACTCTTCATTTTTGCCGTTAATATCAGCATTTACTACAATGCTGCAAGCATTGATTTCCTCCGATTTATCAAGGTCATTAAGCTTTCCTTGCTTTCTAAGTGCCTTCATGCCGATAACCGCTAAATCCATGAGCGTTACATCGCGCATTTTATCGGTGTAAAGCTCCTCGCGGTCGGCTAAATACTGATTGTATGCCTTAGTTATAGTTGGATTAAAATAGCCTTCCTCAATATCTACCATATCAATAGCGGTAGTAAAGGTGGTATGGCGACAATGGTCAGACCAATAGGTATCAATTACTCTAAGCTCGGTAATCGTTGGCGCGCGCCCTTCCGTATCGCGGAAATAGCTTTGGCAGAATTTTAAATCCTCAAAGCTCATGGCAAAGCCCTTTTCGTCCATAAAGGATTTAAGCCTGTCATCGTCCCATGAATTGAACTCCGTCAAAACCTCTACATCGGCTGGTTCTTCATAATGCATATCCAGCGACTCTGGTTTAGCTAAACTTGCCTCTCGGCTCTCCACAGCATTTATGCAGTAATCCTTGATTTTAGCAAAAACCTCTCTTGAGATATTGCCGACTACAATAATGACCCGTGCCGTGCGAATAAGCGGACGCTCCTTTGCCGTTACGAGCTGCACGCACTGCGCCGCTGAATCTGCCGTCTGGTCATACTGACCGGGCAGATACTCTACGGCAAACATTCGCGAATTAGGGAAATTGGGCAGCTTTTCCTCATAAACCACATCAACCGGCGGCTCAGAAAATACTACCGACTTTACCTTGTTAAATTCTTCGTCGCTAAGTCCTTCAATATCGTAACGCTTAATAATGCGCACAGCCTTTAGCTCGTCAAGATGAAAGGTTTCTCTTAAATCGGCACATAGCTGCTGCGCCGGTATGTCAAAGTAACCTTGTTTCTTTTCCACAAAAATTCTTCTTACCGTCATGGGTGCTTTTCCTCCAAAATTAATTTATACCTAAGCTTTAATTAATAAAAACAGGCACAGCAAAGCAAAGGCTCTACTATGCCTGTATAAGTCATAAGCTATCCACCGCGATTTTTACTACCACTTTAGTAACCTTTGCTGGTACATCATCTACTGCGCCCTGCGGACGGTGAACATCCTCAGGATAAAGTATCGCAAAAGAACCTGGTGACAGCACAACATTGCTGTCTGGTACTAACGCGTCATAAAAGGCTATGTCGCGCGCATCATCATAGGCCTTGACAACCGTTAAATCGGGACTGAACGGACACCAGCCGATATACTCCTCGCCCTCTACCATAAACTGAATATCGACATACTTCTCATGCGTTTCCGGCTTGCACTCAGAAACTAAGCGCGTAGTGTAGCGGGAAAGGTTGGCTACATTTTTTGCGCCGTCAATCTCATAGCTGCCGTCAGCCATAGTGGTAAAGTCATGGCTCTTTAGATACTCAAGTGCTTTTTTTATCTGCGCCGGATAATCAACGCAGCTTTCCTCGAGCGTATCTAAGCTACCGATAAACATGCTAGACCTCCTATCGTGTGGCTCTTGCCATAAATTAATCTCTACAATTTAACATTGTACCTAAAAGCTATCACTATTGCAAGAAATCGCGGCTATATTTGCTTAAAAAATTTTCCAACAACGGGACAGCTGTCCTTAAATTTATAAACAAAACTCCGTACCGCATGAATTTTTATATAAATTACTTGCCAACTATCAGCCATTCATGCTAATATTAACTAAATATCGTAAAAGCGATGATTAAGCACTACGAGTTTTAGCCCTCGTCCTTTGCGGACGGGGGCTTTATAATTTTTTCTATTGGCTTTAAGGAGGAATAGCTATGCGAGAACTGCTTGAGTTACTTGAGCACGATGCCAGACGGCCGGTTTCCGAGCTTGCCGCCATGCAGGGAAAAAGTGAATACGAAGTGGAGCAGGATATAAAAAGATTAGAAAAAGATAAAATAATTTTATCCTACAACACGCTCATCAATTGGGAAAAATTCGGCGATGACACCGTAACTGCCATTATTGAAATAAATCTTACACCGCAGCGCGAAGTCGGCTTTGATGCTATCGCCGAGCGCATCTATCGCTTTGACGAAGTACGCACAGTCTACCTGATGAGCGGCAGCTTTGACTTGCTCGTCATCATCGAAGGCAAATCGCTAAAAGATGTCGCTAATTTCGTGGCTACCCGCCTATCGACTATCGAAGGCGTTACCCAGACGCGCAGCCATTTCATGCTAAAGCCCTACAAAAAGGACGGCGTTATCATAAATGATGAAGAACGCGACCGCAGACTGGTGGTGAGCCCCTGATGAAAGAAACAAGAAGTGATTGGAATAATCGTCTGTCTGCTAATGTAAACGCTATCGCGCCTTCAGGCATTCGCAAATTTTTTGATATTGCCGCGCAAATGGACGATGTTATCTCGCTCGGCGTAGGCGAGCCTGATTTTATAACGCCGTGGTCAATCCGCGAAAGCTGCGTCTATGGTTTAGAGCAAGGCTACACCTCCTACACCGCTAATCGCGGACTGCCCGAGCTAAGGGAAGAAATCTGTGCGCACTTTCTCCGCCGTCACGATATAGAGTATGATGCCGGAACTGATGTCCTCGTAACAGTCGGCGTAAGCGAGGCATTAGATTTAGCTATGCGCGCCATATTATCCCCTGGTGATGAAATATTAATCCCAGAGCCTTGCTATGTATCTTATGAGGCCTGCGCCACTTTAGCCGGTGCAACACCAGTAACTGTGCCGGCAAAGCTCGAAAATGAATTTCGCATAACGCCCGCCGAGCTTGAGCCTTTCGTCACCAGCAAAACCAAAGCCTTGCTGATTGGCTACCCCAATAATCCCACCGGCGCAATAATGAATAGAGAAGATTTGCTAGCTATCGCCGACTTTGCCGAAAAGCATGACTTAATAGTAATCTCTGATGAAATATACGGCGACCTCACCTATGGCGATGAGCCACATATCTGCTTTGCCGAGCTGCCTAATATGCAGGAACGCACCATACTATTAAACGGCTTTTCCAAAGCCTACGCCATGACCGGCTGGCGCATCGGCTATGCCCTCGGCAATCGTGCCATTATCGCCGCCATGACCAAAATTCATCAGTATACCATGCTTTGTGCGCCGATTACTGCCCAGATTGCCGCTATTGAGGCACTGCGCCACGGCGAAAAATACATGAAAAAAATGGTCGCCGAATATGACCGCCGCCGTCGCTTAATCTATGACGGCTTCACTAAAATGGGACTAAAATGCTTTGAACCTAAAGGCGCGTTCTACATCTTCCCCGACATAACCTCGACTGGCTATAACTCCAACGAATTTGCCGAAAAACTGCTAGAAAAAGAACACGTTGCCCTAATCCCTGGTACTGCCTTTGGCACTTGCGGCGAAGGACACGTCCGCTGCTCCTATGCCACCTCGATTGATAAAATCGCCGCTGCACTAAACCGCATTGAAAATTTCATAAAAAACTACGGCAAATAAAAAACGGCTATCACCTTTAGTGATGAGCCGCCGCCCGCTAAAATTAGATTTTTAGGTCTAACTTTTTAGCGGGCAATTTTTTATAGCCAAATACATTAATGATTTCACTATTTTCCATACCCTAAAACACATCATCTCCATGTAGCTCGATAGGTTTATTTTGCCCGTCCACAAAAAATTTCAACTTTCTTATTTATTTTTACTGTTATAGTGTTTTTAAATTAGGATACCTCCTTTTAACGTTCCCCAATCATTATTATATCTGCGCATCAAAAGATTGTTTCACAATTTCCATGATTTGATCTAATTCATCCTGATGCTCCATAAACAATTCTACATCACCATTTCCCCAGCATCCTAAACCTGTAATATCCTTGCAGATACCGTTAGGATCATTAATCTCTGAAAACTTCATATTAATCGATATACGCAATCTTTGTTTTTGAAAAACAATATCAACAAAATTGGTATCCAATTTATAGGCAATATACAATTTTTTATATTCCTTCTTTACCGCTGGAGATAAGTTTATAATACGTTTATCCAAAGATTCAAATAGTATTCTTGTAAAATCATTCACATTATATTTTTCCAATTAATACTTCTGCACGGTTTTTTCTTCTGCTTGATATGGGATAAGTTCTGCAGCTGTTAAAGCTGGATATTGCCATATAGCTTCTGCTTCTTTTGCTAATTTGTATGCTCGCTCTTGAATATGTTTTTCATTCCACTCATTTTGCAAAACCACATATTTATTAAGTCTAAGTGCACTTTCTTTGAAGCCCCCTGGCATGTCCATCTTTTTCAAGAAAGGCTCATCGCTCATTTCAGAATTATACGCAGTCAAAGTAAGATTGCCAATTGTATGTAAATATTTTTTCTGAATTTCCTGCCACTTAGGGCCAAGAGCAGTCTGCCACTCCAAAGAAAGATTTTTGTTTTGCGGCATAATATGCTCAATGGTGTAATTTTCTATAGTAATTGGAGCCTTGTTTTCAAAATTTTCCAAGCGACTTAGAATATAATTTCTAGCACGCATATTATAAATATCACGGTTTACTAATGCACTTTCAAACTTATCGTTATCTGGAAATTCTTTATAAGTATCCTGCATTACAAAGAATGCCTTAACAGAATTCAGGTAATCACCTAGTTTAATATAATTCTTCAAGGTTGCAAATGTTTTGTTCATCGAATTAGTCGGAATTTCACAAATTGCACGTCTCATAACATAACTGATACAAAGCTTCAGAATTTCCTTCAATTCATTTGATGTTATTAGTTCTTCGGTACGGTCATGATGAATTTTCAGTAAGAACGGATAAGATACTTCCATTTTCAAATCAATAATATCTTCATATAATTTCTTTAAATCCGTATCAGAATTTCGCTTAAATACAATGTTAGTGTAATATTTTGCATATTCTAGCAAATCTTGACATAGTTCTCTAATGCTTCCAAATTCGCAGTTCAAGTGATACAACTTGAACTCTTCATATACACGTCCTTGCTTTGGAATACGAGAAAGCTTCATAGTTAAGTAATGGCGGAAGAAGGCATCCATTACAGCTCCTTGCTTTTCATAAATAAACATTTGTTCCATAGGACGCCAAAGATGCTCATATACATAGATTTGTTTCAATGGCTCTAATCCCATTAAAACATAGTTACGAACCAAATCGGATTCTGAAAGTTCTTTACCAGTAGAGTTCAAGCTTTCAAAAATTGCCTGCGCATCATCTACAATACGGTCTAACGTGATATTAACAATCTGTAATTTTCCAATTGACTCGTATACCTCTGCGGGCTGAATTTCTTGATCGGCCAGCTTATTAGCGAAAAAGTTGTAATTTTCAATTAGTCTTGATCTAGTACCTTCTGCAATAGATTTTTCCTCAACAAGGCTTATAAGAATATCCCGATCTGTTTCGGTTAACAGTAACTTATACCGTTCATCACCATTTTCGTACTCATTTTTTAGAAGCATATTATCTATACGACGAGCATTTATTGTTTTGTCACTAGGATTCTTTATTGCATAATCACGCAAAGCCAGGAGAAGAAGAGTTAACGTAGTCATTCGCTGCTGCCCATCAATAATCATATACTTCTGAACACCTGTTGGCATTGCCTGCTCAGCAATATTAACAATAGATCCAACAAAATGACCAGCTTTCCCTTTTCTCTGCATTTCTACAATATCGTTCCAAAGCCGTTTACACTGATCAATATCCCAGCTGTAAAATCGCTGATAAACCGGTATCAAAAACTGTCTATTTCCATTTAATATCTCATAGATATTGCCTTTACGTGCATCCATACCGCGCCTCCATTAATTCTTTTTTCCGTAAGAAACAGTATCTTCTGCCACCTTGCTTAGTTCTATTTCAGATACATATTTATATAGCTTTTCCTCTTTTCGTGGTTCCACATTATCTGTCCAAAGCTCACACTGACTAATTACTGTGCTTATTGCAAAATCGTAATCTTCCGGCGGATACTTATATTTCTTGAGGAGTCGCTTAACCATCTTACGCATTTGTGCTCTAGCGGTTTCTTTTTTCTGCCAATCGATAGTGCGATTTTTGCGAAGCATTTCTGTAAGTTCTCTTGTCAGAGCAATCAATTCATCATTCTTGTAAAAATCCTTGATATGCTCTGGTTTTGTAAGGGCGTCATAAAATGCCAGCTCTTCTTGCGAAAGCCCCAACTCTTTACCATTCTTATAGAGATTTGCAATTTCCTCCGCAGTTTTAAGCAGTTCTTTAATAACTTCTTCATTGGTGATTAATCCGTTATAATAAGAGTTCATCAGTTGCGCTATCTTTTCTGAGAATTTTTGTGACTGCACCACATTTGTTCTCTTGTAAAGGGCCACCTGCTCAGCCATAAGTTCTTTCAAAATCTCAACAGCTATATTCTTTTCCTTCATTCTAGAGATTTCATCCAAGACAGCCGGATCAAACAAGCTGAAATTTTCGCCGCCACTTTTGCTGTTGTCAAATAAGCTGATGACACCTTCGCTCTGTACTGCCGCTTTCAAAAGTTCATTAATTTGATCGTTAATCTCGGTAAGCGACAGGCTCTTTCCACTGGTACCACCGTAAGTGATCTTAATAACTGTAGATCGCAAAGCTTCCATATAAGCTGCTTCATGCCTTTCCTGTTCTGCTGTCATACTAGAACAAAGCGAATGAGACTGTTTCAAAAGCATAGCTTCCTTCAAAAACAAATCTTTTCTTTCTGGTACACTTGCATCGAGAATAAAGTTTACACCACCCGTAATAAGCTTAGCCATTGTAAGCGGAGAGCCACCTACAAAGCCGCTAAAATCAAAGCCATGCAGTAAATCCTTGCAGACCTGCAGCTTTTCTTGAAACTTTGGACAGGCCATCTTTGCAATGTTCATGTCACCGTATTTAGACTGATCGCGCTTCGTATATTCTTTCATTGCTGCCTTTAGAGCGGATGCAATTCCAACATAGTCAACGATCAATCCACCTTCTTTATCCTTGAATACACGGTTAACACGAGCTATTGCCTGCATCAAGTTATAGCCATACATTGGCTTGTACACATACATGGTAGCCAAAGAAGGTACATCAAATCCGGTAAGGCACATATCTACAACAATGGCTATTTTCATCGGATCGTTATTATCTTTAAATTTCCTCGCGAGTTCTTCCTTGTGCGCTTTGGTTCCGATAATCTCTTTCCAATCTTCTGGATCATTGTTACCGCCAGTCATGACCACACCCACTTTATCTGTCCATGTAGGTCTAAGTTTTAAGATACGGCGGTAAATTTTCATTGCAATCGGACGAGAATACGCCACAATCATAGCTTTACCTGTCAGAAGATTTGCTCTGTATTTTTCATAATGTTCAACGATATCATCACAAAGAGATTCAATCGTAGAATCTGCTCCCAGTACGCTTTCCATCTGACCAAGCATCTTTTTGCTCTTCTCAATCGTTTGCGCGTCGGATTGTTACTCCAAGACATCATAAGTGGAATCAATTAACGCCAGCGTATTCTCATCCAACTTTAGATGAACCACACGGTTTTCATAATAAACCGGACGAGTAGCGCCATCTTCCACGGCCTGTGTCATATCATAAACATCGATATAGTCACCAAAAACCTCACGAGTATTTCTGTCCTTAGCTGAGATCGGTGTACCAGTAAAGCCAATAAATGTGGCATTCGGCTATGCGTCATGAATAACACGGGCATTACCAATTACCGTATGCGCTTCCTTTTCACCGTTTTCATTCTCTGACATAACGATTTTCTCATCAAAACCATACTGCCCACGATGTGCTTCGTCTGCCATAACAACAATGTTTCTACGTTCCGATAAAGCTTTCTCTCCACGCTCAAATTTAAACATCGTAGTAAATATGATTCCATTCGCACTTCTACCATCAAGAAGTGACTTCAAATGTTCCTTGCTCTCTGCTTGTACCGGTGTCTGACGCAAAAAATCTGCGCATTGTGAGAATTGTGCATAAAGCTGATCATCTAGATCAATGCGGTCTGTCATAACTACGATGGTCTGACTGTCTAATGCATCCTGCAATAAATGTGCATAGAAAACCATAGATAATGACTTACCGAAACCCTGTGTATGCCAGAACACGCCACCCTTGCCGTCAGTCTTGGTTGCTACCTTTGCTTTTTCGATTGCTTTGCGGACTGTGAAATATTGATGATATCCAGCTAATACTTTGAAACGACTATTGCTAACGCCTGAGAAAAGAATAAAATTCTTCAAAATATCAAGTAAACGTTCCTTTTGGAACATACCCTCATAGAAAGTTTCAAAGGACGCATACGCAGTATCTTCGTAATTACCGTCTTTTGTTTTCCATTCCATAAAGCGATCTAATCTGGAAGTGATCGTTCCTGCTTTATTCGTAGAGAAATCGCTAATTACACAGATTGCGTTATAATAAAAGATAGATGGTATGTCCTGCATATAATTGCGAATCTGATGGAATGCATTCTCCGCTCCCACTTCATCTTTCGCCGGACTCTTTAATTCCATCAAAACAAGTGGCAATCCATTTATAAATAGAATAATATCTGGACGACGGTTATTTCCGTTTTCAAGGAATGTAAACTGATTTACCACATAGAAAGAGTTATTCTTTATATTTTGGTAATCAATCAAACGTACAATCGACGATTGCTCCTCGCCCTTCACAAAGAACTTAACCGTGACACCATTTTGCAGATAATCCATGAATATCATATTCTTCTGCAGCAGGCTTCCGGTATCAAAATTCTTCAATTTGGCCAGTGCCTCATCAATAGCTTCTACAGGCAGACCACGGTTGATACACACCAAACTATCTCTCAGAATAAAGTCCAGAAGCGGACTGGTATAATCTCTATCAAAATCCGGAGCGTAGAGGTGGTAATAGCCCATGTTTTCAAACAATTCAATGATTGCCTGTTCATATGTATCCTCTGTAAATAAATTTGGCATGTTCAACCTTCTGTATTTTTCGTTATATTTCTATGGTAAACAAGAATTTAGTGGCTTAAAGGTCGATGTCGAAAACATCAAGCTCGCCGGACATTAGCTTTGGTAAAAGAGTATCACGAAGTGAAGCTAATCTTGTATTTTCTTCTTTGTGATGTCCTATTATTTCAAAAATTGGTGTAACAATTGATGTGTAACTATGTACTTCTTCAATATCTAAATTTGATACGGACATAGAAGCAATGTGCTGAGGGTAAATGTGCGGTTGAGCCGAACCCGTTTGAGCATCGAATATTTCTTTTTGACGTTTTTTTAGAAGCACATACCAAAAATAAACATCATCTGTCATTGAACTGTCAATATAAGATGAGTCGGACGACCAAATAGGGATATTCCATAAGCTTACATATCCTGCATTAGCACCTGATGCTGAAATTGCAAGTACAGGCGATTGAGTATTTGCAACATTGTGATAGGTAGAGGGTTCTAATCCTCCGGCAATTACAGGTACATCGACTAAAATCGCATTTTTAGAAAGCAAACTTTTTCCACGCTTGGGCGTAATGTAGTCACCAATGGCACAAGAACCATTTGAAATATTATGGAACATATTATCAAATATTGCCTGAGCTTGCTGCTCTAAATTCTTGTTTATCTTATCATTGAGTGCAATTTATCATCAAACGACTTCAAAAATGAGCCGATTTTTTCTTGATCAACTAATGGTGGCACATCAATTTCAAGATTCTTTACAACATCAGTCTGCACACGCTGTCGTCCAGATGAGCCAACCATGGATTTTATTGCTGGTTCTCTTACTTTTGGACTACAAACGAGATAATACAAATAATCCTTATTAGCAATTCCTTCTTTTGCTCTAAACACTATATATTCCGTTGAGCCAAACCCGACCTCTCCATCATTTAAGATTGAGACCTGTGCTGTCTTTCCGTTTTCCAAACAAGGCGTAATTTTTGCCATAATTGTATCGCCATTGCGAAACTTCGTGCCACCTGAAAAACATTCTTCGGTATAATACGGAACATCTCTATAAAATGGTCTGAGTACATCCATAGATATTTTTTTGCAACAGCGCCTTTTTTATAGTTTCTCTCGGATTGAAATCGGCAATATCAGAGAGCTTCTTTTTGTCCATTCAGATTTCATGTCCAATCGCCTCCAGTTTTTCACTAATTACAAATTCGTTTATTCTTTCTTGTCCTGCATTCATAAGCTAACTCTCACTTTCAGTTTCGTCTTCATCCGTTCTATAAGCATCTTCAACCGAATAAGTAGCATCATCCAGCCTCTTAACATTTATGCCTACGTTGATTGTGTCCTGTGTTTTTTCTCCATCTTTCAATTCATATATAAACTGCAATCCTGCTTCAATATAATATTCAATTGCATTCTCGTCCGAATTCAAGGATTCAATATTATCAATGCTAATCAAATGCGCTGTAGTTGAAGTAATCAACCGTCCTTTTTTAACAAGGCCAAAATTTCGATCTATTATCTGCACAAGAAAATCTTCTGAGTTTAACCAGTCAACAATTTCCTGGTTTTCATCAAACTCTTCAATTGGTTGATAGGAATATTTGTCAATTTCCTTTGCCCACGCTTCTAACTGTATCTTAACTTCACTTTCATTTTTGCATATGAACAGTGATGAATCTGATACATTTTCTGCAAACTCATTTAGCAGAAATTCTCCAAAAGCATTGTCTTTGGAATAATATATAATTTTCGAGTTGCGATGCGTTAATGAAAATTCCAAAATACTTTCCCATAATAACGCATCCTTAAATCCTTTATCAGACTTTTTGTCTTTTCCCTCAAAAGGAGGCAATTTACTAAATGCTCGATTTATTATACTTTCAAACCTATTACTAGAAGCAATTGGAATTTCAATAACTTCATTCAGTCCTACTGAAATCTCTTTCTTGTATTCCGTAAGCTTATTTTTTATGCTTTGATATCATATTTTTATAAGTTGAAAGCAATTCATCATGCTTTTCTATAATCTGCTTCTCCATTTCATTCCAATACAACAGATGGAATTGCTACGGTTACCTGATTATATATATCAAGTTGATTAATCATATCAATTACATTTTCAAATGTTGAATTAAAGCTAAACGTTGTGAAATCTGCTTTCTTTTCATATGCTTGAAACAGAGCATTCGTATCAAAAATCAAACAATACGTTATTTCATTGCTTAAGCTCATATCCGATCGCCCCCAGCTTCTTCCTGATCTCTCCCTCCAGCTCATGTGACTTTGCAAACATTTCCGCAAGTTCAGATGTTAACCGACCCATCTTTTCTTCAAATGGTTCATCGTCCTCTTCTTGTTCTTCAATGCCTACATATCTGCCCAGAGTAAGAATAAAGTCTTGCTTTTCAATTTTCTGCAAATCGGCAACGGCACAGAAGCCTTTAACATCTTCAAGTGTTCCATCAACAAAAGCTTCATAGGTATCTGAAATCTTCTTGATATCATCATCTGTCAACTCTCGAAGCTTACGACTCACCATCGTTCCCATCTTGCGAGCGTCAATAAATAAAGTTTTTCCCGGTTGTTTCTTCTGTTTATTGATAAACCAGAGCGAAACAGGAATCTGCGTTGTATAGAATAGCTGAGTAGGCATTGCAACAATGCACTCAACTAAATTGGCATTGATAATGTTCTTACGAATATCACCCTCTCCACCTGACTGAGAAGAAAGTGAACCGTTCGCTAATACCATACCAATACGGCCTGCTGGTGCAAGATGAAAAATCATGTGCTGAAGCCATGCAAAGTTGGCGTTTCCTGCTGGTGGCGTTCCATATTTCCAGCGCTGATCTTCTTTTAATTTATCCAATCCCCAATCAGAAAGGTTAAACGGAGGATTAGCCATAATATAATCTGCTCGCAATGTTGGATGACGATCATCTAGAAACGTATCTGCAGCATAGGCTCCGAGATCTGGTTCAATTCCACGAATAGCAAGGTTCATCTGTGCCATCTTCCACGTAGTAGGGTTTGAGTCCTGACCGTAGATAGAAATGTTACTGATGTTACCGCTGTGGTTCTCAACAAATTTTGCAGACTGAACAAACATACCGCCTGAGCCACAGCAAGGATCATATACTCTTCCCTTGAAAGGTTTCAATACTTCTACCAAGGTGCGTACTACGCAGGATGGTGTAAAGAATTCGCCGCCACGTTTGCCTTCTTGTTCAGCAAACATAGAAAGGCAATACTCGTAAGTGCGTCCCAAAATATCTTTCTCACTGCCGTGTTCGATCATCTGGATATTGGTAAATAAATCTACCACATCTCCTAGTCTGCGCTTGTCCAGCTCCGGACGTGCAAAGTTCTTAGGCAAAATATCCTTCAAACGCTTATTTTCTTTTCGATGGCACGCATGGCATCATCTATAACTGTACCAATCTCTGGCGTATGTGCTTTTTTTGCGATCTCATTCCAACGTGCACCAGCCGGTACAAAGAAGATACCTTCAGAAGTATATTCATCAATATCTTCCTCGAATCCGTCGCCTTCTTCAACAAGTTCCTGATATTTATCGTCAAATCTATCTGAGATATATTTCAAGAAAATCAACCCCAGGACAACGTTCTTATATTCTGATGCATCCATATTGCCACGAAGTACACAGGCCGCATCCCATATTTGTTTTTCAAATCCAATATTGGCTGTATTTTTATCTGCCATTTTATTCTTATCCTTCCTGTTTTGCAGTTTCATCATGTTTTATCGAAATTCGCTCCATAATATCCTGTATATCGCAATCAAGGGATTCACAAATTCTAAGCAGGACTTCTGTTGTCACATTTTCATTTCTACCAAGCTTTGCTATAGAAGTAGCACTTACTTCACTCATTTCCTGTAGCTCTCGCTTTTTCAATCCCCGATCTATTAACATCTTCCAGAGTGGATTATAACTAAACTGCGTTTTTAATACTTTTTTACTCTTACTCTTATTTTCCTTGCTCATTTTGATTCTCCTTATTCCATGCCCAACCAAATAATTCATAACCTCCAGCTTCAAGCTCAATCACCTTACATTTTTCAATTGTAGTTCTAATATCCTCGGCATAAAATTCATAAGATCTAAAAGATACAAATGCCTGTTTTTTCTGTTCTTTTATGGAATCATAATACCTTATCAAAGCTGTAAGAGTTGGCTTTTCTATTGGATCCATCAAGTCTGCGTCATGTACAACAAATGGAATATTTGATACCGCCATATTAGCCAAATCAAATGTGATCAAGCCCCTTTGACCAGCACCACTTCCGTCATCACCTTTTGTTTCGAATGTGTAAGAATTAATTTTTTCCAAATTGAGTCTTGGTGGAATCAAATTCTTATCTCTAACAATTTTCACAGTGATTTCCTTCATTTTGTTATTCACAACGTCCTGAATATCTGAAAGCTGACTAGCAATAATTCTGTCTCTTGTTTCCGCATATTCCTTTGCTGTTTTCTTCAACTGACCAAAAGTTGTGTAATTTTCGTTAGCGGCCTTAAGGTTATTTAATTCCGTTGTAATACGAGCATATTCTTTCAATACAGCTTGTGTAACGTTTGGAATATTTTTTATTTCTGCAATTTGCTCTTTTATCTTTTTAATCTCACTTCCAAGCATTACATGAGTTGTGGCAAGATCAGCTTCACTTTCCTTAAATTCCTCCTGAAGGACTTTTGATAGCCCCTGATGGAATTTATCAATTTCGGCAATCGATTTGAATTTCACTCCCGGAAAAAATCTTTCCAAATCAGAATATGATCTCTTAAAAGACTTTTTGCCTTCAGTCATTTCTTTTCTCAGGGAATTAAGCTGTATCTGCACCCTTGCTCTCTGCCTGCTATAACTAAGTAACAAGCTATTCAACTCACTTAGTTGCTGAGCCTGCATACTTGTAAGATCAAGTAATCCCTTACTACTGTTTTCAACTAATTCGTTTTCTTTGATCTGCAATTCAGCAACTCTTGCTTCATTAGCTTTATATTCTTTGTCACTGCTAGCCATTCTGATATGCTCATACGATACAGATTTTCCAAATGCTTTCTTCTTGTCTTCCGCAACCTTTGCCTGATTAATCTGCTGTTTAACAATGTCATATCTATAAAACTGCTTTAAATATCTTTTTATTTCATCTTCAACTTTTCCATCTTTTGCTTCTTGCAAAGGTCTAGACGCATCCATTGTATCGCGTCCAAACACACGAATATGTTTAGACATCAACCCTCTCCAAGATAAGCCTTCGAATTTTAAACCGTACATTTCACCAAGGAAAGCAGTATATTCTTCGATAGTCATCGATTTCTTATCTTCACAAGCTACATATTGTCTGTCGCATCGGATTACCTCATTGTATTTGACAGTATTACGCATAAAAGAATATTCAATACCATCAAATTCTAAAGTAAAGCAAATGTTATGTTCTTTCACATTCTCATGCACTGCCAAACACTTGTTTATGTAGTCTTTTCCACCAAACACAAAATCAATAATCATAAGTAATGTAGATTTTCCAATTGAGTTGGATCTGTCCTCATCACCTACAATAGCATTCAGTCCTTCATGGAATGTTATAGGTGCACGTACCTCACCATCTTTTCCACCAGTTTTAAATTTATCGCAGTATATTTCAACCAACATAGTGAAGCACACCTCCTTCAAACTCTATTTTATTTAAGGCATACAGGTAATCCAAAATCTCCAGAAATTCCTGTATTCCTGACATCTTTCCTCTTGTTTTCTTATACAATTCAGAAGGTGTCATATTCTTCTTCTCCAGATATTTTAATATCACTGGAAATAATGCAAGGCTACTCTCCTTATATGAAGTTACTTTACTTGGAAATTTCATTTTTGTAAAACACCTCACAGTTCTGAATAAAAAAGCACACTACAATCCTACAAGCCATTTTTCCTTTGGTATCTCCTGCAAATGCTTTGTTATGAATCCATTCCGTCAGATTATAGATAACATCTTCTTGAGAAAGACCGGCTTTTTCCAACTTTTGAGAACTTAATTTTACTTCCCCGGCAATATCGTCAAAGACATCTGTCATTTCCGAAAAAAGATTTTCTATGTATCTATAGTATTGAAGCACATGATTTCGCACATCATTCATTAACAACGCATCACTGATTTTTTGATCTATTCTCAGTGCAGCATATTCAAGCTGCGGAAGCACGTCAGAAGGATTTATTGAAATCAACCCCTCTATTGCTGCTCTTATTTCTGCTTCTAATTCGATTCTATTAATTGCATTAATAGCCTTGTACTGTTTACTGGTAACTTGCTTTATCTCATAAAGTTTCTTATATTCATCAACCATAGGACTCATAAGATAGTTTTCAGAGGTCTCTTGGCTTAATGCAATTAGATTTTCCGGTGCATCTAAATTCTTAGGTCTTGGATATACAGCATTAAATGTTGCGGCAAGTTCTGATGGCAAATCATTAGGAAATATCTGAGTAATCTCGTATTTCTTCTTAGGAATACCTTTTACTTCTTTCACTAATTTTTCATGAGTAAGCGGGCATTCATAATTCACCTCTGCTAACAATGGTGCATCCTGGTATTCAACTGCATTGGCAATGATTTTATTGTTCCGCTGAAGTACATACATAAATACTGAATACAAAAAATAAGCATCGTCTTCCGCATCATATAACCTCTGAAATTCATTTTTCTTACGTTGTGCAATCTCAGCATCTTGAATGATAATATTCATCAATTTTTGAAGCACATCATCTTTTGTATACGGGTTTATATCCGACATTACCTTTTGCCTAAAATATTCTTCGACTTTAACAGCAATATTATTTCTTAACGCGGCTTGCTTTATGTCGTCTGGGACAGGATCCTTCCTGCTTACCAGGCGACTTATTTTTTTAGAATTCAAATCGGTAGTACATAGAGAGTCTTCTTGTATCGTCACCGACTCAAGCAAAAATCTCCCCGCGCTTTCCTGCTTGTCATGTTGTATAAACCCATCCTGCATGATTTGGATAAGTGAAGATAATGTCATTTCATTCATATGTCCAATTCCTCCCTTACATGCCCTCGGTAAAAACATGGCAAAACAGTAGCAAAACGATGGCAAATACTTTTTATTCCCTATTTTTTATAATTTAGGCATGACTTGAAGTTAAGTTTCGCGATACTTACATAGTCATATTCTATCACACTTTTAAACAATTTTCTATGTTTTTTGATAAACTTTTACGCTATCGCATAGTTTTTGCATGAATTAACACTCATAAGTTAGGCAGATGATTTTAATGACAAAATCAGAAAAAAGAATGTGGCGCACCAACATCGAGAATGCCGCTGATGTTGTGACAGCCGAGTATGGTTCTGAAGTAGCCCAATCTTTATTCCAGCGTTAAGACGCTCATGGAACATACGATTTAAGCCCTTGCTACTACAGTGAAGTTTTCGCTGATTTGGAGCTTATCGCAAACGACAACTAAAACAAAACGCCCTGAGCAAGGCGTAAAACTACTTTCTTGACCATCAACTCATCATCTTCGTGGCCACGTGGTGTGTTCGTAGTTGTTGAACAAGAGAACATTATCAATAGAGTGCCAGCTTACGAACGGCTGGTCACCGAAAAGAAGCGGAGTTATCCGCATGAGGTGACCATCTTATGAAAAACACTAGCAGCCATATCGGTTATCTCCGCTTCGGTTCAAATGCCGAAAGGAGAAAATCGAATGGCAAACAAAGACAATCAGAGTAAACAATGCCGTATCTACATCAAGGAATCTAAAAGCTGGGTGGATGTAAACAAGGAATTCTACACGGACTACTATCGTGACATCAATGCCTACCGCAAGCGTCAGCAGGAGCATGGCCGTTGTGTCTGCCCTGCAAGCAAACGCTATTTATGCGATATGGACTGTATGACCTGTCCGTATGCTAAGGCTGGCGACCAGCTTTCTCTCGATAACACCGTAAGCGACGGTGAAGGAAATGCAAAAAGCTGGCTTGATGACATGCCGGATGAATCCGTAGCTATCGCTGAATTAATGGAGGACGCAGAACTTCTTCGTGCCCTCTATGCAAAGCTAAACGAGCTTGCCCCGGAAGGTCGTCTTATCTGCCAGCTTATTATGGAAGGAAAATCTGAGCGTGACTGTGGCAAGGAAATGGGGCTCTCCCGTAATACCTTTGTATACCGCAGGGACAAGCTACTCCAGAAGCTTCGCTCAGATCTGAAAGATTACATCTAATTTGAATGGTCGTCCTCTGATATTTCAGGGGACGATTTTTCTTTTCAAAAAACTTTTTTATAATTTTTCGGCCAAACGGCCATCTCACCTCCATTGAGTAGTGTAAGGCGAAACAAAGCGACCTAAAGAAAGCGAGGTGAACACAGTGAATCAGACCTTTCACAACAGAGACGATACTGACGCAGAAGTAATTGCTCCCCTCACAGCAATCAGTCAGGTATCCGCAAGAATGGCGAAGAATCTCAGACTCATCGCCGTACACAGACAATCCGAGGAAGGAGAAACAACAAATGTCAAAAATGACCGATATGGCTATGACTATCGAAGAACTGAGAAATGCTGCCGCTGCTATTAACGATGCGGCAAACTGGCTCGCACAGCAGTTTGGCGGATATCCTGAAACAACTGAAAAAGCAAAAACCACTGCTACTCATTCGAAACCTGCGCTGACTCTTGAGGATGTTCGAGCTGTTTTGGCTGACAAATCTCGTGCCGGTCATACAGCTGAAATTCGAGAACTTCTTAAAAAGTACGATGCAAGCAATCTGTCACTCGTAGACCAAAAACATTATGAAGCCCTGCTCGGGGAATCGGAGGTGCTCTAATATGCCACCAAAAGGACATGCACTCCTCTCCGCATCCTCTTCTGACCGATGACTCCACTGTCCACCGTCAGCAAGGCTCTGCGAAACCTACGAGGACAAAAGTAGTGATTATACTGCGGAAGGCACCGATGCACATGCTCTTTGTGAGTACAAGCTCCGTAAAGCTCTCGGCATAAAAGCTACTGATCCAACAAAAAGCCTAAATTGGTACAACGCCGAAATGGAAGATTGTATCACAGGGTACGCCAGCTTTATTATGGAGCTTTTGGAAGATGCCAAGCAGACCTGCTCCGATCCAGTTGTTTTTATTGAACAACGAGTGGACTTTTCCCGTTGGGTAGAACAAGGCTTCGGAACCGCAGACTGTATTATTATTGCAGATGGAACACTTAGAATATGCGACTACAAAAATGGAGTCGGTTGTCTTGTTTCCGCTGAAGACAATCCACAGATGAAATGCTACGCACTCAGTGCCCTAGATCTCTTTGATGACATCTACGACATTGATAATGTCAGTATGACCATCTACCAGCCAAGGCATCAGAACATCTCCACCTTTGAGATTTCCAAGGATGAGCTGTACAAGTGGGCAGATGAAGTGTTGAAACCGACCGTAGATCTTACCTTTGCTGGTGACAGAAACTTCATTTACGGCGAATGGTGTGGTTTCTGCAAGGCCAAGCACGAATACCGTGCCAAAGTGGAAACCAATCTTCTACTCGCACAACACAATTTCAAACTACCACATCTGCCGGAAGATTCAGAAATCGAAATTATCCTTTCCCTTGTCGATGAACTGGTCTCTTGGGCCAACGAGATCAAGGAGTATGCACTTCAGCAGGCAATCAGCGGTAAAGAATGGACAGGCTGGAAACTGGTCGAGGGTCGCTCCAACCGCAGATATACCAACGAAGACGCTGTATCGAAGGCTGTCAAAGCTGCTGGCTTTGCCCCTTATGAAAAGAAGCTACTCGGTATCACTGCCATGCAGAAGTTACTCGGCAAATCTCGTTTTGAAGATCTCCTTACAGACTATATTGAAAAGCCACAAGGCAAACCTACTCTTGTGCCGGAAAGCGATAAACGCCCGGCAATGAACACAGCAAAAATGATTTTACGGAGGAATATGACAATGAGTAAAAATGTAAAAATGACAAATCCCATGAAGGTTATCACTGGTCCTAACACACGCTGGAACTACGCCAACGTCTGGGAACCTAGGTCCATCAACGGTGGCACTCCGAAGTATAGTGTTAGCCTGATTATCCCGAAGTCCGACACAAAGACTGTTGTAAAGATGGAAGCTGCTATCGAGGCTGCATGCCGTGAAGGTGAAGCAAAGCTCAAGGGCAATGGCAAGTCTGTACCTGCTCTCTCTGTCATCAAGACGCCTCTTCGTGATGGCGACATGGAGCGTCCGGACGATCCGGCCTACGCCAATGCCTATTTTGTAAATGCCAACGCAACCTCTGCTCCTGGCATTGTAGCCACAGACCGTAATCCGATTCTTACTCGTTCCGAAGTCTGCTCCGGTGTGTATGGTCGCGCCAGCATCAGCTTCTATGCCTTCAACAGCTCCGCTAATAAGGGCATCGCCTGGGGTCTTAACAATCTGTAGATGATCCGTGACGGTGAGTCTCCTGGTGGCAAAGCATCTGATGAAGATGATGATTTCCTAGATTAAGCTCATCAAAATTAATCCGAGGTGGTGATGGAAGCAATCTCACCACCTTTCTGGTAGAAAGAACAATTTATGAAAACCTTATCGATTGATATCGAGACCTACAGCGATGTGCCGCTTCCGAAAACCGGCATGTATCGATACTGCGAGTCTCCTGATTTTGAAATATTACTCTTTGGCTATAGCGTCGACTCCGGCCATGTTCAGGTAGTGAACCTTGCGTGTGGCGAGAAGATACCAGCGGAGATTATTGTTGCACTTGAAAATAAATCTATCATCAAATGGGCCTTCAATGCTTCCTTCAAACGTATCTGTCTTTCCAGGTTCCTAGGCTATCCAACTGGTGAATATCTTGATCCGAAAAGCTGGCGTTGCTCCATGATCTGGGTGGCAACCATGGGCTTACCGCTTTCCCTGGAAAGCATCGGTGCCGTGCTGAGACTTGAGAAGCAGAAGCTCACAGAAGGCAAGGACCTCATCAAATATTTCTGCCAACCCTGCGTTGCTACAAAATCCAATGGTGGCAGGACGAAAAATCGACCTTTTCATGCGCCGGAGAAATGGGAAGCATTTAAGCGCTATAACATCCGCAATGTGAAAACTGAAATGGAAATTCAGCATAAGCTTCGCAAATTTCCGGTACCGGAATTGGTATGGGAGAAGTATCACATTGACCAGGAAATCAATGATCGTGGTGTCCGTTTGGATATGAAGCTTGCGCAGCAGACCATCGCAATGGATGCTCACTCTCGTGAATAATTGACTACTGTCATCAAGGACATCACGAATCTGGAAAACCCAAACTCTGTGCTGCAAATGAAGCAGTGGCTATCAGACAATGGTGTAGAAACAGACAGCCTTGATAAAAAAGCAGTAGCGGAGCTTCTAAAGAATGTTCCTGACAAGCTTGCCTCTGTTCTCATTCTTCGTCAGCAGCTTACCAAATCCTCAGTACGTAAATATCAGGCGATGGAAAAGACGGTTTATGCCGATGGCCGAGCCCGTGGCATGTTTCAGTTTTACGGAGCCAATCGTACCGGTCACTTTTCCGGTCGGAACATTCAATTACAAAATCTCCCTCAGAATCATCTACCCGACCTTGCTGATGCTAGCGCATTGGTACGCTCCGAAGACTTTGATGCAGTCTCCCTTTGGTATGAAGATGTGCCAGATATCCTATTGCAGCTGATCCGAACTGCATTCATTCCATGTGATGGTACACAGTTTTCCTCGCACCTCGATATGTTCTCCCTTGAGATGTTTGATAACATCGCCTACATCATGGCAAAGCACACAGATCCCTCCATCCCGGACAGCCCGGAGGAGTGGCTGGATGAGTTCAGCACCTTTTCCATCTACCAGGTGCTTCCGAAGATTATCGAGCTGTGGGGCCTGAATGTCCAGACGGATTTGGAGTCTAAAAAACTTCACGCAACAGATCGGCCGATGATCACACCATTGTTTCTGCTTCGCTGCGTACAACTCGGCATCTCCATCCGAGATCTGGATCTTCTTACGATTGGGATGGTGAACGACATGTACGCAGAAAGCAGCAATGATGAGTACAAGGGCTATGCGCAGATTGCTACGCAAAAGGATTTTGATTCATTTTAGTAAAATGAAAGCTATTGCTTGCTATGCAAGTCAAATCGGTGTATAATTATTTTGATCAAAGAAAGGAGATGCTTAAAATGAAAACCATCAGTATCCGATTAGAGGATTCAATTTACGAAGAACTAGGTGCGATGCTTGATGCAATGGGTCAGACAAAGCAGACTTTTTACGAAACCTTTACCAGAACTGCATTAAGAGAAAGAAGCATTCCGTTCATTATCAAGGCACCGCTTTCAGATACACATACAAATAACAATAGCAAGTTAGAAGCTTTCGCAAGACTTGAGGCATCCAGAAAGGCTGCTACAGAGACAATCGATTATGATGTTGAAAGGGAGGAAGCGATGAATGAAAAATTCGGTAGTATTGATTGATACAAACATCCTTCTGAATTACATCACGAACCGTGAGGATCCGTATCTTGAGCAGTCTGTGAAAATTGTAAGAAAATGTGCAATTGGTGAATGTACTGGTTACATTGCATTCCATACGCTTTCCACTCACTGGTATGTGCTAAGAAAACGCAGTGATAGTGTT
>SAMEA104315428__coassemble_874_pt1 | contig 30329 bp, 27 predicted proteins | sample SAMEA104315428__metabat2_low_PE_031 | metagenome-assembled genome bin SAMEA104315428 (sample SAMEA104315428) | gut metagenome | biome: Monkey gut; feature: monkey-associated habitat; material: faeces | place: China | collected 2013 | reverse complement strand
AAGACACCGCCCTTTCACGGCGGCTTCACGGGTTCGAATCCCGTACGCGTCACCAATAATCGGGCGATTAGCTCAGCTGGGAGAGCGCTTGCCTTACAAGCAAGATGTCAGCAGTTCGATCCTGTTATCGCCCACCATTTGCATTGTAGGCTGCCGTGAGGCAGCCTTTTTTGTGTATATTTATTTAGAAAGGATGAGGCTATGAATACTGATGAACGGCGGGTAAAGCTTTTAGCGCGGCTAAGTGCAGCGGCTGCGCCTTTAAGCGGCACTAAGCTATCGCGTGAGTTTGGCGTAAGCCGGCAAATTATTGTCGGCGATATCAGCATACTGCGCGCGCAGGGAAATGCTATCTACGCTACGCCGCGCGGCTATATCATGCCAAGTGCCTCAAGCGGAAAATTAGTAACCCTGGTCTGCCGTCATAGTGCTGATATGATGGAGCAGGAATTAACAGCAATTGTCGATAATGGCGGCGCAGTACTCGATGTCATTGTCGAGCATCCAGTTTACGGTGCAATAAAAGCCGATTTACTCCTCGAAAATCGCCGCGATGTGAGGGGATTTTTGGCTAAAATGAAAAAATGCACGGCAAGTCCCCTGCTTATCGTTACGGGCGGCACGCATATGCACACTATTCGTGTGGCTGATGAGGAAATGCTGTCGGCTATAAAAAATGATTTGCAGCAGTTAAAAATTTTAGTTAATTAGTCTAATAATTGCGAATATGGTGTAACTATGATATTATATGAGCATAGTATTTTATTGAATAATATTGATAACTAAAAGTTATAAAAGAAGGCATTGGCTTGAAAGAATTATTACAAAAGATGCATGACTGGATGGACGACTATATGCAGCAGTTTGTAACTGATGATAAGGAAGTCATGCAGGGAATTAGCATAAAGACCATACATACAGGATATGTAACTAAAATTGCCGTCGAACTTGCCGAGCATTTAAAACTAAATGAACATGATACAGCCTTAGCTGAAATAATGGGATTATTTCACGATGTGGGCCGTTTTCGGCAATATAGCCTGTATAAAACCTTTAATGATGCCCAATCAGAAGACCACGCTGATTTAGGCTTAAAGGTGCTAGCTGAAGAAGTGCCTTATATGCACGAGCTAGACAGTAAAGATAGGGAGCTTATTTATTTTGCTATAAAAAATCACAACAAAAAGGAAATAGCCAAAACTACTGATAAGCGTAAATTATTTTTTGCCAAGCTCTTGCGCGATGCCGACAAATTAGATATTTACCGCGTACTGACACCCTTTCTTACGCCTGACGGCGCGGCTAAAGCTCCAAGGTTTGTAAAATCTGATGCCAGTCAGCTAGTAAGTCCTGATTTTGTGGCGGCATTTGCTAGAGGCGAGCAGGCAGATTATCGAAAGCTTAGAACTCACGGCGACCGCAAAATTGTAAGGCTGATGTGGGTTTATGATATAAACTTTAGCTGGACGCTGAGGAAAATTGTTGAGCGCGGCTATATTGATTTGATTATTAAATATTTGCCGCAGCAGGAAGGCTTAGACGTTGGTCTAGCGCGCCTAAAAAAATATATACAGGAAAAATGTGCGCGGCAGGATATTGCCGACTTAGGATAAGGAGAGAAAAGAGCATGGCAGAGAACGCTACTATTGCTAATAACTTCATTCAAAATGCTATTGAGGAGGATTTAAAAAACGGTAAATATACCGAAGGTATTCATACTCGTTTTCCACCTGAGCCAAACGGCTATCTGCATATTGGTCATGTAAAGTCGATTTGCCTAAATTTTGGTTTAGCCGAGTATAACCATGGTCTATGCAATCTGCGTTTTGATGATACTAATCCGACTAAGGAAGATACAGAATACGTTGACTCTATTCAATCTGATATTAAATGGCTAGGCTTTAGCTGGCAAAAGCGTATGTTTTATGCCTCCGATTATTTTGATAAGCTCTATGATTATGCGGTAGAGCTTATCAAAAAGGGATTAGCCTATGTCGATGATTTAAGTGCTGAAGAAATAAAGGCCTACCGCGGCACGCTTACCGAGGCCGGCAAGCCTAGTCCCTATAGAGAGCGTTCTATAGAGGAAAATTTAGACCTATTTGCCCGCATGAAGGCTGGCGAGTTTAAGGACGGAGAAAAGGTTCTGCGCGCTAAAATTGATATGGCATCACCTAACATGGTTATGCGCGACACGGTTATTTACCGCATTGCCCATGCTACGCATCACCGCACGGGTGATAAATGGTGCATTTATCCGATGTATGATTTTGCTCATCCGCTGTCCGATGCGATTGAGGGCATCACTCATTCTGTTTGTACGCTAGAGTTTGAGGAGCATCGTCCGTTTTATGACTGGTTACTAAATTCGCTGGGCTTTGATGTAAATACCCGTCCGCGTCAGATTGAGTTTGCTAGATTAAATCTAACCAATACGGTTACTAGCAAGCGGAAGCTGCGCCAGCTAGTAGAAGAGCATTTAGTCCGCGGTTGGGACGACCCGCGTATGCCGACTATTGCCGGTCTAAGACGACGCGGCTATACTCCGACTGCGCTTAGAAATTTCTGTGATGAAATCGGCGTAGCTAAGGGCAATAGCCTAGTTGATGTAGCTATGCTAGAACACGCTGTCCGCGATGATTTAAATAAAAATGCTGACCGTGTTATGGCTGTTCTGCGTCCGTTAAAGGTAGTTATTACCAACTACCCCGAAGATAAAACGGAATGGCTGCTCGCTGATAATAATCCCCTGCATGGCGGACATAGATTTGTGCCATTTGCGCGGGAGATTTATATCGAGCAGGACGATTTCATGGAGGACGCACCTAAAAAATTCTTCCGCCTAAAACCGGGCGGCGAGGTGCGCTTAAAACACGCCTATATTATAAAGTGCGAGGAAGTTATAAAGGATAGTGACGGCAAAGTTATTGAGCTTCGTTGCACCGCTGACCTTGACTCTAAAACGGGCGGCGCGACAGCCGGACGCAAGATAAAAGGCACTATTCACTGGGTCGAGGCAAAAAATGCCCTGCCGGCTGAAGTTCGTCTATATGACTATCTCATAGAAACTGATGAGGACGGCAACGTGCCGAAGGATTTTATCGCTGCCGTAAACAAAAATAGTTTGGAAATAATTGATAATGCGCTATTAGAGCCGAGTGTAAAGCTTACCGCCGCCGGCAAGCATTATCAATTCCTGCGCGAAGGCTACTTTGTAGTCGACCCCGATACCACGGTAGATAAGCTGGTATTTAATCGGGTGGTAGGACTAAAGGATAGCTGGGCAAAGGTAAAATAAAAGGAGGTACTGGCTATGTCTAAGATACCTAAAGGGCTTACCGATAAGGATATGCTGGCAAATTTTGTTGAAACAGAAACTCTAGAGGATAAATTTATTGCTGCGGAAAAAATTGAAAATGCTAGAAAAAAGGCAAATGCCGCAATTGAGCCGCCAGTGCAGCTAGCTAAAGCTGGTTTTACGCCGGCTCTTGCCGATGAACTAGGTCGCGCTATTTTAAATTTAAAAATGGAGCTAAAGCTAAAGGGTGCAGATAGCGTAACTTTTAAAGTAAAGCGCGAGGGCGAAAATATCGTTATTGTACCTAAATATAAAAAATAACAACGCTAGGAAGTTGTAGAAAAGGGGGAAGCACAGTGGAAAGCAATACGATTGTAGCCATTGTGATTTTTACAGCAGCATACGCGCTAATTGTATCGGAGAAGGTTCATAGAACTATCGTAGGCTTACTTGGTGCAATGCTGATGATACTCTGCGGCATCGTCACGCAGGAAACGGCTATTCACCACATCGACTTCAACACGCTAGGACTTCTTATGGGCATGATGATTATAGTAAACATCACCAGTGAAACTGGACTTTTTAACTATCTAGCAATATGGGCAGCCAAAAAGGTCAAGGCAAATCCGGTAGCACTATTGGTGGCGTTATCTTTAATCACTGCCGTTTGTTCAGGACTTTTAGACAATGTTACAACAGTGCTTTTGACTGTGCCGATTACCTTTAGTATAACCTCACAGCTAAAGGTTGATGTTATACCGTACATAATTGCACAGATTTTATCATCAAATATCGGCGGCACAGCGACCTTAATCGGCGACCCGCCTAACATTATGATTGGCAGTGCCGTAGGTCTTAGCTTTATAGATTTTATCGCTAACCTTGCCGGTATATGCATAGTTATTTTTATAGCGGTGCAGGCACTTCTTATTTTTATTTATCGGCGGCATCTTAAAACTAAGCCAGAATTAAAGGCAAAGGTCATGCGCCTTGATGAAAAAAGCCAGATTGCCAATCCTTGGTTGCTGAAAAAATGTCTGCTGGTAATATTTATAACTATTACACTATTTGTATTCCATGGTGCGCTGGGCTTAGAGTCAGCGACAGCGGCACTTAGCGGTGCGGCACTCTTGCTACTAATAACGGCGACTACAAACGAGCCGATGATAGCAAACGCACTAGCTAAAATTGAGTGGTTGGCAATATTTTTCTTCGCTGGATTATTTGTTTTAGTCGGCGCGCTAGTAGAAACCGGCGTTATAAATATGCTGGCGGCAAAGGCTATGCAGCTTACAAATGGCGATGTCAATGCCACAGCAATGCTGATTTTGTGGATGAGTGCGATAGCGTCCGCCTTTATCGATAATATTCCCTTTGTAGCAACGCTAATCCCACTCATTCAGGATATGGGACAAATGGGCATGACTAACCTTGAGCCGCTGTGGTGGTCGCTGGCATTAGGCGCGTGCCTAGGCGGCAATGGCACACTTATTGGCGCGAGTGCTAATGTAGTAGTTGCCTCAATGGCGGCGCAGCGCGGCCGAAAAATAACCTTTATCGGCTTTATGAAAATTGCTTTCCCCATAATGATTTTTACAATTGTCATTTCTAGTATTTACATCTATTTGCGTTATTTAATGTGATAAGTGTCAAGAGCCTCCGCATAGCGGGGGTTCTTGTAATTTTGAAAGGAGTTTTAGCGTGAAAAAAATATTAGCCTTAATGCTAATGGCAGTGATGATTTTATCATTAGCTGGCTGCGGCAGTATCGGCGCGAAAAAGAATTTTACTGTTGTAACCTCATTTTATCCCATGTATATCGATGTTTTAAATATTACTAAGGGTGTAGACGGTGTAGAAGTAATTAATATGACTAAGCCGCAAACTGGCTGTCTGCATGATTATCAGCTGACAACTGAGGATATGAAGGTGCTAGACAAGGCCGATTTATTTGTAATAAACGGCGCGGGCATGGAAAGCTTTTTAGATAAGGCGAAAGCGCAAAATAAAAAACTAAAGGTGGTCGAGGCATCAGAATATAAGGATATAAATTTACTAAAAAATGGCGATGAGGAAAATCCCCATGTGTGGATGGCAGTAACCTATTCTATAGCGCAGGTAAAGGCAATAACCTCGGCATTATGCGAGGCTGACCCTGAGCATCAGGACGCTTATCGTAAAAATGCGCTCGATTACTGCACGAAGCTAGAGAATTTGAAAAAGGAAATGCACGCAGAATTAGACACTCTGCCGCATAAGGAAATTGTAACCTTCCATGAGGCATTTCCCTATTTAGCTAAGGAATTTGGCTTAAAAATAGTCAGCGTCATTGAGCGCGAGCCAGGTACTGAGCCAACACCGCAGGAGCTAGAGGAAACTATCGCCAAGGTTAAAGCTATGCCGGTTAAGGTTTTATTTACCGAGCCGCAGTATTCGCCCGCTGCTGCCGATACTATAGCGCGCGAAACCGGCGCAAAAATTTATCAGCTAGACCCGATAGTTACGGGCGAGGCAACGCCTGATGCAATTGATGATTATATAAACCGTATGCGCGAAAATGCTAGGGTGCTAAAGGAGGCACTAGAGTAATTTTGACCGCAGTCTTGAAAAGTATGCAATAGTTTGCTAGAATGATAGCGAAACAGAATAATTTTCACTAGGGGAGCGAGCTTTCGCTGAGAGATAAATATATCGACCCTTTGAACCTGTTGGGTTAATGCCTGCGTAGGGAAGTGACTATAAAAATTTGCCGCTTAGCTTACGCTAGGCGGCTTTTATATTGTAGGAGGCTTTTTATGGCAACACAAATGCAGTTAGCACGCGAGGGCAAGATTACTGACGCAATGAAAATTGTAGCAGAATATGAGCATATCGATGCTGAAATTATTCGCGAAAGAGTAGCTAAGGGAACTATCGCTATTCCGGCAAACATCAATCATAAATCACTTATTCCGCGCGGTGTAGGCGAAGGCCTATCTATAAAGGTCAATGCTAATATCGGTACTTCATCTACCTATCCCGACATTGAGCCGGAGCTAGAAAAGCTCGATGAGGCGGTAAAGTGCGGCGCAGACTCGGTAATGGATTTATCTACGGGCAATAATATTGACATATCGCGGCAGCGCATAATAGAGCACTCGCCGATAATGGTCGGCACAGTGCCTCTTTATCAGGCAACTGTCCGTGCTATTCGCGAGCATGGCGCAGTAGTTGAGATGACGGACGAAGATATTTTAACGACTATTGAGCAGCAGGCGCGCGACGGTGCTGACTTTATGACGCTGCACTGCGGCGTTACGCGCTCGGCTATCGAAAGAATGCGCCGTCAGGGTCGTATTATGGATATTGTCAGCCGCGGCGGCTCGTTTATCGCTGGCTGGATGCTTCATAATGAGCTGGAAAATCCGCTGTATGAGCATTACGATGAAATCCTAGACATCTGTGAAAAATATGATGTTACTATAAGTCTTGGCGACGGTATGCGCCCTGGCTGCACGGCAGACGCTACCGACCGCGGACAGCTCACCGAATTAATCACGCTCGGTGAGCTAGTTGATAGAGCTTGGAAACGCGGTGTGCAGGTTATGGTCGAAGGTCCCGGTCACGTTCCTTATGACCAGATTGAGGCAAATATGAAATTAGAAAAGCGTCTTTGCCGCAATGCACCCTTCTATGTGCTTGGCCCCTTAGTAACCGATGTTGCCCCAGGCTATGACCATATAACCGCAGCTATCGGCGGCACGCTCGCAGCTGTCAGCGGTGCAGACTTTTTGTGCTATGTAACGCCGGCAGAGCATTTGGCACTGCCGACAATAGAGGACGTGCATACAGGAGTAATTACTAGCCGTATTGCCGCTCATGCTGCCGACTTAGTACGCGGCGTACCAGGAGCTCGCGAGTGGGATAGAAAAATGGCGGAGGCTAGAAAGGTGCTTGACTGGGATAAGCAGCTAGAGCTGGCAATCGACCCTGAGCTAGCTAAGAAAAAGCGCGGTGCGCGCAACAAGAGCGGTGAAACTGCCTGCTCGATGTGCGGTGACTATTGTGCTGTGCAGATTATCAGCAAATATTTTGATAAGCCTGCCTGCCCCTGCGATGACTGATTAATACCAGACAAGAATTTTTTGAAAATTTATAGTAAAAAGCAGGATAAAATATTATTTTTAGCGAAAAATACATGAGTAGCAAAGTGATAAGCTGATTAGTTCAGTATAAATTAATACTCGTGAGGAGGTTTTTTACTATGAGCAAGATACAAAAAATTCTCGTTCCGGTCGATGGCTCGGTAAACGGCTGCAAGGCGGTAGATGAGGCTATATTTTTCGCCACGAAGTGCAAGGCAGATTTAGACTTTGTCTATGTTGCCAGCAATATCAATAAGGATATACCTAGCCATATTGTATTTGACCGCATTTGGGAAAAAATTCCTGAGGATTTGCGCGCTGCCAAGCATGTGGAAACAGGCAACATTCCTAAAGCCATTATCCGTGTAGCAGCGCAGGAGCATAGTGATTTAATCATCATGGGCAGCCGTGGTCTAGGACTGTTTAAGGGCGCGCTTATCGGCAGCGTCAGTCAAAAGGTTATCGAAGAGTCGCCAATTCCGGTAATGGTTATAAAATAATTTAATATAGGGAAAATAAAAAAGGCATAGCCATTGTTGGCTATGCCTTTTTGCTGTTTAATTTTGATATTTTGCCAGTAATCCATGATACATTTTAGTCGATACGGGGACGCTTAAATTATATTTTTTAGCCTCGCTTACAATATAGCCGCTAAAGGTTTCAATTTCAGCCGGCAGCTTTTTAGCTACATCGCGCATTAGCGAGCTAGTGGCATTATCGGCGTATTCATTATAGAAACGGTCGATTATTTTAGCTATTTCTGCGGTGCTGATATTAATATTTTTAGCCTGTGCTACGCTGTAGGCTTCGTTTATTAGTGCCTCGTATTCGTGAGCCTTTTTGCTGTCGCGCCGCAAATCGCCAATAGGCAGATTATAATAGGCAGTAGCTACGTTAAAAGCACAGTTTAAAATATATTTTTTCCAGATAGCGGCGGTAATGTCACTAGCTGCGCCATAGTCAACCTCGGCACGCTCTAAAATATCAGCTACATTTTTAATGCAAGTTTTTTCCTTCGCTGTGGCATCGTTTTTGCCGATATAGATTTTAGCAAAATCTCCCTGCTGGGTTATGGAAAAATCGGGATTGGCAAACGCTACAATATAAATTAACGCGTCAATTACAGTAGCCTGCGGCAAAATTTTGCGTATTCTATCGCCTGGATTTACGCCGTTCATCACAGGGATAATAACTGTGTCCTTAGTCACGGCAGGAGCAATTTCAGTGCAGACCTTTTCTAAGGAATAATTTTTTACGCAGATAAAAATATAGTCCTGCGCGGTTAGTTCGCTGCTGCTTACAATATTTTGCGGGCGGGCGGCGATTTCTCCGTCACGCTCGCTATGCAGGATTAAGCTCCTTTCCTCTAGTGCGGTCTTGCGGGCATTTCTTGCCACCAGTGTAACATTATCGAGATTTTTTATAAGCTTTGCGCCGAGATAGCCGCCCACACCGCCGACACCGACTACTGCGATTTTAGCCTTATTCATAAATATCATCCTTTCTAAAACTTTTCTATCAATTTTTCCACGGTCATTTAGTGGAATTTCGGGTATAAATATTATTTTTTGTGGAATTTCAGTAGGCTTTAGCTGGTGGCGGATAGCCGCGCGCAGCTCGGTACGATTTTTATACTCCGCCTTTACAATAAAAGCTATCGGCACTGCGCCGCGGATTTTATCGGCAATTGGCAAAATAACTGCGCTCTCGATGCCGTCAATGCTTTCAATTTGCGCCGCTAAACGGTCAAGATTTAGCTTTACGCCGCCCTTGTTTAGCCATGCCTCGCGTCTGCCAGTAAATATTAGCTCGCCGCGCTCGTTTAGATAGCCGGTATCCTTTACGCTGAAGGGACAATCTATGCCGCTTACATGATAGGGAGTATCGACATAGATTAGCCCGTCCTTAAAGCTAATTTTGGTTTCAGGGAAAGGCAGACCTAGATTTTCCCGCGGCCTGTCGGCACGGTCGACTACAGCGTAGGTAATATAGTTTAGCTCGCTTGCTCCATAATACAAAATTATTTTAGTGTTAGGCAAAAGCTGTTTTAGTCCCCTTATCACGGACGGCGTTAATAGCTGCGAGCCGGTAAAGAGTGATTTTACGCTTAAAAGCTTATTTATTTTGCTGTCTTTAGTCAGCAGGCGGAGCTTGGTCGGCACAAGATAAAGGCAGGTTGCCTTATAGCGGTCGATTAAATCTAGCCAGTGATGATAGCTGAATTTTTCGCTAGTTACTATTGTGCCACCGACAAACAGTACTGATAGTAAGCTATTTAGATTGCCAGTAAAGCTAAGGCTGCCGTGCAAAAATATAATAGTATCACTAGCTACCATAAAGATTTTATTTTGTGCCGGGAAAAAGCCGGCCCAGCTATTATAGGTGCGGTACATAACCTTCGGCGCACCGGTAGAGCCAGAACTAAGCACGCCTAAAATATCATTTTTTTGCGGCGGGTAAAGCTTTATAGCTAGCTGCTCCTTTTCGGTGCAATCATGATGCATTAAAATGGGCAGCGCGCCTAGCTTTTGCAACGCTAAAAAATAAATAAGCTGCTCTAAAAAGCTGTCAGCCGCGATAAGATACGGCGTGCCCTTTTTGTATTGATTGTTTTTAGCAGCAAAATTGTCTGCTAGCTCTAGTAATTTTTGATAGCTATAGAGGTCATCATCAATTATTAATGCTGACTTTTCGGGCGTTAATTTAGCAAAATGCACTAGTAATTCATAATAATTATTCATAATATCAGGCTTTCCTTATTAAAATTGCCGTGCCTAATCCGCCTGCACCAGCGATAGAAACTAACCCCATACTGCCGCTAGGCTCATCTACCATACTGGCTAATAAATGCGTCATAAGTATAGCACCGCTGGCGGCATAGGGGTGACCATAGGCAAGCGCGCCGCCGAGCTTATTATAGCGGTCGGTTAAATGGGGATATTTGCGGCTAAAGAGTACATCTATTACCGCGAAGGCCTCGTTAAACTCAATCGCGGCTAAATTATCCATAGCCAGACTTTGGCGTGCCAATAGTTTTTCGGCGGCTAGCTGCGTGCCGCGCGGGCTTTCGCTAGGCTCTGTGCCGAGTGCAAGCGTATCAATTATTTCTGCTTTTGGTGCTATATTATGGTCTAGCAAATACTTTTCCGATGCCAGTATTAAAAAGGCTGCACCGTCATTAATAAGGCAGGCATTGCCCGCGGTTAGATGAGTATTTGCGCCGAGCTTTAGCGGCAAGCGGTTTAGCAGCCGCTCGCTGATATTTGCCCTTATAGTTTCGTCCTGTGTGCAGTTATCGATAGGCAAAATATAATTATTTAATTTGCCGAGCCTTCTAGCCTGTGCTGCGCGTTTATGACTTTTTATAATCCATTGATTTAGCTCCGCTGTGCTAGTATTTTCTGCCGCCATAATCTTTTCTGCGCCCCACAGCATAGTATCAGGACGCATATCGTCAGGCGCAAACTGGGCGGTATAATAGCTGCCGTCATTTATTTTATGGCGGTCATCATCTTTGGCATACACGCGCAAGGGCTGCAAGGAGCTGCTTTCCATGCCGCCCGCGATATATAAATCGCCGATATTAGCTTTTATTTGCGCATAGGCAAGAGCTAGGCTTGCTGCCCCCGATGCACACTGCATATCAATAGTTACAGCAGGGACTTCATAGGGAATTTTAGCGGTAAGGGCGGTAAGGCGTGCAATATTGCCGCCCGTGCCGACCGCATTACCTATTAAAATGCCGCTAATTTCAGCAGCATTAATATGATTGCGCTGTAAAAGCTTAGTTATAACCCTTGCCGAAAATTTTTCTGGCAGGATTTTAGCAAGTCCCCCGCCCTTAGCGGCAATCGGTGTTCTAAGGGCATCAATAATATAAACCTTGTTCATAGCTATACCTTAGTTTCTAAATTTATAAAAATATCATCAGCCGCAAAGGACGGCACGGAAAATTTTAAAGACAGGTGGTCAAGCTTAAAATCTACTGTCTGTAAAATTTTTTCCATAATGAGCAGTCCAGGTACTAGCGGCGGATTTAAAAAATCCTGTCTATGCAAAGGATTGGTATCATTTACCGCCGTTATAAACTCTGTTATCTCCGCCGTACTAAATTTAAAATTTAGCTGGTAGGGGAGCTGTGCTTTGCCTGTTGCCGCAGCGGTAAGCAAGGCCTGCCCTTTAGAATTTTTTAAAGGAAGCGGCGGATTTTTGCCAAGAAGCATATTTATAGTAAGCGTTCCTGAGAAATCTATAGCGCGTACCTTTAGCAGCTGATGTCTGTCAATTATAATTTGCGGCTCTATAGTAGGTGTGCCGCCAGCCTTTTCCCATACCGCGGCGGCGATTATTGCTCCCTCGTAGCGACTTCCCTTTAGCCGTGCGGTGCATTTAGCTAAATCGCGAAACATGATTACCTCCTTCCTTAGTCTGCTTTTTTGCCAGCCACCTAGAATTTTGCTCGCGCAATCTTACCGCCTGACGATTATCATAAATATCTTCAATTACCAGCTTGCAAATAACGATGAAGGGGACGGCAAGAAACATTCCCGCAGCATCAAGCAGCTCGCCGCCTAATATAATGCCTAAAATTATCGCTATCGGGTGCAGGTTTAGCGATTTACCAATAAGCGTTGGATAAATGAAATTATGATTTATCTGTGTCAGCAAGAGATAAAAGCCGGCAGTCTGCACCGCGATAATAGGGTCAACCGTAGCTGTAAGCAGCGTACCAAAAACCGAGGCAACGGTCGGCCCTAGTACAGGGATAAATTCGGCAATACCTGACACCATGGCAAACACCGAGCCATACGGCAGCCCGCGCAGGGTATAGTATAAAAATACAATGGCGGCTGTGATAAAGCATATAACTAGCTGGCTGCAAATATAGATGCGCAGTGCCGATAAAATGCGGTTAAACAGCTTTAAAACTCTAGTGTAATCGTCTGTAGGAAAGCGGCTGGCAAGATACATTTTTATCTCCGCGCCGTCCTTTAAAAGATAGAAGGTAACAAAAATTATTATTACCATATCGATGACTTTGCTAAACAGTGACAAAATTAAAGTCAGCGATGATTTTAGCGCGCCCACGCTTGCCGCCTGTAGCTCATTCCATAAATTGTCTAGCTCCTGACGGAAAAAGTCAGAATTTTGCATATCGCCAATTCCCTGCAATTTAGCGGCAGTCGAGGGAAAATCAGTAACAAAGCTGGTAAAGGTCGGTATAAAGGAGCTAGATACCAAAGCGAGCAAAAATAAAGCCAAAGCAATAAATATAACTAGTACTAGTCCTGCTGCCATAGCGCGCGGCAGCTTGGTATTTAGACGATTAACGAGCGGCGTTAATAATAGCTGCAATAATAGCGAGATAAAAATAATAAACGCTAGCTGCGGCATGAGCCAAAAGGTTGATAATAGCAGGCTAAAGGTAATAACCAGTAGTATTGAGGTACGATAGGGCTTTACTTTCATGTGTATTCTCCAAATAAAATTAGCCGAGCAGGTAAAACCTTATCGGCTAGTCTGATAATTACTTGATTTCATTTAGCCGCGCCGCGAGCGTAGCGGCCGGCTCATCCTCGGCGGTGCAGGTAATAATTGGCTGCCTGCCGAGCATAACGGTGCTGCCGTCAGTGCTAGCTCCCTTTTTATCCTCGCCGTTATGATAGGCGGCGGCAAGATTTCCCAGCACAAAATAGCTGCGTTCCGCCGCGCTCATATCGCCAGCGGCTGACGGCGTGACAAAAGCCTTGCCGTTTACCGTAACCGTGCCATTACTTGCCGTAACCTTATTGCCGCTGTACGCGTAAAGCTGCTTTACATAGGTGTCGCGGCGGTCGTCATTAGACGGGTGGTCGGACATAAACTGCTGAAAGGCAGAGCCTGAGCCGCCGGTTTTATCCATAATGCGCTGCCATACAGCGGCGGTTGCACCAGGATTATAGTTCGTATGCGTGATATATTCAAAGGCGAGCTTATCCGCCTCGCGCTCCTGCGGCTTAGTTATATGGCGGTTATTTATAATATTGGCGGCAATGCTCCCTAGCGTGCTGCCCGTAGCCGCGCCTAATATCTGCATATTTAAGCTTTTCTTTGCGCCGGCGGCAGGGTGATCTTTTTGCCCGTGTCCCATTTCATGCCCTAGCACTACGGCGATTTCATCTTCGTTAGTCAGATAGTTATAAAGACCGATATTTACACTCATATTATGACCGAGCGTACAAAAAGCATTAAAGCTCTCGTCCTTATTGATGAAATAATTATACGGCTTTTCCCACACTGTAGCATCGACAGCAGCAATACCATTAGTTAGATTAGTCATAATGCGCTCTAGTTGCTTTAATTTTTGCCAGTCATCAACCTCGCCTAGCTGTTGCTTTAGTGCTTGAAAATATTCCTGTCTGCCCTCCTCGGTATCATTATATTTTTTTATCTCGGCATCTAGCTGGGCATGGGCGGCAGCACCGCCGACCACCGCGCCGATAACATCGCCCCAGCCCGCCTCCGCAGTCGGCACGCTATTAATCGTCAGCGACAGCGGCATAGCAATAGCTCCGGCTAGCATCATCATTAAAAATTTTTTCTTTAATTTGCCGATAGTCATAACTTTTTCCTCGCAATCTTTAAATTAATTTTAAATTTATAAATTCATCTAGCCTTGCTGGCAAATAAATATACAGCAATAGTCAGCACTATGCCGATTGCTCCCCACTCAATGCCGCGCGTAGCGGCGGCATAAAGCGTAGCCGCCAAACAAAACAGCACAGCAAAAAAGGTTTGCTTGGCACTTTCGCGGCGATAGACAAAGGTTTCATAATCAATCCCTGTAATCGACTTAAAACAATCCTTGCAAATTATATCCTTATTGCCAAAACTATTTTTATGAATGAGAGCCTCGTTTTCAGCTAAATCCTTTCCGCAGCTGCTGCATTTTATCATAAAAAATCCCCCAATTTATCATTTGATTGACGACACTTATTTAATTTTAGCCCATTACTCTTTTTTTGACTAGACTATAATTTAGATTTCTTGACACTACAATAGAAAAACATTAAAATGAAAAGGTATGCAATGAATTAGAAATTAATGCATAAAAGCAACATAAAAGGAATAGGGGGTGAACATTATCGTTATCGAAATAGTAGTAGCGGTAATAGTTGCAGTAATTATCGGTGCAGGTGTAGGCTACACTGCCCGTAAAAAAACAGCCGAGGCTCAGATTGGTTCGGCTGAACAAGAGGCAAAACGCATCGTCGCCGACGCAGAGGAGCGCGGCGAAACCAAAAAAAAGGAAAAGCTCCTTGAAGCAAAAGAGGATATACATCGCTTGCGTCAGGAGCTAGACCGCGATACGAAAGAGCGCAGAAATGAGCTCCAGCGTCAGGAACGCCGCGTAGTGCAAAAGGAAGAAAATCTTGACCGCAAGCTAGAGTCTATCGAGAAAAAAGAAGAGGCACTAGCTAGAAAAGAGTCGCGCCTTGATAAAAGCCAGCAGGCAGTAGATGCCATGCGCGAGGAGCAAAAGGCTGAGCTTGAGCGCATCTCAGGACTTACCGGCGAGGACGCAAGAAACCTTTTAATGGCAGAGGCGGAAGAAGAGCTAAAGCATGAAAAGGCAATGAAAATTAAAGAGTATGAGCAGCAGACTAAAGACGAGTGCGATAAAAAGGCACGCGACATTTTAAGTCAGGCGATACAGCGTTGCGCTGCCGACCATGTGGCTGAAACCACCGTTTCAGTAGTGGCACTGCCCAATGATGAAATGAAGGGCAGAATTATCGGTCGTGAGGGCAGAAACATTCGCACGCTCGAAACCATGACCGGCATTGATTTAATCATTGACGATACGCCGGAGGCAGTAATATTATCCGGCTTTGACCCAGTGCGCCGCGAGATTGCCCGCATTGCCTTAGAAAAGCTAATCCAAGACGGCAGAATACATCCGGCACGCATTGAAGAAATGGTAGAAAAAGCGCGCCGCGAAGTCGACCAGCGCATAAAAGAGGCGGGCGAGCAGGCAACCTTTGATACCGGCGTACATGGTATTCATCCAGAGCTAATAAAGCTCCTCGGACGCTTGCGCTACCGCACTAGCTACGGTCAGAACGTACTAAATCATTCTATCGAGGTTTCACACTTAGCCGGCGTTATGGCCGCCGAGCTAGGCTGTGACATTACTCTTGCCAAGCGCGGCGGCTTGCTCCACGATATAGGAAAGGCAATCGACCACGAGGTCGAAGGCTCGCACACCACTATCGGCGCAGACCTAGCCCATAAATACCGCGAAGGCAGAGAGGTAATAAACTGCATTGCCGCTCATCATGGTGATGTCGAGGCAACCAGTGTCGAGGCAGTACTCGTTGCAGCCGCCGATGCCGTGTCGGCAGCCCGTCCGGGTGCGCGCCGCGAAAGCCTTGAGTCTTACCTAAAGCGTCTAAAACGCCTAGAAGAAATCGCTGAAAGCTATGAAGGCGTTGAGCGTTGCTTTGCTATTCAGGCAGGTCGCGAAATCCGCGTCATGGTAAAACCCGACAAGGTTGATGATGCCGAGGCAGCAGCTCTAGCCCATAACATCGTTAAGAAGATTGAGGACGAGCTAGAGTACCCCGGTCAGATTAAAGCAACTATTATCCGTGAAACGCGCGTAGTAGACTATGCTAAATAAATTAACATTGTAAATAAAAGGGGTGTAGGGCAGCTGCCCTGCACTCCTTTTGTTATGAGGAATAAATATGTTTAATCCATTGCGCAAGTTTGTAAAAAAAGTAGTTAGTAATGAAAAATACGGTATAAGGCTGCTCGCAACTATGCTAGTCTGCTACCCTGAAATAACCACCATAACCTATGAGCCTAAAAAATGTGAGCTGACCTTAGACTTTATTATCGAGGGCGAACTAGATAATAAAGAGCTAGATGATTTTTTTCAGCTAGTTGATGAAAGCGTACAAACCTATCACGGACTAGCTGACGGCAACAAGGTATATCTAGCCGCCGAGCTAGAAAGCTATAACCAAGGTACAAATATAGTTCATCTGCATCGCGAGCTAATAACCATTACCAGTGAGGAATTAAGCATAATTGTCAGCTTGTTTAAAGATAAATACGGCAAGCAGATAAAAATAGATGCGCCGCCAGTAGAAATACTTGACCCTGAATTTTTAGAAGCTCAAACTAGAGCCCTAGAGGAGCTATTAGAGCAAGTAGATAAACGGCGCATAAATTGTCGGCTCTTAGGGGCGCGCGAAGAAAATAGAGTAGTAGTATACAACAGATAAGGAGATAGTATGCGAATAATGTTAGTGGGCGACGTAGTAGGCCGCCCTGGTAGAAAAGCCTTTGATAAATATACCCGCCGTTTAAAGCAGGAAAAAAATATTGATATAGTCATAGTAAACGGTGAAAACAGTGCCGGCGGCAAAGGCTTTACTAGAAAATCGCTAGACGCGCTCTATCATGGCGGCGCAGACATTGTAACCTCTGGCAATCATGTATGGGACAAAAAGGATGTTTTAGACTTTATTGATGACGAGCCGTTTTTAGTGCGTCCCGCCAATTATCCTGCCGGCACACCGGGTAAGGGCTACTGCATCTATCCCTTTAAGGCGAAAAATATCGGCGTGATAAATTTATCGGGCAGGGCCTTCATGCCGGCATTAGACTGCCCCTTTCAAAAAATCGAAGAAATATTATACGAGCTGAAAAATGAGTGCGACATAATTTTTCTTGATTTCCATGCGGAAACCACTTCGGAAAAAATGGCAATGGGCTTTTATCTTGACGGCAGAGTAAACGGCGTAGTTGGCACGCATACCCATGTACAGACCGCTGATGATAGACTACTTCCTAACGGCACCGCCTACATTAGCGACCTAGGCATGGTCGGCGCGTTAAATTCCGTGCTAGGCGTTAAAACCGATATAATACTTAAAAAATTTACGACTGCCATGCCCTGCCGCTTTGATTTAGAAGAAAACGAGCCATATTTATACTGCGCGCTGATAGTAGAAATTGACGACAATACTAATCGCACTATTAAGGTCGAGCGCGTGCAGCTGCGCGAGGATTAAATATTTAGTAGCTAGATAGCAGGAAAAGTCATAATTTTAGAGAAATACTATAGCGACAGTAGAATATTTTTTAGGCTATAATTAGGAGTGAAAACCTTATGCCAAGTGATTTGCATATGCACACGACCTTTTCTGACGGAAAATTAACTCCGGAGGAGCTAGTAGCAGCCGCAAAAACTGCCGGTCTAAACTATATAGCTATCACCGACCATGATACCGTGGGCGGCGTTAGCCATTTGTATGAAAATGGACTTATACCCACTAAAGGATTAAAAATAATTCCTGGCATTGAGTTTAGCGCACACCACCCCACGCGGGAAATACATATTTTAGGCTTTAATGTCGACATATTCTATAGCGAGCTTGCCGATAAGCTGAATGATGTTACCGAGGCTCGCTGGACGCGCTTCAGCGAGATGATAGAAAAACTAAAAAAGCTAGGCTACAGCATAACCGAGGCGGAGGTTATGGCGGTTGCCGGCATAAGTAAATCTATAAGCCGCGCCCATATCGCCCGCGTATTAGTTAATAAAGGCTATTTTAAATCTGTCAGCGAGGCATTTAATGCCGTACTTGCTAAGGGTCAGGCTGCCTATGTGCCGCACTATCATTTAGAGGTAGATGAGATAATCGAGCTAATCAAGGCAGCAGGCGGCTCGCCTATTTTAGCGCATCCTAAGCTTATCGGCGATGATGATATTGTGCGCGATATTTGCACGCGCGGCATCGAAGGGATAGAATGTTTCTATCCTAAGCATGACGATGAAGATACGCAAAAATATCTGGCAATGGCTGATACTTATCATCTAAAGCCGTCGGGCGGCTCTGATTTCCACGGCTTTCCTACGCGCTATCCCGATAAGCTAGGAGTATTTACCATTGACAACAAATATGCTGAGGCGTTCTACCGTCCCATGCTGTAAGCACACGAATAGGAGGGGATAGCTGTGGACGTGATTGCATTAGTCGGCCCAAGCGGCACAGGAAAAAGTCATCATGCCCTGATAGTTGCCCACCGTCAAGGGGCAGATGCTATTATTGATGACGGACTTTTCATAATGGACGGCAAAATAATTGCCGGCAAATCGGCTAAAAAAGAACCAAGCAAAATAATGGCGGTGCGCCGCGCTATATTTGTCCTGCCCGGTCATGCCGAGGACGTGCGCGCCGCGATAGAAAAAGCTAAGCCCCACCGCATATTAGTTTTAGGCACGAGTGAAAATATGGTGCAAAAGATTGCCCGCGCGCTAAAGCTGCCGCTAATCTCACACATAATCCGTATCGAGGACGTAGCTACCGAGGACGAGATGAAAAAGGCGCAGTTTTATAGGCTAAAGCAGGGCAAGCATATTATTCCCGTGCCGACTATCGAGCTAAAGCCGCATTTTTCAGGCTACCTAGTCGATCCTTTGGCAACGCTTTTTAAACGCTCGCCGACCAAACGCCGCCGCTTAGGCGAAAAATCAATAGTAAGACCCGTATTTAGCTATTTTGGCAAGCTGTCTATAGACGATATAGCGATAGATAGCATCGTAAGGCAGGTAGTCGGAGCTATTGAGGAAATATCGAGCGTCAGCAACATTCAGGTAAAGCATATTTTAGAGGGGGACGAGGATAAGGGCTTAGAGATTGCCTGCGAGGTAACTCTAGGCTACGGCACGCATATCCCGACAATTATTAAAAAAGCCCAGCAGGCGGCCCGCGAGGCGGTCGAGTACATGACCGGTATGGTAGTACATGAGGTAAATATTCGCGTAAAGGCATTGATGTTTGACAGCTAAATAAAAATATTATTTATTATTGTTTTTCCTGCGTAAAAATTTTTTGCGCAGGTTTTTGTTTTTATTAAAAAATCATGTTTTTTTAGTTTTATTATTCGCAAGTGGGGATGAAATAATAAAAAACGTTGCTTTAGACACGATTTTTTGAAAAAAACATGAAAAATGGGGATAATTTTAACAGAAATAGGACAAGTGTCCTTTTTTTTTTGATAAAAAATGAGCTAAAATAATATATGTAAATAGGATGAGCTGTCAGAAAACTTATAATATAGCAAATCGCGTATAAATATAATAAACTATGGCAGTCATTATCAAGGAGTTTTAGGAGGAGATTTTATGAAATTCTTCAGCAAGAAAAAAAGCCTGCTCGTAGCAGCTGCCCTTAGTGTTTCTTTTATTGCTGCTCCCTTTTCGACTAGCCATGCGGCAGAGTTTACGCAGTCAGACGTAAATAATGAAATGGTCATGGCAGTGGCTTGGATGCAAAATTCTGCCGAGTACCGCGAGCTTTGCTATCAGGCCTATAATGTTGCTTTAGAGCGCGTCAAAGAAGCGGTTAAAAATCACAAGAAGGGTGATAAGCCGCTAGCAATCGTGCTTGATGCTGATGAAACAGTATTAGACAACAGTGCATTTGAAGCAGGTCTTATCGGCACGGATAACGCCTACAACAGCAAGGACTGGAACGAGTGGTGCAATGCTGCCGAGGCACTGGCCATGCCGGGTGCTGCCGAGTATTTACAGGCAGTTGATAAGCTAGGCGTTGATATTTTCTACGCATCGAACCGCAGCCTAGCGCAAGTACCGGGCTCGGCGAAGAATTTTAAGAAAATCGGTTTCCCGCAGGCTGATGCCAAGCATATGATTTTCAAAGGCGAGAACGGCAATAAAATGGAACGCTTTGAAAAGGTCATGCAGGACTATGATGTAGTAGTATTTATGGGCGATAATACGGGGGATTTACCCATAAACTCCTACCACAAGAGCCAGGACGAGCGCAACGCTTTAGTTGATGCCCACAAGGACGAGTTCGGCAAACGCTTTATCGTATTCCCGAACCCGAGCTATGGCGACTGGGAGCCGGCACTTAAAAAGGACGGCAAGTTTGGCTCATATTGGGGACTTAGTGCCAAAGAAAAGAGCGAGCTAAGAAAGAGCACGCTCCGCAAATGGCAGGCCAAGGGGACAGATAGCGGCAATACTAAGGCTAGCCGCTAACAAAAATAAAGATTAAAAGAGATAGGGGATTATTTATTTATGAAAAAGTCAATGAAAATGGCAATCGCTATGGCACTGGTGACGGGGGTAACCGCTGGCAGCACGGCACTTACTAATACTGCTAGTGCCGAGATTTCCGATAACTTCCGCCTAGAGGTAAACGGTGTATCAAGCTTCTTCCACGATACGGATCATGTTTACTATGGTCAGACGCGTACCGATAACACGGGATTAGGCAAGGGCTGGAACAACTATACCCGCGTGCAGTTTACCTATAAGATTGATAAGGACACTAAATTGGTGGCCCGTCTGCACAGCAACTACGATAATGCTGGTGATTTTGCTGCTAATAGCAATCAGTATGGCTCATATTTTGACCAGTCCTTTATCCAGTTCGATGACCCTAAGAGCAATATGCACTATATCGTTGGTAAAAAGGGTATGACGCTCGGTCAGTCCATGGTCTATAACTCCACGGGTAACCTCACCGGTGTTCAGGTTTCCTATGGTAATTTCTGGGATCCGACCTGCCTGCAATTCACCTATGGCGATGCCAAGGGCGGCAACCGCGTAATATCGGCACAGCTCACGCAGGAGGTAGCGAAAAATGTCAGCATGAATGCTACTTGGATACGCGGCGAGTCGCTATATAATACTGGCAATCAAAAAACACCGAAATCAATAAAGCGACATGATAATTTTATTGATTTTGGTGCTAAGGCTACCATGCCGGGCATTTCTATAGTCGGCGAGTGGGCAAAAAATAATTCTCATTTGACGCAGAAGGGAATAGTAGACTCAGCTGATAAACATGGCTGGTTCATTGAGGCTTATACTGGCCCAACTAATGACTTTGGCTCAGGGCTTCCCGTGCAGAAGGTCGGTACGCATGTTTTCTCCGTCCGCTATCAGGATTTAGGTCGATATGGCTCGTATGTACATAACAATACCTTCTATGACGGCAAGCGCGGTATTCGCTTCGACTACGGCATGACGATTAAAAAGGGTATGTCGATTGACTTCGTATATGGCCGCATGAAAGCTAAAAATGATATTACTAATGACTATTATAGTGGCAACACTAATAAAAACTTTGGTAATGGTCGTGATGTACACAAGGGTGACTGGAGCAATATTTTTGTTGTCTCGCTTAACTACAAATTCCGTTAATTTTTAAATCAGGAGGAATACTGATGAAGTTTAGCAAAAAATCCAAGCTGATGATAATCCCTGCCATGCTCGCATCCTTTAGTGCCATGGCATTTGCGCCGACCCAGACCGAGGCTTGGACTGACCAAACCCATATGGCAATCGAGCGCGCCGCAGGACTTATGAGCTATCAGAACGCTTGCTCGCCCGATGTCGCTAAGACGATTATGAACGTCAACAAAATCCGCAAGAATGACGGACAGGCGCATTTCTATGATGCCGCTAAAGCTCCTACGCGTGCCGATGTCGATGCGCAGCTACAGATGCTCGGTATGCAGCGCGATGAGTGCCCAGACGGCTATATCCTAGGCGCGATTGTCAACAGCGTCCGCAAGTCTAAGGCTTGGACGGAGCAGGGCAAGTTTGACGATTACAACTATGCTATGCTCGGTCACTATATCGGCGACCTCGTTCAGCCGCTCCACATGAGCGTCTATGATGATTTTAACCGCAAAAACCATTTAGCTATCGACCACATTTTAAATCATAATGAAGTTAAATGGGACGTTGACGGCGTTCCCCTCATTGCAGCAGAGATAAAGGTTGATGACAGCCTGCGCTTCAAAGATGAGGAGGAGCTTATTAACCACATGGTCAAGCTCGCTAATGAAAGCTATGATTTAGGTCAAAAGCTCCGCAAGGAAAACCGCCTTATCACTCATGACGAGGCAATTAGCCGCGTCAGCAAGGCGGCAACCTTCTTCCGTGCCTGCATGCGTTACTGTGGCAAGACGGTTGTAACTGATTGATATAAAATTTTCCCTAAAATAAACCCTAACAAACAATTAAGGCTGATTGCTTTTTTAGCAGTCAGCCTTAATTGTTGTATAAGCCGCGCGATTGCTCTATTTTTTTGACATAGTTTGTGGTATTATGATTGATAAGTAATTAGAAATGAGGAGTAATATATGTGTAAAAAAATAATTGCGACAGCCGTTTTAGCTGCCGCTGCTTATATGCCGATAGCTTCAGCGGCGGATATGCCAGAAGATGTTAAAAGCGATTTGAAAAAGCTGCCGCTGCATTGGGAGAGCGTGGAGCAGCCTAACATTGCTAAAGCAGTAGCCAGCGGCAAAAAAATGCCGGTTATCATCACCGCCGAGGACGTGAAAAAAGCAGAGAAGGGGAAAAAATCTGAGGTTAATAATGCGGTGACGCTGCCGACCCCTGATACTGATAAAAGACCGGTAGTAACCGAGCCGCCAAAGGAAACTATTAAAGAGCAGCCCAAGGAGCAGCCAGTAGAAGACAGCTGGGTAACCTTGCCGGCTAAGGATAAGGAAATAAAGGTAGCAGTTGAAACTAGGGACGATTTAAAAATTAATAGCGAGGTTAAGCCTGCTCCTGCGCCTGCACCAAAGGAAAATATTAGCCAAAATATAAAATCTATTGAGATAAAGCGTATTGAAATGGAAAATGTGGTAGAGCTGCCGCCAATTGAGCCGCTTAGAGTTACTAAGCCTGCTCCTGCCCCCGCTCCTGTAGTTGAAAAACCAGCAGTAAAAAGACCGAGCCTAGTAGATGTTTTAGATGCTAAACCGTTAGCCACTAACGAGAATACCGAGCCAGCTAAGGCTAGCTATAGCGACACGGTAGAGCTGCCTGCTGTTATGCCTCTTAGATAAACGAGGTAGACGTTATGTTTGCTAGGACTTATGGCGCAACTACGCTAGGCGTTGACGGTCTTATTATCGATGTCGAGGTTGATGCGGCGGCAGGCTTGCCGAGCTTTGATATAGTAGGGCTGCCCGATACCTCGGTTAAGGAGGCTAAGGAACGCGTGCGCACCGCTTTGCGCAACTCTGGATTTAAGCTGCGGCAGGAAAAAGTCACGATAAATCTAGCTCCGGCAGGAATTAGAAAGGATAGCTCAGGACTTGATTTGCCGATTGCCGTAGGACTTATGGCTGCCTACGGAATGTTGCCAATAGATGCCTTAGACAAGGCCCTTTTTGCCGCAGAGCTGTCCCTAGAGGGCGAGTGCCGCGGTATTCGCGGTATACTGCCTATGGCGATAAAGGCTAAGGAGAAGGGCTTTAGTGCGCTGTTTGTAGCAGAAACTAACGCTAATGAGGCACTATTAGTCGAAGGGATAACTGTCTACGGTGTAAAGAATGTCGTAGAGGTTATAGAGCATTTAAATGGCACGAAGAAGTTAGCTGCGGCAGAACCCAAAATCGCTATAGGGGATAATAACGAGCTTTTAACCGATGATTTTGCCGATGTGCAGGGACAGTTTCAGGCTAAGCGCGCCCTAGAGATAGCTGCGGCGGGCGGGCATAATGTGCTGTTAGTAGGCGTACCTGGCTCAGGCAAAACTATGCTGGCGCGGCGCATGAGCAGCATTTTGCCGGAGCTTACGCGCGAGGAAGCCTTAGAGGTCACGAAAATTTATAGTATCGCGGGATTATTGCCAGAAAATGGCGGACTGATAACGAAAAGACCGTATAGAAGTCCGCATCATACCACTTCGACGGTGGCAATGATTGGCGGCGGCACTCTCCCCAGACCAGGCGAGGTGACACTAGCGCATAACGGCGTATTATTTTTAGACGAGCTGCCGGAGTTTGGCAAAAAATCGCTGGAGGTATTGCGCGAGCCAGTAGAGGATAGACGGATAACCATATCTAGGGTAAATGCTACGCTTACTTTTCCCTCAAGCTTTATTCTGCTAGCGGCAATGAACCCCTGCCCCTGTGGCTATCATGGCGATAGAGAGCATGAGTGCGAGTGTACGCCGAATGAAATAAAACGCTATACGAGAAAAATATCAGGGCCATTGCTTGACCGTATTGATATACATATCCGCGTGCCGCGGGTCGAGTATAAGGATTTATCGTCAGAGCATCAGGCGGAAAGCTCGGCAGCTATCCGAAAGCGCGTAGTAAAGGCGCGGCAGGTGCAGCTAGACAGGCTGAAAAAATATGGTATATTTTGCAATGCCCAGATGAACCATGCCATATTAAAGCGCGAATGTAAGCTCGATAGCGCGGCAAAGGAAATGCTTGCTGCCGCCTTTAATCGGCTTATGCTGTCGGCGCGCTCCTATGACCGCATCATAAAGGTGGCGCGCACTATTGCTGATTTAGCCGGTGCAGATAATATTAATGCCCAGCACATTGCCGAGGCATTGCAGCTAAGAAATGATGTCGGACTAAATGTAGAATAGGAAGATTGTTATTGTTAGTAGCCAGTGTATTTGTAAATATTCCTATAAAAAGCATAGCCAAGGCTTATACCTATCTAGTGCCAGCTGACCTTTCCTTTGTAAGTGTCGGCTGGCGCGTTTTTGTGCCGTTTGGCAAACAAAAGGTTGAAGGCTTTATCGTTGAAACTAAGGAAATGGACAGCCTAGAAATCGCGGCGCAGGATTATGAGCTAAAGGCAATCGAGGCGGCAGTAGATGATGAGCCGTGGTTTTCTAGCCCTATGCTGTCAGTAAGCAGGTGGCTAAGTGAATTTTACCTTTGCTCGCTTGCGGAAATGATGCGCCTATTCATACCAGGTAAGAGCGGACTAAAAATAGGTATCGAGTATCAGTTAGGAAGTGACTTTGAAGAAGATAAGCTAGTTTTATTGAATTTGCCGCAGTATAAAAAGGTCTATGACTATATAGCTAAAAATGATGCCGTCAGCAAAAGAAAAATAATCTTAGCTTTGCCTGAGCTAAAGGAAGATATAGCAGCCATACTAGAAAAGCTTATCGCCTATCAGCTAGTAACAAAGAATTATACCGCAAGCAAACGCGATAAGGCGCGGCTAGAAAAATATGCTAGATTATGTAAACCCTTAGACGATGATTTGCGCGAGGAGCTAAAGAGAAAAAAGGCGCAGCTTTGTGCGGCAGAAATATTAGCCGCCAGTGAAAATAAAATTTTAGCAGTAAAGGCTTTAAACGAGCGAAAGGTAAGCTTATTAACTCTAAAAAAACTAGCGGACAGCAATATTATAGAAATATTTTCTAAAAGAGTGTTTCGCGACAGCTATAAAAATTTAGTGACGGCTAAAAAAGATTTAACGCTGACCGCTGACCAAGAAACGGCACTAGCGGCATTAGAAAATGCCAGAGTACAAAAAAAATATCAGGGCTTTTTGCTAAAGGGCGTAACGGGCAGCGGCAAAACGCAGGTCTATATAGAGATAGCTAGGCGCGTCCGTTTGACTAATCGCAGTGTTATTGTGCTAGTGCCGGAAATTGCTTTAACTGGTCAGCTAGTTAATGCCTTTAAAACGTATTTTGGCAGCGATATTGCAGTAATCCATAGCCGCCTGTCGCTATCGGAGCGTAACGATGCTATGCTGCGCGTTAGAAAAAATGAGGCAAAAATAATAATCGGCGCGCGTTCCGCCTTATTTACGCCCGCGGTAAATATCGGGCTGATAATCATGGACGAGGAACAGGATGCGTCCTACAAGCAGGACGAGCAGCCCCGCTATCATGCCCGCGTGGTGGCGGAAAAAATGGCTAAATTCCATGACGCGTTATTAATTTTAGGCAGTGCAACCCCGTCACTAGAGAGCTACTATAAGGCAAAAAATGGCGAGCTTACGCTCCTTAATATGCCGAACCGTGTCGGCAATCTGCCGCTGCCTAAGGTAACCTGCGTAGATATGCGCCGCGAGCTAAAAACGGGCAATCGGCATATAATGTCGCGCGCCTTGCAGGATTTAATCACTGAAACCTTAGCGAAAAATGAGCAGCTTATAATTATGCTGAACCGCCGCGGCTATTCGACCTTTGTTATGTGTCGGTCTTGCGGCGAAACTATAAAATGTCCTGAATGTGGTTTGCCGCTTACCTATCATCAAAATGGCAAGCTTTCCTGTCATCATTGCGATATAAATTTTAAAACGCCTGATGTATGCCCTAAATGCGGCAGCCGCTATATAAAATATTTTGGTTCAGGCACGGAAAAGCTAGAAAAAGAGCTAAACACTTTAGTGCCGCAGGCGCGCGTTATTCGCATGGACCGCGACACAACAGTGAAAAAGTTTGCCCATAAGGAAATAATCGACAGCTTTCGCCGCCATGAATACGATATTTTGCTCGGCACGCAAATGGTAGCTAAGGGTCACGATATACCAAACGTTACCGCCGTGGGGATAATAAGTGCTGACTCTAGCCTAAATATGCCCGACTTTCGAGCGGCAGAGCGCACCTTTATGCTGATAACGCAGACAGCAGGGCGCGCCGGCAGACATAGTGGTGAGGGGCAGGTGGTTATTCAGACCTATAATCCGGCGCATTATGCTGTAGTAAACGGCATCAATCAGGACTACGAAGGCTTCTTTGCTATAGAAATGCGTCTTAGAAAGGATTTATTTTATCCGCCGTACAGTAGGTTGATAAAGCTTATTTTTCAAGATAATGATGAGGAAAAAGCTAAAAATAAGGCGGCGGCATTTATTAAAATTTTTAATAAAGTGTTTAGCGGCAATGAAAATCAGCTAGCAATCGGGCCATCGCCGGCAATAATTGCTAAATATCGCAGCAGCTATCGCTTTGTGGTGCTGATAAAAACCAGCGATATACTAAAGACGGAAGAATTTTTGCGGGCAGAAAATTTGCAGCTTAGAGATGATGTTATGATTGATATAGACCCGCTCTCTATGCTCTAATTTATAGCAGCGAAAAATTATTTGTGTTATAATTATCAATGTATTTTTAGCAAATAACATCTATGGATGGTGAGAAAATGAAAGTTACTAAAGAAGATTTGAAAACGGTTGCCGTTTTGTCGCGCCTGTCTATCCCTGAAAGCGAGGAAGAAACCTATCTAGCACAGCTCGATAAGTTCTTAACCTATGTCGATAATCTAGCAGCCGTCGATACTGAAAATGTAAAACCGACTACCTATGCCCTGCCGATACAGAATGTATTCCGCGAAGATGTAGTGAAAAAATCGCTAGACCGCGATGCGGCTTTAGCCAATGCACCACTCAAAGAGGACGGCTATTTCAAAGTACCGAAGGTACTAGAGGGCTAAGCTAGGAGGATTAAACGTGAGATTATATGAAAAACCGGCGCATATCCTGCATGATATGCTAGTAAATAAGGAAGTAACGAGCGTTGAGCTGACTAATGATGTTTTAGCGCGCATTGACGAGGTCGAAGGCGATGTAAAGACCTACCTGACTATCACGCGTGACGAAGCATTAGCACAGGCAAAGGCGGTTGATGAAAAGATTGCCCGCGGCGAAAAAATCAGCTTTTTAGAGGGCATACCGGGAGCAATAAAGGATAATATTTGCACTAAGGGAGTAAAGACTACCTGTGCCTCTAAAATTTTAGAGCATTTTGTGCCGCCTTATGATGCAACGGTTATGACGAAAATTAAGGCCGAAAATCCAGTACTTTTAGGCAAAACAAATATGGACGAGTTTGCTATGGGCGGCTCGACTGAACATTCCGCCTACTATCCAACCCATAATCCATGGAATACAGACTGTGTGCCCGGCGGCTCGTCAGGCGGCAGTGCGGCAGCAGTTGCCGCTGGCACGGCTATTTGGGCACTTGGTTCTGATACTGGCGGCTCTATCCGTCAGCCGGCATCGTTTTGCGGCGTGGTCGGCATGAAACCGACCTACGGCAGAGTTTCGCGCTATGGCTTGGTGGCCTATGCGTCATCACTTGACCAGATTGGACCTTTGACGCGCGATGTTACGGACTGTGCTAATATTTTAAATATCATTGCCGGCCATGATGAAATGGACTCAACCTCTAGTGATAGCCAAGTCCCCGATTATACTAAATCATTAGTCGAAGATGTTAAAGGCTTAAAGATTGGTCTGCCCAAGGAATATTTTGTAAAGGGTATGGATAAGGAAGTAGAAACAGCAATCTATGCCGCTATCGAAAAGTACAAGAAAATGGGGGCAGAGGTTATTGATATTAGCCTGCCGCACACTGAGTACGCTATATCTACCTATTATTTGATTGCTCCTGCCGAGGCAGCTACCAACTTACAGCGTTATGACGGCGTTAGCTATGGCGAGCGCGTAAACGGTGAGGACTTAGTAGCCATGATGACTAATACCCGTGATGAAAAATTCGGTGACGAGGTAAAACGCCGCATTGTTATCGGCAACTATGCACTGTCGGCTGGCTACTATGATGCCTACTATTTAAAGGCTATGAAAGTGCGTACCTTAGTAGCCGAGGATTATGCCAAAGCCTTTGAAAAGGTCGATGTAATCATGGCACCGGTTGCCCCGACACCAGCCTATAAAATTGGCGATATGACCAGCGACCCACTAAAAATGTATCTAATGGATGCCTGCACTGTTCCTTTAAATTTAGCCGGACTGCCGGGCATCTCCATTCCCTGCGGCTACAGCAAGGACGGTCTGCCAATAGGTCTGCAAATAATCGGCAAGGCACTTGATGAGGAAACCATTATCCGCGCCGCCTATACCTATGAGCAAAGCCAAAGCTACCATAATGAAATGGCAAAGCTAGGAGGAAACAACTGATGAAGTATGAAGCAGTAATCGGTCTTGAGATACACTGTGAGCTAAAAACTAAAACTAAAATTTTCTGCGGCTGCGAAACTGGCTTCGGTGCAGAGCATAACACCCATGTCTGCCCTGTCTGCCTAGGAATGCCGGGGGTATTGCCGACCATTAATAAGCGCGTAGTAGAGTTTGGCATAAAGGCCGGTCTTGCTACTAACTGCGAGATAAATAAATACAGTAAATTCGACCGCAAAAATTATTATTATCCTGATTTGCCCAAAAATTGGCAGACTTCACAATACGATTTGCCAATTGCTGAGCATGGCTGGGTAGATATTGACGTAAACGGTGAGAAAAAGCGCGTGCGCCTGACGCGTATCCACATGGAAGAGGATGCAGGAAAGCTCGTACATTCGGGGACAACCATAAAAGACTCCGACTCCTCTAATGTCGACTACAACCGCACCGGTGTGCCGCTCTTAGAAATAGTCAGCGAGCCAGATATGCGTTCGGCAGAAGAAGCCCGCGCCTATATGGAAAAAATAAAATCTATAATGGAATATATAGACGTTTCTAACTGCCGCATGGAAGAAGGCAATCTGCGCGCCGATATTAACGTATCAGTGCGCCCCGTAGGTGCTAAAGAATTTGGCACGCGCACCGAAACTAAAAACATTAACTCCTTTAAAAATCTTGAGGACGTTATAAATTATGAAATTGAACGGCAAATAGAAGTGCTAGAGGACGGCGGTCATGTCGTACAGGAAACGCGCACCTATGACCCGTCACGCGGCATAACGCTGTCTATGCGCAGCAAAGAGGACGCTCATGACTATCGCTATATGCCTGAGCCGGATTTGCCGCCAATCGTTACTACTGATGAGCAGATTGCCGCCTATAAAAATGAACTGCCGGAACTTCCTGATGCTCGCCGTGCACGTTTAGAGAGCGAATACGGGCTATCGGACTACGATGCCGGCATCATAACTAGCTCACGGCAAATGGCGGAGTATTTCGATAAAACTATCGCTACTGGTGCAGACGCAAAACTTGCGGCTAACTGGATAATGGGCGACCTAGCTAAAGCTCTAAACGATGAAGGACTAGACATAGCTAAATCACCCGTTGAGCCAGAACGTCTAGGCGCGATGATAAAGCTAATAATGAAGGACACCATTTC
>SAMEA104315428__coassemble_870_pt1 | contig 30815 bp, 27 predicted proteins | sample SAMEA104315428__metabat2_low_PE_031 | metagenome-assembled genome bin SAMEA104315428 (sample SAMEA104315428) | gut metagenome | biome: Monkey gut; feature: monkey-associated habitat; material: faeces | place: China | collected 2013 | reverse complement strand
GAGCTTAGTACCGCCTTTGTCTTATTATCGGGATTTTTTATTATCAAGGTATTGTGGGAGCATATCTATACAACTATTGCTACCTATACCACCTATGTATTTAGCCACCCCAATCAGACAGTTGATACAGAAAATATAATGCGGATTTTTATCGGTATTATTGAGCTTTTAGCGCAGACTGCCCTCCCCATAATGTTGGCTGTAATGCTAGTGGGCTTAGGCATTAATTTTTTCCAGGTGGGGCTAAATTTTACAACTGAGCCGTTAGGCTTTAAACTCGACAAATTAAATCCAATCAATGGCTTCGGCAGAATTTTTTCTAAACGCTCGTTAGTAGAGCTAATAAAATCATTATTTAAAATTGCTATTATTGGTTTTTTTATTTATAATTTCCTTAGTGATGAATTGATGGCTATGCCGCAATTTATATATTTTGACCTGCCGACTAGCTTAGCATCGGTAGCTAATATTGTTTTTAACATGGCATTTCAGGTTATCGGCGTTATTATCCTCCTAGGTGTTTTAGACTATGGCTATCAAAAATGGCAGACTACGCAGGATTTAAAGATGACCAAGCAAGAGGTTAAAGATGAAAACAAGCAAACCGAAGGCGACCCGCAAATAAAGGGAAAAATTCGCCAGAAGCAGCGGCAAATGGCAATGAGCCGCATGATGCAGGAAGTGCCGAAAGCAGATGTTATCATCACCAACCCGACCCACTTTGCCGTAGCCTTACAGTATCATAAAGGCATGGTCGCACCGGTAGTCCTCGCCAAGGGTCAGGACTTAGTGGCACAAAAAATAAAGGCTATTGCCCGCGATAACCGTGTACCAATAGTAGAAAATCGTCCATTAGCCCGCGCCCTTTACGCGACTACGGAAATAGGCGATGTTGTACCGGCTGAACTATATCAGGCGGTAGCAGAGGTTTTAGCGTATGTTTACAGGCTGAAGAAACGCCGAGCATAAAATATAAATTATATATATAGATAGGAGCAAAAAGTATGGCTGCAACACCTATGGCTGCCACTAATCCGTTAAAGAGCGGTGGCAATATTGTGCAAAAATATAGCGATGTCTTGATAGCAGTTGCTATTGTCACCATAGTAATTATGATGATTATACCGCTGCCGACATTGCTATTAGATATGCTTATTTGTTTGAATATCACTATAGCGTTGTTAGTAGTGATGTCAGCTATCTATAATGTAGAGGCATTAGATTTATCAGTATTTCCTTCGTTGCTGCTAATAACAACCTTGTTTCGTCTGGCACTTAATATATCATCAACTAGACTTATTTTGCTAGACGGCTATGCTGGCGAAGTTATAACGGCATTTGGTAACTTCGTTGTCGGCGGTAATGCTGTAGTCGGCTTTATCGTATTTATAATCCTAGTTATTATAAACTTTATCGTTATCACCAAAGGCTCGGAGCGTGTAGCTGAGGTTTCGGCACGTTTTACCCTCGATGCTATGCCCGGTAAGCAGATGTCAATCGATGCCGACTTAAATCAGGGTGCAATAACCGATGCCGAGGCTAAAATACGCCGTGAGAAAATTCAGCGCGAGGCTGATTTCTTCGGTGCTATGGACGGTGCGTCAAAGTTCGTTAAAGGCGATGCTATAGCTGCTATTGTCATCATGTTTATAAACATATCGGGCGGCTTTGTTATCGGTATGCTGCAGCGCGGCATGGCAGCGACGCAGGCATTATCTACCTATACGCTTTTAACCGTCGGCGAGGGCTTAGTAAGTCAGATACCGGCACTATTAATATCTACAGCTACTGGTCTAATCGTTACCCGCTCGGCGGCTAACGGCAACCTTGGCAGCGACTTAGTCGGTCAGCTATTTAAAAATGACCGTATATTCTTTATCCTAACTGGTGTTTTGTGCTTCCTAGCTATTGTACCAGGACTTCCAGGTTTGCCATTTTTAAGCTTGGCAGCAGTATGTGCCTTTATTGGCTATAACCTTAGAAAAACTACTGAGGTTGAGCAGGAGGAGAAAAAATCAGAAAAGAAGGTTCAAGAAAAGAAAAAGGCAACAACTCCCGAAAATATTGTATCGCTATTGCAGGTTGACCCTATGGAGCTAGAGATAGGCTATTCCTTAATACCGCTGGTTGATACGGGGCAGGGCGGCGACCTCTTAGACCGCATAGTTATGATACGTCGGCAGTGCGCCCTAGAGCTAGGTCTAGTCGTACCGACTATCCGTATTCGCGACAACATTCAAATAAAGCCCAATGCCTATATAATAAAGCTAAAAGGCATTGAAATTGCTAAAGGCGAGCTAATGCTAGACCACTATCTAGCTATGAATTCAGGAACAGTATTTGAAGAAGTACCGGGAATTGAAACAGTTGAGCCGGCGTTTGGTCTGCCAGCACTGTGGATACCGGAAAGCGAACGCGAACAGGCAGAATTAAATGGCTATACTGTAGTCGATGCCGTATCGGTTTTAGCTACCCACCTTACCGAAGTTATCAAACAGCATGCCGATGAAATTCTCGGTCGTCAGGAAACGCAGAACCTCGTTGATAATCTCAAGAAAACTAACCAGTCACTGGTTGATGAGGTTGTCCCCGACCTGATGACAGTCGGCGAAATTCAAAAGGTACTGGCAAACCTCCTGCGCGAGCGCATTTCCATTCGCGATATGGAAACTATATTTGAGGTGCTGTCTGACTACGCTAGAGCTACTAAAGATACGGAAATACTTACTGAATATGTCCGCCACGCTATGGCCCGCAGCATTACCCAGCAGAATGTCCAAAATGGGACACTTCCGTGTATTACCCTTGACCCAGCTTTGGAAAACCGTATTGCGGGCGGCGTACAGCGCACCGACCACGGTTCATATGTCAGCCTAGACCCTGATTCAATGCAAAAACTCATAACGGCATTGAATGAGGAACTAAAGAAACTTACCAACATGGGCTATCAGCCGATAGTTTTAACCAGTCCGGCAGTAAGACTATATTTCCGCAAGCTCGTAGAGCGTTCAGTACCGGGAGTTATCGTTCTTTCCCATGCTGAGATTGAACAAAGCGTTGAAATTCAGATACTTGGGGTGGTGAAGATTTAACGTGCAAATAAAAGTAGTAAAGGCTGCTACCATGAAAGAGGCCATGGAGCAGGTAAAAAGAGAGCTAGGCATAGATGCAGTTATCCTGCATACTAAAAAATATCATGAAGGCGGACTATTTGGCTACCATAGCAAGGAAGTAGTCGAGGTAACGGCAGCTATCGAGGACGAGGACGAAAAAAAAGAAAAAGCCCGTCAAAGCCTAGCTAGCAGTGCCTTAAAAGCCGATAATCAAAAAAGCAAGCTAGATATTAAATTGCCGCCGCTTAACAACCCCATTGCTCCGCCGTCTAGTGTATTATCTAAGTATAAAACTAGTGGCACTGACGAAGGAATAAAAATAGCTGAAAATAATAATATCAGCATGGCTGCGCCATTAATTCCGCCGCCGGCTAAGCAGGATATACCAGTAACCAAAGATAATAATGACAATGATAGTAAAATAACCGATAAGCAAGAGGAAGAAAAAGCTATGCAGGCAGATGAAAATACTTCTAGCACTGAAGATGCTGAAAAAATAAAAAAACTAGAAGCAGAGCTATCGCAGATGAAAACTCTCTTGGCACAGGTTATGGTAAAAGACCAGCCACAGGATAAAGTGACCATGCAGGAAATCCTTACGCGCCAAGAAGTCGATGCCGCCATTATAAAGGATATGGCAGGAAAAATGAGTGCCGGCGCAACGCTTTTAGATGTGGCTGAAACAGAGGCGCAGCAGGAACTAACAGATTATTTGACAGCTACAGTAAATTTTTCTGAGGGTATCACTTTAAATAAGCACGGAGTTAGGATAGTTGCTTTGATTGGTGCAACCGGCGTAGGTAAAACTACTACGCTCGCTAAAATTGCAGCACGCATGGTGTTAGAAAAAAATATTCGGGCGGCACTTATAACCGCCGATACATATCGAATATCAGCGGTAGAGCAGCTAAAGACCTATTCTGATATAATCGGATTGCCGCTAGAAATAGTCTATACACCGGACGAGCTAAAGGTAGCCCTGCACAAGCACCGTGACAAGGATTTAATACTTTTAGATACCGCCGGCCGCAGCCAGCACAACGATTATCAAATGCAGGAGCTAGAGGACTTCTTAGCAGTAGCTCCGTACATTGAAAAGCATTTAGTAATGAGTGCTACGACTAAATACCGCGATGCTGCCGATATATTAAATAAATTTTCGGTATGCAAGCCGACAAGAGTTATCTTTACTAAAACTGATGAAACCAGCAGTGTAGGACTTATATTAAACATCTTAAAAGATAAGGAAATAGCACTATCCTTTTTAACTAACGGACAGAGCGTTCCCGATGATATTATACCTGCCAATGCCGAAAGCTTAGCCAAACTATTACTGAGGGAATGACATGATTGACCAAGCAGCTAGACTTAGACAGATAGTAGAAAATAAAGCTGAAATTAATCCTATGCATTTAGCCAATTCTACGGCAAGAGTGCTGGCGATAACTAGCGGCAAGGGCGGCGTAGGAAAAACCAATTTGGCAGTTAATTTAGCAATTGCCCTGCGCAGGCTAAAGCAGCGTGTACTGATAATAGATGCTGATATTGGTATGGCAAATGTCGATGTAATACTTGGCAGCCGTTCCAAAAAGCATTTATTAAACCTACTAGATTATGATACTAATCTTGATGATATTTTACAGGAAGGACCTTACGGCATTAAATATATTTCCGGCGGATCGGGCATAGAAAAGGCAATAGATTTTAGCTATGAGGAACGCAATCTATTAATGCAAAAGCTAGCTGATTGCGGCAAGATAGCTGATATAATATTAGTTGATACAGGAGCAGGACTAGGAAAAAATGTCATGGATTTTATCCTAGCGGCTGACGAGGTTTTATTAATAACTACGCCTGAGCCTACCGCACTAACCGATGCCTATGCCATTATGAAGGCCTATAGCCTGTACGCTAGGCATAAAAATATCAAGCTTATAATAAACAGAGTTTACGATGTCGGCGAGAGCCGCGAGGTCGCCGCCAAGCTATCACAGACCTCGGAGAGATTTTTGGGAATGAGGATTGATTGTTTAGGCTATATTTATGAGGATGCTGCGGTCAGGCACGCAGTTAGGAAGCAAACGCCGCTGATGATGTATAAGCCGGGCTCTACGGCTGCTAAATGTGTGCAGGAGCTGGCAAACGGTGTAGTTTTTGGGAGTAAAATGACTGTTAAACGTGGCTGGAAAGAATTTTTACAACAAATTTTTAACTTTCCACGTTAAGCAGGGGGGAATAAAAATATGTCGGGCGAATTAGTAAAAACGAAAGATGTTTTAAAAATCGGTCAGCGATTGGAGTTTTTTGTTGGTGGCAGCGATGAACGCTATACTAGCCGCATAGAGGATATAACTGATGATAAATTAGTCGTGGCAATGCCGATGACGAAAGAACTTGTCCCAGTTATTCCGCGCAGCGGCGAAAAGCTCTATGCCTTAGCCATAGGCGACCAGTGCAGGTTTCGTTTCTTTACAACCTTTGAAAGCAGCGGCAAGATAAATGATGTCCTGCCAATATGGTATTTGAAGAAGCCAGAAACGGTAGAAAGGCATCAAAACCGTGCCTTTGTACGCATACCGGTAAACCTTTTCGTCACGGTAAAGCTGATTGACGAAGAAGGAACAATAGCTGAGCCAGTGCGCACACCGATTGTTAATTTATCGGGAAATGGTATATGCTTTGTTATGAATAAACCGATAAGTGTTGGCACAAATGCTGGTTTAGAATTAAACGATATACCGGGTATAGGTACAGTAGAGGTTATGAGCATTGTTGCTCGTTGCACAACTATAAAACGAGATGGCGATACCGATATTTATCACATTGGAGCATCTTTTCAGGACTTGCCGCGGGCGACAACGAATAAGATTGTGCAGTATTTGTTTTCTGTCCAGCGTCAGCACATTGCTCGCGGCGTAAAGTAGTAATTCTTAGTTTATCGCAGTAAATGAGGTGAACAGGATGATAAGAGTTTTAGTGGCTGATGACTCTGCCTTTATGCGTAAAGTTTTAAGCGACCTTTTTGCCAAGCAGTCTGATTTTGAAGTAATCGGCACGGCTATGAACGGCAAGGACGCTATTGAAAAAACTAAACGCTATAAGCCCGATGTACTTACTATGGACGTGAATATGCCGGTCATGGACGGCTTAAATGCGTTAGCAGTAATTATGGCGGAATGTCCTACACCGGTAGTAATGCTTTCTAGTCTGACACAGGAAGGCACCGAGGCTACAATTAGAGCCTTAGAGCTAGGTGCAGTAGACTTTATCAGCAAGGCTGGCGGTTCAATATCAAAAGTTGATACCATAGAAAAAGAACTCTTAGAAAAGTGCCGCAATGCGGCTAAGGCTCATGCTCGCAAGAGCCTTAGCACACCTAAGGCGCATACTGTAAAATTTGATGCGCCAAGAACGCCTATAGTAAAGCATATAGAGCTGCCTAAACGGCAGGGATTAAAGCTTAATACTACCATGGCAGTCCCTAGACCCAATCCGCTAGGGACTGGGCGGATAAATCCGCTATTGCAGAAAAGGGCATCTCCGCCGCTTTCGCCAAGACCAGTAGTAAGTTCGGGCAGCAGCGGCGGAAAGCTCGTGGCTATCGGCACTTCTACCGGTGGTCCGCAGGCATTGCAAACCGTTATAACTAGGCTGCCAGGTAACCTTCCCTGCGGCGTAGTAGTAGTCCAGCATATGCCGCAAGGCTTTACTAAGGCACTAGCTGATAGACTAAACTCTATATCGGCAGTGACAGTAAAAGAGGCAGAGGACGGCGAAATTATAAAAGCGGGTCATGTCTATATAGCACCGGGCGGCTACCATTTAAGAGTAAGCGAGCTAGGAGCAAACCGCCAGATAAGGCTAGGTCAAGACCCGCCGGTTGGCAATCATCGGCCAGCGGTAAATGTTATGTATAATTCAGTTGCTTCGCTAGGCAATAAGCTTATAGCGGTTATTATGACCGGCATGGGCTCTGATGGCTGTGAGGGCATGAAAAAAATAAAAGCAGCGGGCGGCTATAGTATTGCTCAGGACGAAAGCACCTGTGTGGTCTATGGTATGCCTAAATCGGTTGTAGAGGCAGGTTTGGCTGATGAAATAAGGCCGGTGCAAGACATTGCCAATGCAATAGTCGAGGCTGTGAAGAGATAAGCTAGGGGGAATAGTAATGGAAACAAATCAGTACATGGAAATGTTTTTGGATGAATCACATGAACATTTACAGTCTCTGAATGAAGGTCTGCTAAGTCTAGAGGAAAATCCAGACGATGTTTCGGTGGTAAATGAAATCTTCCGTAACGCCCACACCCTAAAGGGTATGAGTGCCACCATGGGTTATAACAAAATTGCCGAGCTTACCCATGAAATGGAAGACGTTTTAGACCTGATAAGAAAAGAACAGTTAAAGCTAAATGAAGATATTATCGACACGCTGTTTAAATGCCTAGACTCGCTAGAGCAAATGATAGATAGTGTTGGTAACGGCGAGGCAGAGGACGTTGTTGATGTAAGCGACCTCGTAAAAAAATTAAGCTCTATTTCTAAAGGCGATTCAGCACCTGGAAAAGCCGCCACTACGGCAGCTGATACCAAGACAGCAGCACCTGCTACTGTTGCCGGTATAGATTTAACCGATGTTGACCGCGATGTTTTAGCACACGCTAAAGATGACGGCTTGCAGGGAATACATGTTAAAGTAACGCTTGCTGAAACCTGCCTTTTAAAATCGGCGCGCTCCTACATGGTTATGAATGCTTTAGATGAGTTAGGCGATGTTATAAAATCTGTTCCGCCAGCTGAGGATTTAGAGCAGGAAAAATTTGACCATAGCTTTGATGTCCTCTTGATAACGGCAGCTGAAACCAAGGCTGTAGAGGATGCATTGTCTAGCATATCTGAAATCGATAAGGTAGAAGTAGAGGAAGTAAATCTAGAGCAGCCTGCCGAGCCGGTTAAAGCTCCGGAAGCTGTTGCACCCAAACCAGCTGCTAAAGCTGCACCAGCAGCGGCAACAACGCATAAGGCCCCAGCTAAAAAGGCAGCTCCGCCTAAGAGAAATCATCAAAGCCAGTCCGTCCGTGTCGATATTGACAAGCTAGATACCCTTATGAACCTCATGGGCGAGCTAGTTATAAATAAAGTCCGCTTAGAGCAGATTGGTCAGACCCACCGTCTAACGGAGCTGACTGAAACTCTAGAGCAAATGGATAGAGTAACTACCGACCTGCAAAATATTGTTATGAAGGTTCGCATGGTACCGGTTAGTGCAGTATTTAACCGTTTCCCGCGCATGGTTCGCGATATATCGAAGGAACTAAATAAAGAGATTAATCTTACTATCGAGGGTGAGGAAACAGAGTTAGATCGTACCGTTATCGATGAGATTGGCGATCCTATCATGCACCTGCTCAGAAACTCACTTGACCATGGCGTTGAGCATCCTGATGACCGCGAGGCTAAAGGCAAGCCGCGTACTGGTGAAGTAGGACTTATCGCCCGTCATGAAGGCAACAACGTTGTCATCATGGTAACAGATGATGGTGCCGGTATCAATGCTGATATAATCCGCAAAAAGGCTGTTGAGAAGGGCATGATTTCTCAAGAGGAGGCTGACAAGCTAGATGATGCCGATGCAGTCCGCTTGATATTCCTCCCTGGCTTCTCCACCGCTGAAAAGATAACTGATATTTCTGGCCGCGGCGTTGGTATGGACGTTGTCCGCAGCAAGATTGAGTCACTGTCTGGTCATGTCGACGTAGAAACAAAGATTGACGAAGGTTCAGTATTTAAGATTAAATTACCGCTAACCTTGGCAATTATTCAGGCTATGCTGGTTAAGGTACAGGAAGAAATGTACGCTATACCGCTTGGCTCTATCGATAGCACGATTAATATTCAGCCGACTGATATTAAGACGGTTCGCAATAAGGAAGTAATCGTACTGCGCGGCGAGATTATTCCAATTATCCGTATGGAGCAGACGCTGCAAGTACCGCATGTCAAGGATTCTGACGAAATCTTTGTAGTAGTTGTCCATGCAGGCGAGGCTAAGGCCGGTATCGTAGTTGATAACTTAATCGGTCAGCAGGAAATCGTTATCAAGACCCTTGGCAATCTGTTTGCCGGTCTTAAAATGTTCTCCGGCGCAACGGTACTCGGCGATGGTCGCGTAGCTCTAATTCTTGATGTAGCAACTATGATCCAGCAGTAAGGGAGGCAGCAATAATGGCAAATGAACAACAGGCAGCAAATGAGATGGACGAAGGCAAACAGGTTGTAGCCTTCAAGCTTCGTGAAGAAGAATACGGTGTAAGCATTCTAAATGTCCAAGAAATACGCAACCTTACTGATATTACACGCGTTCCCTTTGCTGCTGACTTTATAAAGGGTGTTATAAATCTGCGCGGCTCGGTACTTCCGGTAATCGATTTAAAGAAACGCTTGGGACTCGCTGAAACTCCGTATACTAACGATACGCGTATCGTTACGGTTACAGTTGATGACATTCATGTAGGTATGCTAGTTGATGCTGTAACCGAGGTTTTAACCGTTGACGGTAAGACTGTAGATACTAAAAAGGCTACCAATGATAAGAGCGGCTCGAAATTCCTAAACGGTATAGGAAATGTTGACGGCAGACTTATTATCATGCTAAACCTTGAAGAAATAATCGGCACACAGGGCGAAGGAAAATAATAAATAAAGGAATGTGAGGGACGCTTATTGCGTCCCCATTCCTGTACAAATGAGGTATTATTATGACCGAAGAATTAAATCTTACGGCGAGCCAGCTAGATGCGCTTAGAGAAATCGGTAATGTCGGTGCAGGAAATTCGGCTACGGCTTTATCACAGGTTATCAATCGCCGTATTGATATGAATGTACCTAAGGTAGCTTTAGTTCCCATATCGGCTGTGCCTGATTTAGTCGGCGGCCCAGAGGCAGTAGTAGTAGGTATATTTTTACGTGTTTATGGCAAAGCTCCCAGCAATATTTTGTTTTTGCTGCCCCAGCAGAGTGCCTTTTATCTAGTTGATACGCTTATGGGAAAACCCCAAGGCTCAACTACTAAATTAGAGGCTATGGACGAATCGGCACTTATGGAAATAGGCAATATTTTATCTGGTGCTTATCTAAATGCATTCTTTACCTTTACCCATATAACCATGCTGCCGTCAATACCGGCACTGGCTATGGATATGGCAGGAGCTATATTAAATGTTGTCTTAGCGCAGCTAGGACAAATGGGCGACCAGGCTTTAGTTATTGAAACTGAATTTTTATCAGAAGATGACGGAATTAATGGGCAATTTTTCTTAGTTCCAGATCCAGGCTCGCTACATACTATTATTGATGCGGTAGGAGTTGAATAATATGTCAGAGCTTATAAAAGTCGGCATGGCTGACTACAAAGTTGGATGCTCTCCTAGTACCCTTATAAGCTATGGCCTTGGCTCTTGCATCGGTATATCACTTTATGACCCAACTGCTAAAGTAGGCGGACTTTTGCATATTATGCTGCCGGACAGCACACAGGCTAGACCTACAGATAATCCAGCTAAATTTGCAGATACCGGTATACCGCTCATGTTAAAGGATGTATTGGCATTAGGAGCAAGCAAAACGCGATTAGTAGCCAAAATTGCCGGCGGCTCGCAGATGTTTGCTTTTTCTAACACCACTGATGTTATGCGTGTTGGCTTTCGCAATGCCGAGGCGAGCAAAAAAGTATTAAAGTCACTTAATATAAGGCTTATTAGCGAGGATACGGGCGGCAGCTATGGACGCACGGTACAGATAAACCTTAGTGATGGAGTTTATACCGTAAAAACCATTAATAAGGGCGAAAAGACAATTTAATTTTTAGTAGGTGGAAGGCTTTGTTTAAATTAGGAATGTCGATAATTTTAGGTGTTATCGCGGCTCTAGTCATAATCCTGACAGGATTTTTAGGTGACGCTAGATTACTTACTATACTAGGCCGTGCGCTGGTAGGTTTTTTGGCAGCAGCAGCCTTTACCTACTTATTGACCTTTATTTTGGAAATGAAAAACATAGTAGGCTTTGACAAAGACATTGAGCTTGATGAGGAAAATAAAGATGATGAACCAAAGCCAGTAGAAGAATACGAAAAAGAAGACAGTGAAAATGAGCAGGATGCCGAAGTGGTTGAAGATGATGACACTAAAACAGCAGACGGTGCAGAGCCTAGCGAGTTTAAACCGCTGGCAAATTCTATTCGGCATATGGAAAAACCACCTGAAAACTAATGAATAATATTCTCGTTAGGAGGGAGGCGACGTTCAAATGGGTTCGGAGGCAAACAGCATTAATGGCGAATGCGAAGAGGTCGTAGAGGATGTCACTTCTCTGTGGAGAAGCTATAAAGAAACAGGCGATATAGCCTTGCGCAACCGTCTAGTTGAACATTATCTGCCATTAGTAAAGCTCGTAGCCGGAAGACTTGCTATAAGTTTGCCGGCGCATGTAGATAGAGATGATTTGCTCTCTAGCGGTTTTTTCGGTTTACTAGATGCAGTTACGCGTTATGATATGGATCGCAAAAATAAATTTGAAACCTATGCCGGTGTCAGAATTAGAGGTGCGATACTAGATTATTTACGCTCTAAGGACTGGATACCGGTTGCTCTTAGGCAAAAAATCCGCCGCTATGAGCAGGCAGTATATAAGCTAGAAAATACTTTAGGGCGTGCGGCTACTGATGAGGAGTTAGCGCAGGCTTTGGATATGAACCTCAAGGAATTGCAAACGCTAGAAAATCAAATAAGCGTAGCTACTATAATTCCTTTAGATGATTATCTGCGCAAGGATAATATTGCCGATGAGGATAATCCGGTTGAAAAGGTAGAGCGTGATGAGCTGACCGATACTTTAAAGGCAGCAATTGAACGCCTGCCCGAAAAGGAAAAGAAAGTAGTAGCTCTTTACTACTACGAAGAAATGACTTTGAAAGAAATTAGCCTGATAATGAATTTATCCGAGGCGCGTATATCGCAGCTGCATACCAAGGCAGTATTTAGATTGCGCGGCTATTTAGCTCGGATGAAGGCTAGCCTAATATAGGTTTTCTATAGTGAAGGCACAAGAGGAGGACGCACCATGGAGGAAAAGGCAACTAGACCTGCAGTAGGCAGTAGGGATGCTGGCTACCTGTTTGAGTTTTTGCAAGACGGTGTATATTTGACAGTCTATCCTGATGATAACAACGGTGTGTTATTTGAGCTATCAGATATTCGTCAGATATTATACGATAATGGTGTGCAAGGTTATGATATTGTTGAATTATCTAAGATAATTCGTGAGGCGGCAGGCAAGCCTAGAAAGCTTGCCGATAGCTACCTTTCATTAGATGAAATAAAAGCTCAGCCACCATTAACAGAAGTCAGGGAAAATCCTGAGCTAGAACCGCCAGATGAGGAGACAGAGGTCGGCATAATCGTTGACCTTACGCACGACAAAATGGAGGCAAGCGTAAAGTTTGATACTAAAAAGGGAACGAAGCTGCCTTCAGTCGAGAGCGTAAAGGAAGAATTAAGCAAAAAAGGCGTAGTCTATGGCATAGATGAGGAAGCTATAGAAAAAGGTGTGCAGAGTTATGCTCCTTTCGTAGCTGCCAAAGGAAAGCCGGCTGTAAATGGTGAAGATGCCCGCATTGAAAGAAATTTTGATTTAGGAGTGAAAGGCCGCCCTAAAATAATTGACCAGTATGACCGCGTTGATTATAAAGATATGAGCCTGTTTGTCCTAGCAAAAAAGGGCGATGTCTTAGCGATGCGCATACCGCAGACACAGGGCGAAGCCGGTACTGATGTGCTTGGTAGAACTGTAAATGGTAAAAATGGCAGACCTACACCTGTACCGCAGGGAAAAAATACTGAGATTGTCAACGAAAATGAATTAATAGCAACGATTGACGGTCAAATTGTCGATAATGGCAGAAAAATTGAAGTTGATCCACATCTAGTTATTAACAGTAATGTCGGTGTTGGTACGGGCAATATTGATTTTGTTGGTTCGGTCGATATAAAGGGCAATGTTGAACAAGGCTTTGTGGTTAAGGCCACAGGCGACATTAAAATAAGAGGGTCAGTAAATGGCGCAACGGTCGAGGGCAAAAATATTTTCATTAATGGCGGCATCAGCGGCATGGGACGCGGACAGGTTAAAGCGCGCGAGGATTTGCACGCTGTCTTTGTTGAAAATGTAAATGTCGAGGCGGAGCGCGATATTTATATTACCGATGTAGCTCTTCATTCTACGATGCGCGCGGGAAAGCATATCTACGTTGAGGAGAAACGCGGTATGATTACTGGCGGAAGCACGGCAGCAGGCGAAGAGGTTATCTGTAAAATTATCGGCAACAAGGCGTTTGTCGTTACCCGCGTGGCAGTAGGTGTAAATCCTACCTTGCAGGAGCGTTATCGCGAGCTTTGCAAGGAGTATAAGGAGACTAAGGAGCGTTTGAAACAAATCAGTCAAATGCTGAATACCTTGGGCAAAATAGATATTAGCCGTCTGCCGCAGGAGCGCATAAATCAGATAAATGAGCTTACTCGCTCGCAATTTCCTTTGGCGGGTAAAATAAAGCGTGATGAACGTGAAATTCAAGAGCTAGAAGCCGAGCTAAATCAAATGCAGCATGGCAAGGTAAAGGTTAAAGATACTGTATATCCTGGTTCTAGAATATCTGTTAACAATGTAATAATGAATGTCCAGTCTGAGATAAAAAATTCAACTCTAATGTTGCGTGAAGATAAGATTGATATTAGTCCATACTAAATAGTTTTAGCTTAGTAGGAGGCACAATATGAGTATGAATGTAACGCCGATGAGTATGCAGATGATAGTGCCGCAGGCAACTGAGGCCGGCAATGTTCAGCATAATTTAAATCAGGCCAATATGCTGCAACAGAATTTTGATGCCGTTGAGCAAAAAGCGGCTGATAGATTAAAGGAGCAGCAGGTACAGCACAAGGATAATCCAGAGGATGGCCGCATAAAGGACGATACGGATAGAGAAAAGGGACGGGGCGGCAGCAAAAAACGGCAAAATAGACAGGCTGCTATAGAGGAAGAGGAAATAGCAGAAGAAAATTTTGCCGCCGACCCCAATAGAGGACATCTGTTAGATATAAGTTTGTGAGGACTACCTAAATGATAACTGAAGCTTTAGGAGCTTTGATAATTATAGGCGCACTGCTGGTTTTGGTAGTGCGCTATCTTTCTAAAAAGCCCCAGGAAAAAATTGCCGCTGAGGAAATGAAGGTATCGACTGATACACTGAAGGCAGAGCTCACGCGCTCCGGCGATGAAATAATAAAGCGTATGGGCGCGCATATTGAAAAGCTAGAGAATTTGCTGCGCGTAACTGAGGACAAAACCAGCCGTTTAGAAACAAGGCTGTCAGAATATGAAAGATTAGAGGCAAAGCTCGATTCGCGCATCGATATGCTAGAGCGTGAGCTAACCGAGGCGCGAGAGATAACGCGCGAGCTTACAGTAGCGCGCACTGCGCCTGCGCCAACACCTGCACCGCTAAATATTGAGCCTAAGACGGTAAATGCTATTAGCGACAGCGCAGAAGAAAATAAAAATATAGATTTTGCCAGCGTGCTAGAAAAATCTATGCAGCAGGATAATACTAAAAATCAGACGGCAAATCTTGTAGCAGCAGATGACCATATCGAAGATGATATGAATGATGATAATATCAGTGAAGATATTATTAGTAATGCTGCTAGCAATGTCAGTGCTAGTAATACGGAAAATAAAAATTTAGAAGGCTCATCACAGCAGGCAGCTAAAGCTAGAGCCTTGCTCCTTAGCGGCTATAGCATCGAGGATACGGCAAGGGAAACGGGCTTAGGCAAGGGAGCAATAGAATTATTGCGGCAGATGAATAAAAAAGAAATAGAAGGCTAAAAAAGGCTCGCTTAAATTTTAAGCGAGCCTTTTAATTTATTCATTTGACAGTGTTTTAAATTCGGCGAGCTTTTGTAAAGCTTTGCCGGATTTTATCATCTTGCGGGCAATTTCTATGCCTTCGGCTATGCTTTTTGCTTTGCCGCCGACATAGATAGCTGCACCAGCATTTAATAAAACAATGTCGGTTTTTGCGCCAGTCGCGCCATTTAAAATATCTAGTGTGACTTTAGCATTTTCGCTAGGATTGCCGCCTTTTATATCGTCTTTGGTGCATCTCGTAAAGCCAAAATCCTCTGGCTTTATGGTGTAGCGTTTAAACCAGCCGTCTTTAAATTCGCAAACAGCGGTCGGCGCGCTCATGGATAGCTCGTCTAGGCAATCCTCGCCGTAGATAACCATACCATTTTTTACTCCTAACTGCATCAATACGCTCGCTATCGGCTCTAATAAATATTCGTCATAAACACCTAGTACCATGCGCGTAGGGCGGGCAGGATTGGTAAGCGGCCCTAGAATATTAAATACAGTACGAATGCCTAACTCTTTGCGGATAGCACCGACATATTTCATCGAGGTGTGATATTTTTGCGCAAACATAAAGCAAATACCGATTTTCTCTAGCTCCTCGACAACCTTTTGCGGCGGCTGGTCAAGCTTTACGCCGAGTGCCTCTAGGCAGTCGGCAGCACCGCATTTTGAGGAAGCGGCACGGTTGCCGTGCTTAGCGACCTTTACCCCGGCGGCGGCAATGATAAAGGCGGCGGTGGTGGAGATGTTTATGCTGTGGGCATGGTCGCCGCCAGTGCCGACAATATCTAGCACGTCCATATTATGCTCGACCTTTAGAGCGTGATTGCGCATAGCGGCAGCCGAGCCTGAGATTTCGGCGATAGTTTCTGCCTTGGCACTTTTAGTAGAGAGGGCGGCTAGGTAGGCAGCATTTTGCACCTGCGAGGTTTCGCCGTTCATAATCTCATTCATTACTGTGTATGCCTCGTCATAGCTTAAATCCTTTTTGCTGACGATTTTTTCAATAGCCTCTTTTATCAATTTATATCACTCCTATATAGCTGATTTACAATAATTGCTTTAAGATTATCATTTGCGTATAAAATTGTCAATCTGAATATAGGTTGCGTGTATAAATATAATAAAAAATAAGACCTTATAAAATGCTTGACAAGTATAGCTAAATAGTATAAATTTAGCAGTGAACTAATTTATTAGCTTTACTCATTTTATTTAGGCAAATCGCGTGGGCGATTTGCTATTTTTTTGTTTTATTTTTTAGTGTGAGCCGCAAGTGCCGTTGGCATTTTCTGAGCTATTGGTAAGACCTAGCTTTTTTAGCATAATCATGTCTTCGGCAATGGTTGTGCCGGAGGTCGTCAGCATATTGCCGGTTATCGAGGCGGACGCGCCAGAAATTAATGCCGCTTCGCCGTTATCGGGCAGAATTTTTCTGCCTGCCGCAAGTCTTATGTTGGCGGTTGGATTTATAAAGCGGAATATGCCGATTGTCCGCATGATTTCATCAGCACTGATTTGCGGACGGTTTTCCATGCCTGTACCAGGTATCGGCATAAGGGCATTTATAGGAATAGATTCGATACCTAGCTCGGCTAGGCTGAACGCCATGTCTAGTCTATCGTCCCAAGTTTCGCCCATGCCGATAATGCCGCCGGAGCAAACGCAAAAGCCCTCTTCTTGAGCAATTTTTATGGTTTTTATGCGGTCATCATAGGTGTGCGTAGTGCAGATTTTTGGGAAAAAGCGGCGGCTGGTTTCGATATTATGATGATAGCTAGTAACGCCGGCGGCGCGCAGCCGTTTAAAATCTTCGCGGTCTAAAATGCCGTGCGAGGCGCAAAGGTCGATTTTTAAAGTGTCGCGCATTTTTTCATAGGCGGCAATAGCCTTGTCAAAATCCTTGCCGGCTAGTTTTCTGCCTGATGTTACAATGGCAAAGCGGTTAGCACCGGCCTTTTCGTTAGCGCGGGCATGGCGGAGAATTTCTTCCTCAGGCAAAAATTCATATTCATCTATGCCGGTATGGTGGCAGGCGGCTTGGGCGCAGTATTTGCAGTTTTCACCGCAGCGGCCGCTGCGTCCGTTTATTATGGTGCAGAAGTCAATGTGATTGCCGCAAAAATGACGCTGTAAGCGGCCGGCCTCGCGCTCAATGTCGGCTAATGGCGCAGTCAGCAGAAATTTTACATCATCGGTGCGCTTTAGGCGCAGTCCGTCAATAATTTTATCGGCAAGCTCGGTAACGTTGGTGACTATCATTAAAAGACCCCATTTCCTAAATAATAAAATAAATACAGCTTATAGCAATTATTATAGTTTTATCTATAGCTATCGTCAACTTATTTAAAATTATCGGTTTACAATAGCTGCAAAATTAATTGATTTTTGTGCCTTGATTTATCCGCTATTCATAGTAAAATTAGTTTGTATAAGTGTTAATCATTAGTAAAAGCAGGTGAATATATTCTTTGCAACAGGCATTAGAAACAGCAATTATTTTTAACAATCATCAAGAGGCGTATGCCTTGCTCGGTGACCGTGATGAATTTTTGCAGGTAGTGAGAGAAAATTTTGACTGTCAGCTTATAAGCCGCGGCGAGCAGCTAGAAATTTTAGGCGAGGAAAAGACGGTGCAGGCGGCAGCTACGGTAATAACGGAGCTGCAGCGGCTTTATCAGCAGGGCACGGTTATAACGATGCACGAGGTGCGCTATGCGATAAATTTAGTAAAGAGCGACAGGGCGGATGCGCTGCACGCACTGTTTAGCGAAACTATATTAGTTACCTCGCGGGGACGGCAGGTGCGTCCTAAAACCTTGGGGCAGAAAAATTATTTAAATACGATAAAGCATAACGCGATAACCTTCGGCATAGGCTCTGCCGGTACGGGCAAAACCTATTTAGCGGTGGTTATGGCGGTAGCGGCACTTAGAAATAAAGAGGTCAGCAAAATTATTTTGACGCGCCCTGCGGTGGAGGCCGGCGAAAGGCTAGGCTTTTTGCCTGGTGACTTGCAGGATAAGGTAGACCCTTATTTGCGTCCCTTATATGATGCCTTGCAGGATATATTAGGCTTAGACAGCTATCAAAAGCTAATGGCTAAGGGAATTATCGAGATTGCTCCGCTGGCATATATGCGCGGCCGCACGCTAGAAAATGCATTTATTATCTTAGATGAAGCGCAGAACACCACCGACAAGCAGATGAAAATGTTTTTAACTAGGCTAGGCTTTGGCTCGCGCATGGTAGTAACGGGCGACCTAGGTCAGGTAGATTTGCCGAGAGGTGTGCAGTCGGGACTTCGCGAGGCGGCAGAGGTTTTAGCTAATGTAAAGGGCATAGGCATAGTAAGACTAGCTCCCCTAGATGTTATCCGTCATGATGTGGTAACGCGCATTGTTGAGGCATATGGCGCGTGGGAGGCCAAGAAAAAGCAGGCAAGGGGCGATAATAATGGAAGTCATAATAAGTAATCACCCTGAGGGGCTAGAGTTTCCGCAGGAGTATATAGATAATGTAGTGCGGGCGGCTAAAAAGGTCGGCGAGCTTTACGGCGTAGAAAATGGCGAGGTAAGTATAACCCTTACCAATAATGAATACATTCATCAGCTAAATAAAAAATACCGCGGCATAGATAGACCGACCGATGTGCTTTCCTTTGCCTTAAATGAAAGCGATGAGCCGGCGATAGCTGATGCCGCCGTAAATATTTTAGGCGATTTAGTCATTTCTGTTGAGCGCGCCGAGGAGCAGGCCAGCGATTTTGGTCACAGCGTGCGCCGTGAAATGGCATTTCTCACCGTGCATGGCATGCTGCATCTTTTAGGCTATGACCACATGGAGGAAGAGGAACGCGCTGAAATGGAAAATGAGCAGCGGTATGTAATGGAGAAGCTCGGCATTAGCCGCGATTAATTGATTTAGATGAGGTAAATATGGAAAATTTAGGTAAAAGCAAACATAAATCAGGCTTTATAGCAGTAATCGGTCGCCCGAATGTGGGAAAATCAACACTAATCAACACCTTGATTGGTGAAAAAATTGCAATTATGAGCGATAAGCCGCAGACTACGCGCAACAGGATTTTGTGCATACTGACGCAGGAAGATGCGCAGATAGTATTCCTAGATACACCCGGTATCCATAAGCCTAGGCATAAGCTCGGCGAGTATATGGTAAAGGCCGCCGAAGGCACGCTAAAGGAGGTTGACTGCATTTTCTTTGTCGTAGATGCTACTGAAAAAATGGGGCTGGGCGAATACTACATTTTAGAGCGTCTGCAAGCAAGCCGGTAATATTAGTAGTCAATAAGCTTGACCTTATTGATAGAGAAATGGCACTCCCGATAATCTCACATTATACCGAAAAATATAATTTTGCCGGCGTTGTCCCTATATCGGCTGTAGACAAAATGAATTTAGACAGCCTTTTAACTGAGGCAAAAAAATATCTGCCGGAAGGTCCGCAGTATTATCCCGATGATATGATAACCGACCAGCCGGAAAGACTAATTGTAGCCGAGCTAATCCGCGAAAAGGCATTACTTTTAACGCATGACGAAGTACCGCACGCCATAGCAGTCGATATAGATGAGATGACCACTAGACCCAATGACGATGTTTATATAAGAGCTACTATCTATGTAGAGCGCGACTCGCAAAAAGGTATTATAATCGGAGCTAAAGGCAGTATGCTAAAGGAAATCGGCGCGCGCGCCCGCGCTGATATTGAGTCGCTTTTAGGCTCGAAGGTATTTTTAGACCTGTGGGTAAAGGTTAAAAAGGATTGGCGCGACCGTGACGGCATACTGAAAAATTTTGGCTTTGGCGAGGAATAATGTCCATACTTGATGAAACCGAGGCGATAGTTCTTAGCAGTAAAAATTGGGGCAATGCCGATAAAATAGTTACCCTCTTTACCGCTAAATATGGTCTGTTGCAAACCGCGGCCTTCGGTGTGCGCCGTCCGCGCAGTGCCTTGGCCGCACCTATGCAGCTATTCAGCCATATCAATGTACAGCTATCTACTGGCAGCCGCCTTTATACTGTTAAGACTGCTAGTATTAAATCACGCTATAAAAAGCTGACCGAAGATTTAGAGGTCATGGCTTATGGGGCACTTACTACCGATTTTTTATGTGCCTTTTTGCCTGAAGGCTCGCCTGATATTTACGCCTTTAATGACCTGCTGGCGATTTTTGCCGCCTTCGAGGTGCGCAATCCGCGAGTGACCGCAATAATCGGTCTTTATCAGCTAATGGAAAATACAGGTATGCAGCTGCATTTTGACCATTGCGCCGAATGTGGCGAAAAAATAGTAGGCGATGCCTTTTTTGATGAAAACGTCGGCGGTGCGGTATGCGCTAAATGTGCTGCTAAGGGACTAATGCCCTTTAGTAAAGACTTGCAGGAGCTAGTAGTCGCTATGCGCGATTTTGATTGGCAAAAGGATAGACTGACAATAAAAGCAGACTTATTTTTGCAGGCGGAAAAACTAATACTTACCTATGTACACAATCTGCTGGGCAGACCTTTAAAATCGCTTAAATTTATTCAAGAACTAAATCAAAAAATGTAATGGAGAGCTTTTTATAATGGCAGATATTAGCAAAATTGAAGAATTTTGGGACGACAACCCTATCGATGTATCAGCAGAGGTAAACTTTATTTGGTCGATTGCCAATAAATTGAGAGGTCCATACCAAAGCGATAAATATAAAGATGTAATAATTCCTATGGTAATTATTAGACGCTTTGAATGTGCCTTGCAATCTACCAAAGAAGCTGTAGTAGAACAATATAAAAAGCTGCCGGCATATCCCGCCAAGGCTATGTATAAGATTTCCGGCTATCAGTTTTATAACACCAGCGAATTTACATTAGCCGAACTGGTAAACGATGCCGATCATTTAGCAGCAAATTTTAAAAGCTATATAAATGGTTTTTCTGCCAACATTCAGGATATTATTAAAAATCTTGAATTTGATAAGCAAATTGACAAGATGAATAAGCACAATAGATTGTTAGCAGTAGTCAAGGCATTTAGTGAAATAGACCTAGACCCCAAGACCATTGATAATATGAAAATGGGATATATCTTTGAAGAACTTATCAGAAAATTTTCCGAAAATGCTGAAGCCGGTGACCACTACACCGGCAGGGACATTATAAAAACAATGGTTTCCCTTCTCCTAGCCGAGGGCTGTGACGATATATTTGACAATGGAAAAATTGTAACCATTCTAGACCAAGCCGCCGGGACAGGCGGTATGCTGTCAACAGCCAACAACTATATTAAGCGATTTAATCCCACCGCCGATGTGAGATTATTTTCGCAGGAAGTAAACCCCGAAAGCTATGCTATGTGCCTTGCTGAAATGCTTATTCGTGGACAAAATGCAGATAACATCAGATTGCAGGACACAATGAAGGCAGATTGCTTTGCCAATATAAAAATGAGATTTGTAATTGAAAATCCGCCATTTGGACAGCCTTGGGGCGGAAAAGATGCACCAGAAGGCGATGAAGCAGCGGTTAAAGCCGAAGTATTAAAGGGAGCTAATGGAAGATTTCCCGCCGGAGCACCGTCAACTAGTGATATGCAGCTATTGTTTATTCAGTCAGCAATAAATAAGCTGGATAACAAATGCGGTAGAGCGGCGATTATTGAAAACGGTTCGCCATTATTTAGCGGCAACACATCATCAGGTGAAGCACAAATAAGAAAATGGCTGCTTGAAAATGACTACATAGAAGCAATTATTCAGCTAAGTACAGATATGTTTTACAACACTGGAATTGCTACCTATATATGGGTGCTTTCAAAAAATAAAACAGCGGTCAGAAAGGGAAAAATCCAGCTTATTGATGCTTCACATTTATGTCATAAATTAAGAAAAAATCTTGGCGATAAAAAATGTGAAATCACCCCAGAGGATAGAGCGGCAATTACAAAACTATATGCGGATTTTAAGGAAAATGAATACTGTCAGATTTACGATAATACAGAATTTATTTACCGTGAATATACGGTAATGCAGCCGCTACAAAGAAGTTACGCAATCACCGAAGATAGAATTAATGCCATGCTTTCCAGTGGTACTTTGGCGACTATTTATGATGAAGCAAAGGTAGATGAGCTTGAAAATGCAGATGAATTAACAGGAAAAGAGAAAAGTAAATTAGAAAATTTCAAAAATAATAAACCAGTATACAATGCCATTGTTAAGGCTCTTAATAATGCAATAACGGATAAAATATATAAAAATCCCGAAACATTTACACCAGTAATAAATAATATCTTAGCTGAAATTATTACCGACAAAAAAGAGCTTAAAAAGCTTGCCGAAAAAATCATAAAGGGCTTATCAATAATGGACAAGATAGCCGATATTCAAAAAGATAAAAAAGGCAATATAATATATGACAAGGAAACCAAGGATATAGAAATAGTGCCATGGAAAATAAATATTGATGATTACATGGCAAGCGAAGTCCTGCCGCATATTCCTGACGCAAAAGCATTTTTTGAAGAAGATTTAGGAAAAAAGAAACCTGTAATAAAGACCGGAGCAGAAATACCATTTACTAGATATTTTTATAAATATCAAAATCCGGTAGCAAGTGCTGAACTAGCTAAAAAATTCAATGAATTAGAAGCCTCCGTTAATTTAAAAATTAAGAAATTATTCGGAGGTAATTAATATGGCAGAAATGAAAGATAGCGGTACTATTTGGCTAGGACAAATTCCCGAAAAATGGGAATTATCTAAAATTGATAGTGTATATGAACTTAGAACACAAAAAGTAAGTGATAAAGACTATCCTCCCTTATCTGTTACAATGAATGGAATTGTTCCGCAATTAAATTCAGCAGCAAAAACAAATGCACATGATGATAGAAAACTTGTGAAAAAAGGTGATTTTGCCATTAATAGCAGATCTGATAGGCGTGGAGCTTGCGGTGTATCAAAATATAATGGTTCAGTTTCATTAATTAATACAATTATGAAACCAAGGAAGGAAATAGATCCAGACTATTATAATTGGCTTTTTCATACAACACAATTTGCAGATGAATTTTACAAATGGGGACACGGTATTGTAGATGATTTATGGACAACTAATTGGCAGGATATGAAACACATTAATATTCCTGTTCCAATATTGGCGGAACAAAAAGCAATTTCGGATTATCTTAATGAACTAATTCCAGAAATAAATTGTTTATGCACTGATATTGAACAACAAATAGAAATACTGGAAGAATACAAAAAATCAATTATTACCGAAACAGTAACAAAGGGATTAAATCCTAATGTTGAAATGAAGGACAGTGGTATTGAATGGATAGGAAAGATACCAAAACATTGGAAATGTAAAAAAGTAAAATATGTATGTAAAACAAGAAATGAAAAATATACTTCTAAAAATGGAAATCTTGATTATTTAGCATTAGAAAATATAGAGAGTTGGAATAGCAAATATATTACAACAGATAATGAATATAAACTTGAAGAAACTAATTTATGCTATAAAGATGATGTTATTTTGGGAAAGTTACGACCTTATTTAGCTAAAACTTTTTTGATTGATTATAATAGATGCTGTTCAACTGAATTTGCTGTATTCTGTGAATTTCAAGGCATTCCAAAATATTATTTATATGTATTTACTGAACAGGGATTTATTAAAACAGTAGATAATTCAACTGCTGGGGTTAAGATGCCAAGGGCAAATATTGATTTTATAAGAAATGTTTATATTCCAATTGCACCAGTAAATGAGCAAAAATCAATAGCAGAATTACTTGATAAAAAATGTACAAAAATAGACAGTATTATTGCTGATAAAAAGAAACAATTAGAAACCCTTGAACAATATAAAAAATCACTTATCTATGAATATGTAACGGGAAAGAAAGAGGTGCCGCCTAATGAATGAAATATTGACTGAAAAGCAGTATCAACATTTCATTATGGATTATCTAAAAAATAATAACGGCTACCTGATACGTAAAAATGAAAATTTTGACCGCTTACATGCCATAGACAGCGAATTGTTATTCAATTTTTTGAATGATACACAAGTAGATGAAATGACAGCATTAAGAAAGGTATATAAGCAGGATTTAGAGGAAACGCTGATAAATTTCATCAATGCAGAGGTAACTAAGACTCGCGGCAGCTTGCTTGATGTCTTAAAGCACGGTATAGAGATAGCTAATATAAAGCTTGACTTGATGTATACCAAACCGGCGACAGATTTTAATAAAGAGCTCATTGAAAAGTATGAAAAAAATATTTTCTCGGTAATGGAAGAGGTTTGGGCATCTGATAAAGAGAGAATAGATCTAGTAATATTTTTAAACGGGCTGGCTATTATGACTTTTGAATTAAAGTGCAATGTAGCCGGACAAAGCTATGAGGATGCTATTTATCAGTACCGTACGGCAAGAAATCCCCAGACAAGACTATTTTTATTCAAGGCTGGTGCATTGGTAAATTTTGCTATGGATCTAGAACAGGTTTATATGACCACCAAACTAGATAAAGAGGCTACGTTCTTTTTGCCCTTTAATATGGGCTGCGGTGAAGGTGTCAATGCTGGTGCAGGAAATCCGCTCTATGAAGATAAATATAGTGTGTCTTATATGTGGGAAGATGTGCTTACTAAAAATTCTATTCTTGAAATCATAAGCAAATTTATGTTTGTGGAAGTAAAGAAAAAAGATGAAGCTATGATTTTCCCGCGCTTTCATCAACGCGATGTTTTACACAAGGTGCTAGCTGATGTGTATGAAAATGGTTCTACGCAAAATTATTTAATACAGCATTCTGCCGGCTCGGGCAAAACAAATTCTATTGCTTGGCTGGCTTATCGCTTATCTTCCTTTCATAACGCTGCTAACAAAATTATTTTTGACAACATCATTATAATTACCGACAGGGTAGTAGTAGATAGACAGCTGCAAGCAGCAATTATGGGAATGGAGCATAAATCAGGACTTATAAAAGTAATGGACGATAAATGTAATTCAGCTGATTTAGCTATTGCGCTAAAGGGAAATACTAAGATTATTGCCACGACTATTCAAAAATTCCCCTATATTGTAAATGATGTAGCAAATTTAAAGGATAAAAGATTTGCCGTCATAATAGATGAAGCACATTCGTCGACAGCAGGAAAGGACATGGCAGCTGTCACTATGACTTTAGGAGCCGGCGAGGCAAGCATTGATGATAGTACCACGGAAGATTTAATTGTGGAGGAAATGGCAAGGCATGGCAAGCAGAAAAATGTATCAATGTTTGCCTTTACGGCAACGCCAAAGCCAACCACGATAGAATTATTCGGCAGAGTAAATAAAAAGGGACAAAAGGAAGCCTTCCATATCTATTCTATGAAGCAGGCAATAGAAGAGGGCTTTATTCTTGATGTGTTGCAAAACTACACAACCTATAAAACCTATTATCAAATTAATAAGGAGATTGCAGAAGACCCCAAATGCAAGACCAATAGTGCTAAAAGACAGATTGCTAGATTTGTTGAATTGCATGAAACGAACATAGCCCAAAGGATAGAAATTATTGTTGAACATTTTAGGACAACAGTAATGAATGAACTCGGCGGAATGGCAAAAGCTATGGTGATAACCAATTCAAGGGAAAGTGCTGTAAAGTATCGTCAAGCCTTTGAAGATTATATAATTAAAAAGGGCTATGACAACATAAGGGCATTAGTTGCATTTTCGGGAAAAGTGACGTTAAAGGGTGATGAAAGGGAATTTACAGAGGCAGGACTAAATGGCTTTAGTGAAGATAGGCTGCCAATGGAATTTAATAAAAATGATTATAAGGTACTGCTGGTGGCTAATAAATATCAAACGGGCTTTGACCAGCCTAAATTATGTGCTATGTACATTCTTAAAAAATTAAACGGGGTAAACGCTGTACAAACATTATCAAGGCTTAATAGAATTTGTCCGCCGTATGACAAGAAAACTTTTATACTTGATTTTGTAAATGATTATAAGGATATGCAGGCGGCGTTTGCAAAATATTACACGACAACGCTTTTATCTAATTCCGTTACACCGGCTGCAATTTACGATTTAGAAGCGAAGATAGATGGCTATACAGTAATTGACCCATTAGATATAGAAGCTGCAAATGATATTTTGTATAAAAACGATATTACCGCTAAGAAAAAAAGACGCTTAACCTTCTTATTGCAGAAAACAAAGAGAAATATAGATAATTTTGATTATGAAGAGCAAAAAGAGCTGGTAATGACAATGAGGCGGTTTGTCCGTTTCTATGAATTTTTATTGCAGGTATCATGCTTTGAGGATACAGAGCTGCACAAGAAATATAGATTTATTTCTTTATTGCTGGTATATGTAAATATAAAGCATCCAGGCGGCGGCTATAATTTAGACGGAAAAATAGCAGCTATTAATTTCGTCCAAAAGAAGAAGGAAGAGCATAAAGCTGAATTAAAATCTAATCTTGTTACCAAGCTGCCGACAGCAGACCATTTTGTATTAGCAGAAGATAAAGAAGAGAAGCTGTCACAGATTATTGCAGAAATCAACAGTATAGCAGGAAAAGCCTATGATAATGATGTGGCAGTAAAAGCAATGCTTCAGATAAAGGACATTATGATGAAATCTGAAAAATTGAAAACATCGGCTAAAAGCAATACAGAAAAAGATTTTGAGTTTGCATATTTTGATAACATTGATGATGCTTTAATAGAGGGATTAGAACAAAACCAAGATTTTTTTAGCTTGTTGCTGGGTAATGATGAAATGAAAAGAAAGGTACTAGGCATTTTTTCAGATGAAATATATAATAGCTTAAAAAGGGCAGAATAACGGAGCTAGGTGAAAAGAACAATTGACATCACTAGATAGATTTGCTACAATTCACATTAGCGATGATGAAGAGGAGTAGCGCAATCTAAGCGAGACTATTGTCCCGTCCCTGTAACGATGACGTTACGGGGGCGGGATTTTTATTAGCAAAGGAGTTTTATTTATGAAATTTCAGGAAATTATCCTGAACCTGCAAAAATTTTGGTCGGAGCAGGGCTGCATATTAGCAGAGCCTTACGATGTTGAAAAAGGCGCCGGCACGATGAACCCGTCAACCTTTTTACGCGTACTAGGGCCTGAGCCGTGGAATGTTGCCTATGTCGAGCCGTCAAGAAGGCCTGCTGACGGCCGCTACGGCGATAATCCGAACAGACTTTATCAGCATCATCAGTTTCAGGTTATTATGAAGCCTTCGCCGAATAATATTCAAGAGCTTTATCTTGAAAGCTTGGCGCGTCTAGGCATAAAGGCGGAGGAGCATGATATTCGCTTTGTTGAGGATAACTGGGAGTCACCGACGCTAGGCGCGTGGGGACTTGGCTGGGAAGTATGGCTTGACGGTATGGAGATTACCCAGTTTACTTATTTCCAGCAGGTTGGCAGTCAGGACGTAAAGCCGGTAGCATCAGAAATTACCTACGGTTTAGAGCGACTGGCAATGTACATTCAGGGCGTAGAGAACGTTTATGACATTCAGTGGAATGAGAACTATACCTATGGCGATGTTTTTCATCAAAACGAGTATGAGCAGTCGGCTTATGCCTTTGATTTATCCGATGAAAAATTATTATTTGAGCTGTTTGATAAATACGAGGCGGAGGCAATGCGCGTAGTCGGAGAGGGCTACGTTCACCCTGCCTATGACTATGTGCTAAAATGCTCGCATACCTTTAACCTGCTCGATGCTAGAGGTGCAATCTCGGTATCGCAGCGCACGGCTTTTATTGGAAGGGTTAGAAAGCTGGCCAGACTTTGCGCTGAATGCTATTTAGAGCAGCGTGAAAAGCTAGGCTATCCAATGTTGCACAGGGGGGAGAAGTGAGCATGAGCAAGGATTTATTACTAGAAATCGGCACGGAGGAAGTTCCGGCGCACGTTATGCCGGGAATACTTGCCGAGCTGAAGGAAAAAGCTGCCAAGGCTTTTAATGATAAGCGCATTGCCTTTGAAAATATTCGTACTTTAGGTACGCCGCGCCGCACGGCACTTATAGTAACGGGACTAGCTGAAAAGCAGGCAGATATTTCAACCGAGAACCGCGGGCCGGCTGTAAATATTGCCTTTGATGCTGACGGCAATCCGACTAAGGCAGCGCAGGGCTTTGCCCGCGGTCAGGGTATTCTTGCTAGCGAGCTGGTGCAAAAGGACGGCTATGTTTATGCTATGGTGCATAAAGAGGGCGAGCCTGCGGAGAAGCTTTTGGCTAATATCCTGCCAGAGCTTATTTGCTCGCTGTCCTTCCCTAATAATATGCGTTGGGCTGACCTTGATTTTAAATATATTCGCCCAATCCGCTGGATTGTTGCGCTGTATGATAAAGATGTAATCGATTTTACAGTAGCTGAGGTAAAGAGCGGCAGAGTATCGCGCGGTCATCGTTTCTTGTCAAAGGGTGATTTTGAGATTAGCGATGCTAGCAGCTATGAGCAGGCTTGCGAGGATAATTTTGTAATTGTCGACCAAGATAAGCGCAAAAAAATAATCAGCGAGCAAATAGCCGAGGTTGCCAAGAAAAATGGCGGCGTAGCCGAGATTACCGCGGATTTATTAGAGGAAGTAGTTTATCTCGTAGAGTATCCGACTGCTCTTTGCGGCAGGTTTGAGGAAAAGTATTTAAATCTGCCGCCGGAAACGGTTATCACGCCGATGCGCGACCACCAGCGTTATTTCCCTGTAAAGACGGCAGAAGGAGAGCTATTGCCGCTCTTTATAACGGTACGCAACGGCGGTAGCGAGCATTTAGAAATAGTTCAGCACGGCAATGAGCGCGTGCTGCGCGCAAGATTAGCTGACGCAAAATTCTTCTTTGATGAAGACCGCAAAAAAACGCTAGAGGAGCATCGCGAAAAGCTAAAAACGGTAGTATTCCAGCAAGGTCTAGGCTCGATGTATGAAAAGAGCGAGCGCATTGAGGCTTTAGCCGAGTTTATCGCAAAGCTGTTAAAGGCTGACGAAAAGACTACTAAGCACGCTATGCGGGCGGCGCATCTAGCTAAAGCCGATTTAGTAACCGGCATGGTGCAGGAGTTTACCGAGCTGCAAGGCATTATGGGACGTGAGTACGCATTACTTGACGGCGAATGTCCTAATGTTGCTACAGCTATTGATGAGCATTATATGCCGCGCTTTGCCAGCGATAATCAGCCTAAATCCGAGGCTGGCCGTATCGTAAGCCTAGCTGATAAGATTGATACAATCGTTGGTACGTTTAGCCGCGGTAAAATTCCTACCGGCTCGCAAGACCCCTTTGCGCTGCGCCGTCAGGCTCTAGGCTTGGTAAATATGATAAACGAGGCACAGTACAGCCTAGATATTACCGCAATCGTAGCTAAGAGCATGGATTTATATAAGATTACTGACGCTAAGGCTCGCGAAAAAATGCAGCAGGACGTAGCTGATTTCCTGCGCCTGCGCCTAAAAAATGTTTTAGAAAGCGTTCGTTACGATGCTCTCGATGCTGTTTTAGGCGATGTGGCTGATATTTACAAGGTCGGACTTAGAGCCGCTGCTGTAGAAAATTTTGTAAATGGCGATAATGCCGCCGCAGTGCAGGCCTTTGTCCGTGTGGCAAACTTAGCTAAAAAAGCTAGCGCGGATAGTATCAGCGAAGAATTATTTAGCACAGATGAGGAAAGAGCCTTATATAGCTCCTATAATAGTGCTAAAAATGATGTATTAGCCAAGGCTGCTGCCAATGATTACAGCGGTGCAATCCTAGCTCTTACCGCCCTTGTTACGCCGATTAATAATTTCTTTGACGGCGTTATGGTTATGGATAAGGACGAAAAAATCAAGACAAACCGCCTAGGCTTGCTAAAATCTATTGACAACCTTACAAATACAGTTGCCGATTTTACGAAAATTGTATTATAATAGCTAAAGCTAAATTAATTAGCCTTCTCCATACGGGGAGGGCTATATTATTTGTAGGTGGAGGTTTTATGGATTACATCGGTGCTTATATATTATTTTGGTTTGCGTGGTGCATCTATCACGCTGTAAAAAAAGTTAAGCGCATAATGAAGGAAAAGGCGGCGCGGGAAAAAGAGGACGAGGAAAATCTCGATAAGATGTTAAAAAGCCTTAACGATATAGTTTGTATCGGCGGAGCAAAAATGGTGTCCGGCCCGATTATTGCGCTGTCGCTGATTTTGCTAATGTTTGATTTGGCAGGAATGTGGCTGTCTTATGGCTATTTTAATTTTAGCGGCATAGAATTAGCGGTATTTGTTATTATTGCCTGTGCGGTTTTTGATGAGCAGCGGGTATTTTTCAATACAGTTATGGGCGTGGCTTATTTAGCTACCCACAATGCCGAGGATAATGTGCAGAAACGCTATTTGAAAAATAAGCGTAAGGAGCTAATCCCTCAATCGGTGTCAGTGTTTGGCAAATTATATTTAGCAGTATTATTAGTGATGCATGTGATTTTAAAAATATTTTGATAAAAAATAGTTGACATACCTGATAAAAAACTATATAATGTCTAAGTGTTGTCGGGATGTAGCGCAGTTTGGTAGCGCGCCTGCTTTGGGAGCAGGATGTCGCAGGTTCGAATCCTGTCATCCCGACCATTCCTTGCCTGCGTCAGTAGCTCAGTTGGATAGAGCAACGGCCTTCTAAGCCGTG
>SAMEA104315428__coassemble_865_pt1 | contig 31552 bp, 27 predicted proteins | sample SAMEA104315428__metabat2_low_PE_031 | metagenome-assembled genome bin SAMEA104315428 (sample SAMEA104315428) | gut metagenome | biome: Monkey gut; feature: monkey-associated habitat; material: faeces | place: China | collected 2013 | reverse complement strand
TAGGGAGTTGCCAGTTAGGGAAAGCACTTGCTCTTGCAGGTGCTTTTTTCGTGCGAAAAAATAAAAAAGGCAGCAACTACAGTTTATTTAAAATCTATAGCTGCTGTCTTGAGATTAATTTTCATCGTTAGAAACCATAAGAGCATAGGTATTAGCTGGAAGAACCCTACATGAAATGTCTGAATCTTCCATTACCCAAGTATCTTTAATACCTTCTATATAGTAGTCTTCGTGTCCTTCAAAGTCTTCTGCTGGAAGTACTTTTGCTGCCCCAATTGGTTTTTGCCAATTGCAAATATCTTTTCTAAGTATTTCTTCAGTGTGACGAAGAGCAAAATCATCCCAATCAAAATATATGTATGGATATAAATTACTAGAAATATCCCATTCTATATAAAATACATCTCTTTTTTGAAAGTTGCCGACTGCCAGCACACAAAATTTATAAGTCACCAGCTCTTCCCTAAGATATTTATCATTATCAACGGCTTCATTATCGGGGTAAGAACTTGCTAATTGTGCATCGAATAAAAGTGTGTAAGTTTTGTTATTAAATGATAGCGTTTCTCCTTTTAATCCTTCAGTTATATTAACCTTTGGTTTAGCTTTGCTGCCAAAATGTTTGTCAATCCACTCTAGGATTTTTACGATACCTGCTAACGCGCCTGCAAATAATTCTAACGCCGCCAACACCGTATATATGGCAATAGCGACAGCTAGTATTATGCCGCCGATTAAAACAACTGGCAGCAACAAGGCAGCTATGGCAATGTAAAACGGCAGCATGAGCAGGTCAAAAATCCCCATATTATTCATAATGAACGTCCCTTTCTAAAAATGGCAATCACTCAAAATTTATCATCTATAATTATTTTAGATTACTTTTATTTAGACTTCAAGAATTTTAGATAATGATTTACTTTATGAGGCAGGTATTGTAGAATATATGGAGAAGTAATTAAAAGTAAAGATTGTCGATAGGACTAGAGTAATAACCATTAATTGGGGGAGAGTATAAATGGCAAATGAAAGTAATGCAAAATTAGTAGCATCTATTGATGAGATTGCGGCATCTACGCAGACGGTATTTAAGGCAGTTGAACAGATTGCTAAGAGTGCTAATGCACTAGCAAAGGCTGGTCAGGAATCAGTAGAGCAGGCTAAGCTTTTGCAGGAGAAGAATGCCGATACGATAAAGGTTATTGATTTTATTACCAATATCGCTGGTCAGACTAATCTTTTAGGCTTGAATGCTGCTATTGAGGCGGCCCGTGCTGGTGAGCAGGGTCGTGGCTTTGCCGTTGTTGCTGAGGAAGTTAGAAAAATGGCGGAGCAGTCCCGCGAGGCAACGGAGAAAATTCAATACACGCTAAATGAGATGAATAAGGCGGTAGACGGTATTTCTAAGACTATCGAAACTACTGGTTCAATCAGTGAGGAGCAGGCAGCAGCTACGGAGGAAATTACTGCTAACCTTTCTCGCTTGAGTAAGGCGGCTGATGAGCTGAAACGCTATGTTGATACTATGAACAAGTAATTCATGATGAAGGGCATCGAAAGCGATGTCCTTTATTTGTACGGGAGTATTTTATGAAAATATTCGATAGCCATAGCCATACCTGTTATTCGGCCGATTCTAAAATGCAGGCAGCTGATGCTTTAAAGGCAGCCAAGAAGGCTGGCGTAGGGCTGGTTTTTACGGAGCATCTCGATATAGATTATCCAGGCGAGCTAAAGTTTGAATTTAATCCCGAAAAGTATTGGGAGGAATATTTACCGCTGCGCGGTGAGGATTTGCGTCTAGGAATAGAGGTTGGCATGGAGGATAAAACTCTAGCTGCTAGCAAGAAATTTTTAGAGCGCGCGCCGTTTGATTTAGTTATTGGCTCTTTGCACATGGTGGACGGCTGTGACCTTTACTATAAGGAAAGCTATAGGGGTAGCAAGCAGGAGTTTTTTAAGCATTATTATGAGCTGATGACAGAAAATATTTATAGCCATAGCTTTATAGATGTGCTAGGGCATATAGATTATATTTCACGTTATGCGCCCTTTGACAATCCAGAGCTAGAATATGGCTCGTTTGCTAAGGAAGTTGACGAGGTATTGCACGCCGTTATTGAAACTGATACGGTTATGGAGCTTAATACTAGGCGTTTAGGAAATAGTTTGGCATTAAAGGAACTAGTGCCGATATATACGCGCTACCATGAGCTAGGCGGCAGATTTGTAACTTTAGGCTCGGACGCACACACCGCCGATGCTATCGGTGCTAATTTTAAAGTGGCACTTGAGCTGGCACACGCTGCCGGATTAAAGATTGTAACCTTCAATGAGCGCAAAATGGAACTTTGTGAGTAAAATTTAGGAGAGCTTTAATATGATTTACGAATACAAGACAACTGGTACTTGCTCGAAAAAAATAATAGTCGAGCTAGAGGGCAAAACTATTAAAAATGTAAGTTTTGAGGGCGGCTGTAATGGCAATTTGAGCGGTATTTCCAAGCTGGTCAAGGGCTTAGATATAGATTTTGTTGTCGAAAGATTTAGCGGCAATAAATGCGGCGCACGACCGACATCTTGTCCCGACCAATTGGCTATAGCTTTAAAGGAAGCTTATGCCGCGCAGTCAATTACTAAGTAAAAATAAAAAATAGCTGTACATTGAACGACCCTAAAAAGTTAGACCTAAAAATCTAATTTTTTGGGGTCGATTTTTTATCTTAAATAATAATGCTATGTCTTGCTTGATTTTTCATGTGACGCGATATTTTTATAAAAATAACATAACATAAATCATAATGGTTATGACTTATATAAGAAGATTTAGAGATAATTTTGAAATGATTAGTGAAAATATATTGTGTCGTATTATTGCTATAATTTTATTTTATTATTACAATATGTATAATAATAATAAATCAAACGGCTAATTAAATTTTGCAAAACTTTTAGATATGATGTATATGATAGGAGGGGAATTTTATGGAAATAATTGCACATTTAAAAATGGAGCAGGGGCGGATTGTAAATCAATCTTTAAAAGAGCATTTACTGAATGTGGGAACTATAATGTCCAAGGCAGCAGCCCCTTATGGTTTAGAAAACACCGCTAAACTTATAGGCGTTTTACACGATGCAGGCAAGGCTGGTTCTGATTTTCAGCAATATATACGCCATAGTTTTAATAATCCCCATAATAAAAGACAAAGAGGAAAAATAATACATTCAACTGCTGGTGCAAAAATTTTGTATGAACTGATACATAAAGAATTTGAATTATCTGATGTCGCAGAATTAACGTTTGAAATAGCGGCTATAGCAATATTTTCTCATCATAGCGGATTGATGAATTTTCTTAACGAAAGGGGAGAAAATGATTTTGCTAAACGCTTAGCCAAACCTGAGAAAAAAGATAATTTTACTGAAGACTTTATTATTAAGAAAAATTATTTTTTTCAAAATGTACTTAGTTATCAAGAATTACTGTTATTGACTAAGGCGGCAATACAAGAAATATTGCATTTGGATAATTTTATTAATAATAACGAATATTTATCAGATGAGCAAAGCTTTTTTCATATAGGAATGATAGAAAAATATCTATTTAGTTTGCTTGTTGATGCTGACAGATTAGACACCGCTAGTTTTATGTCAGGGCTGGACTTAGAACAGAAAAATTGTGAAATTTCAAAGTGGCAAATGTTCATAGATAGATTAGAAAAGCATTTAGACAGTTTTGAATGTTCTCAAAATATCAACGCTAAAAAGATTTTTGATAGCCGCCAAAAAATAAGTACGGCGTGCCGTGCTTTTGCTGTGCAAAAGCCAGGAATTTATCAACTCACTGTGCCAACAGGCAGTGGCAAAACATTAGCCTCGCTAAGGTTTGCGCTACATCATGCTAAAAAGTATAACAAGAAGCGTATTTTTTATATCATACCGTATACTTCAATAATTGACCAAAATGCACAAGTTATTAAGAAAATTATCGCCGATGACAGTGCAGTGCTGGAGTTTCATTCAGGTATTTTGGAAGAAAACAAAGATGATGACCAACTTGCAAAGTTAATCTCGGAAAGATGGGACGTTCCTATCATACTAACCACGCAGGTACAGCTATTGAATACTTTGTTTTCAGCTAGCAATACGGCTATGCGCCGATTACAGTCATTAGCTGACAGTATTATCATATTTGATGAGATACAGACTTTGCCATTAAAATGCACTTATTTATTCAATGGTGCCATAAATTTTTTGGTACAAAATCTAGGTACAACGGCTATCATGTGTACGGCAACTCAGCCGCATTTAGGTAGAAATAATTTAGATGTGCCGCTTATGTTGGGAAATCCAGCGGAAATGGTTGATAGTTCAGCTATGCAGTCAGATTTTAATAGAGTGGCATTTAGTAAAATCAACAATGAGGGAGGGATGTTTGCCGGTGATATTGCCCGTTATATATTAGCTGATGCTTTAAACGAAAGCTCGGTATTGTGTATAGTGAACACTACCAAGTCTGCGTTGAATATTTATTTAGAACTGAGGAAAATTTTAGCTGAAAGTGATGAAAATATAGAATTAGTTCATCTCAGCACAAAGTTATGTCCTGTTCATAGAAAAAAGCTATTAAGCAGTATAAACGAAAGATTACAAGCAATAAAATCAGGTGTTAATATTAAGATTATTGTTATCAGTACCCAACTTATCGAGGCTGGCGTAGATGTTTCCTTTAGAGTAGTTTACCGTGCTTTAGCCGGACTTTCTTCGATTGCTCAGGCGGCTGGTCGTTGCAATCGTAATGGCGAGACTGACCTAGGCAAAGTAAAGTTATTTGAGCTGGCAGGAGAAAATTTAGACCGTCTGCCAGATATTAAAACTGGGGCAAAACGTACTAAGGATATTTTAGCAAGAATAGAAATAGATGATATATTAGCACCACAGACGCTGGATATGTATTTTAATAAATTTTATACTGAAGGTGAAAGTGATGGTAGATTGGAATATAAAACAGAAAACAGCACACTATTTAATATTTTGTCTTATAACGATTATGCCTGTAGAAATGCCGAAGAGCGTGGCGAAACTGTTACTACGATATTGACACAAGGATTTGGCAATGCAGGGCGTAGATTTTGTGTAATTGACAGTCCCACGATAGCTGTTATTGTGCCATACGGCGAGGGGCTAAATATCATAGCCGAGCTTGGATATGATTTTATTGCTCCATCCCAATTGAAAAAAATATTAAGGCAGGCACAGCAGTATATGGTAAATTTATTTGATTATGAATTGCAAAAATTAGCAAAATTAGGAGCAATTCAGGAAAATAAACAGGGGATTTTAGTGCTTAAAGAGAATTATTACAGCGATGAAACCGGAGTATTATTTACAGAACAAAATAATGATTTTTGCATGATTTGATATATAGCAGGTAAATTGTTAATAAGCGGGGGTGTTGGAATGAGAAATGAAATACAGTTTAAAGTTTATGGCAGAATGGCTCTATTTACCGATCCATTAACTAGAATTGGCGGCGAGAAGGCATCGTATGCAGTACCAACTTATCAGGCTTTAAAAGGAATAGTTGAAAGTATTTACTGGAAGCCGACTATTATTTGGTACATTGATGAAATCAGAGTAATTAATGAAATACGGACACAGTCACGCGGCATAAAACCAATTAACTATGGCGGCGGCAACACACTGTCTATCTATAAATATTTAAGCGATGTGTGCTATGAGGTAAAGGCGCACTTTGAATTTAATATGCATCGCAAGGATTTAACTTTTGACCGCGATGAAAATAAGCATCACAATATTGCCCTGCGCATGGTAGAGCGAGGCGGCAGAAGAGATATATTTCTCGGTACACGCGAATGTCAAGGCTATGTCGAGCCAGTAGAGTTTGGCAAAATTCAAGGCTATTACGATGATAAAGGCAGGATACCGTTAGGAACTATGCTGCATGGCTTTAATTATCCCGATGAAACTGGCAGTGATATGCTAGAAGTTAGGCTATGGCAGCCAGAAATGGAAAATGGTCTGATAAAATTTATTCGTCCTGAGGCGTGTACATTGATACGCAAAATACGCGAGGTAAAAAGAAAAGAGTTTGACCAAACTAATTTAAAGAAAGTTGAACTAGAAGAAATGGATATAGGAGGTGAATATCTATGAGCTGGATAGAGGAGCTAATAGCTACATATGATGCCAATGCTGACATCGCTGGCAAAAGCGGCATACCGGGAATGAAACAGCCTTTGCTGCCTATTGGACATATGTTTCAAAATGCGCAGATAGAAGTAACGCTGGACGGCAAGGGCAATCTCTTGCACGCTGAAGTTATCAGCAAAGAAAATCAGCCGACTATCATACCTTGTACGCCCGATTCTAGCTCGCGCACGTCAAGCCCATCGCCGCACCCTTTGCATGATAACTTATCTTATGTAGCGCGCGATTATGAAAAATATGCTAAAAAGCCTAGCAAAGAAATATCGCCGTATGAAATGTATTGCTGTCAATTAGGCAAATGGGCAGCAAGTGCCAAGGCATCGAACAAAGTTAAAGCCGTATATAACTATGTTGCTAATCATGACTTGATAACTGATTTATGCAATCTGCCGACACCGATATTTTATCGTGATGAAAATGGCAGCATATTGGAAAAATGGACTGATACTGACCGCGATAAACCACCTATTTTTAACATTGTCACTGGCGATATACTAAAACAATTTGTTAGATTTCGTGTAGATGATGATGACGGCATTCCCGATTTATGGAAAGATAGAGAGCTGCAAAAAGCCTATATTGAATATGCTAAATCGCTGCACGAAGATGAAGAAAATATTTGTTATGCTACGGGAACTATTGGTCTGACCACCAATAAGCATAGCAAGGCAATACGGTTTGCCGGTGATGGTGCTAAACTTATATCATCTAATGATAGTAGCGGTTATACTTTTCGCGGCAGATTTGCTGAGGCCGATGAGGCAGTAACAGTTGGTTACGAGGCATCGCAAAAAGCTATGAATGCACTAAAGTGGCTGATAAGCAATCAAGGCTATATAGAAAGCAATGATAGAGTTTTTCTAGCGTGGAATAGTAGAAAAATAATATTGCCGCCTATTATCAAAAATGCAAATTCACACAATTTTGTGCAGAGAAGGCGTAACAGGAAAAACAAAATTCCTAATACCTTAAAAGGCTGGGCTGATGAATTGAGTAAAGCCATAGCTGGCTATAAACACGACCTGACCAAAGCTAATAATATAAAAGTTAATGTAATGGTTTTAGATGCCGCCACACCGGGCAGGCTGTCTATATGCTATTATGATGAGTTATCAGGAGCTCAATTTATAAAAAATATCGAGCGGTGGCATACGCTGGGTGCTTGGCAGCAGCATGTATGGTTAAAGGAAGATAATAGCGAGAATGAGAAAAATATTAGATATTATGGAGTGCCGTCACCTGACACGATAATTACCGCTTGCTACGGAAAAAATATTAACGAAAAACGCAAGAAACTGGAAATCGAAAAAATATTTTACTGCATAACTCAGGGAAAAAATCTTCCACTTAGTTTTGAGCGAGCCGCCTATGATAATTCTATAAAAAAAGCGGGAAATATAAACTACTATAAATGGCGGCAAGATATACTAGAGCCTGCCTGTACCTTGTTTGCCAAACATTTTTATAGTAAAAAGGAGGAATATAAAGTGTCGCTAGATGAAAACAATACCAATCGTTCCTATCTATATGGTCGAATGCTGGCTGTAGCTGATCATCTAGAAAAAGCAACCTATAAAAGCGAAGAACGAGAAAAAAGAAAAACCAATGCTATGAAATATATGGAAATTATGGCGATGAAACCAGCTACGACTTGGGTAAATATTCAAAAAAGGTTGTTACCGTATCAGCAGAAATATAAATCAATAGAAGAAAATAAGTCAATAAAGGAAAAGTCTGGCGGTATAGATAGAAAGCTGCTCAATAAAATAGGCAGTATGTTTTCTGAAGAAGATTTTTTAAACAACAAACCGCTTGACGGCAGATTTTTGCTGGGATTTTACTGCCAAGCCTATGCGTTAGAGAAAGGCTCAAGCAATGGCGAAGAAACATTAACTGATGAAAATGGGGAGGAATAACAAATGACAGTTTTAGCTAACAAAATCGACTTTATTGGATTTATAGCCGTAGACCGTGCCAATCCTAACGGCGACCCTATAAATGGTAACCAACCGCGCACTGACTATGACGGCTATGGTGAAATATCTGATGTTTGTATAAAACGGAAAATCCGCAATCGGCTGCAGGATATGGGCGAAAATATATTAGTAAAATCTGCCGACCGTGCCGATGACGGCTATGATAGCATTCGCAGCCGCGTAGAAGGCTGCGAGGCGATGAAAGCTCCGCTGAAACTAAAAGAAAAAGATGCATCAAGAGTAAGCAAACTAGCTGCTGCCGCTTGCCATGAATGGCTTGATGTACGCGCATTTGGACAATTACTAGCCTTAAAAAAAGGAGCGGGTGTGGATGCTGTATCATGCGGCATACGCGGCCCAGTATCAATACACACGGCTGTAAGCCTTGAGCCGGTAGTAATCAGCAGTATGCAGATTACTAAAAGCGTAAATGGCGAGCCAGGCGGCGTAAAATCATCAGATACTATGGGCATGAAACATAGAGTTGATTTTGGTGTCTATAAACTTCAAGGCAGTATCAATGTACAACTAGCCGAACGGACAGGCTTTACTACAGACGATGCTCAAAAAATAAAACAGGCACTCATAACCCTATTTGATAATGACGCATCTTCTGCCCGCCCTGAAGGTAGCATAGAAATGCGGACATTTTACTGGATAACCCACGAAAATAAAAATGGCAACGCCTCGGCAGCTAAAGTTCACCACAGTGTGACGGCAAAACTGCGTGACGGTATAGAAACAGCTAAAGAATACAGTGACTATGTAATTGACGATAGTACTCTCTACAATACCGCTGGTTTGACGGTAGAAAAATATGTAGACAGAGAGCAAGTATAATGTATAATGAAAGCGAATTTATACAAATCGCTGAAATACAGCATTTTGTCTATTGTCCACGGCAATGGGGACTAGCCTATTTAGAAAATCAGTGGCAGGAAAATGTCTTAACAGTAGAAGGTCATGCCCTGCACGATAAAGCTCACGATGAAGGCAGTATCGAAAAACGCGGCCGGCGCATTATCGTTCGCGGAATGCAAGTAAAATCTTATAAACTAGGTGTAAATGGCAGCTGCGATGTAGTAGAATTTTTAGCTGATGCTAAGGGAATAAACATTCCTGCTTATGGTGCGAAATATCGTCTGCTTCCCGTGGAATATAAGCATGGTGAGCCTAAAAACGGTGATGAAGATACTCTGCAGCTAGTCCTTCAGGCAATGTGTTTAGAAGAAATGCTTTGCACGACCATTGACGTTGGTGCAATCTATTATGGCAAAACTAGACATCGGCTGAAGGTAGAACTAACTGATAGGCTGCGACAAAAGGCGATTGATATTATTGCCCAAATACGGAACTATATTCGTCAGGGAAAAACACCTATTGTTAAAAAGCATCGCGGCTGTAATAAATGTTCATTGAAAAATTTATGTCAGGCTGGCTTACCTAAAAAGCAATCTGTACAGGACTACTTAACAGGGAGAATTGCTGAATGAAACCGCTATTAAATACCTTGTTTATAGATCAAGACAAAGCGTATCTATCACTTGACGGCGAAACCATTGTCGTCAAGAAAGAAGATGATACTATAGCTCGTTTGCCACTGCACAATTTTGAACAAATAACCGTTTTTGGCTATACTGGAGCTAGTCCGGCACTCATGCGTAAATGTGCTGAAAATAATATCGGCTTAGTATTTATGGGAACTGATGGACGCTTTCAGGCAAGAGTTATTGGCAAAAGCAATGGCAATGTTTTACTACGCAAAGCACAATATCATGTAAGCGATGATGCTGCATTTTGTCTTAACTTGGCAAAACTATTTATTACTGGCAAAATCTATAACACACGCTGGGTAATAGAACGAATGTTGCGTGACCACCCTATGCGTATTGATACCGCTAAATTTAATGAAATTTCCTGTAACCTGAAAAAACTTTATCAGTCAATAGCGGCAGTTAGTAATAGTGAAGAATTGCTAGGCATTGAAGGAAAAGCAGCTGTTATTTACTTCTCTATTTTTGATGATATGCTGTTAAATCAAAAAGAAGAATTTTTCTTCACGGAGCGCAATCGCCGTCCGCCGCTAGACAATGTCAACTGTATGCTGTCATTTGGCTATGCACTGCTGGCTAATGATGTTGCATCAGCACTAGAAGGAGTAGGACTTGACTCATACGTTGGCTTTATGCATCGTGACAGACCAGGGCGCATATCGCTGGCATTAGACATCATGGAAGAACTGCGCGCCGTTATGGTTGACCGATTGGTGCTAAGTTTAGTCAACACAAAAACCATAACTGGCAAAAGCTTTATCAAAGAAGACAGCGGTGCAGTTATTTTAACTGATGAAGGCAGAAAAATAATATTAAAAGCATGGCATGACCGTAAAGAAGAAATGCTGACACACCCCTACTTAAATGAAAAAATAAAATGGGGGCTGGTATCGCACGCACAGGCCATGCTGTTGGCAAGATATTTGCGAGGAGACATTGAAAATTATCCTGTATTTTTATGGAAATAGGTGATAATATGTATGTGTTAGTAACCTACGATATTGAAACTATGGATACTGCAGGTCGCAGTCGTTTGCGTAAAGTAGCTAAGATATGTCAAAACTATGGTCAGCGTGTGCAAAACTCGGTATTTGAGTGTAAAGTAGATAGTACAAAGTGCAGGGAGCTTGAACTGGCATTAGAAAAAATAATAGATGAGGACAAAGACAGCCTTAGATTTTATTACCTGGGCAAAACAAAAGAACTAAAAGTAAAACATATAGGCGCAAAACAGGAATATAATTTAGATGATGTCGTTATCATCTAGTGCGAAAGGGAAGTGAACATAAAAAAGCTCTAAAATAATGCAAAATAAAAACTTAATGGCAGTCATTATTTTTCTAAAAGTGGTGATTGCAAGTCGAATATAGACTAAAAAATCTATATCGGCGGCAAAAATTGGTCAAATTTACTGATTTTTGCTGTCGCCCCTCACGTAGGGGCGTGGATTGAAACAATTCTATCTAGCAAGCTCCCTACCGCCAAGTCGCCCCTCACGTAGGGGCGTGGATTGAAACTGGACACGTCGCACCTCTTCCTAAACGTTCGGTGTCGCCCCTCACGTAGGGGCGTGGATTGAAACAATTAGCTCCGTTTTTCTTCAATTTGCTTAGTTGTCGCCCCTCACGTAGGGGCGTGGATTGAAACAAAATCAGCTGGTATCAACGCTAGAAACAGTCGCCCCTCACGTAGGGGCGTGGATTGAAACAGTGATAAAATTGTTGGCAACAATTGTACATGAATTAGTCGCCCCTCACGTAGGGGCGTGGATTGAAACTTATGCCGTCCTTCATTTTTGATATGCGTGAGTCGCCCCTCACGTAGGGGCGTGGATTGAAACAAAAAGACCGCCGATAGAACTAAAGCTATTAAGTCGCCCCTCACGTAGGGGCGTGGATTGAAACCTAGCCATTAACATGACGGCAGATGCGGCGGTCGCCCCTCACGTAGGGGCGTGGATTGAAACATCGCGTAGCTGCCAGTCTTGCGAATTGCAGGTAGTCGCCCCTCACGTAGGGGCGTGGATTGAAACGATGTCAAATATAAAGCTACTGCCATAAAATACGGAGTCGCCCCTCACGTAGGGGCGTGGATTGAAACGTACTAAAACCATTGCATGACGCTATACAAGGTCGCCCCTCACGTAGGGGCGTGGATTGAAACCTATTGATTTTTGTGTGAACATAATATATAATATGTCGCCCCTCACGTAGGGGCGTGGATTGAAACCTCGTTGGCGACTATCACACTGCTGTATTCTTGTCGCCCCTCACGTAGGGGCGTGGATTGAAACGTCGCTAATAGGTGTACCGTAGTAACCCTCAGGCGTCGCCCCTCACGTAGGGGCGTGGATTGAAACGTAATTCCGTCAAGCCGCCTTCTGCGAAAAGTCGCCCCTCACGTAGGGGCGTGGATTGAAACACTACCAATACAGTTAATAATATCAAGGCTAAGTCGCCCCTCACGTAGGGGCGTGGATTGAAACTATGGATGTTGCAGCGGGGCAGACTGTTATAGCTGTCGCCCCTCACGTAGGGGCGTGGATTGAAACAAGAAGTATTTACCTTCGTATGCTTCGTCATCGTCGCCCCTCACGTAGGGGCGTGGATTGAAACACCACAAGCGAAAAATCTTATACCAGCTCCATGTCGCCCCTCACGTAGGGGCGTGGATTGAAACACAATAAAAAGGCTGTTTTTAAATTATCAGGTCGCCCCTCACGTAGGGGCGTGGATTGAAACTCAATAGTAGGAACAGGTTCCTTCTGCTCTGTGTCGCCCCTCACGTAGGGGCGTGGATTGAAACGTATTATACGATAATAGAATGTATTTGTAAGTCGCCCCTCACGTAGGGGCGTGGATTGAAACATGGTAACAGCGACACGGTACAGCCGCCCGCAATGTCGCCCCTCACGTAGGGGCGTGGATTGAAACGGCAATAATAGCGGCGGCTGTATCAGGTCGCCCCTCACGTAGGGGCGTGGATTGAAACAAATCTAGTGCCGCTATAAGAAATGACAGCTGGTCGCCCCTCACGTAGAGGCGTGGATTGAAACTCACTATGTATTCAGGGGCTAGCCTAGGTTCTAGTCGCCCCTCACGTAGGGGCGTGGATTGAAACGAGTTGTATATCAGGTTGATAATGCTACTATTTGTCGCCCCTCACGTAGGGGCGTGGATTGAAACGACGCGAAAACTATAACCTGCCGCCAGCAGCTACGTCGCCCCTCACGTAGGGGCGTGGATTGAAACGATTTTTTATTTTTATAAGGTAGTCGCCCCTTATAAAAGGGGCGTGGATTGGAATGTCTGTTATTTTAGTTTTGGAAAGGTGAGCGTAAAGGTAGTTCCTTGATTTACAGTACTTTTTACGGTTATTTTGCCGTCAAATAGTTCTACTAGGAATTTTACTAGGGAAAGTCCTATGCCGTTGCCGCCGGATTTTCTAGCGCGTGCTTTGTCTACGCGGTAAAATCTATCAAATATCCGCGGCAGGTGTTCGGGCGGTATGCCGATGCCGCTGTCTTCTACGCTAAATATTACTTTATTTGCGGTAGCTTTGCAGCTAAGGGTTATCGTGCCGCCCGTCGGCGTATATTTTATGGCATTTTCGGTAAGGTTTCTAAGGATTTGTTCGATTAGGTCGGGGGCGGCACAAATTTTTATGGCTGCTTTATCTGTAGGAATTTTAGTGGCTATGATTTGTTTTTTTGCCGCAGCTTTTGATTTTAGCGAGGCGGCGGCATTAGTTAGAACGCTAATACAGTCGACTGGGACTTGGGGAATTTCGGCGCGATAGGCGGCATCGTCTAGCCTAGAGAGCATCAGCAGGTCTTTTATCAGCCTATTCATGCGCTGCGCCTCGCGACAGATGACTTCGGCATAGTGGCGCGCGCTGGCGGTATCTTTAAAGTCGTCCATACTGAGCAGCTCGGCAAAGCCGGCGATAGCTGTCAGCGGCGTGGCAAGCTCATGGGCGGCATTTCCTGTAAACTCGCGCTGACGGTCGACTAATTCTTGAATTAGCGATATGTCATAGAAAACCGCGATAACTACGTCGCTGGCGGTAACGTCGCGAAACGAGGAAAGATAGACCTTAAAGGTGCGTTCTTTTGCCTTCATGGTTATGGTGGTCGAGGTGTGGTTTTTTAGTACGGCTTGAGCGGTTTCCGATAGCTCGGCACTGCCGATTAAATGTATGCTGTGGTGCTGTAAATCACTAGGACTGAGGGTAAAAATGCGGCGCGCCTCGCGATTGGTTTCGATGATATTGCCGCGCAAATCAATGAGCATGACGGCGTTATCCATATGCTCTAGAATTAGCTCAAGCTTGTGCGTTTTGGCCTGCGATTCGCGGATTTTGGCGGCTAGGCTGCCGGTTAATTTATTTATGGTGTGCGCTAAAATATCGAACTCATCGCCGCTGTTTAACGGTATGCGCCGTTCTAGATCGCCGCTGGCAATAGCGAGCGCGGCACGGCTCATTTTTTCTATCGGCTCGGTCTGCTTTTTGGTCAGGCGGATAGCTATAGCCATAGCGGCAATAAAGGCTAAAAAAATAGCAGCAAGTATCACGCGAATGATTTCATTATAGGATTTATCGACTGCGCCAAGTGAAGCCGAGGTACGAATAACGCCTGTAAATGTGCCGTCTTTATAGACAGGTATCGCTACATACATAAGATTTTCGTGCAGCGTCTGACTAAAGCGTATAGCTGTGCCGTAGCCGCTTTCACTATTAATCGCCGCCTGTACCTCGCTGCGGGCAAGATGATTGTCTAGGCTTTCCGGTGTTTCGGAGGTGTCTGCAAGCACTGCGCCGCTCTCGCTAAGAATAGTTATGCGCAGCTTAGTATCGCTGCTAATGGCGGCGGCAAGCTCGGCTAAATCGTGATTGTCGGTGCAGAGGTCGCTTTTTAGTGCCGTTTCAATAATGCGCGCGTTTAAAATAAGATTTTCCTTAGCACTTTCAAGTGTGCTCGTGCGAAAATAATGAATAAGATATAGACTGACTAGGCTAAGCGAGGTCACAACGATAAGAAGTACCGCGGCGATATTGCGCCGCGCAATTTTTGATTTCAGCATAAATTTTCCTCCTAATATTTTTAGCGATAACACCCTAAGTGTAGCATAAATTTTTTATCGTTTTAGGCTTTAACACAAACTTTACAAAACTGCAACAATTGAGGGATTGTTTTTTGCTAATATAACTGATGTAGAAAGGATTAAACGGTCAGGATATTTTAGGAGGAAAAATAAGATGTGGAGCAGGAAGAAAATTTTAACGGCATTTAGTGCCTTAATGGTAGCCGGCACAATGGTATTTACGGGCTGCGGCGGCGATAAGGCGGCTAGCTCTAGCGGTGCAGCTGATACTAATATTGAAGGAAAAATTAGCGCGTCAGGCTCAACAGCATTATTGCCGCTGTTAAAACCGGCGCAGGAGGAGTTTCAAAATAAACATGCTAAGGTTACTGTCAATGTAGCGGGCGGCGGCTCGTTTACCGGCATGAACCAGGTAGCTGAAGGCTCGGTAGATATTGGTAATTCGGATGTAAATGTTCCTGATGATTATAAAGACAAGGGATTAGTTGACCATAAGGTAGTAGTCGAGCCGTTTGTATTTATCGTGGATAAGGCTAACGGCGTAGATAATCTGACTAAGGAGCAGGTGGTAGCAATCCTTACGGGTAAAATTAAAAATTGGCAGGAGGTCGGCGGCAGCGACCAAAAGATTACTTTAATTCATCGCGCCAAGTCGTCAGGCTCGCGCGCCACTATCAGCGATGTAGTTTTGAAGGGTGCAGATTTTACTGATGATGCAGTAATTCAGGACTCAAACGGCGCAGTCCGCGCGGCTATCGCCTCCACTCCTGGTGCTATTGGCTATGTCGATGCTCCTTATGCTGATGACAGCGTAAAGGTTTTAAAGTTTGACGGCGTGGAGTTCTCAGCGCAGAACGTTATTGACGGCAAATATCCTATTTATGGCTATGGTCATATGTATACGAAGGGTGAGCCGACTGGCGCAGTGAAGGCGTTTATTGATTATGTTTTAAGTGACGAGTTCCAAAATGCACAGGTTGAAAAGCTAGGCTTTATCCCTGTCAGCAAAATGAAGAAATAAATTTTAGATTTTTTATGTAAGCCTCCCTTTAGCTTGTAGGGGAGGCTTATTAAAAAGGAGAAGCTATGGAAAATGCAGTAAAAATGGACAGTACGGCAAGAATTGCCGTCAAGCCGCCGACAGGCGGACACGAGCGGCGAATTTTTTATGATAAATGCGGCCGTTATTTATTTATTGCTGCCGCCTGTCTGATGACGGTTATTATTTTTTCAATAATATTTTTTGTCGGCAAGCAGGGACTTATGACTTTTGCGGCGGTTAATCCACTGGAGTTTTTCTTTAGCAGCAGCTGGGATCCGGCGGCGGGCAAATTCGGTGCGCTGTCTTTTATACTAGGCTCACTGGTGTCAACGTTGCTGGCAATAGTTTTTGGCGCGCCGCTAGGCTTGTTAGGTGCAATTTTTTTAGCCAAGGTTGCGCCGCTATGGCTAAAGCGCGTTATGCGGCCGGCAATTGATTTGTATGTAGCAATTCCTTCCGTAGTTTATGGCTATATCGGGTTAATCCTGCTAGTACCATTTTTGCGCGGCTTGTTCGATGTGCCAACTGGCTTTGGGGTGCTCGCGGCATCGCTCGTGCTGTCGATTATGATACTGCCGACTATTTTATCGATAAGTGTTGACGCGTTAAATGCCGTGCCTAAGCCTTTAGAGGAGGCAAGTCTGGCTCTCGGTGCTACGTGGTGGCAGACTATGCTGCATGTAGTTTTGCCCGCAGCGATGCCGGGAGTGCTGACGGGCGTAGTGCTGGCTATGGCGCGCGCGGTGGGCGAAACTATGGCGGTGCAAATGCTAATCGGTAATACGCCGCAGGTTGTTAGCTCGCTATTTACGCCGACAGCTACGCTTACAAGTAACATAGTAGTAGAAATGGGCAACACGCCGTTTGGCTCGGTGTGGGGCAATGCCCTATTCCTTATGGCATTTGTGCTATTAATATTATCGCTCGGCATGATTTTATTAATCCGCCGCTTTGGCGAGAGGAGGATTTAAATGGTCAGTACGAAAACACAAAATAATATTGCCGTGGGCGGCTTGTGGCTGATAGGATTTTTTATTCTCGCGTTACTCGCGGCTTTTCTCGGCTACATTCTCTACAAAGGACTGCCAGTTTTAAATTTTAATTTTATCTTTGGCAAATCGAGCGATATTATGGCTGGTGGCGGCGTAGGCTCGCAGCTATTTAATTCCTTTTATATGCTGTTTTTATCAATGGCAGTATCAATCCCTGTAGCTATCGGCGCAGGAATTTATCTTGCCGAGTATGCGCGTGAAAATCGCCTGACTAAATGTATTCGCTTGTCGGTGGAAAGCCTAGCTACTGTGCCGTCGATTGTCCTAGGTCTTTTCGGTATGATAATTTTTGTAAACAAAATGCACTTAGGCTTTAGCATTTTGGGCGGCGCGCTGACGCTGGTATTATTAAATCTGCCGATGCTGGTGCGCGTTACTGAAGAAGCTATCCGCACTGTGCCAAAATCCTACGAGGAGGCAAGCCTTGCCCTAGGGGCGACAAAATTGCAGACTATATTTAAAGTGGTGCTGCCTAGTGCTATGCCGGGAATAATCACGGGAATAACTCTGACTGCTGGCCGTGCGCTCGGTGAAACGGCGATTTTAATTTTTACCGCTGGTACAACGGTGTCGCGTTTTATGTTTGATACCGATGTTATGGCAGGCGGCGAAACGCTGGCGGTGCATTTATGGTATTTAATGAGTGCCGGTCTAGTGCCTGACCGCGATTTAATCGCTGACGGTATCGGCGCGCTTTTAATCATCACCATTCTTATTTTTAATTTTATTATTGTATTGCCGCTAAAATATATACAGCGGTCGCACAGCTAAAATTTTATTTGCTATTTATTGCAGCCTATCTATTGATAGGCTGTTTGTTATGCGCGCGATTATTGCATAATTTATTGGCAGACGGTATAATTTATATAGTAATAATGGGCAGATTTGCGAAAAATTAAAGAGGTGCTATAGATGCCAATTAAAATAGACGGTATGCCGACCCGCGGCGCAACGCTTACTAGCTTGCACACTAGCGAGCGCGTACAGGATACCGATACAGATTTTAGCATGGAGCTAATGCAGGAAACAGGCGAATTATCTAGCGAGCAGCTCGATAAGCTGTTAAAGGCTATTGACGAGCAGGGCGCAAGGCTATCGAAAACGCCTACCTATGACGAGCTAAAAAATTACCGCACGCTGATTAAAAACTTTGTCAGCGAGGCAGTCGGTCGTATGTACGAGCTGCACACGCAGACTGGCTGGGATCGTATGGGTAGGCAAAAAGCCTATACGACCGTTAGAAAGATTGACAAAAAGCTAGAGGAAATGGCGGAAAAAATCCGCCTAGGACAGGCAAAGCAGCTAGATATTATCGCTAGTCACGATGCTATCCGCGGTATGCTGGTAGATTTATATATGTAATGGAAACTTTATGGGATAATATAATCGGTCATCAGGAAAAAATCGCCGAGCTAAAAGCCTTATTGCAGGAAAATAAGCTGCCGCACGCACTACTAATTACAGGACAGAAGGGCATAGGCAAACGAAAAATTGTCGATACCTTGGCGAGTGTGCTGCTGAAAATTGATTTTTTTAAGGCAGCAGCTCTAAAAAGCCACCCTGATTTTTATGAGGTTGCGCATGATTATGAGGACGAGAAGGGCGCGCTAGTCCACCCGAAAATAATAAAAATAGATGATGTGCGGGCTATGCAGACCGCTGTATCGCGCTACTCGCTGCAAGGAAATGGACGAGTAGTTATAATTGACGAGGCGGAGCGTATGAACGAGGCGGCGGCAAACTCGCTGCTAAAAACGTTAGAAGAACCGCCTGACAATGTAACCTTTATATTGATTGCGGAAACGCGGTCGGCACTTTTAGATACGATTATCTCGCGCACAATGCCATTAGCTTTAGGAATGTTATCCTCTGCGGATATAGAAAGGGCTTTAATAAAAAGAAACATAGCCGAGCCTATAGCTAAAAGGCTTAGTACCTTAGCCGGCGGCAGCCTAGGACGTGCTATTTCGCTTTATGAGCATGGCGGACTAGACAGCCGTGATGAGGCGATGAATTTTTTAGCTAAATTAAATGATTTGGATATGATGAAGGTTTGGGCTTTAGCCAAGGAAAAGGGTGAGCTTGAGCCAGCTAAAATAGCAGATTTTTTGCTGTATCTAAATATGCTTTTAAGGGATATATTGCTGCTGCAAGAGGACGGCGGCAGCAATATTATTTATAACAGCGACATTCGCGCCGAGCTTATAGGCTTGCTGCCAAGCTTTCCTGCTAAGCGTTGCTATTATTTAATAGCCCTAGTGCGCGAGATGCAGCAGAGAATGCGCAGCAATGCCAATTTAAAATTACAGTTAGAGGGATTTTTAATACGCGCAAGCGGTTTATGATAGGATTTTTTGGAGGTAAATTTTGCAAACAATTATCGGAGTCCGCTTTAAAAAAGCAGGAAAGATATATTATTTTGACCCAGGCAGCCTAGAGGTACAGAAGGGCGATTTGGTGGTAGTAGAAACGGCGCGCGGCATGGAATGTGGCGAAACGGTAATCGGTCCGCGGGAGCTGCCGGACGCAGAAATAACCCAGCCCTTAAAGCTGGTACACCGCATAGCCAACGACAGCGATTTAAAACGCATAGCCGATAACAAGGAGCGCGAAAAAGAGGCTTTTACTATCTGTGAGGAAAAAATTGCCAATCACAAGCTGCCGATGAATTTAGTCGAGGTCGAGTGTACCTTTGACATGAATAAAATTATATTTTACTTTACCGCTGACGGGCGCATAGATTTTCGCGAGCTGGTAAAGGATTTAGCGGCAGTATTTCGTACGCGTATCGAGCTAAGGCAAATAGGTGTGCGCGATGAGGCAAAGCTTATGGGCGGCATTGGCTGCTGCGGCAGACCGCTTTGCTGTGCAACCTTTCTCGGCGACTTTGAGCCGGTATCAATCCGCATGGCAAAAGACCAAAATTTATCACTCAATCCGACCAAAATATCGGGCATTTGCGGTCGTTTGATGTGCTGTCTAAAATATGAAAATGACTGCTATTGCGGCGAGGACTGTCCGCAGAAGGCAAAAAAAATACAGCCGCCCACACCGGGCAGCCGCGTAGTATCTATTGACGGCGAAGGCAAGGTTATTTCAATCAATCAGCAAAGAAGAAGTGCTACTATTTTATTAGATAACAGTCGAACCATTGTAGCATCTTGGGAAGATGTTATTGAAAAAGATGATGATGATATTGAAGGCGATGAGATGATGACGGCGGCTGAAGACATTGTAGCCGATGTCACCTTTCATGAGGCAGAGGAGAGCGATGAAAAATATCGCCGTCCGCGCCGCCGCCCGCGTGACAAGGAACGCCCGCGCCGCAATAATAGACCTAGGGACAGCCGTCGCAGCAATGAGGAAAAATAATTAAAGCATGGAAAATATAGAACTAAAGGCTGATGAGCGGCTAGATGACCTCATGCTTTCAGGGAGAAAAATTATCCAAAATACCAAAGAGTTTTGTTTTTCACTCGATGCGGTGCTGCTGGCTCATTTTCTGCCGCTAAAGAAAAAGCAGAAGGTGTTAGAGCTAGGGACTGGCACCGGCGTTATTCCCTTAATCATTGCCGATAACGTGGCGCGTGTTGATGCTGTTGAGCTAAATCCTATTATGGCAGACGTGGCGCAGCGCAATGTTATAATGAATGATTTAACGGAAAAAATATTTGTTGCCGAGGGCGACTATCGCCATATTCGTGAGATTTACAGTGCAGAAAGCTTTGATATAGTTTTAGCTAATCCGCCCTATCGACCGGTTGAGCAAGGGAACGTCAATAAATTAACCGGCGTGGCAAAGGCGCGGCATGAATTTACTGCGACCTTAGCCGATGTGGTGCGCGCCGCGCGCTATGCCCTACGTTTTGGCGGTCACTTTGCCATGGTTCATTTGCCGGAAAGACTAGGCGAGATAATTCTAGCCCTGCACGAAAATCAAATGGAAATAAAACGGCTGCAAATGGTACAGCCTAAAGACGGCAAAGCTCCTAACATGATGCTGCTTGAGGCTGTAGTCGGCGCGGCAATGGGCGGCTTAAAGGTTTTGCCGCCGCTAATCGTGCATAATGCTGACGGCAGCTACACCGCTGAAATCAATAGAATTTATGGCTTAGAATAATTAAACTAAAAAGATACCACCGTGGTGGTATCTTTTCTTTTAGTCAGTATAGAAAGGAAATTACAATGATAGATATTAATAAGCAAGCCGGCACTCTTTATTTGTGCGCTACGCCGATTGGCAACCTAGAGGATATGACCTATCGGGCGGTTAGAATGTTAGGCGAGGTAGAATTAATCGCTGCTGAGGACACGCGTCACACGCGGCAGCTATTAACGCATTTTAATATTCATACGCGGCTTACTAGCTATCACGAGCATAATAAGTTTGAAAAGGGCGCGGAGCTTATCGACTACATTCTAGCCGGCAATGACCTTATATGCGTAAGCGATGCCGGACTGCCAGGAATATGCGACCCCGGAGCGCATCTAGCCGAATTAGCGATAGCCAAGGGAATAAAAGTAAGTCCCCTGCCGGGGGCTAATGCCGGACTATCGGCACTTATAGCGTCAGGACTTGATACTACGCTGTTTACCTTTGTAGGCTTTTTGCCTAAAACCAGCAAAAAGCAGCAGGAGATGTTAGCCAAGATAAAAAATTATGCCGGCTCGCTGATATTTTACGAAGCACCGCATCATTTAAAGAAAACGCTTTCTGCCCTGCTGCTAGGCTTAGGCAATAGGCGCGCAGCAATCGGTAGGGAGCTTACTAAAAAATTTGAAGAATTTAAACGCGGCACGCTCGAAGAAATCATAAAATACTATGAGGAAAATGAACCGCGGGGCGAGTTCGTTATAATTGTTGAAGGCTTTAATGAAAATCAAGCGGCAGCAGCCGAAGAAAATAATGAGCTTTCCCCCACCGAGCTATGTAAATACTTAATCGATAGCGGACTAGATAAAAAGGAGGCTATGCGCGAAACGGCTAAAAGGTTAGGACTAAGCCGCCGTGCTGTTTATCAGGCAATGCTAAATGCAGACGAAAACTAATTTATATTAGACCGTCCACCGCTTGCGATATTCTAAGGGAGTCATAGTAAGTGCCGACTTAAAGACATTTTGAAAATAATTAGAATTATTGTAGCCGACTTGGGCGGCAATCTGTGTTATAGTCATATCGGTATTTATAAGTAGATTTTGTGCCTCGCCGATACGTCTTAAAATTACATATTTCATGGGCGACAAGCCGACCTCGTCTTTAAATAGATGCGACAGATAGTAGGCATTAGTATGCGTAGCGGCGGCAATATCATTTAGACGGATATTTTCTTTAAAATTTTTGTCGATAAAGGCGCGCGCTTTAGTAACTAGCGAGGGAATACGCTGCTCCTCGGCTACGCCGCGCTCGGCAATAAAGGCACTTAGCATAGCAATAAGTGCTAATGTAAAATAATTGGCGACCTCGGCATGAGTGCGCGCCTCGCGCTCGATAGCGAGAAATAAATCCCTTATGTATTTAAAATCTTCGTGGGTGGACTGTACGGGAGAATACCCCCGCGGCAACAAATGGTCGGGCGGCAGATTAGGCACCTGTATGCCACTAATAGCAATGCAATAGGTAGAGAGTGCGCTGCCGTTGCCGCCGTATTCATCGTGAACAATGCGTCCGTTGTAAAAAATTAAATCGCCGGCCTTAGCAACATAACGCTGACCGTCAACCATATATATGCCCGCGCCCTCTACAACTAAAACTATTTCAAATAGATGCTCGTGTGAGTGCATACTGCGCGGCATTCTTGATGCGTCACTATCAACATTGCAAACGTACTCAAGCTGCGGCATGGAGTTTTTTTGCAGCGTAGAGTGATAGTGCTTGTTAGGAAAATATTGTAGCAAGGTTATCCCTTCTTTAGCCATTTTTAACCGATTAATTATTCGAATACATTTTAGCAAAACAAAATAGTGTTGGCAATGATAGCTAAAATTTTAGGCAAAAGAAAAAGCCCCTTGGGGAAAGGGGCTAAAGGATAAGAAGAAAATAGAAATGCCTGTGAAACTATATTGTGATAATGAAATTAATTAAAGACCATACTGAGCGCGGATTTCAGCAATCTTTACCGGACGATGCTCGGCTACGGATTTAGTAGCGGCAAGACCGATAAGCACCGGCTGCAAGCCGTCATTAGCATTTACCGGAGTCGGCGTATCATTTACGATAGCCTCAACGAACTGGTCAACCTCGTTGGCATAAGCCTGCATATAACGCTCAAGGAAGAAGAACATCGGCTTTTCAGCAACTACGCCGTCCTTGCCGCTAAATACAGCGTTGGAGTCGGAGTCGTTAGAAATGGCGATAGCACCCTCCGTGCCGAATACCTCGGCGCGCTGGTCATAGCCATAGCAGGCAGCGCGGCAGTTATCAATGACAGCCGTTGCGCCGTTATCAAGCGTCAGCGTGATAACGGCAGTATCAACATCGCCAGCCTCGCCGATAGCCGGGTCAACCGTTACCGAGCCATAAGCGTAAACTTCCTCAACCTCAGCACCCGACAGGTAGCGAACCATGTCAAAATCATGGATAGTCATATCGAGGAAGATACCGCCGGAGATTTTTACATAGTCAATGGAGGGCGGCTCGGGGTCACGCGAAGTGATTTTTATAATCTGCTGTTTGCCAATCTTGCCGGCAGCAACGGCATCATGGATAGCCTTAAAGTTATGGTCAAAGCGGCGGTTAAAGCCGACCTGATATTTCTTGCCCGTTTCCTTAACGACAGCTAGTACCTCTTTGATTTTTTCGACATCATGGTCGATTGGTTTCTCGCAGAATACATGCTTACCGGCACGCAGAGCCTCGATAGACAGCGGCGAATGCTGGTCGGTAGATGCGCAGATAAGTACAGCATCGATTTCAGGGTCGTTTAAAATTTCATGGTAATCTTTAGTAGTGTTCTCTATGCCAATGGATTTTGCCCATGCCTCAGTTTTTTCGTTCATAAAAGGGTCGGCAATGGTTTTTACTGTAGCATTTTTAACAAATTTTGAAATGCTCTCACCATGAACGTGACCAATGCGACCTGCGCCGATAATACCAACTTTAATCATTTGTATGACCGCCTTTCCTGCTGAATGAACAACTTTTATGTTATCTTGGTTGTTCCTTTTGATTAACTTTAAGTATATTATAGCAATAAGTTTACCATACGCTCTTCAATTTTTTGGTTAATTTCACGAAAAAATAACGGCAAATAGCGCAAGAATAATATAAAAAAATAAATCATACTATAAAATATTGCGGTGTTTTATTTTTTTGCCTGCGGGCAGCTTAAAAGTAAAATAAAGGTTTTTATGAATTATCGCGAGAAAAATAAAACTAGAGGTGGGGAAAAGTGAATTTAACAGCATTAAATGAAAAACAACGAGCAGCAGTAGCGGCTCTAAATGAAAATATATTGCTCCTAGCGTCAGCCGGTACAGGGAAAACTAATACCTTAGCCTATCGCATAGCCAATATATTAGAACAAAAGCTAGCCATGCCCGAAGAAATTTTGTGTCTGACCTTTACCAATAAGGCGGCGCGCGAAATGCAAAGCCGCATTGAAAAAATTGTTGGTGATGAAGGCGCGCTCGTTACAGTCAGAACCTTTCACAGCTTTTGCTACGATGTAGTTAAAACTGAAACCAAACGCCGCCTAGATGTATATTCTGACTTTATAATTTATGATGAAAAGGATTGCGAAGATTTTATAAGCGAGCTATGCACGGAAGAAAAAATATTTTATGCGCCTAGGAGCTTGCAGTCGCTTATCGGTATGCTGAAGGAAAAGCGGGCAGCCTACGGCTTTTTTTCTGAAGATTTAGCTACTGATTATCAAAATACGCTGCAAAAATATATCGCCGACAGCGGCGATGAGCTGCGGCGAAGAATAAAAAATGACAATAGCCTGTTTAAATGGTGGCAGGAGCATGGCGCAGCTTTGACGGTTAAATATGATAGAGCTGTGCATGAGCAGCACGGTCTAGATTTTTCGGACTTGATTGTAAAGGCGAGTGAGCTTTTTCGCAATGACGAGATAGCCTTAAAATGGTCTAGACGGTTTTCCTATATAAATATCGATGAGGTGCAGGATAATAGCGAGCTGGACTTTTCCATACTTGAGCGCATTTTTGGTGCTAGCCGCCTGCTGCTCGCCGGCGACTATTTTCAAACCGTGTATGAGTGGCGCGGCTCAAAGCCAGAGCTGATTTTAGAAAAATATAAGGCAAAGTATAAGCCTAAGGTAATTATATTAGATAAAAACTACCGTGCGACTAAGACACTGTTAAATGCATCCTTTGATGTACTAGAAAATCTATTTAAGACTAGAGTAAATACGCTTTATCCGACTGGCATTGTGGCAGATAGCCGCGATGTCGGCGCGCCGATAAAGCTAAAAAGTGCTATGGATATAAACTCCGAGGCACAGTGGATATATAGCACCATACAGTCGCTGCCGACCGATGATTATTCTAAAATCTGCGTGCTTACGCGCAATAATGGCTATAATAAGGCATTGTCGGATAGATTTAAAATTTTAGGCAGGAACGCGGTGATTGGCGAAAAAATTCCTTTTATGCTGATTGACGATATAAAATTTTTCCGCCGACAGGAAATAAAGGATATACTGGCATTTTTGAAAATTATTTTAAATAAGCATGATGCTCCCAGCCTGATTAGGATTTTAAACCAGTTCGGGCAAGGTATCGGCCCAGCTACTATAAAAAGAATAACTTCGAGCGAATATATGAAGGCAGGTATAAGGCTTACGGATTTTCTAGAGCCGAGTACCGCTTACTATGGCGACCCGTTTACACTGCTTTTAGATGAGCTGAAAAATGAAAATGTGGTAGTGTTTGACGTAGAATCAACCGGCGTTGACACCACACGGGATGAGATTATACAAATAGCCAGCATACGCCTAGACCATGACGGACAGGCTATAGATAAATTTATGCACCTGATAAAGCCTAACCGCAAGGTCGGCGACTCAGTAAAGGTACATAAAATAAGTGATGAATTTTTGCGCGATAAGGGTGAAGAGCCTAGCAAGGTTTTGCAGGACTTTTTAGACTTTGCCCGCGGTGCGGTAATAGTGGGCCATAATGTTACCTATGATTTAAAAATTTTAGACAGTCAGTTAGCGCGGCTGAAGCTTCCCGCACTAGAATATAAAACCTACTATGATACGCTAGATATATATAGAAGATTTTATCCTAACCTTATTAATCACAAATTAGAATTTTTAGGCGATTATTTTTCTGTCAAGCATAAATCAAGCCACGATGCCATGGATGACATTTTAGCTACCGCCGAGCTATTAATGTATGCAGTAAAGCTAAATATTGAGCCGACCATAGCCGACCGCAAGACGAAAATAGCGCGCTATATAGATTTGTTTAAACCAATCGGTGATAGCTTAAACAATTTAGCAGCGCAGGCAAAAACGCTCCGCCCGTGGAAGCTTATCGCAAAAATTGTAATTGATAATAAAATCGCCGAGCATTATAACGCGCGCGGCGAGCTGACGCGCGTGGAAAATCTGCGTCAGCTGTACAGCGAAGCGCGCCTATTAGATGATGATGCCATAACACCTCTCGATGCCCTAGAGCGTTTTCTTGCCTATGCAAGTCTATCTACTACTGATTTTGAAAAATTAAATAAAAAGGAAATTCCGATTATAACTATTCATCAGGCAAAGGGCTCAGAATTTGATTATGTTTTTGTGGCTGGTTTGCAGAAGTATACCTTCCCTGGTAAGCAGGCAATCTACAATAATAATTTTAGCGAGGAGGAACGGCTTTTCTATGTGGCAATAACGCGCGCTAAAAAAGAATTATTTTTATCGTGGTCGCAATATAATAATGGTCATAATCAGCATCACAGCCGCTTTATAAATGCTATTCCTAAATGTTATATTGAGTATAGATAAGTTGTATTGTTAAGTTATGTACTTTTAGAAAGAATTATTGTATACTATTTGCGGTATATGATTGCTAAGTTGCCTGTCATTTTGTAATAAGTGATAGACGGCAGAAAACAAAGGAGCGATTACATTGTCAGATATGAAAAAGTATGTAGCTGATACACTAGCTATTATTGACCAGCGCGACCCCGACCAAAAACAGTTTAAAAATACGGTAACGAAGGTATTAGAGTCTATCGTACCGGTTCTTGAGGCTCACCCTGAGTTTAAGGAGCAAAAGATTTTAGAGCGTATTATCGAGCCGGAGCGCGTGATAACCTTCCGCGTACCATGGCAGGACGATAAGGGAGAAATTCAGGTAAACCGCGGTTTCCGCGTGCAGATGTCGAGTGCTATCGGCCCGTACAAGGGCGGTCTGCGTTTTCACCCGACAGTATGCTTAGATATTTTAAAATTCCTCGCCTTTGAGCAGGTATTTAAAAATGCTTTAACGGGACTGCCTATCGGCGGCGGCAAGGGCGGCAGCGATTTTGACCCGCACGGCAAATCAGATAACGAAGTAATGCATTTTTGCCAAAGCTTTATGACGGAATTATACCGCCACATCGGCCCGAATGTTGATGTTCCAGCTGGCGATATCGGTGTAGGCGGTCGTGAAATTGGCTATCTATATGGACAGTATAAGCGTATTCGCGATAGCTACGATGCCGGTGTACTGACGGGCAAGCGCGTTGATTTCTGGGGAAGCTTGGCACGCACCGAGGCAACTGGCTATGGTCTATTGTATTTTGTAAAAAATATGCTTGATGATAATAGTATCAGCTTAAAGGATAAGACGGTAGTTGTTTCCGGCTCTGGTAACGTTGCTACCTATGCTATCGAAAAAGCCTACGCACTAGGGGCAAAGCCGATTACCTGCTCGGATTCTAATGGCTATGTCTATGATCCAGACGGCATTGACCTTGAGGCATTGAAGGAAATTAAACAGGTTCGCCGCGCCCGTATTAAAGAGTATGTAAAAACTCATCCGAATGCTGAGTATCACGAGGGCTGCACCGGTGTTTGGACGGTAAAATGCGATATTGCTTTGCCGTGCGCAACACAGGGCGAGATAAATCTTGACAGTGCTAAAGCATTAGTAGCTAATGGCGTTATCGCTGTCGGCGAGGGTGCTAATATGCCGTCAAGCCTAGAGGCTATCGACTACTTCCAGCAAAATAAAGTTCTCTTTGCTCCGGCAAAGGCAGCCAATGCCGGCGGCGTAGCTGTATCGGCTTTGGAAATGGCACAGAACTCCGAGCGTTTGCAGTGGACGTTTGATGAGGTTGACAGCAAGCTAAAAGATATTATGGCTAATATCTACAAGAGCAGCAAAGAAAATGCGGAGAAATATGCTGACGGCAAAGACTTAGTAGCCGGCGCAAATATCACCGCTTTCTTGAAGGTTGCCGGTGTAATGATGGCTCACGGCGTAGTATAATACGCAAAAATAATTTTATGAATAGGAAACGGACTACCGCATTTTGGTAGTCCGTTTCTTGTTATTGATAGCTAACTTCGATATAATTAGTGAAATGGCAGGTGATATTATGAAATTTGGCGAATTTATGGTGCGTTTAAAGCGCGGAGAGATACCTCACGTTTTTTTGCTTGCTGGCGAAGAGTTTTATTATATAGATAAAGCCGAGCAGGCAGTAAGACAAAAATTAGCTATAGCAGACGATAGCGCGGTACAAAAAATAAATGGCGATGTAGATGTAGACAATCTTATTGGACTAATTGAAACGATACCGTTTTTTAATCCTACCAACGTTATTATTGTAAAAAATGCTAATTTTTTGCGCGAAAAGAAGGCTGAGGACAAAGCTAAAAAAGACGATAGATTAGCACGGCTTATTGATACCTTAGAAAATATGCCGAAGTTTAGCTATGTGTTATTTATCAGTACGGTCAAAGTAGATAAGCGCAAAAAAATCTATAAGACAATTGAAAAGAACGGATTAGTTTTAGATGCCGAGCCGATTAAGGCGTGGAATATAAATGAATGGCTGCAAGGAAAATTGCAAAGTCAAAATCGTACCCTAGAGCCGGCGGCTATGGAATATTTTGCCGGCATTGTCAGCATGATGCGCGAGGTTTCGCTAGAATATCTTGACAGCGAATTTGACAAGCTCGCATTATACGGCGGTCAGCGCGTGATAACTAAAGATGATATGGTAAAGCTTTTTGCGGGCTTGCCTGAGGTTTCTATATTTTCCTTAATGGACGCGATAAGTGAACAAAACGCGCGCAAGGCAATAATATTACTGAAAAGAGAGCTAGAGAGCGGTACTTATTTTACGGTGCTGATTACGCTTATAACGCGCCATGTCCGCCAGCTATGGCAGGCCAAGGAGCTAGCTAAAAGAGGACTAAGGGGACAGGCTATTGCTAAACCATTAGAGCTAAATCCCTATATTGCTGAAAAACTTTCGCGCGCCGCTAGCCGCTTTGATGAAAAAGCTTTGCGAGCGGCTATGCTGGAGTTAATTGATGCTGATTATTTATTAAAGAGCGGCAAGGCTGGCAATGAACTATTAGAACACGCGCTAATCAGCCTGTGCCGCCGCTGATTTTTTAGGAGGAATGTCGTTTGCTGAAAGGAAGCTTTGCCCAAAATTTTTGGCATATTTTTCGCGGCTATTGGGGCTCGGAGCATAAATGGCGGGCTAGAGGGCTGCTAGGCTTAGTTATTGCGCTTAATTTTATCAATGTATATTTACTGGTAAAGTTAAACAATTGGTACAATGAATTTTATAATGCCTTGCAGCAGTATCAGGCGGATAGCTTTTGGCCTTTGATTGGCGAGTTTACAGGACTAGCATTTTTATATATTGTTATTGCCGTCTATGCCATATATTTGCAGCAAATGGTGCAGATTAATTGGCGCAGCTGGCTCACTGAGCGTTATTTGACTAGCTGGCTGAAAAATCAAGTATACTACCGCCTGCAAGTTTTAAAAAGTGACACTGATAACCCCGACCAGCGAATTAGCGAGGACATAAATCAATTTGTAAGTCTTACACTGTCGCTATTAATCGGTATGCTAAAGCAGCTGACTACGCTGTTTGCCTTTGGCGTGGTGCTGTGGAATTTGTCGGGCGCATTTACTGTGCCTATCGGCAGCCATGAATTTGTAATCTATGGCTATATGTTTTGGTTTTCCCTTATATATTCGGTGGCAGGCACATTTTGCGCGCATTTGGTAGGCAGAAAGCTTATCGGTTTGAATTTTGACCAGCAACGCTTTGAGGCAGATTTTCGTTTCAACATGATGCGCGTGCGGGAAAATAGCGAAAGCATAGCCTTTTATCGCGGCGAAGGTGCTGAAAATATCGGTTTTAAATCGCGCTTCAGCAAGGTAATAGGAAATTTCTGGCAGCTGATGCGTCAGACTAAATTGCTTAATTTCTATGTAAACGGCTATGCACAGCTGGCAATAATTGTGCCGATTATCATGGCAGCACCGCAGTATTTTGCTGGAGCTATGGCACTCGGCGGGCTTATGCAGACGATTTCTGCCTTTGGGCGCGTTCAGGACGCACTGTCATATTTCGTATCGTCCTATGATACTATCGCGCAATTAGCCGCCGTAGTACGCCGACTAGCAGGCTTTACCGCGCATATCGAGGAGGTCACGGCGATAAATAACGGCGTGGAGCAGGAAAAAATAGCGGATAGAGAAAATGCTGATATTGAGCTTAGCGCGCTGACAGTTGCCCTGCCAAGCGGCAAAGAATTAGTAAAAAATATTTCTGAAACCTTTACCGCTGAAGCAAAAATTTTAGTAACGGGGGCATCGGGCTGCGGTAAAAGTACGCTGCTTAGAACACTAGCAGGGATTTGGCCCTATGGCAGCGGCAAGATAAAGACGGGAGCAAAAACGCGCGAGCTGTTTTTGCCGCAGCGACCGTATTTGCCGCTTGGCAGTCTGCGGCAGGCAATATATTATCCGCTGACGGCTGGTGCTAGCGATGATAAATTGCGCGCCGTATTAAAAAAGGTGGATTTAGCAAAATTTATTGATAAGCTTGATACCATAGATGATTGGAGCAGGATTTTATCCTTAGGCGAGCAGCAGCGGCTAGCCTTTGCCCGCGTGCTGATTGTGCAGCCTGACTGGGTATTTTTAGACGAGGCGACCTCGGCACTAGACGAGCTGCGCGAGCAACAAATGTATGAGCTAATCCGCCGCGAGCTGCCGAAAACAAGTATTGTAAGTGTCGGACATCGCTCTACTCTATACAGGCAGCATGACCTAGAATTAAAAATAATCGGTGACGGCAGTTATACGCTCGCACCGATTATAAATAATTAAATAATATTAGTTGTTATCGCGTAATTTTTTTAAGTAGCTGTCCATAGCGATAGCTACTTTTTTTGCGCCCTTTACCGCCTGTACTACATTTAAAGGCCCTAGGACAACATCGCCGGCAGAAAATACACCGTTGCGGGTAGTTTGCCCGTTGTCATCAACGACCACTAAGCCCTTATCGTCAACCTCGACACCGGTAGTCGAGCGCACAATTTTATCCTTAGCGCGCTGACTGACAGAAATAATCACGCTGTCAGCGGGAAATAATACTGGC
>SAMEA104315428__coassemble_860_pt1 | contig 32127 bp, 30 predicted proteins | sample SAMEA104315428__metabat2_low_PE_031 | metagenome-assembled genome bin SAMEA104315428 (sample SAMEA104315428) | gut metagenome | biome: Monkey gut; feature: monkey-associated habitat; material: faeces | place: China | collected 2013 | reverse complement strand
TCTTGGCAAACATAATTTTTTGTTCATTTGTAGGATAAAGTCTGTAACGATATGCCTTGTTCACTATAACCACCTGCCTTGATTTGTAGTATGTTTTTAATTATACATGAATTGCTAAATTATGTATAATTTTTTCTATTTTTTATATATTGGCGTGATTATTCTTATTATTTGTGTTCTTTTAATGCATCGCCTAGCGTATGCCATGCCAGCACGGCGCACTTTACGCGCGCCGGCATATGGGAAACATTTTTTAGAGCTAGTGCTTCGTCTAGTTCTTCTAGCTCGCTGTCGTCAGTTATTTCACCTTTTATCATGCCGATAAATTTGGCGGCTAGCTTTTGTGCCTCGTCTACGGTTTTACCGGCGATAAGCTCGGCCATTATATCGGTGCTGGCCTGCGATATGGCACAGCCTACGCCGGTAAAGGCGGCATCTTCAACTACCCCGTTATTTACTTTTAGCTCAAGTGTTATTTCATCGCCGCAGCTAGGATTGCGTCCTTTTAATACGACATTGGCACCGTCAAGCTCGTGTTTGTGGTCGGGGTGCTGATGATGCTCGGTTAAAACCTCGGTATAAATATCACTTAGTGCCATAGCCCATTACTCCCCGTACTTTTTTTAGTGCCGCTACAAAGCGGTCAATATCTTCGCGTGTGTTGTATAGATAGAAGCTTGCGCGGCAGGTGGCATTCTGTCCTAGGTATTTATGCAGCGGCTGGGCGCAGTGATGACCAGCGCGCACGGCTACACCGTAGCTGTCGAGTATGGTGGCTACATCGTGCGGGTGTACGTCAGCTACGTTAAAGGTTATTATGCCGGTTTTATTGTCCTGCTGGCTGTCGCAGCCGTATAGCTCGATGTAGTCTAGCTCGCGCAGCTGCGGCAGGGCGTATTCTACTAAATCTTTTTCGATTGCTTCGATGCGCTCGAAGGTTATTTTTTCTAGGTAGTCGATAGCCGCAGTAAGTCCGGCTGCACCGCCGACATTCTGTGTGCCTGCCTCGAATTTTGCCGGCAGCTCAGCAAAGGTGGTGTTTTGCTCCTCGACATATTCAATCATGTCACCGCCCATTAAAAACGGCGGCATTTGGTCGAGGATTTCATAGCGACCATATAAAACGCCGATGCCCATGGGCGAGAGCATTTTATGGCCGGAGAAGGCGAAGAAGTCAGCGTCTAATTTCTGTACGTCGACTGCCATGTGGGCTACGCTTTGTGAGCCGTCAACTACGGCTATCGCACCTACGCTGTGTGCTTTTTTTACGATGCTTCGTATATCATTTTTTAGTCCGAGGACATTTGATACCTGTGTTACGGCAACAATTTTGGTGCGCTCGGTGATTTTATTTTCAATATCTTCGGCGGAAAGATTGCCGTCTTGTTCTAAATAGATATATTTCAGGGTCGCGCCAGTGGTTTTGGCTACGAATTGCCACGGAACTAGGTTGCTGTGATGCTCGGAAATGGAGATAACTATTTCATCGCCGGCTTTTACGTTGTTAAGACCGTAGCTGTAGGCAACTAGGTTTAGTGCCTCGGTGGCATTTTTGGTAAAAATTATTTCTTCGGGGCGTTTGGCTTTGATAAACTGGGCAGTTCTAAGGCGTGCCTGCTCGTATATATCGGTAGCTTTTACCGACAGGGCATAAGCACCGCGATGCGGATTAGCGTTGCAGCCGCCGTAGTAGGAGCAGATTGACTGTATCATCTGCTCGGGCTTTTGTGTGGTTGCGCCGTTATCGAGGTAGGCTATGCGCCTGCCATTTATTTCCCGTTTTAGTAGCGGGAAGTCTTTTAAAAATTCCTGCTTGTCAACCATTGGCTAATCTCTCCTGTAAATATGTATCAATCTCGCGGCGTAGGTTTTCATCGCCAATTCTATCTAACACGGGGTTAAATGATGCCTCGACTATTAGTTTTTGTGCCTCAGCGATGTTAAGCCCGCGGCTCATCAGATAAAATAGTTTATTTTCGTCCATGCGCCCGACGCTTACGGCATGATGTCCGTCTACATCGTCCTCGTGCGACAGCATTATCGGCACGCTGCGATTGCGGACGGTAGGTGAGAGCAGTACGACTTCTTCGTCCTCGCGACCTACTGAGCCTTTTGCACCTTCGATAAAGTCGAGCGTTCCTCTAAATATTTTTTCAGCACTTCCTAGGAGCGCGCCGCGAACCTGCATATTAGCTTCTGTCTGTCTGCCTGCCTGTTTTATGATATAGTTTAGGTCAATTTTGCTGCTGCCCGTGCCAAAGTAGAGCGACCATATATCGGCGATACTTTCTTTGCCGTTTAAATTTACGGTAAGTTCGCTAGCCGTGTGCTTTGCACCGGTTTCTACCGCGGTATAGCTAAATAGTCCGCCGTCAGCGACATTTACTGTTACGCGGCTGGTATAGGGCGCATCTTCAGGGACAAGCTGTACCTGCACGAGATTTATTTTAGCGTTTTTAGCTACGTCTATTTCTAGCTCGTACTGCCCAGCGGTGCGGTTTACGATTACTAAATCTTTGAGTTCGTTTTCTTCAACGGTTATTTTTTGTTTGTTTACGCTGCTATCTATATTCTCCGGGTATTTTGTCTCGTTGACACCTAGCCAACGCCAAGTGCGCATCGGGATAGCGGAGAAAATTTCCGGCTCTAACATTTTTATTTCCTCCTCAGCCCATTGTTCCTTCTAGCTCGATATTGACTAGATTATTCATTTCGAGCGCGTATTCAAGCGGCAATTCTTTAGCTATCGGCTCGACAAAGCCGCGCACAATCATGGCGCGCGCCTCGTCCTCATCAATGCCGCGGCAGGTGAGATAGAAAATAGCCTCGTCGCTTATGCGACCGATTTTTGCCTCGTGACCGATGTCGGCACTGTCGCCTTCAATATCCATGGTGGGGAGCGTGTCGCTGCGCGACTGATTATCTAACATCAGCGACTCGCAGTTTACTGAGCATTTAGCAAACGGCGCATTTTTAGTAACCTTTACGGCACTTCTATAGGTTGCCATGCCGCCCGATTTAGAAATAGTGCGCGTGTTGATGTTGGCAGACGTATGCGGCGCGGCATGGATAACGCTTGCGCCGGTATCAAGATTTTGTCCTTTCGAGGCAAAAGTAACGCCGGTAAATTCACAGCGTGCATTTTCGCCGTGCAAAACGCTGCACGGATACAGGCAGGAAATGTGTGAGCCAAACGAGCCTGATACCCATTCGATAAGTCCGTCTTTTTCGACTAATGCCCGCTTGGTGTTTAGGTTCATCATGTTGCGCGACCAATTTTCAATGGTTGAGTATCTAAGGCGCGCGCCTTCCTTTACAAATAGCTCGACACAGCCGGCATGGAGATTGGTTACATTATATTTTGGCGCAGAACAGCCCTCGATAAAGTGCAGGCTCGCCCCCTTCTCCAAAATTATGAGTGTATGCTCGAACTGACCGGCACCAGCGGCATTTAGGCGGAAATAGCTCTGTAAGGGCATTTCTACCTGCACGCCTTCGGGGACGTAGACAAACGAGCCGCCCGACCATACCGCGCCATGCAGTGCCGCAAATTTATGGTCTTTGGGCGGCACTAGCGTCATAAAATATTCTTTTACTAAATCCTCATGCTCTACTAATGCCGACTCCATATCGGTGTAGATAACACCTTGTTTTACCATATTTTCTTGGATAGAGTGATAGACGACCTCGGAGTCATATTGTGCGCCTACGCCGCCTAGTGAGGTTTGCTCTGCCTCGGGTATGCCCAGTCTGTCAAAAGTATCCTTGATGTCCTCAGGAACTTCCTTCCAGTTGCCTGTCATTTTGGCATCGGGCTGAACGTAGGTAACTATCTCGTCCATATTTAGCTCGGAGATGTCCGGTCCCCAAGTCGGCAAAGCAAGACTGTTATAGACCGCTAGGCTTTTTAGACGAAAATCTAGCATCCACTGCGGGTCATGCTTGCGCGCGGAAATGTCGCGGACAACCTCTTCAGTTAGACCGCTTTGCGATTTATAAACCGAGTGGTCGGCATTTTTTATATCGTAGAGAGTGCGCTCAATATCCTCTACATAGGTTTTCTTTTTTTCTGTCATTACTTTCCCTCGCTCTCTAGGAGATGAGCAAAGCCGTGACTGTTGATGTCGGTAATTAGCTCCTGTCCGCCTTCCTCGACAATCTTGCCGCCGATTAAAACGTGTACGCGGTCGACCGTTAATTTTTCTAAAATGCGCGTGTTGTGCGTGATGATTAGGCAGGAATTATTTTCGTTGTGGAATTTGGCAACGCCCTCCGATACAATCTGCACGGCATCGACATCAAGACCGGAGTCGGTTTCGTCTAGCAATGCGAGCTTGGGATTTAGCATCAAAAGCTGCAAAATCTCGTTGCGTTTTTTCTCGCCGCCGGAAAAGCCGACATTCATATAACGCTCGGCATACTCCGGCTTCATTTTAAGCTCCTGCATAGTTGCTTTCATTTCCTTGCGGAACGGCATAATTTTTACTTTTTCGCTGCTCATTGCCTGCTTAGAGGTGCGTATCATATTTTCTACGGTAATGCCTGGTATTTCCTCCGGCGTTTGGAAGGATAAAAATAATCCCTTGCGCGCGCGCTCAAAGGTTTTTAGCGCGCTGATGTCCTCGCCCTCGAACTCAATTTTGCCGCTAGTGACCGTGTATTTCGGGTGTCCCATGATGATATTCATCAGCGTGGATTTGCCTGAGCCGTTCGGCCCTAGGATAACGTGGACTTCGCCTTTATTTATTGATAAGTTTAGTCCTTTTAAAATTTCTTTGCCTTCAACGCCGGCGTGAAGGTTTTCTATAGTTAGTAGCTGCTCTGCCATTAAAGACTCTCCTTATGTGCGCTCTATAAATTTTAATCCTTAGTATTTTAGTCAGAATTATCATTAGTTATTTTAATTTTTTTTATAATAAAAGTCAATAAAGGCTACAAGGATTTTAAAAATTTAAAACGAATTTAGTTATTGATTAGAAAATTATTTGTGCCAAAGGAAGTGATGCTAATGAAGTTTCGGCAGCTAAAATTAATTTTTACTGCGCTGTTTATTGTGCTGTCGATATTTTTTCCCTTTAGTGCAGCGAGTGCCGGCAGTATAAATGTAGGCTACAGCGATGATAAAAATTATATCACTTGCGATGCTGCTGGTCGCTATCGCGGTTTTGGCTACGAATATTTAAAAACGCTGGGCAACTATATGGGGACGGATTTAAATTTTTCAGCAGATAGTCTTGAAAAAAATATCGCGCGCCTTTTAGCCTATGATGTTGATGTAGTCGCCTGTCCTGAGCAATCGCTCAGTATAGGCGTTCCGCCGGTGCTACCCAATCTTCCTAGCACTGCCCGTGTTGTTCCTATGGGAATGGGCATGGGCGCAGCAATTGTCCGTAGCACCGATTTTTTGCTTTATGATAATCTTAATCGCGCCTTGCAGGAGGTCGAAACGGTAAACCCCTTGTATCGCTTTGAGCTGTATAAAAAATATCAGCAGGAAACGCCGCTAGACTTGACGGCTGATGAAATCGCCTATCTTAAAGAGAAGGGCGCGCTTTACGTCATGGCATCTACGCGCCAAGCTCCCTACACTTATTTTGACGGCAATGACCACCAAGGCATCGTAGCCGATATTTTAAGGGAGATGAGCGCGGATTTAGGCGTAAAGATTGTCGCTATCCCTAGCCGCAATCAAACCAGTATGATGGAGAGCCTAGAGCGCGGCAAAATCGATATGGTTGCTGACTTTAATGCTGACCATAACTGGGCAGACAGCAAAAATGCAATTATTTCCTTTCCTTATTTAAGTTTAAATTATATTAAGGTAGTGCGCCGCGATAAGCCTGTCCCCGATATGCCGATAGTTGCCTGCGCTAGAGACCACTACTACACCACCGCTTTTGTCGAGTCAATGTTCGATAGTACCCAGCTTAGCTATTACGACTCAATCGCGGAGTGCATGGAGGCGGTAAATAACGGCGAGGCGGATATGACCTTTGTCAAGGCGATAACGGCGCAGAGCGACATTTATCAGGGACAGTATTATAATCTCTATACTGACGGCGAAGTTGTATTTTCGCATGATGTGGCTATCGCTATCAGTAAGAGCGCTGACCCGATACTATTACATATCATCAACAAGGAAATTGCGCATATAAGCGCAGCCAAAATAGAGAGCATAATAAACCGCAATACCTTTCGCACTAATAGTGCCGATACGATTGCCGGCATAGTATATCGCAATCCTGCCGAGGTTACCGGCTTTGTAGCTGCCGGCTCACTACTAGCTTTAATTATTTTGAGTGGCTATCTATTTATCCGCCAGCGGCATAACCGCGAGCTTTACCGCCGTGCTTACACTGACCCCTTTACGGGATTATACAATCTTTATTGGCTGGTAAAAAAATTGCCGTTAGAGATTAAGCAATATGAAGATTTTCGCCGCGAGGGAAAATTATTTGTGCTAGCGATAACTGCCCAGCGTTTCCTCTTTATCAAGGAAAATTATGACCATCGTCTGCTTTATAGCAGTATTTTAAAAATGATAAAGAGTGTGAGGAAAAATAATTCTTGGCTGCTATCAGATGCGTTTTCGGTTGATGCCAATACTATATATGTACATTGCCGCTGTCCTGAAAATGTTGAACCGGTTGATGCTGTAAGAAAATTACTGCAATCCTCATCAGTAGTAACAGTTGCTGGTATTCCTACCGCTTTTTCCTACGTCTGCGGCATCTGCATGGTTCCCCCTGAGGGAGAAATTGATGCACAAAAAATACTAGACAATGCGCACGCGGCACAGGCGGAGGCATTGCGCTTGGGCAAAAGCGTGGTAGTTTTTGATGATACACTATACGATAATAAGCTGTTACAGCAAAAATTAGAGGATAATATGTACAAGGCTCTAGTAAATAATGAGTTTAAAGTCTATTATCAGCCTAAGTACGATATAGCTAATCAGACTATCTGCGCCGCTGAGGCACTCGTTCGCTGGGACAGTCCCGAATTTGGCTTTTTAATGCCAGGTAAATTTATCGAGATATTCGAGCGCAACGGCTTTGCTATACAGCTAGACTACTATATGCTCGACCATGTTTGTAAATATCAGCAGCAGCGATTAGCGCGCGGCGAAAAGGTCGTGCCAATATCGGTAAATCAAAGCGGTTTGCATATGACAGAGGAAAATTACCTTGAACATATGTGGGATATTGCCGATAAATATGATTTGCCGCCGGGGACAGTTGAGCTAGAGATAACGGAAACTGCCTTTATTGACTACACCACCAAGGGTGAGCGGAAGAACTCGGCAAATATCGTCAGCAGCTTGAAATTTATGGGCTTTGCTCTCTCCATGGACGATTTTTGCACTGGCTACTCCTCTATAGCCATGCTAGAAAATTTGCCTATGGACGTTATGAAAATTGACCGCACCATGCTGCTGGCAGCAGAAAAATCGCCGCGCTCGCGCACAATACTAGAGCATGTAGTAAAGCTAGGCAAAGACCTAGGAATGCAGGTACTGACCGAAGGCATCGAAACTCCCGAACAGGAAAAGCTGCTACTGTCTATCGGCTGTCGGTTAGGACAGGGATTTTTATTTGCTAAACCCATGCCGGAAGATGATTTTAATAAATTTATCGAAACTCACTAAACAAAAAAGCCGCGAGAAATTCTCGCGGCTTTTTTGTTAGTAGGTATTAGAAAAATTTAGCCAAAGTGGCAGCGATACCGTCATCATTATTGGACAGCGTTACCTCGTCAGCCATAGCCTTCAGCTCATCGCAGGCATTCGCCATAGCTACCCCGTAGCCGGCAAAATCGAGCATACTCATATCATTTTGTGCATCGCCAAAGGCAATGACCTCTGCGCGTGAAATGCCTAGATATTTTGCCGCCTGCTCAAGAGCGGAATACTTGCTTACACCCTTGATTGTCCCCTCATAAAACCACGGTGCAGACTGTACAAAGCTCATTTCCTCCTCAAAGCCGCCGCTAATATCCTTTAAATGCGGCACTAAAATCTCATTAGGAGCGGCTGTTAGAATTTTTACGGGGCTAAATGTCACTGCAGCGGCAATATTAGGCACAATCCTTACCTGCAAATTGTTGTTGTGCGACTCGTCATAAACCTTGTGGCGCGTTTCATCAGTAGTATAAATATATTCGCCGTCATCGACAATCGGCGATAGCTCCTCCCATTTTTCTAAATGCCTGAGAAACCTTACCGCTAAATCATTAGGGATTGCCTTTCTAAAAATAATCTCACCCGTAGTGGCATCCATTATCTGCCCGCCGTTATAGGAAATTTTCATACCGTGATACTTATTAAGCTCTAAAGCCCTTGCCTCACGCTCTAAGCCAGGAGCCTGCCTGCCCGATACTAGGGCAACAATTGCGCCTGCCTCTTGCGCGGCAATAAGAGCCTTTTTAGTCTTAGGAGTTATAACCTTTTCATCATTATTTAACGTACCGTCTAAATCTAAAGCAATCAGTTTAAATTTCATAACCTTTCTCCCTTTAATTCATTTTAATAAATTATACTCCATAACGACAGCATCTTTCTAAAAATGCCGCTTTTTAGAAAGATGCTACCATGAACTTTCTAAAAACACTATATTTTAGCAAGTTCAATTCAGTCATCATTTTTCTTTTTATCTTTGGTATCTAGTGCATAAATATCAGTTTCAGTGCTGCTAGCGGCAGTAGTTTCAGTTGCCGCCGCATTGGCAGCTGCATTATTAGTTACATTGGGCGCGCCGTTATAGGATAGATTGTTTTCAACATATTCATCAGGATTGGTGGCGATATAGCCGCGCACATGCTGCAAATTTCCGTCAGCACCCATTCGCGTATAATCGTGAGTATGGTGATAGCCTGGCGGAGGCGGTACATCGCTGGTGTCTGCGCTATGGGCAGCGTCAACAGTATCAATGCTGTTAGCATTGTCTATAGTGTCGGCGGTGTCTACGCTGTCGACCACAGCATCAAAGCCGTCAAATGCCTTTATAAACGGCAGCAGCAGTAAAATTATAAGCAGCGGCGTGCTGCCCATTATCGGCAGTGCAGTTTTAGTCGTGTAGCCGTGGCGGTACAGCCAGCACATAAGCAGGTGAAAAATCAAAGTCGCGGCTAGACCGATAACTAATGCCGAGGTGTAATGGATTGACTTATAGATAAATTCCTGTCTAAAATACACGGCAAGATAAAATAGGCACTCATTTATTATATTTACGAGCGTATAGTAACCGCCAAAGACGGTATAAATAAAGCTGCTGCTAAAATTTATCATGCCAAAATAATTGGTATAGGCAACGCCGAGATACATAAAGTACATATAAAAACCTGTAAGCACTGCCCGCCAGTTGGTAAGAATAAAATCTATACGCATAAAAAATAAGACCAGCATGGCGATAAAGGCTATCGGTGCTAAAAAGGGGAACATTGCCACCACGCCCGATACTACAATGGCGGTAAGGAATATCGTCCATATTTTTGACCAAGTATAGTATAAAAATAATAACGCCACGCCGATAATCAGCTTAGAAATTAATTTTGGTTCGGCAACGCATAAAAAGCAATATAAAAAAGTCACTAGCATCAGTATAATGTGCGCTTGACTTTTCCATATTGCCTGCTGCCTGCCCCTTGCTTTTGCATTTCTCATTTAACCACCCTTCTCAAAAATCCCTTTTATAAAATTTTAACATAAAGTGTTAGTGACTAAAAGTTAAAAACAAAAAATCCGCACTGTGTGCGGATTTTTTACTCTATAGAGGCTTATTAAAATATGTCTTTAGCAATAACGATAGTTTCATCACGGTTCGGGCCGACAGATACTATGCCTAGGTCGATGCCGGTGACTTCTGCCATGCGCTCTAAATATTTTTTAGCGTTTGCCGGCAAGTCCTCGTATTTGCGAACCTTGCTGATGCTGGTTTTCCAGCCTTCAAAGGTTTCATATACCGGCTCGACTTCAGCGAGAACCTTCAGGCTAGCAGGAATTTCATTTAGGATTTCTCCTTTATATTTGTAGGCTACGCACATTTTGATTTCATCGAAGTCATCTAGAATATCAAGGCGTGTTACTGCCATGTAGTCGATACCGGAAAGAATGCCGGCATAGCGGACAACGCAGGCATCGAGCCAGCCAGTGCGGCGCGGTCTGCCGGTTACTACGCCGTATTCGTGACCGTCCTCGCGGATTTTGTCGCCAATAGCATTTAGCTGCTCGGTGGGGAATGGACCTTCGCCCACGCGCGTGCAGTAAGCCTTTACGATACCGACAACCTTGTCGATTTTGTTAGGAGCTACGCCGCAGCCAACGCCTACGCCGCCGGAAATTGGATGCGATGCGGTAACATACGGATATGTGCCGTAGTCAATATCGAGCATGGTTGCCTGCGCGCCTTCAAATAAAATCTTTTTGCCGGCTTTTACTTCTTCATTCAGTAAAGCGATAGTGTCGCAGACATAGGGACGAAGTCTATCGGCATAGCCGTTGTACTCAGCTAGAATTTCATCATAGTTTAGCGGCTCATGGTCATAGAGAAGCTTTAGCTCGCGATTTTTTAGCTCAAGATTTTCTTTTAAGCGTCTAGCAAATTCTTCGCGGTCGATAAGGTCGCAGACACGGATGCCGACACGGTTATCTCTATCCATGTAGCAAGGGCCGATACCGCGCTTAGTCGTACCGATTTTATTTTTGCCGCGCGCCTCATCGCCGATACCGTCCATTAGGCAGTGATACGGCAGCACTACATGAGCGCGGTTGGAGATGCGTATGCCGGATAAATCAATGCCGCGGGCAGCAAGAGCGTCCATTTCTTCGAGCATGATTTTGGGGTCAAAGGCTACGCCGTTGCCGACAACGCAGAGCGAGCCTTTAAATAAAATACCTGACGGCATAAGGCGGAGCTTATACGCCTCATCGTTTACTACTACGGTATGACCGGCATTGCTGCCGCCCTGAAAACGAACTACGGTGTCAGCTTGCTGTGCAAGGTAATCAACGATTTTGCCTTTGCCTTCGTCGCCCCATTGCGTTCCGGTTACTACTACTGTTGACATAAAAATTTCTCCTTATAGTCCAAAGCGTTCAAAAATCATATCTACGTTGCGAAGGAAATAGTTGTAATCAAAGCAATCGTCAATTTCTTCCTTCGTTAGATATTTTGTTATGTCGGGGTCATTTTCTACGCTGGTTCTAAAGTCCTGACCTTCCATCCAGCGTTTCATAGCGTTTCTTTGTACCCATTTATAAGCGTCCTCGCGAAGTACGCCCTTTTCTACCACGGTCAGCATAATGCGCTGGCTGTAGATAAGACCGCCCGTGCGGTTCATATCGTGCAGCATCTTATCTGGGTAAACTAAAAGTTTATCAATGATGTTAGTTAGTTTCTTGGTGCAATAGTCAACGTTAATCGTGCTGTCCGGCAGGATTACGCGCTCAACGGAGGAGTGGGAAATATCGCGCTCGTGCCAAAGAGTAATATCCTCCATGGCAGCTACGGCATTGCCACGTACTAGGCGTGCCATGCCCGATATGCGCTCGCAGTTAATAGGATTGCGTTTGTGCGGCATAGCACTAGAGCCCTTTTGACCGGGGGAGAAATATTCCTCCGCCTCGCGAATGTCGGTGCGCTGCAAGTTGCGCACCTCGGTGGCAATCTTTTCAAGCGTACTCGATACGATAGCGAGCGTTGTTACAAACTCGGCGTGACGGTCGCGCTGGATAACCTGCGTGGCTAGGCGAACCGGTGTAAGCCCTAGCGATTTTCCTACCATTTCCTCGATTTTCGGGTCGATATTGGAGTAGGTGCCGACTGCGCCCGACAGCTTGCAAACCGAAACGATTTTTTTAGCCTTTTCTACGCGCTCAATGTCGCGCTCAATCTCGGCACTCCACAGTAAAAGCTTTAGACCAAAGGTCATTGGCTCGGCATGAATGCCATGAGTACGGCCGATACAAGGCGTATGCTTAAACTCTACGGCGCGGCGGCGCAACACCTCGCGGAATTTTTTCAGGTCGTCAAGGATAATATCGGCTGCATCGCGCATCATCATGCAGTATGCAGTGTCCTTTACATCGCTAGAGGTAAGACCTTTATGAACATATTTAGAATCATCACCAACATTTTCAGCAACGTTAGTCAGGAAGGCGATAATGTCATGGTGCGTGACTGACTCAATCTCGTGAATACGCTTGACATCGAATTTAGCTTTAGCGCGAATGTTTTTCGCTGCCTCTGCCGGAATTTCGCCCAGCTCTGCCATAGCATCGCAAGCGGCAAGCTCGACATTTAAAATCTGTTGCCACTCATTTTCGATAGACCAAAGATGCCCCATCTCCGGGTTGGTGTAACGTTCGATCATTAGTGATTTCCTCCTCAAAAATCCTAGCGGCATCTCTGCACCGCGGAAGTGAAAACACGACGAAAAAACTCAAATTGACTTCCCTTGCGGGGAAAGCCTCATTTTGAGCTTGGCGGAACCTATTTCCCTAACTCATCATAGCAAATCGCGCCCGCGGTGTCAACTGAAATCAACCTGCTACAGTATAAAAATGCACAGGCAGTAGACAGGATAATGTGCTATAATTAATATTGAAAATTTTTATACTTACATGGAGGTAATGAAGATGAAAATTCAAAACACGGACAGCAACAATTTATCACCGCTGTACAATAAAGCTATTTGGGAGCAGCAGGCGGATAAAAAAGAAAAAAATGTAAACGATACTATCGGCAAGGCAGCCGAGGTTTACATCAGCAGCAAGGGAAAAATGCTCTCTGATGCTGAAAATGACCCGCTGTCGATGATGTCATCAAAAAATTTTATGACTGATGCGGATAAACGGCTGGCAGATTTAAAAGCCAAGGCTAATGAAAAGGAAGAATATAAAAAGCAGGTCAAGGAGCTGCAAGAGCAGTTCGATGAAAATGTGGACACACTGACCGATGATGAGCGCGATGATATGACTCAAAAAATTGCCGACCTGCGCGAAAAGGGCATGACGGACGAGGAAAAGATGTATGACCTTTATGATAAACGCCGTGCATTACAAAAGGAATTAAAAGAAAATGGCGATAACTATCTTGAAGATGAAACTGCCTTTGTGCAAAATCAGATACAGTCGTTAGAGCAGCAAATAGATTATTATAATAATCCTGTTTATGGTAAATTTGTTACTGACGGATTAAATAAAATTAATTTGGAGCGAGCAGTTCTTGATGAGCAGGCAAATATTAGTATAAGTAAAAATAGAGCCAAGATACAAAATGCTACCCTCGATGCCCGCTCCAGTGAAGATGCCATGTCGCTATTAACGCCGGAGCAATTAGAAAAGAGAGCGGCGGAAAACGCTAGACCGCAGCCGACTGCCGCGGACGTAGTGGCTACGGCGGTAAAGGAAAACCAAGAGCAAGCTAAAGACAATGGCGACCTAGGCTCGACATCTTCTAGCTTGAATTTCACTGCGGAGGCTACCGCTGCAAGTACTGACACTAAAATCTATCAAGGAAATGACGCTGATAATTTAAATAGTGAAACGACTAAGCTGCTTAGAACGAAGGAAGTAAAGCCGGATAAAAAATATAGTGTAATAAAATCATAAAAATAATAACGGCAATGCTACCGAAACTACTTAGCATTTGACAAGGCAAAGCCTTATTGCTATAATAAAATAGATTTGCGGGCATAGTTCATCGGTAGAATGCCAGCTTCCCAAGCTAGAGAGGTGGGTTCGATTCCCATTGCCCGCTCCATTTGTAATTTTACCTTCACGGCCTGACTGTGAAGGTTTTTTTGTGTCTGTTTTTAGTCTGCGAGGTTCACCATGAATAAAATAACTAGGCTCGGCTTACTCACAGTTTGTACCATGGCTTTTATTAATCCATTTAATTCCTTAGCGGAAGGCAGCGCGGCAAAAGTTATTGCGCGTCCTGATTTTAGCGAAGGCTTGCCGTCAGAGGTAAATCAAAAGGCTATCCGCGAGGTAAAATTTAAAGTAGCCTTGCCTGCCACTAATCCGCTTATCACTGGCGAGGCTGCGCCGGACAAAATAACTATTATGGGCGCGCCTGAGGCATCGCAGGAGCAAATGATAAATTTTATTGAAAAGCGCAATAAAAATCCAAAATTAACCTGCACGCTAGGAGAAATAGTCAGCTATTACTATGAGGAGGCAAGCCGCGAGGGTATTCGCGGCGATGTCGCTCTTTGTCAGGCACTGAAGGAAACAGGATTTTTTGGCTATGGCGGCGATGTTGACTACAAGCAGAATAATTTTTGCGGTCTAGGTGCTACCGGCAATAAAGCTCCTGGTGCGAGCTTTAAAAATGCTAGGCTCGGTGTGCGCGCCCATATTCAGCATTTGCTGGCATATTCATCCAAAACTGCGCCAAGTATTACTATTGTCGACCCTAGATATACGGTTTTAAAAAATAGTCGCCCTGAACTCTTTGGCAGCGTTAAAACTTGGACGGGATTAAATGGCAGGTGGGCAGTTCCTGGTAAAAATTATGGCGAGGATATACTTCGCCTGTGGCGCGCTGCACAAGCTCCCGATAGCTCGGCAGCAGCCTTAGTTGCTGGCAATAGAAAGGTTGCCGCTGCTCCCGATGAGCCGTCAGGCTATGTTTATCGCGGCATTGCCTACTATAGCCGCGGCGAATATGATAAGGCACTGGCTGATTTTGATACTGCTAGTACACTAGATAAAAATGCTGCCGAAGCTTACTATAATATGGCACTAACCTACGAGCGTATGGAAAACAGCAAAAGTGCGCTAAGTGCCTATGATAAACTGCTAGAGGTCAGCCCGCATTTTGCCCAAGGCTACATGAACCGCGGTTTGATAAAGCTGTCGCACAAAAAATATGCTGAGGCTATCGATGATTTTAATAAATCACTGGTTGAGGAAAGCATAAATGCCGATGCATATAACGCTATTGCTGTTGCTAACATCGCACAAAAAAAATATGCCGAAGGCTGGGAAAATCTAAATCGTGCCGCCAGCCAAAACTATGCTAATGCGGATGTTCTCGCTAATCAGATAATATTTACCGCCTGCTTAAAATAATTTATGCCTAGGAGATATAACATCAATTACTATAAAATATTAAAATTATGACAAAAACGATTTGACAATAGCTAAGGCTAATGCTAACATAATCCGCGTGAAACAAAACCGAATAAAGAGGATTAGGTGTACTACTTAATAGAGAAACCGGTAAAGTCCGGTGCGGTCCCGCCACTGTAATAGCGAGCGATTCTACATAATGTGTCACTGAAGATGGCTAAGCATCTTTGGGAAGGCGTAGATAGCGATGACCTAGAGCCAGGAGAACTGCCTAATTAACAATAACCGTTTGACCTGCGAGCGATGGGGATGGATATTTAGCCAAAGTTAAGATAGAGTCTAGCCCTACTAGACCACTTATAGAGCTGAATGTTCATATTGTAAACCCTCCTTGTCAGGAGGGTTTACTTAGTTTTACCCTGTATTTGTCGAAAAGTTTTCCCTAGGATTTTATTTTCTAGGGAGAAGTGCTCATACATTTCATTCAGTTCTATTTGTTACCAGTCTTGGTAACTGGCTTTGGTAGGTGGAAGAACCAGAGCCATTCTTTTTATTAGCTATGCTGCCAAGAGTTTATACTTTTGGCAGCTTTTTTATTTCAGGGCTTTAGCCCTCGTCCTTTGCGAAGGAGGAATTTTTATGGCGACTAATACGTCACAGGAGGAGCTAGACTTACAGGCGATATTGAGGAAAGCCGAAAAAGAAACTGTTTTCCCCGATGTGCCACTAGATGAATTTACTCCGCCTACCTATGAAGAATGGAAGGAGGCCTGCATTGCTTTATTAAAGGGTGCGCCCTTTGATAAAAAAATGTACACCAAAACCTACGAGGGAATAACCTTTGAGCCGATGTACTTTAGAAAAACCACTGAAGAAATTCTTCCCAAAGCGTCCTTCCCCGGACTTAATGATTTTATGCGCGGTGCGAAACCTAACGGCTATATTAATTCGCCGTGGGGCATAGCGCAGGCGTGCGATGAAACTTGTCCGCAGGAAAATAATGAGCTGCTGCGCCATGAGGAAAAGAACGGCTCAACTATCTACAATATAAAGCTAGATAGTGAAACCTTAAACTATAATGATGTGCGGGCAGCAGCTAAGCCAGGAAAGGACGGCTGCAGCGTAACCACACTGGCAGATATGCACACCTTGCTGGAAGGATTAAAGCTAGACAAGCATCCGCTTTATATTTATGGTGGTCGTACGGCTATTCCTGTTTTAGCGATGGTGATTGCGGTTTTAAAGTCTAACGGCAGTGATATTAAAGAATTGCAAGGCATTATTGGTGCTGACCCGCTAGGCGAGCTTACAGCTGCCGGCACTAGCCATAAATCGTTAGAAAGTCTGTACGATGAAATGGCGGCTGCCGCCAAGTGGGCAGTTAAAAATGCGCCTAAGCTTAAAACGATAATGGTGAAAAGCGATGTCTTTAGCCTTGGCGGTGCTAACGATGTGCAGGAAATGGCTTATACTATCAGCACGGCAACAGCTTATCTGCGGGCAATGCTTGAACGCGGTCTTAGCATAAATGAAGCGGCCTCGCAAATTGCCTTTACCTTCTCTATGGGCGCAAACTTCTTTATGCAGATAGCCAAGCTTCGCGCTATCCGTCCTATTTGGGCGCAGATTGTCGAGGCATTCGGCGGTGACATCAATGCTCAGCGTATGTATATTCATGCCCGCCCCGCTTTGTTCTTTAAAACTGTTTATGACCCCTATGTAAATATGCTGCGCAATACGACCGAGATTTTTTCCGGCGTTGTCGGCGGCTTAGAGTCTTTTGAAAATGCTCCCTTTGATGAGCCAATCCGCAAGGGCGATGAATTTTCCCGCCGCATACTCAAGACAGCATTGCGGCAGTTTTAGCGGATAGATTTAAAAATACTGAGCTGCGCCGCGACCGCATTGTCGGCAATAATATGTATCCTAATATGACGGAAACGCTCCTTGATTTGCGCACGGAAGATATTGCGGAAGTAAAGGCTGAACGCGAAAAGACAGTAAATGATTATTTAGCCGATATTGATACCGCCTATCGCGATAAAATGTTAGCCGAGTTAGGAGCAGGTGATGACATCGTAGCTAGCGCAATTGCTGCCGCCGCTGCTGGTGCAACGATAGCAGAAATTTATCAGGCATTGCCGACTGAGGGCAAGGCGATAACTGTTAATGCCATTGGCGCGCATCGCTTGAGCGAACGCTTTGAAAAGCTGCGCAAGCTGACTGAAGGCTATAAGGCTAAAACTGGTGACAATGTGCGGGTATTCCTTGCCAACATGGGGCCAATTCCGCAGCATAAGGCGCGCGCTGATTTTACCCGCGGCTTTTTAGAGGTCGGTGCTTTCGAGGTGCTAGCTAATGACGGCTTTAAAACAGTAGCAGATGCTGTAGCGGCAGCTAAAGACTCAAATGCTGATGCCGTAGTAATCTGCTAGACTGATGCTACCTATCCGGAAATTGTACCTGAGCTTGCACCTAAGCTGCATGAGGTACTGCCTAAGGCTACCGTATATTTAGCCGGAGCTGCGCCGAAGGAATTGCTCGATACCTATAATAATGCCGGTATTGATGATTATATCTCGGTGCGTGCTAACTGCTACAAGATACTGCAATTCCTGCAGCAAAAGAAAGGAATGATGGCATAATGGCAGCTTTTACTAATCCCGATTTTACCAGTATGGGGCTAAAAAATGCGCCGGAGCACAGCGTTTCTGAGTGGAAAGAATTATTTAAAAATGGTGCAGGTGCGGCTTATGATGAGCTGACGCGCCGTACTATGGAAAAAATACCTGTTAAGCCCTTTTATAATCATGATGAATATGACCATATGAACCATTTGGATTTTGCTAGCGGCATTCCCCCCTGCCTGCGCGGGCCATATTCTACCATGTACGTTTTCCGCCCGTGGACAGTTCGTCAGTATGCCGGCTTTTCCACTGCCGAGGAGTCAAATGCTTTTTATCGGCGCAATCTAGCCGCTGGTCAAAAGGGACTGTCTATCGCATTTGACCTTCCTACGCATCGCGGCTATGATGCTGATAATCCCCGTGTTTTAGGCGATGTGGGCAAGGCGGGCGTTTCGGTTTGCTCCATGCTCGATATGAATATTTTGTTTTCGGGTATTCCGCTTGACCAGATGTCGGTATCGATGACAATGAACGGCGCAGTGCTGCCGATTGATGCGTTTGCAAAGCGACTGTCATTTTTCTGGGCTATTGGCAAGAATTACTTTATGGAGGTTGCCAAGATGCGCGCTGCCCGTGTTTTGTGGGCAAAAATTGTTAAATCGTTCGGTGCAAAAAATCCGAAATCAATGGCACTGCGCACGCATTGCCAAACTTCGGGCTGGTCGCTTACCGCGCAAGACCCGTTTAATAATATCTCGCGTACCTGTATGGAGGCTATGGGCGCAGCTCTCGGTCACACGCAGTCGCTGCATACTAACGCGCTTGATGAGGCTATTGCTCTGCCGACTGATTTCTCGGCGCGCATTGCCCGCAATACGCAGCTCTATATTCAAGATGAAACGCGCGTCTGCAAAATTATTGACCCGTGGGGCGGCTCGTATTATGTCGAGGCACTCACCAACGAAATTATTCGTCGGGCATGGGCGCACATTCAAGAGGTTGAGTCTTTGGGCGGCATGGCAAAAGCTATCAGCACGGGACTACCGAAAATGCGTATCGAGGAGGCAGCGGCTCGCCGTCAAGCACAGATTGACTCCGGTAATGAAACAATTGTCGGACTAAATAAATATCGTTTGGAAAAGGAAGAGCCGCTAGAAATTCTTTCCATTGATAATACAGCTGTTCGTCAGGCACAGATAGAGCGACTAGAAAAGCTTCGCGCTGAGCGCAATGATGATGATGTGCGCCGCGCTCTTGAGGCTATAACTAAAGCTGCCGATAGCCGCGATAACGGCAACCTGTTAGAATGTGCCGTTGAGGCAGCACGCGTCCGCTGCTCGCTAGGTGAAATTTCTGATGCTGTAGAAAAAGTATCGGGACGCTATCAGGCAGTTATCCATACTATTTCTGGAGTTTACTCATCAGAGTTTACCGACAAGACCGAGCTAGATAAGGCGCGTCACCTAGCTGATGAATTTGAAGAGCTTACTGGTCGCCGTCCACGTATTTTTGTAGCTAAAATGGGACAGGATGGACACGACCGCGGTCAAAAGGTTATCGCATCATCCTTTGCAGATATGGGCTGGGATGTCGATGTCGGTCCGCTATTCCAAACGTCGGAGGAAACGGCGCAAGATGCCGTTGATAACGATGTACACATGGTTGGCTTTAGCTCGCTGGCAGCTGGACATAAAACACTGTTGCCGCAGTTAGTAGAGGATTTGAAAAAGCTATGGCGCGAGGATATTATGGTAGCTATCGGCGGCGTTATCCCCGTTCAGGACTACGATTACCTCTACGAGCATGGTGCAGTAGCTATATTTGCACCAGGAACATTAATCCGCAGCTAAAGACTGGTGCTTGGAAGCCTAAAAATCGCATGGTGCTGTCAGAAGATGACTATGTAAATGGCGTACTATCAGGTGACCGCATGACACTGTCGCTAGCAATAACCTTAATCGAGAGCAATAGTCCGCGCCATTTCAAAAAAGCACAACGCGTATTGCAAAGATTGCTCCCTTACACCGGCAAGGCACTAAGAATTGGCATAACGGGCGTTTCTCGTGTTGGCAAAAGCACAATGATTGAGGCATTAGGCAATATGCTTTGCGATGAAGGTCATCGCGTGGCAATTCTAAACGTAGACCCGACTAGCTCCGTTACTAAAAGCTCGATACTTGGCGATAAGACTAGGATGGGGACCTTGTCTAGACGGCGCGAGGCTTATATCCGTCCTTCGCCCGCGGGCGGCACGTCAGGCGGCGTAGCTAGAAAAAGCCGCGAAACCATGCTTATGTGCGAGGCGGCGGGCTACGACATCATACTTATTGAAACGGTCGGTGTAGGGCAATCGGAAACGACTGTCCGCTCAATGGTCGATTTTTTCATGCTGGTAGTGCTGACTGGTGCAGGCGATGAGCTTCAGGGCATAAAAAAAGGCATTATGGAGCTTGCCGATGCCATTGTAGTAAATAAAGCTGACGGCGATAATCTGCTAAAGGCTAAAGTTGCCCGTGAAGAATTTGAGCGCATGATTGAGTATATCCGCCCTGCAACTCCGGGTTGGGAAACTCATGCCTACCTTGCCTCGGCGGTAACGCATTTTGGCTTAGATGATTTGTGGACAGTTATAAAAGCTTTTAGCGAGCGCACGCAAAAAAGCGGCATATTTGCTAAAAGGCGCGACAGCCAGCTGCTTGACTGGCTGCACAGCATGATTGACGAGCATCTTCATAATTTATTCTTTAGCGATGCGGTAATAATGGGCAGAATGTCCTAAGTCCGCGAGGCAGTTTTAAAGGGAACAATATCGCCGACACAGGCAGTAGCCGAGCTAATCGACATATTCGATGTAAAAAGAGTAGCCATGCGGCAGATTGATTTTTCCATACAGGAAAGGAGAGCTAGTATGTACCTAAAGGAAATATATTTTTCTGGCGGCGATACTAGAGAGTTGCAGGAGGCTTTTCGCCTGCTCCCCTACAATTTAAAAACTGTTCGCGGCGATATTTTAGACGAAGCTGATACTGTAGACGGACTAAAGGTCAGCTGCAATCCGAAAAAGATTGATTTGACCACGCTCCTTGAGGTGCTGTTTAGCATAGTAGATCCGTATCTGCCTGACGGTCAGGGATTAGCGCGCGGGAAAAAGTATCGTGCCGGTGTATGGTATAATTCTAGTGAGGATTTGCCGCAGCTAGAATATTATATGCACTTTTTAGCTAACCGCGATAAGCATGACCTAGCTACTAATAGTATGCTTACGCTAAATGACCCGAACAGCAATCCAAAAGCGAGGCTGAAATGCCACGCAACACTAAAGAAACTAAGTAAATTTAGTGAGCTGCCCGAAACGGAGCAAAACTATTATCAGCAGCATGAAAAAGCTAGTACCTATATTGACTTTGAAAAGCTAAAAGAATATTTAAAGCTGTAAAAAGCTAAAATACCACGATAGTTACTATTGACTATCGTGGTATTTTTTATGGCAGGTAAATAATTTTTTCGCCGCTGGGGCTAGAAAGCTTCACATTGTCACTATTTATAGCTTTTATCTCCCACTCGCCTGCCTTTTCACCGACAGCGGCTACAAAATTTTGTGCGCCGATAGACAGCAAGGCTAAAGTAGTGTTTTCGTTGCTGGCAATGCCGGTAAGCTGGGGCTCGCTATCTTTAACTTTATTGTTAGCGGCAATTGCTTTGCTTTTTGGTTGAGGAGCAGGTGCAGCTGCAACCTTATTGGCAATATCAGTATTGGCGACAGTGGAAGAAGTTAGCGGCTCTTTGGGAGTATCTTTTTCTTCATGTGCCAGCGTGAACGGATTTTTAATCGGCGTATCCTTATTAGCAAGCTCTAACCCTTTTATATTTTTCGGTGCATCCTCTGCCTTTGCCGCGGTGCTTTGAGTAGACGGCACTTCCGTCTTTACTAATTCTTCATCGCTGCTAAATAACATATATAGCATAAAGCCAAGCAAAATAATAGCACCAGCAATAGTCAGCCGCTCTTTTTTATCTAACTTATCTAAGCCATTCATGCCAACACCTCGCTTGCCCTAAAAAATTTACAATTAGTTTATTCGCTAATTATAGTTTTTTACCTGCCTAAAGCTATGCTTTCTCCTTTCCGTGCTGTGTAATGCTGATAGCTATTAAAGCCTGTTACTATCAATAAATTTTTTGCTCGGTCAAAGTCACGGGCTATATCTTTGGCGGTGTGAGCGTCAGAGCCGATTGTTATGAGTCTGCCGCCTAAGGATTTATAGAGTTTTAGCACGGCTAGCGAGGGATAAGGTTCATTTACGCTGTTGCGATAGCCGGAGGTATTTACTTCTAGGGCTATGCCGCGCGCAATTATGATTTTCAGTATGGCGGCTATTTGGTCGCGGTAAAGGGAAAAGTCATAATTGCCTAGTTTATCGTAGGCATAGCGTTTAGCTAAGTCCATGTGTCCTAAAACATCAATATCAGCAATATCCGCCATAAGCAGCACTTCATGGAAATAGTTGCCGTAAAGCTCGTCTTTACTTTTGCCTTCCATGTACAGCCGCAGCTTTTTACTGCCGATATTATGTACTGAGCCGATTATCATATCGAGTTTCATTTTGCTTAGTTCTGTTTTTAGCTGGTTGGCACATTTGGTTAGGTGCGGCTCGCCTATTTCTAGTCCTTGGCCGATAATTAATTTACCGTTAAATAGTTGGCGGCAGTTTTCAATTTCTGCATTATATTTATCATAGTTCAGCACTCCATAACTGACATCTAGCTCATCAACGCTGTAATGCTCGGTAAAATTTATCCCTGCAAGTCCTTTATCTATGGCACTTTGGCACTCGTCTAGCATTGTTGCCTGACTATCAAAGGAGAAATTGCTGTGTAGATGCTGGTCAAAAATTTTCATAGTATCAACCTCATGCGTAAAAACCTTCCCGCTTATGCGAGAAGGTTTTTATTTATAGCTTTTAATTATTTAATGGCGGCGCGAAGCTTGCTGGTAAGTCCTTTTAAATTAAAGCACTCTACATAGTGGTCAACTGCATTTTGTATCTTATAGATAACATATGCTTCGCCGTCAATGCCGTTTACGGCTAAGTTGTCGTAGAGCTTTTTTATCTCTGCTTTTACGCGGTCATTGTTAAAGGTGTAGTGTCCGCTGATTTCAGTAATGAGGAGCGTCAGCTCTTTATCTTTAAAGATTTCTTCGGCAGTTAGTTTATCCTTGCCGTCAACCATCCATTTTTTCCACCGACCGCTAGCTACTGCCTCCTCGCGAAGTACCGTGCCAAGTTTGGAAGGCTCGGCAATTAGTCCTTGCTTTACAAGACGTTCTTCAGTGTCGATAAGCTTTAGATAAGCCTGTGTTTCTACTGTGCCGAACTCTGGTGCTACGTTCATGGCGGTTACACCGAGTGCCGGATGTTCAAGTATGATTTCGTCAGCTAGATAGTCACCATTATGCTCTTTTAAACCTACGCCGTATTTTTTAGCGACTGCAGACAGCTCTTTACAGGAGGTTGAGTCGACATGACCAACATTTTCGGTAAGGCGCGTAAGCGTTCCAGTGTTGCCAATGATAAAGGAAGGATGCGGCAATCCTTTTTCATCTAGGCGGGCATGGAGCTTTTGAATAAATTTTTCGTAGTTTTCGGGGCTGGTTAAACCGCCGTTAGTTTCTTCTGTGCCTACTTCGTAGGAAATGGGCGGCAGATTTCTATTCTTGCGCTCGGTTTCGACATACTCGATTAGCTCGACCGTGCGATTAATATTTACGTCCATGTCAATAACCTTGCCAACGATGTAGGGGTCTTTGGTTGGGTCGATATGGAGAAGGTCAAAGCCGTTTAATAGGTCTACTAAATAGGATTTTTTGCCTAGCTCCATGGCTTCATTTTCAGGTAAATGCGCGTTGCGTTCATTATCGCGCTGCCATGGGCCGCCATGGTCGCGGCAGAGATAGTAAAGTCCGTCAAATTTGGTTTCACTGGCAATATCTTTTATAGCTTTAGCAAATCTTTCCTGGTTCCAGTTGCAGACATAGCCGCCGCCTAGCTCGTCCGCGTCAACTTGGTTGCGGCTGGCGATGAACATTAGCGGAAAGTCTTTTTCTTTGGCAAGCAGCATGCACGCTTTGATTAGCGTTCCCGACATTGGCCCGATACCGACCATAGTAGCTTTGTCATGGCCTTCATATTTTAGCATTTGCTCTACAGCTGCTTTTAATGTAATTTTACTCATTTGTTCATACACTCCTTTATTGATTGGTGTAGTGACTTTATTCACTACATTGTTTGATTGTTGATTTATTTTTGCTCGATGTCAGGACGCAATAGATGCAAAGAGATTGCCGTGACTACCACACCGATTAGCATATCGACAGCATACCATACGGCACCAGATGATACCGCCGGCAATACGATTAGTCCGCCGTGCGGCACCATGCACTGCACGCCGTGAACCATGCCAAGGCCTGCACCGACAGCTGAACCGATAACGATAGAGGGAATAACTGTTTTTAAGCTTTTAACGGCAAAGGGGATTGCGCCTTCAGTAATCCCGATTAATCCCATAAAGGCAGCTGACGGTCCCATTTGTCTGTCGGCTGCCTCCCATTTTTTACGGGAAACAAAAGTCGATAGGGCAATGCCGAGCGGCGGAATGGCGCAGGCGATACGGTATGCACCATTCGGCTCGTAAATTCCCTCTGCCATAAGTGCCAAGGTAAACGCCGTGCCAGTTTTATTTACTGGGCCGCCCATATCAAAGGCGGCCATGCCGCCAACGATAAGTCCAAGAACTAGCGCGCTGCCGCCCTGTAAGCTGCCGAGTACGCCAATCAGCCATTTCATTATTAAGCCAATCGGGTCGACCAGCACATAAATGTAAATCATTGCTACAGCAAAGGTAGTAAGAATTGGTATAACGAGTATCGGCATTAATGCCATTAGGTTAGCTGAAACTTTCCATTTCTTTATATAGCGGGCGATGTAGCCACACATAACGCCCATAAGCATTGCGCCTAAAAATCCTGTCTGTACCTGCCCTTCGCCGATAGGCGTATTTGCCATATAGCCCGTGATAAGTCCAGGTGCGAGTCCCGGCTTTCCTGCCAGCGAGTAGGAGATATAGGCGGCAAGCACCGGTATCATCATAGCAAAGCCAGCTGAGCCAATCGCGCCTAAATTTTTTAGAAATGGGTTAGTTACGACCATGCCTTGACCGGCGGTAGCATCGCCGCCTGCTAGTGATAGTGCTAGAAATATACCGCCGACAACGACTGTGGGCATCATGTAGGATACGCCGGTATTAAAGGCTTTGGTTAAATCGGCGACTACCGTATTTTTGTTATCAGCCATTTGTATTCCCTCCCTGTATGGTTATTAATCGATGAGGGCAATAGCCTTATCCACAGCAGCGGCGGGGTCGCGTATCAGCTCAGAGGGGTTCATAGTGAGGACACGGCCGGCATCTTCTTTTTCTTCAAATCTATCTTCGCCCTCAATGCCGATTGCTACTGCCATAATTACAGCATCAGCCTCGGCGATTTCGTCCTCGTCTAGCTCGTTTTCAATGCCCATGCCGCCCTGCGTTTCAACTTTGCAGTCGATGCCGCGCTTTTTACACTCTTGCTCTAGTGCCTCCTGTGCCATATAGGTGTGGGCAATTCCCGTAATGCAGGCAGCTACTCCAACGATTTTCATAATAATTCTCCTCCTAAAATTATTTTATACTTTTATCAATATCGCTTAATAAATTAAATGCAGCCTCATCGGTCTTAGCATTTAATAGCTCGGTGCGGAAATCGTCATTTAGTAATTTTTTACTGATAGCCGATATGGCTTTTAAATGGAGCATTTCCGTGCCGCTCGCAGGTACGCCTATCATAAACACGCCTTTTATTTCATCATTCAGGGTTTCTTCCCAAATAAAAGGCTTTTGCGGCGATAGGAAGGCGATGAATGCCTCCTTTACGGCATCGGTTTTGCCGTGCGGTATGGCAATCCCGTAGCCAATCGAGGTTGATACCTCAGCTTCGCGCCGATAGACGGCGGCTTTAAATTCTTCAGCGTCTAGCAAAAGCCCTGCTTCATCAGCCGCGGCAGCGATATAGTCTATGGCTTCGCTGCGGCTCGATAGATTGCGGCAGGCAAATATTAAATCCTTTCTTACCATAAGCTCTCCTCCTATTATAAAAATCAAACACTTAGTAAATGTGCCAGCTCGGTGCGGAAAATATCTGCCGGCTCTTTGGTTAGTTTTTTTAGCTCGGCACGGATATTGATTTTAACCAGTCTTTTGTAGAATGCAGAAAAAATCGTGAAATTTCGCTGCATTTCTTTGCGTGCCACGGCAAAGAGAAAAACATACTGTACATTAGAGTACTGCCAAAATATCGGCTGTTTCAGTCTTACTACTACCAACTGGGTTTCTAATACGTCATCGGGATTACCATGCGGCACGGCGATATTGTCAAGGTCGGTCGGTGATACCTCCTCGCGGCTGAATACGCTGCTGCGGTAGCTGTGGCTGACAAAATTACCTGCCTCTAGTACACTTATTGCCTCGGCTAAAACATCTTCGCGCGTCAATTTATCGCTGTCGATAATTTTGGCATTCAGCACCTGCATCATCAGTAGATTAGTTATGCCGTGGGTATCGACAAACTGGCGGATTTGCCGCAAATCTTCTTCGGGCAGCATTGGTGTTACATAGATAACCGGTGTGCCTTTGGTTTCAATATTTTCAGTCGACAGTATTAAATCTGCCTGCACTTCCTTCATATCGAAGAAGGACTGCACCGAGATAGTGCCGATTATCTGCACCGCGGGGAAATATCTTTCTACTCTGGCGGAGATAAGGCTGGCGGCAGCCATGCCGTAGTGGCAGACAACTAGCACTCTTAGCTTTTGACCAAAGGCACGCATTCTTTCAACTGATGCCTGAAAGTGCATGGCCAAATACATCATTTCTTCATCACTGACGCGGTAGCTGTAATGTTTTTGAATAACGCCGGCGGCAATCGCTGCCATTTCAAAGCCGAGCGGATATTCGCGGCGGATTTGATAGCTGTCGTCCTCGTGGTAGTTGGTGGCAAGATAGCTCTTTCTAACTACCGTAGTATAAAGATGAACTGCTAGTCCCTGAAACAAGGTATGGTCGCCGCGTAGTTCAACGGCTAATCGCGAGTAGATTTTTTCTAATATCTCATAGATGACATCGCGCATGGCACTTTCGTATTCGCTAGTATCGGATATGCGCTGCTTTCTAAGTCCCATTAATAGACAGCTAAAATAATCTTTTTCGCCGTCATTAGTAAGACCTGCCGCTTGGCAAAGTGCCTGTCCTGCGTGGCGATAGCTGCTCTCCCCAGGAATACCCGTTATCATCTCGCCGGCGATAGTGCCGAGACTTACATGTTCCCAGCGTCTAGTGACGCTTAGCGCAAATATCATTTGCAAAAATAGCTCGCTCGTGCTTTCATCGGTAAAGGAAAACTCCGTTATGCTCTTTAGCACGCCGATTGCTTTTTCTGCCGCTGCGATTTCATCAGCTGTGATAAAAGCTAGCAGCGGGAAATGATTGACGTTAAAAGTTTTCAGCTCGCTTAAAAAATCAATGCCAGTAACATAGGGCGATAGAATTTCGGCAAACATGGTGCGCCGCTCGAGCTGCGGTATTATCGCCCTTATGCCGTGGCGGCGCACGCCCTCAATAACATCAGGGGATTTTTTTAGCATCAGGCTGATTACTTTTTCGACTAATGACTTACTGACAAAGAGTTTGTCGGCGATATCTTGGATTACAGTAAAATTTTCCTCAAATAGCAGTATCAGCATGATTTGCTTTTCTAGGGAAAATGCCTGCATGGTCTGAAAATCCTTCAGCATATAGTTTAAATTTTCGCGTCCCCACAGCCGTAGCATCATGTACGGCAAGAATTTCTAGCCGTACATGATGCTTGCGCATAATGCCTGACATAAACTCTAGGTCGCTTTTTACTGTTGCCAGCGATATGCCGAGCATTTCGCCGATGTCCTTTAGGCCGGCTTGAGGATTTTCATTTATACATTTTATAATCCGTATCTGTCTGCCTATCAGTTTCATTTTTGTTGTCCTCCTGTTGTGTTTATAATAACAAACTGACACGCAAGATAAAACTCATAGTATTTTACCTTTTCTGAAAAATGTTATTGTTTATATCGAGTGAGATTTGTTTAATTATAATTTGTTTTTGCTTGCTATCAATGATTATATCGTAGGCGATATTTTATTTACGGGCTAGTGCGCGCGTGCTAGACTTATTTTTGTGAGGTGATTTTATGCTACAGGTTTATACGGGGAATGGCAAAGGGAAAACTACCGCCGCTATCGGACTGGCGATGCGTGCAGTAGGCGCAGGCTTTAAGGTCTACATTATGCAGTTTATGAAAAGTCTTGCCTACAGCGAGCAAAAGGTTTTAAAAAATATTCCTAACATCACGCTAAAGACTAGCGGCAAGCCGTTTTTTATCGCCGAGGAAGGAATGCTTGACGCTAAAACACAGGCAGCCTTGGGAGATAGTGTAGTGATTTTTCCTAAGGGCAAACCGCCTAAGGATTATATAGAGCTTATAAATAAGGGATTAGATGACGCGAAGGCAGCGATTAAATCTAAAAAGTATCAGCTGATAATATTAGATGAGCTAAATGTGGCTTTATCTTTTGCGCTTGTAGCTAAAGAAGATGTGCTACCGCTGCTCGATAGCGTTCCTAGCGATGTAGAAATCGTTTTAACGGGGAGAAATGCGCCAACATGGCTGATTGACCGTGCCGATTTAGTCACTGATATGCGGGAAGTAAAGCATTATTACGCAAAGGGAATTGCTGCGCGCCAAGGTATTGAGGACTAATATTTTTGTATTTGACAGATGAAAAATTTTCTTTATAATAAATAGTTAGCAAACTAATCATATGGAGATAGCTATGAAAAGAGAAATGATACCTAGCTTTGCTGAATTGGAGCGACATAGAAAGCTGGTGCCGGAAATAAATCCATCAGCGGTTATTGCAATGCTGGGAATAAAGACGGCAGCGGAAGAAATTCAGCAGTCGATATTAGATGTGCTGGCAAAGGAATATCAGCTGTCCGAGGGAAAATTTTGTGCGCTGATTGTTCTGCATCAGCATGGCAAGAAGGGCGTAGCACCGTCACAGCTAGCGGAAAAGGTCGGCGTTACTCGCGCTACTATTAGTAATATGCTGCAACGATTAAAGCGCGACGGCATTATCGAACTAGACCCCGCCAAAGAGGACGGTCGTGCTAAGATTGCACGATTGACGGCAAAGGGGGCAGCCTTTGTAGAAAAAATATTGCCGGCGCACTATCTTAGAGTAACAAAACTAATGGAAAGGCTTGATGAGAGCGAGCAGCGTGAGCTAATCCGCCTGCTGCATAAAATGAATAATGCGGCATCTGAATAAAATAGCTGGCAAGGGCTGGTTATTTTTTAGAAATATAGTTAGTTATCAAACTAATTCATATGTTAATTTTAACTAGAGAGTAAAAGGGTGAATGAGATGAATGCTAAGGAAAAGGCAAAGCGCACGGGAATTTTATTTATTGCACTGTTTATTATTGGTGGAATAGTGCTGATGTATCGCGGCAATGATGCGATTGTGTTAGGCGCAGAGGTGAAAGAAGGCATACTTACCGCCGAGCAGATAAAGATGAGTTTCGACAGCGTGAGTGGCAGGCTGATTAAAGAGGCGGTCAAGGAAGGAGATTATGTAAAAAAGGGCGATGTTATTATGGAGCTTGATGCGACTGATACTGAGCTGGCAATGGCGAAACTAAAGGCACAGATTGCGCAAATGGACGCGCAGATAAATGCGGCAGCTGTTTCGCAGGATATTAGCTTTATGAAGGTCGACACTGATGAGTCACAAAACTATCGGCAGATAGACAGCCAAGAGGCCGCCGTTGCCGCTGCCAATGCTACCTATAAAAATGCCCAGATTGACTACAATCGCAAGGTGACACTCTTAAATGCCGGCGCAATTTCTAAATCGCAGCTAGACGATGCACAAATGGCATTAAATGTTGCCGCCGCCAACGTTGCCCAGCAAAATGAACTATTAAGAAAATTAACTTCGGCAACTAATGGCAGTGCGGGCGATGTTATCGCGCAGGCAAAAGCTAGTGCCGGCAACATGAGCAACGACATTGAAGCATTAAAACAGCAGCGCGAGGCACTAGCTGTACAGCTAAAAGAGCTAGAGGTCGCTAAAGACCGTCTGACTTTGCGCGCTCCTGAAGACGGCAAAATTTTAAAAGTGCTGGCAAAAGAAGGCGAGATGATAGCTCCGTCTACGCCGGTAGTGCTGCTAGAGAGTTCGCGCAGCTACTATGACATTTATATCAGCGAGAAGCAGGCAAAAAATTTAGCCGAGGGTGATACGATAACCGGCACAACTGTTGCCGGCAATAAAGAGGTTACAGGAACAATCCGTCTTTTGACGCAGGCACCAGGCTTTGCTGATTTAAAACAGTCGCGCGAAAAGGGACAGGCCGACTTAACCGCTTTTCAGGTGCGTATTTATGTAAATCCGGAGGACGGTATTTTACCAGGCATGACAATCGGGGTGAAGGATAGTGAATTCGCTAAGAGATGAATTAAAATTTTTATTTTCTGGGCAGGGTATGCCCTATGAAAAGGTCTGTCTAATGGTTGCCATGGTAGTAACGCTGCTTATGTCGCTGCTGTTCGAAGGCAATATCGCTAAAGATGCCAAAGTGGCGGTAATCGACCTCGATAACTCTGCCTATACGCGCGAGCTAATAAATAGAATTAACGCGAGCGAGTATATGAAGGTTACAGCGGTAATAAATACGCCGACTAATCCTAGTACACTTTTTTATGAGGATAAAGCGGTAGCAGTAGTTTATTTTCCCCGTGATTTAGAAAAAAATCGCTACACTGGCACGAAAAGTAATATCGGCGTATTTTATGATAATACCAATACAGCGCAGACTAGCAATATAAAAGTGGCATTAAATGAAATAGTAGGCTTAGACAATGCGTTAGCTGCTGGCGACACTGGCAGTACTAATGATAATATAAATGGCACAGTAGGTTTAGCTGATCGCAATTTATTTAATCCGCAAGGCTCGGACAGCAACGGTGAAACACTAGGCTTTTTATTTTTCTTCGGCTCAATGTTTTTTACCTTTGCTACCATTGGCATGATACCGCGGCTAAGGCTGACGCATCAGCTAGATGAAATACTGTTAAATGGTACGCCGTGGGATTTAATAGTAAGGCTAATCCCCTATGGTGCGTGTTTAGTTACCTCGTGGGTGCTAGGTATGGCAGTACTTAGAGTGTGGGGCGATTTAATTTTTTCGGGCAGCTTGCTGACATTTCTTTTCATACAGCTATTTTATATTCTAGTTACGGGAACAATGAGCCTGCTCTTTGGCTGGACGGCGGCAAATCCTGGCATTGCCTCTAGCCGCATGATTTTATTTATACCGGGCGGCTTTATATTAGGCGGAATGACCGGCCCTACCACCTTTTATGCTGATTGGGTAGTTTATTTCAGCCATGTGTTTCCGCTGACTTGGGAATTTCATTTTCAGCGCGACATCATTGCGCGCGGTGCAAGCTTTGGCGATATAACTGGAATTTTTGGTGCATTTTTAATTTATATCGGCATTGTGGCTATATTATTTTGTGCAAAATTCTACTCATCACGAAAAGAATTATTAGCAAAGCTAGAGCTAGAGAAAAAGAAACAAGAGCATTTAGCGCAAATAGCGGCGGAGTGATAACATGACAGCAATAAAAAATGAAATTGACGCAAAAAAAATCATCGCTGACCTAAAGGCGCGTCCCGTAGCGGCTAATAATGTAAAATGCGAAAAAATATTAGTGCCGACTGACGGCTCGGACGGAGCATTTACCGCAGTTATGGAGGGGATAAGGCTCGCGCGGGCAACTAATGCCGAGCTTACAATCCTCACAGTCGTTGACTATGATAAAGACGTTGCCGCCTTCGAGCAGGTAAGTCTGTCTGGCTATGTGCCGGCAGAATTAAAAATCACGGCCTATAAATATTTAGCCGACATTATGCACGCCATACCGCCGGAAATCGGCGCACATACGCGACTAGAGGTGGGCGTGCCTAGTGAAAAAATAATAGAAGTAGCTACAGAAGAAAATAGCGATTTAATCTGTATGGGCTCGCGTGGACTAGGAACAGTTGAGAGTCTGCTGTTAGGCAGCGTGTCTAGCCATGTACTAAAATATAGTCCCGTACCGGTGCTTATCTGTAAATAAAAAGAAAATTAGGCTGGCTAAATTTAGCCAGCCTTTTAATATGCCCAGAAATGAAAATGTCTTGTGGGGGGGGACAAGTGTGCTAATATAAACATAGTTATAAACAAGG